>ERZ773021.417-NODE-417-length-19912-cov-76.4436_pt1 | contig 19912 bp, 19 predicted proteins | sample MGYA00511668_ERZ773021 | MGnify/ENA primary metagenome ERZ773021 (study PRJEB29015, sample SAMEA2737961) | human oral metagenome | biome: human oral; feature: human-associated habitat; material: dental | place: China | collected 2032 ... | reverse complement strand
CGTTCACGATATGGCATACCTGACCCGCGCGGTGGAAGGCTTCTACCGGTTGTAGACGCCGTGTCCTTTAAGTCCCCCTCTGCGGGGTGATAAAAGAGCCTTGATCGTGAATACAGAGGATATTTCCAATGCTTTATTCACAATCAAGGCTCTTTTAGGAGGGTAAAGAATCGGTCATTCAGGCAGATGTGGGATTATATGATGCCGTAAATAGTGAGCAAAACGAGGAGCTTCAGCTCTTTCAAGCGCCCCACATAAATCTGATTCGCCATATTTATGAATGAAATATCTTTCTTGGAATAAATATATTTCTGCGAGGTCACCCTTTCGCATAACAAGAGAATTTCTATCTGCTCTGCCAAAAGATTTTTCTGTATAGGTCATGAGAAGATCATCAGCGCTGATGGTTACATAGGGTAAGGGCTCGTCGGTATTTTCGCTCGTTTCCCAGTAATCCAGGAGAGCTTTGTCGTTGGTGACTAAGTAGTCAATATTGTGCTTCACCATTGCCGCATGTATATGAAGGTCGTTCTTATCGGGGTATCCATGTATTGAGGAGATAGGGTAACCTTCTAACACGAACACAGATTTACCTATCTGCTCTCTAACCTTCACCCGTGCAGCGTCATTTCCAGTTGGGTTTCCTCTAAGCCAGTGGTACCCCCACTCGTCGAGAATATTCTGTGTTGTGTGTATATCGAAGTACTTTTTATTTAGTATCTGGTTAGGAAGAAGTATCCAATCCCTGAGTGTTTTACTCAGCAGAATATTGGTATCTAGAAGAATAGAAGTTGCCCCGTTGCTCATGCTATTTAGTCTAGCAAAGTAACGGGGCGATACATCTGAATTACTCACGAATTCCGAGTTCTGCCTCTATATCCCAGATCTTCATGAGTGCCTGTTTCTGACGCTCCAATTGGGCGCGCTGGTATGATTCCAGATCTTCGCGCATAATGCGGAAATGCGAGCCTACCTTATGTGCAGGAATTTCTCCGTTACGGATCATTTTTACGAGAGTCGGTCGGGATATACCCAGTTCTTTCGCGGCGGCGGTCGTGGTGAATACCCGTGCTTGGGAGACAACAGCCAGATCCTCACCGGAGCTAACTGCCGTAATCAGTTCGCGAATCAGTCCCGATAGTTTAGGGCCAAGTTCCTCCGAGTCCTTCCCCTGTACTTGCAGAAAGAACGAGACTTCAGTGGTATCTCCATGCTCATTACGAGTGCCGGGGATGAGCTTCTGTACTTCTTCGCGTAGCTGCGGGTCGTTTAAATCCGCACGGGTCAGCGTTGAAGTGGTCATGATGTACCTCGCTGTTAGATATCACGTACAGGTACCCCGCATGCGCTTACATTCGGTTCAGCGCATCTGCAACGCTGGGGTATGTGCTCTACAGTCTACAGGAATAAGTGAAACAAAAGAAAACAAATTTCGAATATTTCGTATATAGATTAATGTTACTTTTATCGCAGAAATAGTGCCTGTGCCTCCGAGCAGACCCTGAGCGTGGAGAATATTCACATCATGTTAGTCCCTGCGGGCAAGCGCCCATAGTGCGGATGCGCATCCCAGAAGACCCCAAAAACCGACGACTATTACGTCTAGGATCTGTATCTGGCCGATGTCGAAGAGGGCGGCTCGCACAAGGTTTGCCGCAGGCACGAACGGCAGGAACTGCTGAATGTGCACGTACCAGTCGGGCAGCCGCTCGGGCGGGTAGTTAATCGGCGCAAACAGCAAAACCATGAAGGTAATAGACTGCGTCACGATAGTTAGAAGTGACGCCGGAACCCAGTACGCAAGCATAAACCCTAACACCGCCATAACAACTTGAAGCGCGAATACAACGGCAATAGCGCCGATATTCAGGTTCACATCAAAATCAAATTTGAGTTTTGCGGCTACACCGCCCGCAATGATGCCGGGAAGAGCGAGAACCGCCCAAACGAGTACATCTGCCGCCAGAATCGCCAGGCGCGGCACCGGAAGGGAACGCTGATAGTCGAACATACCGTTCGTCTTAGCGGTAGCAATAAACTGCGGAGCTATTACACACCCCATAGAAATAAAGTTCACCGTTACCGCGCCGGATGCCAGATATTCTGCAGAATTCCGGTCAAGATGCGGCATGAAGACCGAGATACCGTAAAGAAGTGCAAACGCTAACAGGACCTGCACCACCGCAAAAAGCGGCGCGTTGATGGCGTTACGAATCAGTGACCAGCGGATCAGCTCGACCGTGGCACGTACCGTCGAAATTCGTGAGGGCACGAGGGTGCTAGTCATGGTTAATCATCTCCTCATAGTTATCGGCCAAAGACGCCGAGCCTATGCGGTAGCTTTCGATGCATCCCGCACGAATTCCTGAAAGCACATGGGGCAAGGCCAGCTCAAGCGCATCGGTACTCAGTGTTACGGTAAACTCCCGGGGGATGGAAGAATCGCCATCTATACGCTTTTCGATATATTCCGTATCTGGCATATTTACTAGTGGAGATGATGTTTCTACATCTAGCACGCTGCGAAGTTCTTGAAGGAATTCCGGGGTTGCCGTGATCGAGAGCGTACTTTTTGCTTCTGCCAAACCCAGCGCACTTGTCGGTTCATCACGGACTAGCCGCCCTTTATTAAACAGCAGGTACCTATCGGCATGGCGCTCTACCTCCAGGAGGTTGTGGGTCACGATCAGCACCGTGGCACCCTGCTCGGCGCGCCTTCGCAGCATCGTCCACAGCAGCTCGCGGCGCACTGGATCGACATCGTTCGTGGGCTCGTCGAAGAGATAGATGGGGGCGGGCGCGGTGACCGCCATACCGAATGAGGTCAGGCGCTTAATCCCGCCCGAGAGCTTATGCCCCGGCCTGTCCGACCAATCCCCTAAATCGAGAGTATCGAGAGTTTTCTGAACGGCCCGTTGCGCCTGCTTCGACTTCAACCCGCGAATGCGAACCGCCGTCGCTATCGCCTGGCGCGGGGTTATTCCCTCCAGGGACGATGCGACCTGCGGCATGATCGCGCATACCTGCCGGGCTTGCGCCGGGTGGGCAATGAGGTCGGTGCCGTCGTACATGATGCTCCCCGCATCCGGTTTTGTCAGCCCCACGATTTGGTTAAGAAACGTCGTTTTCCCGGCACCGTTGTGACCGATCAGCGCCGTTACCTCCCCGGGTATAAGCCGCACACTAATATCGTCATTCGCACGGGTTTTGCCGAATGACTTGCATAACTCCGTGACGATAAGTCCACCCTGCGTTTTCGCGGTGGATACACCCTCGGGTAAGGAGAAACCAGAGATACCTGCCATAGGTGCTTCAACCTGCCTTATGCTCTTGTCGTGAACACCGAATATGCAATAGCGTATCCCCGTTTTTTCGGCGTACCCGTGACATTCGTCAGGGGTGCAGGCTAGGGCATCCTCGCGCCAAAAAATCGACCTTGAAATCGGTTCGGCAATCCATGACATTTAACATAGGCTCCTTCCGCTCGCCGGTGTATGCTCAAAGAGCCTCATTTATGATAGGGATACATTATTCGGCAGCGAGTACCGACGGAGCGAGCATGACAACGACGCGCACACCGCATGTCTCTCAGCGTGATACGGGTACGCCGGAGAACCGCCGCCTTCAGCCAGGTAGTGCCGATGCCCCATTCTTCGATAAATCGGGTATTGTGCGAGGTCTGGTCTGGGGGAGCTGCCTCAACATTTCCGCCAGCGGTTTTATACTGATCGCCATCAGTAACACCGGTGAAGCTGAGCTCGTCAAAAATAACCTGATCCTGTGCACGCCGCTGTACCAAATATGTATGGTGCTGTTCTTTGCCGCCAATACAATGCCGCAGCTGATACCTGTGAAAAATACAGTACTGCGTACAGCCTTATGGTGTGTTCTGGTGACGGTACCTATTGGTTACATTATTGCCTTATACCCGCAGGGCAGTGCGGGGATTCTCTATAGCATGTCCCCCATGTGGGCGGCACTGTGGCTGATGAATGTGCACGTACCCTTCAAACTGGGGGTAAAAACAGCTGTTGGTATTGCGGTAGTCTTCACCGCTAACTACTTTGTTGGTGTGGTGGGGCAGGGGTATCTCGACGATTCGCCAACCATCCCGTTCCCCGCTCTAGCGGGGGATAAAGCCCTTAACGGGTTCTTTCTCTTCGATATTTGTACCACGTTCTACGTTGTCGCTTACTTCGTGGGGCGCAGCATGCACAAGAGCCGGGAACACAAGGCTATTGAAAAAGAACTCGGTATCCTCAGCGAACGTGAACGCATCGCTCGCGATGTGCACGATGTTCTGGGGCATTCCCTCACGATCGTGAACCTCAAGGCCGAGCTGGCCGCAAAACTCGTGGAAACCAACGCCCCCGCCGCGCAGGAGCAGATGCGGCAGGTCGCCCAGCTCTCCCGCCAAGCCCTCGCGGAGGTGCATTCCACCGTCACCCGTTTGCGCGTTCCCGACCTTGAAGGTGAGGTTCTGGCATCTTCACGCGCCCTGGAAACCGCCGGAATACAGGCGGATCTGCCCGATGCGACAACCGCCGCGAACATTGCGGGCATGAACTCTTCCCTGTTCAGTTGGGCGCTGCGCGAGACCGTTACCAATATTGTGAGGCACTCTCACGCCACCTACGCCACCGTGCGACTGAACCCCACCGGGTTAGAGGTTATCGACAACGGCATAGGAATCGGCGATGCCCCGTGTAAGAGCGGACTCACCGGTCTGCGCACCCGCATCGAAGACGCAGGCGGCACCCTCACGCTCGGGAACGCACCCGAACACTGGCTGCAGCAGGCGCCTGTTGCAGGTGTGGGGGACGGGTGCCGCATCCGCATCAGCATGGACGAGAAGACCGACGAGATTATGGGGTAGCCGTGCCGCTGAGAATACTTCTTGCCGACGATCAGCAGATGATTCGTGAAGCGCTTGCCATGATTCTCGATCTTGAAATTGATCTTGAGGTGGTCAAGCAGGTGGGCCGCGGTGATGAGGTGCTGCCTGCCGTGCGTGAAACCCGCCCGGATGTGGCGCTTCTTGATATTGAAATGCCCGGCGCCACCGGGATTGAGGCGGCCGCCGAACTTGCTCGTTCGGGCCTGACTTCGCAGGCGGGCGCGCCGGTTCGTTCGCTTATTCTGACAACTTTTCGCCGTCCTGGGTATTTACGCCGCGCCCTGGAGGCCGGAGCGAGCGGGTTTGTGGTGAAGGACGGCACGGCATCGCAGCTGGCGCAGGCGGTTCGCCGTACCGCGGCGGGGCTGCGTGTGGTCGATTCGGTACTGGCTGAGGAGGCAAAATGGCAGGGCTCCTCACCGCTGACCGGGCGTGAGACCGAGGTTCTTCGTGCCGCCGAGACCGCTGGGAGCGTCAAAGAAATTGCGGGCATGCTCGGGCTGTCTTCGGGAACGGTACGCAACCACCTCTCGGCGGCCATGGCGAAGATCGACGCCATTAACCGGCATGAGGCGGTGCGCATCGCCCGCGACAACGGGTGGCTTTAGCCGCGCTCTCTTACCGTAAGTCGTACATTTTCCTGCATATCGTACGTTTTAACCCTACGAATATGCAGGAAAGTGTACGATATATACCGTTATACCGTGCCTAGGTGCACACTACCGACAATACATTCTCCCGCCGCGTCAGGCAGCGGGAGAGAAAGAGAACTCGGTGAAATACCTCAAACCATATTTTATATTTTGTGCTCGCGTCACGACTTTAGCCTGGCGAGTCTCACCTCCGAAAAACCTTAGCGTACTGGCCGCCGTCATGATCTCTGCGCTCGCTCTGATCGCCTGCCCCATTCTGCTGGGTTATGGTGTTCAGCGCACCCTTGAAAACCCCGATGTTTGGCGTCAAAACCTTGCCGTCCTCGTGGTTCTTTACAGTATTCTGTGGCTAATCGGGCAGAGCTTTCGGTATCTTTTCTACCCTGCCTACGGGTTCATCGAGCAGAAAATGCAATCGCGCCATATGGCGGATGCGCTCGTCACCAGCATCGGCGCCGACCCGCGCGCACGCGCTACACTAGGCGCCTCCGAAATTGCGTATGCCGTCGATGCGCAGGCCGCATCCATTCGCGAAACCCTCGCCACCTTGTACCTCTCAATTCTGCCCGCCGGGGTTGGTTGTATCGCCGGTGCTGTCTCAATTCTGGTGATGGGTGGCGTGCCGGAGCTAGGCATATTTTGCGGGTTTGTAGCCCTATATCTGGCTGGAAGCATGCCGCTGATTGCGCGTCATCAGAAGTTTCAAGGCGAATTCTTCGACGGCTCAATGCGCAGTTTCGGCACCCTGGAAAACACGCTCCGCCTGTGGCGTGAAAGCAGAATCCTTGGGGTGGTTCCCTTTCTGCGTGACCGATATGCCCAAGGCCGCCTGCCTGTAGAAGCAAAAGCTCTCAAAAGTTACCGTTACACCATGCTGTTACACACCTGGCAGGGCGCGATGCTGGCTCTATGTCTGCTCGCAATAGTGCTCAAAACCGTATTATTCGGTGACGGTTCTCCGGCGCAGATTACGGGCACTGCGGTGGCACTTATAGGAGTGTGCGCGGCGGCAATTGGTCCGCTCCAAGCCGTTGGGTTTGGAGTATCGACCATCGCGGTTTCGGCAGAGCGTTACCGGCAGGCGCACCATAAAATAGCCGCTTTTGCCGCCGAAGATTCGGGGTATCTCATCGACTATGTCGTAACCACAGGTGAGCTTTCCCTCCACCTGGATGCACGCAACCTGAGTGAAACATCCTATGGTGTGTATACGGTGAAGCCGGGACGCCCATGTTGGGTGCGTGGCGCATCCGGCGCGGGAAAAAGTTTGCTTTTAGAACGGCTTCTTGGGGTGCGTGCGACAACTACCTCCGCTTATGTGTCGATGAGCGCGCCGCAAGGCACTCTTCGGTTCGTCTACCTGCCGCAGGAAGCTGGGCTGCTGGTTGGTACCGCGCATGAGAATGTGGCGTTTGGGCGCGACATTCCGGTGCATATATGCGACCGGTACCTGCAGGCGGTGGGGCTAAGCGAATTTACCTCTAGTGGTGCTCGATGTCATGACACCGTCGCGGGTGAGAACGGCAGCGTGTCCGGGGGAGAGGGCAGGCGTATCGCCTTGGCGCGTACTTTGGCGGCGGCCGAAACCTTGAATGAGCAGAAAGCCCTGAGCCCCGCGACCGTCATGGTTCTCGATGAACCGACCGCCGGGCTGGATGCGCCTACCCGTGCCCGCGTCTGGGAACTGATTGAGCGAGCGGCCCATACTGCAATAGTGCTGGTGAGCACCCACGATGAGGATGCGCCCGCCCGGCACGACGATACCGTCATTGAACTCTAAGCGGCGCGAACCCTAGGAATGAGAGAGTTTTACCTGTAAAACATGCGGTAAAGTTGAATCAACCCTTTTCACCGGGGTAAGAGCACACGGCACGCATTATGAAATTTACCCCCGTGATGACTCTTAGGGTGGAGAGGGGAGATACAGCCTTTGCCTGGAAAGCGCAACAGCTTTTTGCAACCGCCTCGGAAAATACGGCTGCGCGGTACGTTATCCCAACTTATCCCTAGAAATCCCTTAAAGGGGATAACTAGTTTTCGCACTTATCTCAACCTATCGGGACTTATCTTAAAAATCCCGATAACCCCCGATAGGTTCTGATAACTTCCTGTAGACTAAAAATCTAAGGAGGCTTCCACAGACCATGACTCTTAATCCATTCCGCCCGGGCGCCGGGCATACTCCGCCCGAATTTGCGGGTAGGCAAGAACCGCTTAATACGTTTACTAACATCCTGCGTCGTACCGAGATAGGGGCTATTAGCCGCGGCATGATGCTTTACGGGCTGCGTGGGATGGGCAAAACCGTGCTTCTGCGACGTTTGCAGGAAGACGCAAAACGTGCCGGGTGGGTAACGATCTCTCTAGAAAGCGGAATGGGGAAGAATGCATATACTCAAGTTCGCACCCGCTTGGGTAAAGAACTTGCCCTAGCTGTTCGAGGCTACCAACAGCAAAGTCACTGGAAGAAACTCTTATCGAATGTCGCTTCTCTGTCAGCGACACTTGGTTTTGCTGGGGCCTCCGTCGTGCTTAAAGCTGATACGCACCATTCCGATACAACGGGACTTCTAGACTTTGATCTTCCAGAGACACTACTGTCTATGGCTCGGGAGCTTAAAGACCAAACTCCCAGTGCTGGTGTGGGTATTTTTATTGATGAGATTCAAGATCTTGATAACGAGATGCTCGATATTCTGCTGACAACCCAACATGAAGCTGGGCAAAAAGAGCTTCCATTCTATATTTTTGGAGCTGGGCTGCCTTCAGTTCCCACGAAACTGGGCGAGATTAAGACTTACGCCGAAAGGCTCTTTAGCTACCATCCTTTAGAGCGCCTCAATGATGATCAGACCAGGCTGGCTTATGCTGATCCTATTGCTAAAAATGGCGGTAGTATCACGCAGGATGCGCTTGCAGAACTTGTGGACCAATCCCACGGATACCCTTATTTCATTCAGCAGTTTGGGCGGGATGCCTGGGACTGTGCCAGCGCGGGCAATATCACTGAGGATGATGTTCGTGTGGGCGTTACTTTGGGCTGGGAAGAACTAAACCGCGGGTTCTATATGACGCGGTGGAACAGGGCAACAGAATCTGAGAAACACTACTTGGTGGCGGTTGCCGATCTTATGTCTGAGGAAGAAGGAGATTCTGTGCCGGTCTCAGAGGTATCCAGCCGGATGAAATCTATTACAACGTCTTTGAGTGCCCGCCGCGCGTCCTTAATTGAGAAAGGTGTACTGTACAGCCCTGCATATGGTCGGATTGCTTTTACGGTGCCGGGGATGGATCGGTTCATTAAGCGGTCGGCACAGTAGCTGCACGAAGTTATCTCAACCTATCGGGACTTATCTTAAAAATCCCGATAACCCCCGATAGGTTCCGATAACTTTTGTTCTCCCACATAAAGGCTCTTTTTTATCCCGGAGGAGAGGCAGAAAAATACCTACCGAATTAGCGAGAGCAGTTCCTCGTGCACGGTGGTATCGCCCGTAACCTCCGGGTGGAAAGAAATGCCGATAATGTTCCCGGCGCGCACGCCCACAATTTTGTCCTCATGATGCGCCGCCACCTGCACGCCCTCACCGGCGCGGGTCACAATCGGCGCGCGAATAAACGCCGTATCGATTACGACTTCCTCACCCGAGGGGGTAATCCACGGCAAATGAACCTGCGCTGAATCGACCTGTGAACCGAAGGCGTTACGCCCAACCGAAACATCCAACACACCGAGCGACTGCTGCCCCGGAGCCGGATCGTCAATCACAGTCGAGAGCATAATCAACCCGGCGCAGGTTCCCAGGGTCGGCAAGCCCCCCGAAATCGCCTCAATCAACGGCTGACGCAACCCAAAAATACGGGTCAGCCTGTCAATCGTGGAAGATTCGCCGCCGGGCAGAACCAGCGCATCCAGGTTCGCCAGCTGCTCGGCACTTTTGACGAGCACCACCTGCGCCTCCAGTGATTCGAGCATGCGCGTGTGTTCGGCAACGCCGCCCTGCAGCGCCAAAACACCCACGGTTTTGCCCGCACCGGGCAGGGCAGCCGGGGGAAGAACCTCAGTCTCGCTCATGAGCCTATCTTTCTGCAACACGAGGTTGCTCACACAGTGTAGAACGTTGGGTTTCGGGCTGTGTTTGAGAGCGCCAAACTCACCCGAGCAGATAACGTATCTGAACAGAATCGGGGGCGAAGCCCGCACCGAGCTTCACCCCCTGCACGCCTTGACCGGGCGCCCTCACCTGAACCGAATATATCGATCGGCGAGCGCGCATCCGCCACGTGGCTGCCTATACTTACCAGCCGCGCTCCGCCAGACGATGCGGCGCGGGCAGATCGGCAACGTTGATGCCGACCATGGCCTCGCCCAAACCGCGTGATGCATCCGCCAGTTTTTCGGGGTCGTTGTAGAACGCGGTTGCCTTCACGATGGCCTTAGCGCGTGCCTCGGGGTTGCCGGATTTGAAGATGCCGGAGCCGACGAATACGCCGTCCGCGCCCAGCTGCATCATCATGGCGGCGTCGGCGGGGGTTGCCACGCCACCGGCGGTAAACATGACCACGGGCAGCTTACCGGTCTTCGCAACTTCGAGCACCAGGTCGTAGGGGGCGGCAAGTTCTTTCGCCTTCACGTACAGCTCGTCGGGCATGGTGTTGTACAGGCCCTGCAGCTCGGCGATCTGGCGCTTAATGGTGCGGATATGCTTGGTTGCCTCCGAGACGTCACCGGTGCCAGCCTCACCCTTCGAGCGGATCATAGCGGCACCCTCGGCGATACGGCGCAGCGCCTCGCCCAGGTTGGTGGCGCCGCATACGAACGGCACCGTGAACTGGTGCTTGTCAATGTGGTTCACGTAATCGGCGGGGGAGAGTACCTCTGACTCGTCGATGTAATCCACCTTGAGGCTTTCAAGAATCTGCGCCTCAACAAAATGCCCGATGCGCGCCTTCGCCATCACGGGAATCGAGACGGCGTTGATGATGCCCTCAATCATATCGGGGTCGGACATGCGGGCCACACCGCCCTGCGCACGAATATCGGCGGGTACGCGCTCAAGCGCCATGACGGCGACGGCACCAGCATCTTCGGCGATCTTGGCCTGTTCGGGGGTGACGACGTCCATAATGACGCCGCCCTTGAGCATGTCGGCAAGCCCGCGCTTCACGAGCGGGGAGCCGGTTACTGGGGAGTTAGTCTGTTCAGTCATGCCCCCATTTTCTCACGTTCGATGCATGGACGCTCACTTTGCGACGGAATTTCTGCGGATGCGCGCGCATCTTTGTGTCTGCATGACACGAATCGTCATATTTCGTGAGGTTTGCGGCGCTATAAAGCCTCGTAAGCCGACTCCTATAGAACAGATAACTAGACCGCTCGGTGTGCACCCCTGCACAGGGCATCTCACATGCGCGCGTCTTTTGCATTTAGAACCACAGTACCGCGAAGAGAGTGCAGCTCAGTATGAAAGCCGTATTTTTACCTGTGATATGTTGTAATACGCGCGCCTTCACAGGTGTTATTCTGGCGCTGTTTATTCCTCTTCAATCTCCAACACACATCAAGGAGCATCACCGTGCTTGAAGTCATCATTGCCCTATCGCTGGCAATTCTTCTGGGTAATATCCTCGCCCATAAAATACGGATAACCCCCGCCATTATGCTCATTTTCATGGGGCTTGTGCTGGCGCTCATCCCCGTTCACGCCATGCACGAGGTGCGCGAGGTTGGGTTGCCCCCGCACGTGATTCTCGAAATCTTCCTGCCCGTGATGCTGTTCTGGGAGACCCGAAACACCTCCTGGCGTGAGGTGCGCGCCCGTCTGCGCGGCATTCTGCTCTCGGGCACGGTGCTCGTAATTTTCACGGCGTTCGTTATCGCCTGGGTGCTTCACACATTTATGGGCGTCTACCTGTGGCATGTGGCGCTGATTATCGGCGTGGCGCTCGCCCCCACCGATGCCGTGGCCGTGGCAACGCTCAACGGCAAACTCCCCAAATCTTCCATCACCACCCTTAAAGCGGAAGCACTCATTAACGACGGCACCACCCTAGTTCTTTTCGCACTCGCCCTGCAGCTTGCGGGCGGTCATGAACTGTCTCTGGGAACCGCATCTGGAATGTTCTTCTTCTCGTTCTTGATTGGAACTCTCGTTGGCCTGGCCGTTGGGTGGGGTGCAAATAAGCTGCGTGCGCACATCGGCAACCCCATGAACTTCACTGTGTTCATGTTTACCGTGCCGTTTATTGCTTTCTTCCTCTCTGAAGAGATCGAACCTTTTGAAGGCATGAAAGGTTCCGGAGTGGTAGCCGTGGTGGTCGCAGCGTTCTACCTGACCTACCGTGGGCCGGATACCATCAAACCCCAAAACCGCTTCTACGGTCTGCCCACCTGGTCCTTTGTCTCCTATGTCATGAACGGCGCGCTCTTCGTGCTTGTGGGTGTGCAGCTGCCTAGCGCCACTGAGCATATGGAAGGCATCGTTCACGAGTACAACTATGCGTGGGATTCTGCGCTCGCCGTGATTGTGGTGGCATGGCTCGCTTCTATTGCGGCGCGTTTCATCTTCCTGCACGTCACGATCGGTATTATTCGTGCCCTTGACCGCTCAGAAAAGCAGAGGCGGCTGCGCACAACCTTCCGCGGTCGTGTGGTGAGTACTTTTGCCGGATTGCGCGGCGGCATTTCCCTCGCGGTGGCTCTCTCTGTACCGATTAATGTTCCCGGGCAAGACTTTGTTATCTTCATTGTTTCGGGTGTGGTTCTGTTGTCGATGGTGGTTCAGGGGATGCTCCTGCCGCTCGTTATTAGGTGGGCGAAAATTCCGGTTGATACCACCGAAGAAGATGAGATTAATGAAGCAGTGCGCACGATGATTGCTGAGTCCTTCGACTCTGTGGCTGAGATCGGCCAGGAAATTGGTGCGCCGCAGGAGATTATCGACCGCATTGCCGAAGAACAGATGTACCACGCGAGCATATACCGTAACCTGCACACCGTTCGTAAGCACGGTGCGAACGCGCCGGAAGAAGCTCGCCGCATTATTGAGGCGAGCGACCTTGAGAAAGAGCTGCGCCTGCGGCATTTGGAGAAACAGCGTGAGGTGCTCAAGCGCCTGCGTAATGAGCACAAGATCGACACGAACGTGCTCCACAAGATTCAGGAGCGCCTGGATATTGAGGAGGTTCGCGTGCTCGGTCCGGTTGAGCTGGAGTAGCCCCGATACCGCTAGAATCGCTAAATCCCGGGCGTATTCTATATTCCATATATGGAATATTAAGGATGTTCCCGGGGTTCTATGCGGAATTTTAGGGTGCTGCGCGGTATTCTGGTACACGTGAGCACGAAACCCTCGGCATCGACCCCGCCCCCGAGCGGGAAAGTTCCGCGCGCTGTTGGTACCGCGCAAGGGCGCGCATCGTTGATGCTGCACGCGCTGATATACCTTATTTTTGGGGTTATCACCGTTTTTGTGCAGACCCCTGATAATGTTTTCGCCAAAATACTTTTGGGTCTCTGGATGCTCGCGCTCGGCACCTCACACGCACTCACGGCCCGCGGGATGCACTACGGGCCCGCGACGAGCGCATCGCTCAGTTCAACAGCGCTCGTGCAGGCGGCATCCGGGGCTTTACTCGTGATAATACCGGATACCCTTGCTCTTATTATTCTGGCGGTATGCGCCGGTTCGGGCCTGCCGGGGCTGATTAAGCTTCTTTTGGGTATGCGCTACCGTAGTGCGGTGGCTGTGTGGCGTGACTGGGTTCTGGAAGGGGGCGTGCTTCTTGCGGTTGCTTTAATTCTGCCGTTTGTGGGGGAGATCGGGGCGAAAGCGACCCTGGGAGTTCCCGGCGGTGGGGCGCTGATTATCGGCGTTTTTCTGCTGGTGGGTTCTCTGGGACCGAATGAGAAAGCGGGCGCTGACCGAACAAAACCCTAGTTCACAATCGCTCAGGTTTTAGAGGTGTATTGCAACGGCGCGTACACTGGTTAGACACACACAAGAGGAGGAACGAGTGGCTGAAGAACGCCCCCGCGGATTTAAAGCGCAGGTGAAAGGTCCCCTGCTGGTTGCCGCTGCTCTGGCTGTAGCGGCTTTCTTCGCCGTATTTATTTTTGCAACCGGCGGCACCCGCAACCACCCCAACCTTGTGTTGGCCTTAGGTGTGGCGGGCGCGGTTTTTGTGGTCACCCTCGTAGTGTGTGCAACCCTGATCTTAGCGGAACGCCCGAACGATCCGTCCCTGGGGCAGGGTACGGGTATCAACAAATCCTCGGCGAAGCTCTACGAGCAGGCTAAGGCCAAGCGTGAGGCAGCGGAGCGTGAAAAAGCCCGTGCTGAGAGGAATTCACAGGCGGCTGAAACCAAAGAGGAAACAGCCAAGAATGACGCTGAGCCCCCTAAGCCGACTGACAGCTAATCGGCGCGCTGGGGCGGTATGCTAAGCTGGTTCTATCTTTATGAGTTATACGCCTTATGGCGAGAGGAGCTGGTAGCACTAACTGCCAACTCCTCTCTACGGGTAGAACAATTACCTTAGGCTCTTGGTGCTTATGCGCATCAAGAGCCTTTTTATGTCGTGTGTGGGGCCGCAAGAAAACTATTTTGTGTGGGAAAGCGTCGCTTTTCGAGCGCCCATCATGGCGCGCTGTACCCCCACTATTGAGGCAAGGACCAGCACGAAGCCGAGCATCGACAGCGGTGTCATGTTTTGTCCCAAGAAAATCCAGCCAAGGATGAAGGCGGTGACTGGGCTGAGCGGTCCCAGGGATGCAATGACCGCGGGCGGCAGCTTTGAGAGCCCATGAAAATACACGCAGTAGGCGAGCGCTGTACCCACCAGGCAGAGGAAGGCGTATCCGCCGATATTTGCGGCGGTGAGCGGTGGCAGCGGTTCCTCGGTCAGCAGGGCAATCGGCAGCAGGAATATTCCGCCCACGAGCAGCTGCCATCCCGTCATGGCGAGAGTCGAGAGAGACGATGTGCCCATGGAGGTGAAGAAAATACCGCACGCCATGGCGACAGCCCCGGTGAGCGCCGCAAGAATGCCGATCACATCGAAGGTGGTGCTGGGGGATGCGACCAGCAGGATAATGCCGATAATGCCCATAAGTGCGGCAAGCCATGCCGATGCAGGAGTCGCTTTCTTAGCAACCGTTCGGGTGAGGACGAGGACGAAAATAGTTTGTGTTGAGCTAAGAATCGCCGCCAGTCCGCCGGGCAGGCGGTATGCAGAGACGAATAGCATCGCCTGGAATAGACCGATGTTGAGGATGCCGAGAAGAATAATTCGGCCCAGTTCGTTCTTGCGCGGGAACTCTCGGGTGATGAGCAGTAGCAGCAACCCTGCTGGCAGCACGCGGATCAGTGCGGCGGTGAAGGGACGGTTGGGCGGCAGAAATTCGGAGGTGATGAGGTAGGTTGATCCCCAAACCATGGGGACGAACGCCGTGATGATCAGCAGAGGAAGACGGTTTTTCATAGTTCTTCGCAGTCGGATAGATGCCTTGAGTTCAAGATAAATCCTAATCGCTTTTTGTCTTGAAAGCAAGATAAAATAGTACTGAGTCGATTTTAGGAGGAATATGTCGAGCGCCCGTTCCCGCAGTACCCACCCCGATGCCGTGGACGTCATTATTGATCAGTGGAAACGTGAACTCCCCGAATTGGCTTCTGAAAATATGGCCCTGATTGGCCGTCTTAGGCGATGCTCCATTCTGCTCGCGCCGCGCCTTGACGAGGTTTTTGCTGCCCATGATCTCAGTAATGGCGCCTTTGACGTGTTGGCGACGTTACGTCGTGCGGGTGCGCCCTATATTCTGACTCCGACCGAACTTTTTGCCTCGCTTATGGTGACTTCGGGGACCATGACCACCCGCCTGCAGAAGGTGCAGAAGCGTGGGCTCATTGAGCGCATCCCCAACCCGGACGATGCCCGCAGTATGCTCGTGAAGCTGACGGGTGCTGGGCGTGAATTGGTGGAAAAAGTCGTCTTCGAACACGTGGAAAATGAGCGGCGTATTCTGGAAAAGCTGCCTGCTGAGACGCGCCGTCAGCTGGATGCGGGGCTCGCCGAGCTGATGCGGGTGCTGGAGGACGCGAAGAAGGACTAGGATAATGGCGCGTTAGGCTACCGTGCTTCATGGTTCCTCTGAGAGACGCTTTTTGATATATTAGTAAATGCATTGATAATCAATGTATTTACTAATATACGCAATGGAACATAATACTCTCGTAAGAAGGGAATACACGATGTGGAGCACACAGCATTCTCAGATTACTGATGTCAGCATACCTGTTCTGTGGCGCACCTTTATTGCGGTGCACAGCGGCGAACTTACCCTGCCCGGTGGCGACCATTTTGAACCTGAACGGGAACTCGCAGTGGGTACACGTATCGCAATGACTCCTGCCGGTCAGGAACAGGTCATCTCAACGGTCACCGAGTTCGTGCCTGAAAAGCGCTACGCCGACGAGACCCCATTTAACGGTCTAATCCTGACATTCCGTCACGAGTTTGAGCCTGTTAAGGAAGGCACACGCATTACTCACACCCTAGAAATCACAGGGGATGAGGCAGATACCATAGGTGCACACATAGGGCCTGGTATAAGCTCTGATTTTCCCGCCCAGATGAGCGAGCTTATTAAGGCGGCACGTGCATCATGAGTGTTAGCAGGTTTGCTAACCCCGGCGCCGACAGCCCGGGGTTTGTGCTGTGGAAACTAACCCAGCGATGGCAGCGAGCGGTAGCTGATGCCCTGGAACCGCTGGGCGTTACGCAGACTCAGTTCGTGATTCTCGCCTGCGCCTACTGGCTAACTCAAAAGACCGAATCTGTACAACAGATCGATATTGCTAAAGCTGCTGGCATGGATGCACAAATGGTCTCTGACGTGCTGCGGCGCCTAGAGAAAAGCGAGCTTGTGCAGCGTGTTTCAAGCCCCACGGACGGGCGGTCAAAGAATGTTCTTCTCACGGACGTGGGACAGGATATTGCGACTCAGGCGATTCCCGCTGTCGAGCAGGTAGATGCACAATTCTTCGGTACAATGCGCTCGACAACTCTGGTGGACCTGCGGGCGGCGCTTGAGAGGTAAATGGGACATTTCTCTCCGGGAGGAGAGTGCATTCATGGTCTTTTGGCGGTGTGCTAAGCTGGAACCATATTTGCAAACTGGATGCCTGTTATAGGCAAGAGGAGTCGGTAGCGCCAACTGCCAGCCCCTCTTTAGTCAGGCAGATGCTACCTCAGTCGCTTAAGGAATACTGAGGTAGCTTCTACGACATTAGAAACGGCTTGAGCCGATCCATCAATCAGCATGTAGCTGATAAGGGTCGCTTGAGCCGTTTCTACTATCTCGTAGAATGACATCTGTCTCACCGCCTCTCCGCCCTGAGAGTCATCACGGAATGTATATTTGCAACCTGTGCCGGTGACTCATTCCGGGAAGAGGGCACTAATAACTTTACTGCATGCTTTACAAGGAAATTTCGTGTGATTCTGGAGAATGCATAAAAATGTGATTCTTCTATTTTTAAATTCTTTTTACGTGCACTAGGGATATTCCTTGAAGAAATATTGCGTCATAAAGCGTTATTCCATAACTTTGCTTGTACTCAGCGTTGATACCAGCGTTACACCCAATCTACGATAGAAATATCCATCCCGGATTTTTGTAAATTCTGCAATATCTTATTCAATCACCAGGAGACCCCATGCAGACCCTTATTATTAACGCCCACCCGGATCCCCAGAATAAAACTGCGTATTGCACCAACCGCCTCGTTGATTGCCTGACCGAGAAACTGCCGGATGCAACCGTGCTGAACCTCTACAATGAGGATATTCCCGAACTTACTGCCGAAACCCTGCCGCTTTACGGGTCGGTATATGATGAAAAATCGTCCCTGAGTAAGCGGGAACAGCAGATTCTTGCGCGCCGTGCTGAACTCATTGAACAGTTTAAAGCGGCTGATCGGCTGATTATCGCTATGCCCATGCATAACTTTTCGGTGACCTCACGCCTGAAGGACTACGTGGATAACATTATTATGGGAGGGCAGACTTTCCAGTTTAGCGAGAATGGTCCGCAGGGTCTCATGGGCGGGCATAAGGCGTTGCTTGTGCAGTCAAGCGGCTCCGTATACAGCACCGGTCCGCTGGCACCGTTGGAGCAGTCGTACCCCTTTCTACGGACCGTGTTTGGGATGCTCGGGTTCGATTCGACTGATATTGTGCGTGCCGAAGGCACCATGGATCCAAATATTGGTCCAGACGTCGCTGTTGAGCGTGCCTGCGTCGAGCTTGAACAAAAACTGCCCGAGTTCCTTGCCTAAGAACCCAAGAACCGCTGGGTATAAGGAACATTAAGAAGCCCAATGGTGCTGAGGCGGTGTGCTACGCTGGAATCATATTTCATAGGATACACTCATGGCGGAGGAGCCCAGTAAGTTGGAATTACTAAGCTCCTCCTTGTGAGCAGGTTTTTACCTCAGGCTCTTAAGCCAAGCTGAGATAAAGCCTACAATATGTGAAACGGCTTGAGCCGATCCATCAATCAGAATGTAGCTGATGAGGATCGCTTGAGCCGTTTCTACTAGTTCGTAGAACAGCACCTGTCTCACCCCCTCTCCACCCTAAGAGTCATCACGGGGGTATATTTCATAGGATGTTCCGTGTGCTCTACCCCGGCGAAAAGGGTTATTTCAACTTTACTGTATGTTTTTCGAAGAAAGTATTTTTCTTAAATACTTGTGGTCAAAAAGGCTCTTTATTCAAATAAAGAGCCTTTTTGCGTGGGAGATTAGAGAGGGAGACCAGGGAGGGGCGCTGGGGAAAAGCAGCGGGAGGAAGGGCTTACTTCTCAACAGGAAACGGGTACAATAGAGTCCCCTGCCCGCATCCGGCATGTAGCGCCGACCGATATTACCTGAGCCATGCCGCCCTAGAGACGGGCGCACTCCACAGACCAAGAAACGCATCTTCATGACACATAAACCTACACACGCCTTGCCCGAAAATACCGGCGCGGCAGACAAACCCAACACAGCAGCAAAACTTGGCACAGTAGCGCCGTCCGAGGCGAACCCGCCCGTCACCGGTGCAGTTCCGGCGGTGACAGGCACCGTACCCTCCACCACTGGCGCCATCCCGGCTGTGCCCACACCTGATACAGGCCCCGGGATGCCCAATATGGACGATCCCAAAAACATATACCTGCTCAAAGATGCCCCCGTTTTCAAGGCGCTTCTTTCCCTGGGTATCCCCATGGCAGCAGGGCTGGCGATCACCAGCATTTACAACGTCATTAACTCCTACTTTGTGGGGCACTACGGCACCGTCGAAGAGCTCGCCGCCACCGGATACGGCGTACCTGTTTTCGGTATCATCATGGCGATTGCGGGTGTGTTCGGTCTGGGCTCATCAACCCTGGCGTCGCGTCTGCTGGGCGAAGGCAATGAGACACGTATTCGCAATGTGACCTCATTCGCCCTGTACTCCGCGCTCGCCTGCGGTGTGGTGGTCGCCATTGCCGGGTTCCTGTTCGCAGACCCGATTACCGGCCTGATGGGCGCCTCCGGAGCATCCTTTGAACCGACCAAAACCTTCGTGCACCTGCTCTTTTTGGGTGCGCCGTTTTCGGTCGGCATGTTTACCCTGGAACAGCTGGTGCGTTCTGAAGGTTACGCCAAACAATCCATGTACGGCATTATCTGGGGCGTCGTCATCAACTCAATTTTCGATGTTCTGCTGATTGCGGTTCTCGGCTGGGGTATCGCCGGTGCCGGTTGGGCGATGCTCGCCGCAAACGCCGCATCCATGGTGTACTACCTGCAGTTCCTTATTCGCAAGAGCCCCAACTTCTCCTGGAAACCCAGCGATTTTGTGATCGCCGGCGACATTATTAAACCCGTGTTCGCCGTGGGTGCCGCCGAACTGATTCAGAGTGCAAACCTGACCGTTTCCGTGCTGGTGCTCAACAATATTGCGGCAGGATACGGTGACGATTCTGTGGCCGCCTTTGGGCTGGCGATGCGTCTGAACATGGTACCTGAAATGCTCTGTATGGGTATTTGCATGGGCGGTATTCCGCTCTTCGCCTATGCCTACGGTGCTCGCAATCGAGACCGCGTGCGTTCGGCCCTGAAAACCGCCGCAATGGTATCGGTGGCAACCTCCATTATCTTCACCATTCCCGTCTTGATATTCCGTCGCCAGCTTCTTGAGCTCGTGGGCGACTCCTCGCTGGTCGCCACCGGCGAGAAAGTACTGGTCGCGCTCATGCTTGCCGCCGTGTTTAATGCCGTGAGCATCGTGTTCGTCTCGTGGTTCCAGGCCGCCGGTAAAGGCTTGCCCG
>ERZ773021.415-NODE-415-length-19972-cov-84.4271_pt1 | contig 19972 bp, 13 predicted proteins | sample MGYA00511668_ERZ773021 | MGnify/ENA primary metagenome ERZ773021 (study PRJEB29015, sample SAMEA2737961) | human oral metagenome | biome: human oral; feature: human-associated habitat; material: dental | place: China | collected 2032 ... | reverse complement strand
CCTGTGGGTCAAACCAGCCGAAAAAGAGGCTATGATCAACGTTCTTACACCCTGCACAGGAGCCGCAGAAGCACCCGCTCCGAAGCCTGCGCCTGATACCCCCGCTCCTGTAGTCCCGGCGGATGCGCCTGCTCCTGTGCCCCAGGTGGATGCGCCTCCCGCACAGAACCCCGCCCCGGCCCTAACTTTCCAAACCTGCGCTAATGCCCGTGCTGCGGGATATCGTAATATGCACCGCGGTGCACCGGGATATTCCGAGCATCTTGATCGTGATGGTGACGGCATAGCATGCGAGGCACGCTAAGTCTCTAAGTCTTACCTCCGACTACGCTCCCCTACAGATACATATACCCCCGCCCTTACTGCTTGTAAGGGCGGGGGTTTACGGTCACAATTCTTCATCTTGAGGCCCATATAGACTCTTTAAGAGTGCAGCATCACGCCGAACCTGTGTTTAAGCTGTGTAGAACCTATGTAAAAAAGATTTATAGATGTTTACCTTTGCTTGATAAAACTTTACCTGACAACCTTGTAGTCATGAAGAATGAAATAACTAAATCTGTTGGCACCCTAATTTTCCGCGTAGCGCTGGGCTTCACCTTTGTCATGCACGGTTTCCAGAAGGCATTCCTGATCGGTCCCGCAGCAGAAGGTGCAGCGTTCGCCAAAATGGGTATTCCTGCACCCGAGCTTTCGGCGTACTTTACCATTGGTGCCGAGCTTATTGGCGGAGCTCTCTTGATCCTTGGTTTAGGAACTCGTTTTGCGGCCGCCGCCATCGCAATCGCTATGGCAGGTGCTTTTATTTTTGTTCACATCAACGACCCCTTCATCACCGATCAGAAGACCGGCGCAGGCTTCGAGTACGTTTTCGTCTTGGGCATGGCAGCTATCATGTTCATTCTGACCGGTGGAGGCAGGTACTCACTAGATTCGTTCTTCAGTCGCAATAAGGCTTAACCGCCTGAGCGTTCTTCCAGAACGTATCTATCACTCATTCGTCTACCCACCCGGAAGGCGCCGTCGTCGCGACGGTGCCTTCTTTATATACCGTGGATTCTCCCCTACCCAGCGATCCCATGATTCTCATAAGGTAGGGATACGCTCGCCTCCCAAGGCATACAAATAGCCCGTCGCATCCGATAGATAAAACATTTGGATGCGACGGGCTATTATAGTGTGCCCCCAGTGGGACTCGAACCCACACTGGGCGGATTTTAAGTCCGCTGCCTCTGCCAATTGGGCTATAGGGGCAAAGTCTAAACCCGCAAGACCACTACTAAGAATAGCATTAGTTTGCGGGTTTCGACGCTTTAGGCTCGTTAGAGCTTTGCCTTAGTCTTCGCCGGTGCCGTTCCGGTGGCCTCTTGGAAAGCAAGACGCGGGGAACGTTGGTGGCGAATCGTCGTGGTATCACGGCCAAAGAGCTGGTTGAGTGCCCAGGTCGTCATAACGCGCACGGTACGCTCGGTCGTGGGGATTGCAGAACCGTGGTAGCCGCGGTGCATAATCCATGCGAGCGGACCTGCAAAGGTCTTGCCCTTGAAGTTTGCAACGCCCTTCCACAGACCTAGGCCGGCAACCACACCGATGGTCTCGTGGTAGTAGTCGGTCAGAGGCTCGCCGCGGCGTGATGCCAGAATATTCTTGGCGAGAACCAAAGCCTGACGAGATGCGTGCTGTGCGTTTGGTACGCAGAAGCCGCCCACGCCGCCTCCGGAAAGATCGGGAACGGCAGCGTTATCGCCAGCCGCCCAAGCACCCTCGACCACACCATTATCGCCAGCCACACGCAAATCTGCGTTCACGCGAACGCGACCGCGCTCGTCGATCGGGAAGTCAGTGTTCTTGAGCATCGGCGATGCAGCAACACCAGCAGTCCAAATGAGAGTATCGGTATCCATCTCACCGGCGGGCGACTTATCTGTCATGTTGATGAGCTGCAGGTGACCGTCGGTAGCGTCCGAGAGGGAGGTATTGAGCAGAACCTCAATGCCGCGAGCGCGAAGCTCAGCCACAACCTTCTCGGCACGGTCTTCGGGAACCTCCGGCATGATGCGCGGTGCAGCTTCGATCATCACGAAGCGCAGGTCAGATACGCTCAAACGGTCGTTACGATTAACAGCTTCACGAGCCATGTCTTCCAGTTCGGAGATGGTCTCAACACCGGCGAAACCGCCGCCTACGACGACGACGGTCAGGGCGCGGCGGCGAGCATCAGGGTCATCCAGTACGGATGCAACCTCAATACGTTCCAGCACCCAGTTACGCACGGAGACGGCTTCTTCGACAGTCTTCATGCCGATAGCAACTTCGGCAAGACCGGGGATTGGGAACGCACGGGTCACGGCACCGGCACCAAGAATGATCTCATCATATTTCAGCTCGAAGGGTTCACCATTGTCGATGGGTTCAACCGTAGCGGTACGCTCTGCATGGTTAACGGAGACAACATGCCCGGGAATCAACTCGGTATCGCGCAGGTGCTGGCGGAGCGGAACGGTAGCGTTACGGCCTTCCATTGAACCCGCAGCGACTTCGGGCAGGAACGGCTGGTAAGTCATATAGGGGTTAGGCTCTACGATGGTTACCACACCACCGGTCTGTTTGATAGCCTTCTGAATTTTCTTGGCGACGGTAAAGCCTACGTAGCCACCACCAACAATAAGAATACGGGGACGATCCTGTGCCTTATGAAACGACATATATTGCTACTTCCTAGATTTTGTTTACCCGCTGCGCTTTAGCGCGCGAGCACTCAATGATACGTTCACATGCGCTTCCCAGGGTGCAGGACACATGGACATGTGAACGAACAGAAACTCTTAAGCTTTCTCCGTAAGCCCCGATGTTCGGTGCCGCAAACGCGAAAACACTATTTTTCCTGCATGTTATATACCACTATTTTACGCGTTTATCCCGAGGAAAACACATTTATGTAGGCATACGAAGTAAGGAAAACCGCCCTTGGATGATAACGTTTCGCGTTTATACGCCGAGGTTTTGCCCTGTCAGTGAGGTTGCGTTCCGCATCATGTAGCGCGTCCTTAGGGTGTTTTAAACCTTTGCTCTACCCACAGACCGGGTGTTAGGAGTCACGAAGTTTTCTTCCACATTTTTATCTGAGTTGTTTATTAACTGCGTGCTTTTCACCACACTAAGAGGAGCTAGGGTTCTGTGGTTCAGGTTCATGAGCCGATGAAGGCTCTGGAACGCCGGATTCCGGTGCGGCGGGTATTGAGGAACCCCCCGAAGCAGCACCCTGCAGACGAAGGCGAGAGGAGTTAGCCGTCTTCTTGCGCGGCGTGCGAGTACTATGTTTCTTCTGGACGGAAGTGACCTTTCGCGGTGCTGATGCTGGGCGACCGTTCTGAGCTGCAGGCTTCTGCGTGGATGTTGAACTCGCCGCCTCGGCAGGAACATCTGGAACGCCCGTTTCCGGAACTTGGCGCTTGATACCGGAAATATGCGGCAGACGGGGCTTCCGGTGCGGGGGTAAAGGCCTCCGGCCTAAGTGGTGGACTCGATGCTGTGCCATACCGTCCTTCTGAGCGGACCGGTGCGAAGCTTTCCTGATCGTATCTGCCGATACCTGTGACGCTTCAGGACCGGAGGATTCCTGCCCTACGGTCGAGTCCTTAACCGGCTCGGGGGCGGGACTCTGCGGGGTGCGAGATACGCCCTCGCTCTGAGCTACAGTCTGAGCCAAAGCAGGTTTTTCTGATTTCTGAAGTTCAGGTACGACGGGCTTTTGCTCGGGCGCAGGCGTATTCCCCTGGTCTGCCGGTTGAGTCGCTTTCGCAGGTGCGACAGGAGTCTGCGCTACCGTATTGTGCTGGGCGGGCTGCTGAGGCTCTGCCGGTTTCTGCGTCTGCGGTAATGGCTGTTCTGTAGCCACCGGGGCCTGTTCAGCCACACTTGATACTGATGCTGCAGACTGTACTGCGCCGACGTTCTGTGCCGAGTCAACATTGTGCTCCGTTGTGCCAATGTTCCGCACGGTGGCAGGAGGTTGCGTGGGCACGGCACTCTGCTCGGTACCCGCTGCGGCTACGCTCTTTTGACCCGTAGGTGCATCCTGCTGTTTATCTAGGCTCTGATCCGCCGCAGGGTGGGGATCGAGGGTGGAGGGCGCCGACGGCACTGCGGCTGCGGCATCTGGTGCCGGGGAGGGAACAGAGGCAGGTGCAACCTGTGTTTGTGCCTGCGCATCAGGCACAGCATTCTCAGATTCGGGGCTCTGGGGCGCGCTGGCAGCGGGCGACTGATTGGCAGGAGCGACCGGAGCAGGAGCATCCGGAACAGCAACCGAAGCCGCAGAAGGCTTGGAATGTGAAGCTTGCTCTCGCTCACCGTGCCCGTGCAGATGAGGATGCGGCACTACATCGCGTACATTAACGTGCAAGCGATGCAGACGACGAACACTGCGCACCGTGAGCAGCCCCAAAATGACAAAGAGAGCCCCCACGATGATAAACGGCAAAAATCCGCGATCCTCAACCGGGCGGCTGGGCTCTGGAATCTTCGCCTTAACGATAGTCTCGCCTTCTTCATGCACCGGAGTGGCCGAAGCATCGGCGGGAGTCGGAGCAGGTACCTCTTGGCGGCGGTGTACGGCGATCCAAGCCTTCAACGACCCCAGCGGATTCTCCGTAGCATCCTGCGGGGTTGAAGGGTCCAGAGCCATCAGCGGATTTATGATGCCAAACCCGTACACCGGGTCACGCCCGGCAGCACCGGTGTCGTCGGCGCTTTCGGTAATACGCTGAATAATTTGAGCCGCACTCAGATTGGGGTACTTAGACTTAATCAACGCCGCTAGGCCAGAAACCAGCGGAGCGGATGCCGAAGACCCCGACCATATCATGTACTTATTCCCCGGTGCGGCAGCAATCATATCGTTGCTCGGTGCCGTCACGCCAATAGAAATGCCCTGAGTCGAAGAGCCCTTGGAAGCCTCACGCTGACGGTCCACGCCGCCAACCGTCAGTACCCCCGGAATAGTCGCCGGGGCGCCCACCTGGGTAATACCGCTGCCACGGTTACCGGCGGATGCTACGACGACCACGCCCTTCTCTTCGGCGTAGGCAAAAGCATCGTCCCAGCTCTTGGGCCAGGTTGTCTTATTCGAGCCGATAGAAAGATTGATTACCTGCGCGCCATGATCTACCGCATAACGCACGGCGGCGGGAATCTGCTCATCAATACTTTTCTCAGCATTCGAGACCATGTTAAGGGAGATAGGCAGGATCTTGGCATCCGGTGCCACGCCGATAACGCCCGCAGGTTTACCGGGTTGACCGGCAATCTTAGGAATACCGGAAACATTATGGCCGTGACCGGCAATCAGGGATGCAACTTCGGTGCCATGCATGGGTTCTACGCCCAGCCCCTGCCAGCCGTTAGGAGATCCCTCGCCAGAAGCGTCATAGCCCTCCAGCACGTTATCTACAAGATCCGGGTGGGTGCCGTCGACGCCGGTGTCAATGACGGCAACCGTCACGCCCGATCCCGTAGATTGTTTCCACGCATCCACAATCCTGTAGTCGGTAAGCCAATATTCGTGCTGACGAACGTCGTCCTTACCTAGAACGGCGGCTTCAGCGGGAGTGAGCGTTATAGGGGTTGGTGAGGCCGTCGGAGCGGCAGATGCAGGAGCTCCGGACAGGGCTAAACCGGTCGCGAGCGCCCCGCATCCGAGAAGCGCTACGACCCGACGTATGCTTGTGCGCGTCATCATGACGATGTGGTTGGAACGCGTCATACCTGTGTACCTACCGTCGTTGGGTGTTAGTTGTACATGCTTAACGTACCTGGGATAGCGCTATGCCGTCCAGAATGTCATGTTCGCTCACCGTCACAGAATCGATGTTTCCTTCGGTGATCTCACGCAGACGAGTCATGATACGGGCGTAAATGGTAGCCCCGGCGCCAATAACATCAACCCGACCGGGGTGCATATACCCCAGTGCGGCGCGCTCCCCGCGGGTCATAGAGCGCAGCATCTCTGCCGTTTTCTGCACCGTATCTACAGAGATGGAAGAACCGTTAATAGCCTCGGAATCATAGGTCTTTAGCCCCAATGCTGCGGCGGCGATAGTGGTTGCAGTACCGGCAACGGCAACGGCCCGGGTAGCCTTTTCGAGAGGAACGCTCTGCAATACGGTGTCGATTGCCGCATCGGTGTCAGCTTCAACACGTTGAATCTGATCCGAGGTTGCGGGAGCAGATGCCATATGCCGTTCAGTCAAGCGCACACATCCGATATTCACGCTTCTTGCCGCCTGCACACCGTCTTCGGTTCCAAGCACGAATTCGGTAGACCCACCGCCCAGGTCAAAAACTACGGTCTTAGACTCATCGGCACCGACCGCCAGTACAGCGCCCGCAAACGACAGTTCCGCCTCTTCGTCGCCGGTAATCACCTCGGGCTCAATGCCCAGAATGTCACGAATACCATCCATAAAAACCTGACGGTTTCCGGCATCGCGGGTGGCACTCGTCGCCACGAAACGAAGCTTCTTGACCTTATGTTTACGCAAAAGTTTTGCGTATTCCCGCGTTGCCTCAAAAGTGCGGTCCAAGGCCTCTTGAGCAAGCCATCCAGTGGCATCAACCCCCTGCCCCAGGCGGACGATACGCATCTGCCGCACCACGTCGTTGAGACGGGTTACCGTGCGACCGTTAACGGTTTCGGTGCTGGCGTCAGCGATCAGAAGACGGATAGAGTTGGTACCGCAGTCAATTGCGCCAACACGCATAATGGGCTCCAATCCACGCAAGGCGTGAGGTTCTTAAGGTTATCTAGCCTGCCGCAGGTTAATACGTCGAGCTACTTACATATTAGGTGCCCGTACCAGTTACAGTGAACGGCACGGGCAAAGTTCTTAAAAATGGCTGAAATTAGGCATCCCGCCATGATGGTTCACATGCGCAAACCTGCGGGGTCCACCAATCGGCGATCTCATCCAGGCCCCAGTCCCCCATAGGGTTAATGCCGCGGCCCACCGCCAGGGTGTGACCAATCACGGCATGCAGGCATTTGACGCGCGTGGGCATCCCGCCCGCCGAAATATTCTCAATCTCGGGCACCTCATCGGTTCCGCTGATCAGACGAATGCGCTCACGCTCGGCCAGGTAGTTCTCGTGTGCTAAGGTGTACCGGCTCGCAAGTTCGGTATCGTCCGCGAGCGCATCGGTCATCTCGTACATGAGGCCCCCCGCTTCCAGGCGGGATGCGGCCGCAGTAATCGCCGGATGCGCCAGGTAAAACACGGTTGGGAACGGGCTTCCGTTCGATAGCCTCGGCGCTGTGGCGGCAACAAGCGGGTTACCGCATACACAGCGTGCGGGAATCTCAATAACATCCCGCACAGTACGGCCCAACTGTGCTGAGAGCACTCGGATATCTTGGTCGGTGGGCGTCAAGGTTTCTACGGTAACGCCGAAACCCTGCGGGGCGCGGTTTTTGAGGTCTTCTACAGTGCTCATAGATCTTTCTTGAAGAATCGGTACGTCAGGTTTTATCGTACAGCACGGTTCACGTGTACAGCCGTACCGGCGTTACTTATCAGCAGGTTTAGGCGAAGGAGCCTTACCATCGTTCAGGGACCCCCAAAGTTTGTTCGTCCACGAATCTTCGGGAGCATTTTTCCCGGAGGCAGAGGTGCTGTCAGCCCGGCCGTCATCCGAATCTATACCGGTGACTGTATACGGGGTATCACCCGGCGCCACATAGAATAGACGGCTGCGCGCCTGCTGGCGCACATAGTCATCGTCTTGCCACCAGGTTTTCTCAGCTTGAAGCTGCACGTTTTCCTGTTTGAGCTCAGCAATGCGGGCGCGGGTAGTGTTAATTTCCCGCTGCTGATCAACATAGTTAGTCAGCGGGTATGCAGTACCCAGCAGGAGCACCGCGATCATAATAAGAATGCCCAAAAATTTTCCGCTAAAGCGATGCGCCGCAACGGGAGTCTCATAATTCTCATCCTCATCGTGTTCGCGGTGAATGCGGCGTTCACGTGCATCGCGTTCCCTATCGGTGCGATGTGCCCGGGTACGGGCACCGAAGAAACTGTTAGCGGCGCGCATCCAAGCGGGGCGCTGCAAATACGAGCGGCCTTCAACGATTCGATGGGTTGTGGTGATGTGGGGTTCCTTTGCCGCAGGTGCAGAAGATTTGACGCTCGCGGACTTAACCTGTTGATTGTGCGATTCACGATGCGCTGGCTGCGGGGGCGGCAGGGTGGCCTTCGAGCGCCGCGCAGTTGGCTTCTGTTGAGCCCGCTTATCTGCGGTGTTGGTCGTGCGGGATGAACCGGGTTTATGCGCCTTCTGCTTGCGGGCACGGGATTTACGGACAGATGCTGGAGCATCGGAAAGACTTTCGTGCGCGGCGGCGGACTGGCTGCCACGTGATGTGCGACCTCGACGCGGTTCCTGCCCCGCCGGGCTTTTGCGTCGTTCACGTCCGTCGCGCTGAGCCATCATGTAGTGCTTTCCTTCCCTGCCCCTAAGTCTTTGATTACCATTCTAAGCTACCGTAAACGTTCAGACGGAGTTATCCCCCGAAAAAGTGATATACCCGAACTATTGCGGGTGCATTCCCCTAACCCCTAGGGAAAACTGAGCTGTTAGATTCGGAGGGATACATGTTCAAGAACCATAAAGCGCGCCATCGTCGTATGCGCCCTTCTAGAGAGAAGTCTACGAAGAAAAACAGGAGATAAAAAATCTGGTGCTCTCGCAGGTAATGTACCAGTCGAGAGCACCAGATTATGATGTATACGGTTCTAGCCGTCCGTATATTATCGCGTTACGCCTTCTTGAAGCGGGGGAATGCTGACTTACCAGCGTAAACAGCGGCATCGCCCAGTTCTTCCTCAATGCGCAACAGCTGGTTGTACTTTGCCACGCGCTCGGAACGTGCGGGTGCACCGGTCTTGATCTGACCCGCGTTAGTTGCTACAGCGAGGTCGGCAATGGTGACGTCCTCGGTTTCGCCGGAACGGTGAGAAACCATGCAGCGGTATTCGTTGCGCTGTGCCAGTTCCATAGCGTCCAGGGTCTCGGTGAGCGAACCGATCTGGTTTACCTTCACCAGCAGAGCGTTTGCCGCACCCTCGTTGATGCCCTTCTCAAGGCGCTCGGGGTTGGTCACGAATAGGTCGTCACCGACGATCTGAACCTTGTCACCAATCTGCTCGGTCAGGGTCTTGTAGCCTGCCCAGTCGTTCTCGTCTAGCGGATCCTCAATGGAAACCAGCGGGTACTTCGCCACAAGATCAGCATAGTATGCGCTCATCTCTTCGGCAGACTTCTTCTGACCCTCGAAGTCGTAGGCACCGTCGTTATAGAACTCAGAGGATGCCACATCCAGTGCGAGAGCAACCTGTTCACCGGGCTTGTAACTAGCCTTCTCGATTGCCTCGATAATGAGGTCAAGAGCCGCAGCGTTGGATTCAAGGTTCGGTGCGAAGCCGCCCTCATCGCCCAAACCGGTGGAGAGGCCACGGTCGTGCAGCACAGACTTGAGCGAGTGGTAGACCTCGACACCGGCGCGCAGCGCATCCGAGTAGTTCTCGAAACCGATGGGAGCAATCATGAACTCCTGAATATCAACATTGGAGTCTGCGTGAGAACCACCGTTGAGGATGTTCATCATGGGAACGGGAAGCACGTGGGCGTTGGGACCACCCAGATACTTGTAGAGGGGAAGGTCTGCGGACTCTGCGGCAGCCTTAGCAACGGCCAGAGAAACGCCCAGAATTGCGTTAGCGCCCAGCTTACCCTTGTTATTGGTGGCATCCAGAGCAATCATGGCCTGATCGACGGTGCGCTGATCGGCGGCGTCGATACCGATAATTTCTTCCGAAATCTCTTCAATGACAGACTTGACAGCACCCAGAACACCCTTGCCCAAGTATACGGACTTGTCGCCATCGCGGCGCTCAACCGCTTCCCACTCACCGGTGGATGCGCCCGAAGGCACAGCGGCACGTGCGAAAGCACCATCTTCGAGCAGAACCTCAACCTCAACGGTCGGGTTGCCGCGGGAATCCAAAATCTGACGGGCGTGAACTGCGGTAATAACAGCCATGAAATTGCTCCTTAGAGAGTACAGGATATGACGGCTCGCTCCTGTGATGTTGGGCGAGTCCCGTTGCCCTAAATTTTACCAAAACTCCCACACAAACACACTAGTTACCACGGGATTTTTTGCGATTCCTGAGGGTATCCAACACCTTTAGTCCCTTATAAACTCGCCTCTCAAAAGTCATTCCCCCTATGGACGCAGCATGTCCTCGCACCGCAGGCACCAATTCGAACCCCAACCGATAACGACAAAGTTCTTTATCACACTCTACTAAAACGATTGAACATCTTTAGAGCCAGTTTCTACATCGCGCAACACAGATGGATGTTTAGTGCTTTATGCCCCACCCACGAATGTAACCAGTGGCGCCCTATTTCAGGGCATAAAACAGGCACCTTTAGATGCGAAAGACTGTCGCCTCCAAAGATGCCTGATAAATCCTCTCCCCCGCTTCTGCGGTCACGAGGCTATTGGTTGTACTCAATAAACTTACGGGTGTAAGTACGCAGGGCGCGTTCCGCATCCAGCCCATTCTGCCGCGCGCGGCACACAAGCGAAAAAAGTAGCTCACCGAATTCTTCCTCACCATAGGTAAAAGGAAGATCATCGTCCAAGGAGGTAGGCTCCGGCGGCAGCACAATGTCGGCCTTGCGAGCCTTAGCAATTGTCTTCTCCGCTAGAGCCAGCGCAGGAAGATGAGGGGGAATGCCGTCAAGTGGACCTCGATCGGATTTTTCCGTCTTCTTAAGCTCATCCCAGAAAACCTGCTGTTCGGCGGCGGTCATCTGGGACTCGTCCGAAGAATCACTGAAAACATTCGGGTGCCGATCGTGAAGTTTCGCGTCCAGACCCTCGATCACCTGCTCGATCGTAAAGCCGCCCGATTCTGCCGCCGCAATATCGGCATGGAAGAGAACTTGAAGCAGAACATCGCCCAACTCTTCGCGTAAAAGCTGTAGATTTGTGCCTTCGGGTGCCTCGACAGCCTCCACGACCTCATAGGATTCCTCAATGAGGTATCGAATGAGGGACTGATGAGTCTGTTCGGCATCCCAGGGGCACCCGCCGGGGGCGCGCAGGGTTGCCATCGTCTGCACCAGACGCTCGAAGGCTTTCCCCGCGCGTGCGGCAACTTCAGCTACCGTTTTCTCAGAAATTCTATCTTCATTCACGGGCAGGCTTCTCCTACATGCTCCAGTGAGTCAGAGCATTCGCCATATGCGCCGGAATCTTAGCCCCCAGACGCGGGAACATGCGCAGTTCCTCTACGTAGCGATCGGCCTCAAGCTGGCGGGGGTACCGTACGAAAGCTTGCTCATTCGAGTAATCGAATGCAGACTGCACGGGCACGCCCGGGGTGAAGGTCAGGCTCATGGCGAGTGGCGACCCTTCACCTTCGCTGTAGGAATCGGCCTTGAGCGTGGGAATACCCAAATCTTCTTCCGAAACTAACTCGAAGGTTCGTACCTGCTCCCAGAATCCGTTGCGGCGCACGTGGGTGAGCACATCGTAGTAAGAGCCCACCGAGCGCACCCGGATCAACACGGTCGTTGCATCCTTGGCGCTGCCATTCTCGCCGAAAAGAGCTTCGGTCACCGGTGCCAGATGCTCAATCACCTTAGCATCGGTAAGTACTAGGTTACCCTCGGCAAGCGCATCGCCAGCGAGCACGGAGGAATGTGCCTGATGCGCGGGGGTATCCGGCTCGGCCTCTGCGGGAGGCAGATCTGCGGATTCGTGCTGCGCGGTCTTACCGTCTACATTTGAGGTTTCAGACTGAGCAGCAACAGCGGTTGCAGACTGCCCGGCGAGAGCATCCCGCTTATTCGACGCCGATTCCTGATGCTTTGTGGCGGTCGAGCCTGTCAGCGAGTCCTTCTCGACTTCGGGGACGAGAGCGAGGTCATCCACATGCTTGGGCAGTGCAGAGGAACTGTCGGTACTGGTGGTGCCAGCCTGGGATTCCTCCACCACAGCCTGAGTTACATTCGCACTCTGATTCTCCGAGGTGTAACCCGCAGTAGTCTTGGCATCACTCTCAGCCTTGACGGTGCTTTCGGAATCAGCCGCCTTCTGTGAGTCCTCGCTCGTCTTATCAGCAGCGGACTTCGAGCCGGTACCCGAAGTCTTCACCGCAGCGGAAGTATCCGCAGCGTCTTCCTTCGCGTTCGATGCAGTCTTCTTCGCTTCGGAGGATGCCACGATAGTCGCCAAAGCCGCCTGCATGCTGTTGAGTTCTTCTTCGTCTTCAGAAGATTTCTCAACCTTGGTTTTCTCTACCTCAGCTTCGGGGGTGGAGAGATCGGAAGAGTCCTTGGCTGCGGATGCGCCAGACACTGCCGATTTCTCGGATTTCTCGGAGACAGCACCGGCTTTAGCGCTGTCAGTCTCGGTCTTGCTCTGCTCAGCAGCTTGAGCACCGTGACGACCGGTGACATTCTGCGGATCCGCATCGTAATCGTATTCGTAGCGCGAATCCTCGCGGTCGCTCTTCGACGATGCCGCGATCCCGGCGGCTGTCACGCCTGCGGCGCCAAGGGTATCTGCAGCGAGCGCGCTTGAACCGCTCTTGGTCGATTCTGCTGTAGCAGAATCAGACTTTGCAGTATCTGCCTGAGCCTTTGCCGAAACTTCCTGCTCCTTTTCGTGAGCGCCAGAGGGCTTCTTCTCGGAATCTACGGTATGTTCGGATTTCTCAGACTTCTGTGAATCTTGAGTATTGGCTTTGTCGGCATCAGCAGACTTGACGTTCTGGGTGTGGTTGTCAAGATCTTTCGCCTTCTGAGACTCAGCGGTCTTAGCTTGTTCATCGCTCTTATCCTGAGCGAGCTTTGCCTCAGATTCCTTCTGCGAAGAGGTATCACCGGAAGAATCAGCCAGCGCTGAGGTCTTCGCGGTCGACGTTTTCTGAGCTGCAGCTTCGTCGTCGGATGCGGCGCTCTGGTCGGCAGAGGACTTCGCCGATTCGGTGCTTTTCGCTGAAGAGTCTTTCTGAGAAGCCGAGTCTTTCTCGCTCGTTTCGAGAACGTAATCCGTGGTGTAACTCGATGCATCGGCGGTGTTCGTGTACGAAGCCTGCACCTCTACCAGCCCGTTCTCGCTGGGGTTTGCTACCACAAGGGCACGGTTCCACACCCTGCCCGCGTCCTGGGCTCGCACGTAGAGCGAGGCAATCGACGAGAACCACGCATCGGTCGGAACCACAACACCCTGTTCGACTTCGCTGCCGCGATGGAAAATCCGGTAGTGCATATCGTCGCCCAGCTGACGCAGTTCGTAGGACACCTTCCCGGAGCCGTATCCGCGCATCGCAGTTACGAGGTCGTGCAGCGGATTCTCGGGGGTGAGAACCTCCGCCTTTTCGTTCCCTTCAACGGATGCTGCTGCATGTGATGATGCGGCTGCGGCGCCGTTCTGAGAAGCTTTTTCATCGCGCACAGTTTTTTCAACGTCCTGTTTCTTGGAGTCTTTATCTGTGGAAGAGTGGGCTGAGACCTCATCTGCCACGGTCTTCTCGTGCTGTACAGCCATCTTCTCGGCAGAGGTTTTCTCAGCCAAAGTTTCGACGCTGCGATTCTTCTCGGGAGCCAAGGTTTCAGGGTCGTTACGGTCATCAAGATGTTTGGCGGAGCCCGTTGCCCCCGAGCCGACAAATTCGATCTTGTCGGACTTCTTCGAAGCCGACGGTGCAGACTCCAACCCGCTCGTCGCCTGAGCCTCAGGGCTAGGTGACTTTTTCTCGCGTGCAGAGGCTTTTACATCCGAAGCAGATTCGGATTCTTGGGGTGTGGACTCAAGCGTAGACTTCGAGTCGGCGTTCGCTGTCTTCTTATCGTTTGAGTTCTTAGACTCAACACCGGGCGCGGGAACAAAAGCAGGCTTCTCTTCGGCATCGGTAGGCACGACTCCTGCGGCAAGTTTCTCCCGCTCACGATCCTCAACGTTCGGGGTCTTGATGTCCGCAGAGTCTTTCTCTGCAGAAGAAGACGGGGAGGCAGCCGCATCGGCGTGTGAGGATACTGAGGAGGTATTCCCCTCGTGCTCGGTGCTGTATTTCGTCTCGTTAAATTCTTTAAGTGCGTCCTGCACGTTTTGCTTCTGGGAGCCCTCTTCGGTCTGTGCCGACGCGGTACCCGAAACCGACGCTGCGTTCGATGAGGGAACCGCAGTGGCGGAAGAGTTAGTCTCAAAGGCGTCCGCAGGCATACTTGTTGCGCGGTACTCAGAAATCTGGGGTGCACGTTTCGGGGCAGAAGCGTCGGATGTATGGGCTGCTTCCTGTGTGAAATAACCCGTCTGAGCGGCATCTGCGTTCGCAGCCTGTGAGGAGGCACCCACGGTTTTCTTGCTTTCTGCTGACCCGGAAGTCCTAGCTTCGCCTGCTGTGGATGCCGAAGGCTCAGCAGAAGAGCCGCTGTGCTGCGCGGACTGTTTCAAAGCATCGACGTTAAGGTCAGAAGTATCTTTGCTCTTCTGCTCTTCCTGTTGCATGCGAGTGCTCTCAGCCTGCACAAACCGGCGCAGGGAATTCTCCCAACGCTGCTGTTCATTCACACGTTCCGCGAGGGTACGATCCGATGCCTCTGCATCGGAGTTAGGGAGGGCGGATTTTACGTCGTCAGCCTGCGCTTCTGCCTCAGCCTGGGCGGCTTTCGCCTGCTCTTCCCACTTCTTCTTACCGATTCCAAAGAATCCCACAGAGTTCTCCCACTCGTCAGCTGTTCGGCGCCCCGCAATGACGCGGCGCGGTTCGGTCATCCCCTATAGTTTATCCTGCAAATGTTATTCATGAGTGGGTATGACGCAGGTTTTGACGTTCATGCGCGGCTTAACACCGTTTTTTCTAGGGTAGACATCACTATTTTGGTTTTTCAGGCGCAATCCCACTCCCCCGGCAGATGCCCGCTATTTCGGCGATGCACCCGCACTTGACGTATTCCTCCTGCGACGAACCCCGTTCTTTCATAAAGTTTTCGTAAAGATTTGGCGGAGAGCCCCATAAATATTTCTCGGTGCTGCGTGCTTCGGCGCCAGTGCCCGGAATATCCTCTATTACAGGTTGTCCGTAATATTAACGCGCCTCATCCCGCACCGGGTTCGCGGCCTTCGCAGCCTTCGCGAGCTCAAAACGCACGGCACGCAACGCGGTCGCCGCCATCACGCGCACACCCACGCCAATCGCCTGCTCATTAGGAGCGTAGTCCCCCTGATGTAAGTCGTAGACAGGATCTTCCGGGGCGCGAGTTCCTAGGCGGAACATCGAGCCTGGAACCTCTTGCAGAATCCATGCGAAGTCTTCTCCACCCATTGATTGCTCAACCAGCACGATAGATTCCTCGCCTAACTCGGCGCGCGCCGCGTTCTCCAGCATGGTGGTTTCCGCATCGGTATTGACAACCGGGGGTACGCCGCGAATATGCTCAACCCTCGCCTGCACGCCAAAGGGAACCGCGACCTGCTCAATTACCTCGTCCAGCAGGTTACCCGCCTGACGCCACACCTCAACATCCAGACATCTCATAGTGCCCGCCAAATAGCCTTCAGCGGGAATAGCGTTCGGGGCAACCCCGGCGCTCACCTGCCCCCACGCGACCAGCACGCCGGAACGCACATCGGTACGGCGTGTGAGCACGGAAGGAACCTGCACGGCAATCTGACTCATCGCGTAGATAAGGTCCTCAGTCAGATGCGGCCGAGAGGTATGACCACCATGACCACTCAGGTGAATCTTAATCGTGTCTGAAGCACTCGTAATCGCCCCGATGCGCGTGCCTATTTTCCCCAGTTCAACCTTCGGATCGCAATGCAAAGCAAAAGCACGTGGGATATTGCGTAAAAGACCTTGCTCAATCATCTGCACAGCCCCACCCGGCAACTGTTCCTCGGCGGGCTGGAATAGAATACGCACACTACGCCCCAGCGGAGTCTTTTCGTTCAGCTCGTGAAGCGCTAAAGCAACCCCGAGCATGACGGTCTGGTGAATATCGTGCCCGCAGGCGTGCATCACCCCGGGTATGGTCGATGAATAAGGCAGATCCGTCTGTTCAACGATGGGAAGCGCATCAATATCGGCGCGAAGAGCTAAAGCAAACGGTCCGTTTCCGATATCGACGTAGCAGCCGGTACCTTCGCAGGCAATAGGGTTCAGCCCTGCCTCACGCAGCGTCGTCATAATGCGTTCAGTCGTTTTCACCTCGCGGAATGAGAGCTCCGGGGTACGGTGCACCTCGCGGCGGAATTCCACAAGGGTAGGCATCATGCGAGCCACCCAGTCGTCGAAGACAGGGGTCGAAAGATCGTAACGTGAGTTTGCAAAAACCATAGTTCGAGAATAGCGCGAATCCGCAGCCAGTACACACCTTCCGGCTGCCCTCTTACGTTCGTTGAAGTTTTTGTACGCGACGTGACGAATCATCGCGTTGTGTGGCGGGTTTATGACATTGTGACGGATTGTGACGGGACTGAAACCGCCGCCTGCAGACGCGGAAATTATCCAGCGAGCGCCAGTTCGTCCTAATATCGCAAACAAAAATGCGGTGTGGGCGTCACCAATTTTGCGCCCACACCGTATATTTTGTGTCTCTACAAGTTCTCCAACCGCCAGGCTTAGAGGGCTCGCGCCAAAATAGCCTGCTTGACCTCGGCAATAGCCTTAGTGATCTGAATGCCACGCGGGCAAGCCTCGGTGCAGTTGAAGGTTGTGCGGCAGCGCCACACACCTTCTTTATCGTTGAGGATTTCCAAGCGCAAATCCCCAGCGTCATCACGCGAATCGAAGATAAAACGATGCGCATTCACGATGGCAGAAGGACCGAAGTACTGACCGTCCGTCCAGAAAACGGGGCAAGAGGAGGTACAAGCCGCGCACAGAATGCACTTTGTGGTGTCGTCGAATCGGGCGCGTTCTTCCGCAGACTGCAGACGCTCACGTTCCGGTTCATTCGAGTCATTGATGAAGAAGGGCATGATCTCGCGGTACGCCTGGAAGAAAGGCTCCATATCGACAATCAGGTCCTTCTCGCAGGGAAGACCCTTAATCGGCTCAACGATAATGGGCTTGGTAATGTCTAGATCCTTGAGCAGGGTCTTGCACGCTAGGCGGTTACGTCCGTTGATGCGCATCGCATCCGACCCGCAGATACCGTGTGCGCAGGAACGACGGAATGAGACCGAGCCGTCGAGCTCCCACTTGATCTTATGCAATGCATCCAGCACGCGGTCGGTGCGGTACATGGTCAGGTTGAAGTCATCCCAGTATGCTTTATCCGATACTTCGGGGTTGTAACGGCGCACGCGAATCGTCACGTCATAGGTGGGGATGTTCCCGGAGTCTGAACCGGACATACCTTCAAAGAGCTTGACCGATTCCGGTTCGGGAGTTTCGTGTTCAGCCATTTTAGTACTTACGCTCCTTGGGCTCGTAACGAGTGTAGACAACGGGCTTGGTATCAAAACGCAGACCCTGCACACCCTCAAACTCAGACTCGGGATCTAGATAAACCATCGAGTGCTTCATGAAGTTCACGTCGTCGCGCTTCGGGAAGTCCTCGCGGTAGTGACCACCTCGGGATTCCTGGCGGTGCAGTGCGCCCACCGACATCACCTTGGCAAGCTGTAGCAGGAAGCCGAGCTCAACGGCCTCCAACAGGTCAAGGTTGAAGCGCTTGCCTTTATCCTGAATCGAGATATTTGCGTAGCGCTTTTCGAGCTCGTCAATGGCGGCGAGAGCCTTGCGAATGGTTTCTTCGGTACGGAACACCTGCATATCGGCTTCCATCACACGCTGCAGCTCGGTGCGGATAGCGCCAACCTTTTCGGTGCCCTGCCCGTCACGAATACCGTTGAGCATCGCGAGAGTGCGATCGGCAGCATCGTCCGGAACGGGCACGAATTCTGCGGAGGCAGCGTATTCTGCGGCGCGGCGGCCAGCACGCTTACCGAACACGTTAATATCCAGCAGCGAGTTGGTTCCTAAACGGTTTGCACCGTGCACCGACACGCAGGCAACCTCACCGGCTGCATATAGTCCTGGAATAGTCTCTTCGCTGTTGCGGTACACCTCGGTATCGTTGTTCGTGGGAATACCGCCCATCGCATAGTGCGCAGTGGGGAACACCGGAATAGGCTGGTGGTGCGGCTCAACTGCCAGATAGGTACGCGCGAATTCGGTAATATCCGGCAGTTTCTCGTCGATATGCGCTGGTTCAAGGTGAGTGAGGTCTAGAAGCACATAGTCTTTGTGCGGTCCGCAACCGCGACCTTCACGTACCTCGTTCGCCATTGCACGAGCCACGATATCGCGGGGAGCTAGATCCTTAATGGTCGGTGCGTAACGTTCCATAAAACGCTCACCCTCGGAGTTACGCAGAATACCGCCTTCACCACGGGCACCCTCGGTCACGAGAATACCCAGGCCCGCAAGGCCGGTCGGGTGGAACTGTACAAATTCCATATCCTCTAGGGGAAGACCTGCGCGCAGAGCGATTGCCATGCCGTCGCCGGTGAGGGTGTGCGCGTTTGAGGTGGTCTTGAAGATCTTGCCGCATCCGCCAGATGCGAAAATCACGGATTTCGCTTGGAAAACGTGTACTTCTCCGGTTGCCAGGTCGTAGGAGACAACGCCTGCAGGTCGGGGGTTTCCATTTTCGTCTTCTGACATAATGAGGTCGAGCACGTAGAACTCGTTGTAGAACTCGACATTGTGACGCACGCAGTTCTGGTAGAGGGTCTGCAGAATCATGTGACCCGTGCGGTCGGCAGCGTAGCATGCGCGACGCACGGCGGCTTTACCGTGATCGCGGGTATGCCCGCCAAAACGACGTTGGTCGATGCGCCCCTCGGGGGTACGGTTGAAGGGAAGACCCATTTTTTCAAGGTCGAGCACGGCGTCAATGGCTTCTTTCGCCATAATCTCTGCCGCATCCTGATCGACAAGGTAGTCGCCGCCCTTGACGGTGTCAAAGGTATGCCATTCCCAGTTGTCTTCCTCAACGTTAGCTAAGGCGGCGCACATACCGCCCTGTGCCGCACCGGTGTGCGAGCGGGTAGGGTATAGCTTCGTCAGCACCGCGGTTCGTACGCGCTGCCCCGCCTCAATAGCGGCACGCATACCTGCGCCGCCAGCGCCAACAATCACTACATCGTACTTATGTACCTGCATGATGCTCTCTCTCGTATGTCAAAAATCTTTAGTGTTTTACCCTTAGGGGGCCGGGCAGAAACTAGGCAGCAGATTAGCCGCCGCACCCGAGGGGCAGGGATCGAAAGCGAAGATCGTGAGAGTTCCGACCAGCAGCACAAAAGCTGATGCTGCGAAGAGGATAATCTTCAGCCATACACGCACACGATCCTTTTCGGCGTAATCGTCAATGATCACGCGGATGCCGTTGGTGCCGTGGAGCATAGCCAGCCACAGCAGCAGCAGATCCCAGATTTGCCAGAAGGGGTTTGCCCATTTACCGCCCACGAAACCGAAGTCGATCGCGTGAATGCCGTCCCCCACCATGAGGTTCACGAAGAGGTGCCCGAAAATCAGGACCACCAACACGACGCCAGACAAACGCATCCCCAGCCAGGCGAACATTTCAAAGTTGTTGCGCTTGCTGGAAGAGCGGTTGTATTTCACACCATCAATCTTGTTATCGCGCAGGCGAGGAACCGAAACGCGTGATTTGAGTGGAGTAGACATAGCTTAGTGACCTCCAAGGTGTGAGAAGACGATCGGCAGGTGGCGAGCCGCGAATCCTGCAACGGTAATTGCCCACAGGAACAGAACAACCCACAGAATCTTAATGTGCGGGTAGGTAGCCTTTTGATTGATCTCGGGGGAACCGTCTTTGCCTTTGCTCATCACATGCTCGACTTTGGCGTTAGTAG
>ERZ773021.408-NODE-408-length-20270-cov-4.08251_pt1 | contig 20270 bp, 19 predicted proteins | sample MGYA00511668_ERZ773021 | MGnify/ENA primary metagenome ERZ773021 (study PRJEB29015, sample SAMEA2737961) | human oral metagenome | biome: human oral; feature: human-associated habitat; material: dental | place: China | collected 2032 ... | reverse complement strand
ATAGATGTCACTCAAACTGACAAAATAACTGTAAACCAATTTTAGGACGTGACACGGTGGGAAGGGTGGGAGTGATGGGAGTGATGGGAGTGATGGGAGTAGTGGGGGGTATAACAAAAAACTTTGCCAAAGGTCGTAGCACGACGAGCAATTAAAACTTTGGCAAAGTGTAGCGATGCAAAAGTGATTTTGAGACTTTTTGGACAGCGCCTGTAGGGATGTAAATGATGTTGAATAGAAAAAGTCCTTTTCTTTATGAGAAAGGGACTTTTCTTTTTATGAAGCATATAATTTTTTTGATTATTCAGATTTTTTCTTCAAACTCTCGGTTATTTGAGCTGAAGCGGTGAAAGAAGTAATCATATTGTTGAGCATTTCAGTACCTGCTTCGGGTGAGTTAGGCAACAAAATGAGGTTGCTCTTGGTTTGCTGACCGACAGCTTGGAGGGTGTCATAATGTTGTGTAACGACAATAAGAGCAGAGGCTTCTTGTGAGCTAACGCCTACTTTTTGGAGTACATCAACGCTTTCTACCAATCCGCGTGCTATTTCACGACGCTGGTCGGCGATACCTTGACCTTGGAGGCGTTTGCTTTCGGCTTCAGCTTTAGCTTTTTCAACGATGAGGATACGTTGTGCATCCCCTTCGTATTGAGCGGCTACTTTTTCGCGTTCGGCGGCGTTGATACGGTTCATAGCTGCTTTTACTTGGGCATCGGGGTCGATATCGGTAACCAAAGTTTTGATGATGTCGTAACCATAAGTTTCCATAGACTCTTGTACTTCGCGTTTAACGGCGATAGCGATGTCGTCTTTCTTCACGAATACATCGTCCAACTTCATTTTAGGTACTTCGGCACGAACCACGTCGAACACATAGCTGGTAATCTGATCGTGAGGGTATTCGAGCTTATAGATGGCATCGTATACCTTTTCTTTGATAACGACGAATTGCACTGACACTTTGATTTTCACGAATACATCGTCTAATGTTTTGGTTTCTACAATCACATCCAGCTGCTGGATTTTGAGGCTGATGCGTGCCGCTACTTTATCGATAATAGGTATTTTCATTTGTAAACCCGAATGGCGAATGCTTTCAAATTTACCGAAACGCTCTATTGATACGGCGGTTTGTTGGCGCACTGTAAAGAAAGTAGAGAGCAAAAATACTAATGCAAAAAAGATTAGGATGTAAAATAAGTAAGACATAATAAAAAAAATATTTTAGGTTGTTATACGGCACAAAGATATAAATTAATTAGCAAATTAGCAAATTTGTTATTTTTTAATTAGGGTGTACCATTCTTCACCTGTAAGGTCGTAGATTTTTTGGATTTTGTGGAGGAATCCTTCGAAATCGAGATTGAGGTCTATGAGATTACCCGATTTTATATCGAATACCCAACCGTGAACAGCAGGGAATTTGTTTTTTATATAACTTTCTTGCACGACAGCCATTTTGGTTACATTAAGGCATTGTTCTTCGACGTTGAGTTCTACCAATCGGCGGTGACGCTGGTCGATATCGGTAATGGCATCGAGTTCGGCGTGATGTAAGCGATATACATCGCGGATGGTTCGCAACCAAGGGTTTAGCAAGCCGTAGTCCTTAGCTTGCATAGCAGCTTTCACGCCTCCGCAATCGTAGTGACCGCATACGATGATGTGTTTTACCTGCAAGTGTGATACGGCGTATTGAATAACGGCAGTAGAACTCATATCGAGGGTGTTTACCACATTGGCGATATTGCGGTGTACGAATACTTTGCCGGGACCGACGCCCATTAGTTCTTCGGTGGCTACACGGCTATCGGAGCAGCCAATGTAGAGATAATCGGGGGTTTGGTCTTCAGCGAGTTTTTCAAAGAAATGAGGGTCGCCTTCTTTGCGGCGTTTTACCCATTCGCGGTTGTTTTCGAATATTTTTTTGTATGTAGGCATAAGTTAGGTGACAGGTTATAGGTTATAGGTTGTGGAGGCAAAGGTAAGAATAATTTGTTAATTAGTTAGCTTAGCAATCAGAAATTTAGCATAAATCTCTTGCGATGAGGCGTGACATTCCTTCTTTTTTAGCGGCTTCATCTCCTCGTAGTCCGTGGAGGTATACTCCTAAACAAGCAGCTTCTATGGCGCTATAGCCCTGAGCGAGCAAGCTGGTGATCATACCGGTGAGCACATCGCCACTGCCTGCTGTTGCCATTCCAGCATTGCCGGTGCTGTTCACCCAATAATGCTCGCCATTGGTAATCATTGTGTGAGCTCCTTTGATAAGGAGGAGTACTTTGTGCTCTCTTGCAAAATCTTTAGCTTTAGCGAGTTTGTGCAAGTCGTCGTCCCATTTGCCGATAAGTCGTTCTAACTCTTTAGGATGAGGGGTGAGGATTGCATTTTTGGGCAACAAAGTTACTTTTTCGGGGTGTTGAGCGAGAATGTTTAGGGTATCGGCATCGAGGACAAAAGGCGTATCGGGGTATTGTTGCAACAGACTAAACAGCGCGTTAGCCGTATCGGGGTGGGTACCCCAACCTATGCCTACACCTATAGCCGAGGGTGCAAAAGGAATTTCCATAGCCTTGTAATGCTTTGCCTCGTCGCAGGTGAGCACCATTGCCTCGGGCAGGGCAGTTTGTAATATTGTATAACCACATTCGGGGATAGCCACAGTGAGTAACCCTACGCCTGTGCGCAACGCAGCTGTACCACTGAGCACAACTGCGCCCATCTTGCCATAACTACCACCTACGAGCAAAGCGTGACCGTAAGTACCTTTGTGTGAGAATTTTGGTCGTTTTCGTTGCAATTGCAGTATATCGGGTTCGAGGTAGTAGTAATCGGGTTGCAGGGTGTTTAGGAAGTGGGTATCTAAACCTATATCAAGCACTTCCCAATGAGGGATATACTTTCCTGTGGAAGGTAGCAAGAAGGGGAGTTTAGGGGTTTGGAAGGTGAGCAGCTGGTGAGGGTGTACCCAAATTTCCTCGGGTGAAGGAATGCGGTCGGTAGGGAGCCCTGAGGGCATATCTACACTTATAATATAGCTATTGGAATCGTTGAGTTGTTGAAAAATTTGTTGTAGCCAAATAGGGACTGGGCGGGAGAGCCCGATGCCAAAAACAGCATCGATTACTACCTTTGTAAAGGAGATTTGAGAGGCTTGTTCGGCTTGTATTTCGGTTATGGTAATACCTTGTTCTTCTAAGAGTGTTTTGTTATGCTGGCAATCGGGGGAGAGGTGGTCGCTAAAGCGCAATAAATAAGTAGTTACGTGCCAACCATCGGCAGAGAGCATACGCGCTAAGGCAAGTCCGTCGCCACCATTGTTACCTGTGCCGGCTAATATGGTAAAAGTTTCCTTTTTAGAGCAGTGTTGTTTTATCCAATCGAAAAGTTTTGTAGCAGCGCGTTCCATCAGTTGCCAAGAAGAGATATTTTGGGCAGTGAGGGTTTGGGCATCGGCATCACGTAGTTGTTGAGAGCTAAGGATTTTCATTTTTTAGGTAAGAGGTGTTTTTATTGTCGGTTTTTGTTGAGAGGAAAGACTCTGAAGTATCAGAATTTCTCTGGTAATTAATATGAGTTGGTTGTAAATAATTGTTTAATAATTAATTAGTTGATTTTATCAAAGTCTAAGGACTTTGCCAAAGTTTGCACTTCTTCATCAGTCATTTCAGGAAGTATTCCGGTAAGGCTATCTAAAAGGGCATCAATATTAGTATGTTCCATTCGTTCTTGCCATTCTTCATCTTGAATGTAAAGAGCTTTTAGGTGATTTTCCATATAAGTAGAAAGGTTCATACCTATTTCGGTAGCGTAGTGTTGTGCTTTTTCCAAAACTACAGGGTCTATAATTAAGGTGTTCATAAGTTTGTTTTTTAGTTTTAGACTACAAAAGTAAGAAATGGGGCTGTCCTAAAAGTTTTTCTTGAGGGGGCGTTTGCAAAACGCCCCTACATAACACACTCTAAAAGTGATTGATTATCACGATTATAGACTTTGACAAAGTTTGAGCTACAAAGACGATTTTGAGATTTTTTGTAATCTCTTGTGGAGAATACTCTCAGGTTTTATCTAATTAAAAGTCCAAAACCTGCTCCTATGAAATATTGCGGTTCGTCTTGCCACAATGTACGTCCGCTACTGATGTCTAACTGTAGGGTAGGGGTGAGGAGATAGGCAAAACCTGCATTGATATTATGTTCAGGAGCACGCGTGCCATTATAAGAGGCGTAATATTCCACAAAAGTCCAAAACTTATTGTTGGGAGCATAATTGATTTGGGCGGTAACATCCAAATTTTCAAATTGTCCAGAACTACTAGCGCCATAAGCTAATGAAAGTGCATCGGTGAGGGAACTCTCGAACGCTAAACAAGCATCGAAAGTATAGGCTTTAGCATCTGTTTTGCTGTATTGCCCATAGCCAATGAGCCCTATTGAGGGGATAAAACGCTGTTCGGATTCGTATAAACGCTGTTTTACGCTAAAGGTAGTACTGCTAAAATCGGGGGTACGGAGGTTGAAATCGCCTTCTAAGCGGATTTCGGTGTTAGGGATAAGTCCGTAGCGCAACATTAGATTTGCACTGCTATCTTCTTTGCTGAAAACATATCCGTTTTCTATTTGAAACTGACCTTTGGGTAGCGTGTACACCCCTTCACTTTGGTCGGGGCGATCGGTGTTGATGTTTTCATCACTTTGGGCAATAGCCAAAGAAGTGCAGCACAAGCACAAAAGGAGTAAAAAAAGGTTATTCTTCGAATTTTTCATATAGGAAATTATTAAAAGGGAAGCGGGTGATGTGTATCTCTTTAACTTTTTCGTACACCACCTCACGGAATTCTTCGAGGTTGTTTTTGTTGAGAGCCGAAATAAACAATACATCACGCCCCATTCGCTGCATCCAAGTTTGTTTCCATTCCTCAAGGGTGAAGTGTTTTGTAGTGCGCTGGGTAGCCAAATCGTCTTCGGCAATTTCTTCGTTTGTATAAGCGTCGATTTTATTGAATACCATAATGGTAGGTTTATCGGCGCTGTGAATTTCGGCTAATATTTGGTTTACTGATTGGATATGTTCCTCAAAATTAGGGTGAGAAATATCTACTACGTGCAATAGCAAATCCGCTTCGCGCACCTCGTCGAGGGTACTTTTGAACGATTCGATAAGCTGGGTAGGGAGTTTGCGAATGAACCCTACGGTATCGCTGAGCAAGAAAGGTAGGTTCTCAATCACGACCTTGCGCACAGTGGTGTCGAGCGTAGCAAAGAGTTTGTTTTCGGCAAAGACTTCGCTTTTGCTAATCACGTTCATTAGGGTAGATTTGCCCACATTGGTATAACCGATGAGCGCTACACGCACTAATGCCCCGCGGTTGCTGCGCTGGGTAGCCATTTGTTTATCGATAGCGGAGAGTTTCTTTTTGAGCAGGGCAATACGGTCGCGCACAATACGGCGGTCGGTTTCGATTTCAGTTTCACCAGGACCACGCATCCCGATACCCCCACGCTGACGTTCGAGGTGCGTCCACAATCCTGTAAGGCGTGGCAAAAGGTATTCATACTGAGCGAGTTCCACCTGAGTGCGTGAGTAGCTGGTTTGGGCGCGCTGGGCAAAGATATCCAAAATGAGACCTGTACGGTCTAATATTTTAGCTTTGAGAATGCGCTCGATGTTTTTCTGTTGGGCAGGCGTAAGCTCATCGTCGAAGATAACCGTTCCTACCTCATTTTCCTCAACAAATTGCTGTACTTCTTCCATTTTACCGGTGCCGATAAAGGTTTTAGGGTTAGGCACATCAAGCTTTTGGGTGAAGCGTTTGAGCACTTCACCGCCGGCGGTATAGGTAAGAAATTCGAGTTCGTCGAGGTATTCTTTAGATTTTTCTTCTGTTTGTAATTGATTGATAATCCCTACGAGTACAACTTTCTCGTAAGTAAGATTGATTTGTTCTAACATTTGTTAATCCCATTTATTGCGAGTAGAAAGAGCGTATTTGCCCCCTCCGGTAAAGAATAAAGCTAAGGCGCCTAAGAAGAATAAGGCGGGCAATTCAGGAGCCCAGCCACCGTGAGGGGTAAGGGCAGAGAGTTTATCGGAATAGGCTAAGTAGAGCGTTGCCAGTCCGTTGAGGAACATCACCAGAGCTGCCAAACGCGAGCGGAATCCTAAAACGATGAGTAGGGGCGCTACAATTTCGCCAATGAACACGCCATAGGCTATGAAAGTAGGGAGGTTTTTAGCATCTAAAGTACTTTCGATATAACCAAAAGCATCGGGGTGCAATAGTTTGTTGATGCCGTGAGGAATCATTAATAAGCCTACAGTAAGGCGCAAAATGAGTAATCCTAAATCTCTATTTTTCATAAAATGGAGGTATTTTTAAGTTTATGGCGGCAAAGATAATAAAAAATTACGAGTTACGATTTACGAGTTACGAAGTCGTATCACGACGGGCAATTAAAAGAGGGTGTTCCGAAAAGTTTATTTTGTGGGGGCGTTTGCAAAACGCCCCTACAATGTGACTAAAAGTGATTGATTATCAGGGTAATCAACTTTGCCAAAGTGTGAAACTTTGGCAAAGTGTAGCGACGAAAATACGATTTTGAGACTTTTCGGGCAGCCCCTACAATGTGACTAAAAGTATTTGATTATCAGAGTAATCAAATTTGTCAATTTTTTTGCCTGTACGGCTCGCATCTTTGGCAAAGTGTAGAGATAAAAAAACTGCCCACATTGCTGGGGCAGTTTTGTATGAGGTTGTAAAGGGATTAATATTCGTATTCTTTAATTTCTTTTAGCTTACCTTCACTATTATATTCCTTTATAGTTTTAGGATAACCCTCAGGAGTGTATTCATATTCATAACGATAAGTACTTTTGTAAGTGTTGGTTTGTCCATTATCTGAATATGTGCTTATAACCTCCTTAGATGTAATATTATTCTTATTAACATCTTTTTCATTAAAATACTCAGGTTGAATAATGAAAGGTCTTAAAGACCAAACTGTTTTGGCATTGTCGTGTTTAAATGTAGTTACAGTTTTTCCATATTCTCGAGTTTCTTCTTTTTTTACAACATTACCATTAGAAAGGGTATAGATGGTTGTAGAAGTACTTACTGAACTATCTTCTATAACCTCTTGAGTATCGGTGTTATACTCTTTTATATTTACAGTAATACTGTTATTAGTGTAATTGAAAACTTGTATTTTATAATGTTTTCGTCCACTATCTAGACTTTTTTTATAGGTAGATTGTTTTAGTTTACTATTTTCGTATTTGTACTCTATAGTCCCATTCCCATTAGATTTCATAGGGTGGGTAATTTCTTTTCGCTCTAAATTACCAATGGCGTCATAGAAGAAAGTTTCTGTGTCGTCTTCTTCATCAAAAGAACCATCTTCTCGGGCTTCTTTTCTTTCTTGGATACGCCCTTGAGCGTCATATTTAATAGTAGAGATTTGAGTAGTTCCAGTTTGTACTCCATTAATGAGTTTTCTATCAGAAAAAGAAGTTATTTTTCCATTTTCATAGTAAGCTACAGATTCATAAGTGTGTTTTCCGTCTCGCTCAAAGGAAATCATTCGTTCTACTTTCACTGTAGGGGTTTGTGTGGTGCTTGTAACAGTAGTTGAGGTAGTACCACCATTACCATTGCCACCACCATTATTTTTGTTGTCATCATCGCTTTTGCTACAAGCTGCTAAAGCTGCAATTGCCAAAAGGCTGAATAAAATTTTCTTCATAATGCTATAAGTATTTAAAATATTATCGTTTTTTGTATAAGGATGCTTTGATTTTAACAGTTTCGGTCAAATCACTCCAATCTTCAATCTTGAAAGCTCTAATATCCCTTACTGACTTGGCAAACCATTCTGTATAAGCAAGGGCATCAACAGCTAACATTAGATTGCCTATATTTCTATCTTCTGTAACATAAGTACTTCCTTGTATTCTATAAAAACCATATTTGTAAAGAATAGTAGCTATTTCAAAATAGGCATTATTATAAGGTTTTCCATAGTGTTTTTCTAAGTCAGAAATACTCATATCAAAAGCTAAAGCATACATAATCTATTGAATTTTATGAGGTTTGAAATAATCTTTAACACCAAAGAAAATACGACCTTTATCATCTTCAATAGCTATTTCATCTCCAATGAAAGGATTTTTAAATATCTTAATAACTTTCCCTATAATCCAGTCATCTAACATTGTTAAATAAGGCGATACTTCTAATATATCACCTACTTTATAGGGGGATTGAGAGGTTTCTTTCTTCATAATGCTATAAGATTTATAATTATGCGGCAAAGATAGTAAAAAATTACAAATTACGAATGACGAGTTACGAAGTCGTAGCACGACGGGCAATTAAAAGAGGAGGGGGCAAAAATTCTATATTGAAGGGGCGTTTTGCAAAACGCCCCTTCAATGTGACTAAAAATGATTGATTATCACGTTTATAGAATATTTCAAATTTTCTTGCCTGTGCGGCTCGCACCTTATTTTCTCATTACCTCTACCCATTTGCCATTGGTGCGGGTGTTGTAGCGGTTGCTGTACATAGCTTCGGCATAAGTGCCTGGCAGATAGTACTTGCCTGCATACGAGGCGTTGAGTTTGAGCTTGATATACTTGGTTTGTTTGGCTTTGAGCGACAAGTAGAAATTCGCACGGTCGTCGCGGAAATCAGCGTAGTCTACATTGCTATTGCTGCTGCCCTCATCGTAATCGGTAAAGCGGGTATTTACAATTTCCCAACCTGAAGGGATAATTTGAGTGAGTGCTACATTCTCTACCGCCTCGCCAGTGAGGTTGGTAATCTCAATAGTGGCAACAAACTGAGTGCTTTGGCGCAAATTGGTCACATCAAGTGTGTGTCCGTTGCTATCGCGGAAAGTGGTGCTAAGCGAAAGTCCGTTTTGCATAGCGAGTTCTTTGCCCACTGGCAATACGCCACTGGTGATGAGGCGCACATAAAGGGTTTGGTTGCCATTGTTCTTCACTTGTAGGCTCTCATTGCCTTTAGCAGCAAGGGTTTTCTGTAGCATAGGCTCGGTAGCTTTTAGGTTTTCGGTTTTGCCACTGAGGGTATAGCTGACATTGATGCTCCTGCCACTCTTATTCACAGCCACATATTTTGCCATTGCGTAGAGCGCATAAGCAGTGGTTTGGGTGCTGAGCCAATCGTTAGTAGAGAGTTTTTCGGCTATCTCTAATGCCCAGCGTCCTGCATCTTCTTTTCTGCCGATGAGCAAAGCGGTTTCCATTGCCATTGCTTTGTTGCGGAGTACAGAACCGTAATAACTATTAGCATCATCGTCTATAGCTGTGGTTTGGAACAACTTTTCGGCAGTTTGTTTTTGTCCGGCAAGGGCGTAGGCAGCAGCCAAAGTGCGTTTGGCATTAGGAGTGAGCTCGCTGAGTTCACGCAAGCGGTTCATAGCGCCTATGTTAGGATTTCCGGCAAGTGCCAAAGTATAGAGGCGATAGGCTTGGGCAAAATCGTTTTGGTATTTACCCTCATAACGCCATTGGCGCGCTTCACTATTCTGATAGTTGAGCCAACTCTGTTTGCTGCCTGATGGCAACACATAGCCTTTTTTCTCGGCTTCTACAAAAAACTGACCTATATACGAAGTTACCCAATCATCGGCGTATTTACCGCCTTTCCAATAGGTGAAACCACCATTGGAGAGTTGGTTCTCGTGCAATTTGCTGATGGCTGCACTCACATTGCGGTTCACCTCATCGGCTTTTTCTTTAGAAAGGGTTACAAAATCACCTAAGAAAAGTTGAGGGAATGCCCCCGAAGTAACTTGTTCGCCACAGCCATGTGGATAGCTGATAAGATAACCCAAACGCTGAGTGAGATTTACCCCTGGGAAGCTGGAAACTTCCAACACTGTTTTGGCTTTTTCGCCAAAGAGATTGATATTGAGGTTGTGTGATTGTCCGCCTTGCAATACGGCGTTTTGTACTACATAAGTAACAGGGTTAGGGTTGTACACGTCCATTTCTACCTCATAAGTAGATTTTTCTTTACCTGAAGTAGCGGTGATTTTCACTTTGGCAATACCTGTTTGAGCAGTGGTTTCGAGCTCAAAATAAGCCATTTGTTCGCCTGTTTTTTCAAAATGTAACTGCTGATTGTGTGTGCCTACCACTTTAAACAAGCCATTAGTTTCTACTTGGAGAGACACGTTCTTCACTTGTTTTTCCATAGCAAAAACGGTTACTGGCAACACGATTTTCTCGTTAGGCACAGCTTTGCGCGGCAAGGAACCTAAAATTGATAGCGGACTTACCACAGGTATATCTTTTTTCTCGGCACTACCAAAAGCATTGGCGGCTACATCACTGGCGACCACCATCACACGAGCAGAGCCCATATAATTAGGAATTTTCACGGTGTGAGCATTGGTAGCCCCTTTCTTGAGTTCAAACGGACCGCGGAAGATGACAAAAGGTTTGAAGCGGTTTGCTTTTTGAGCATCGGCGCCGCCTAAATCCTCGTCACCCCCTATGCTAAACGCCTGATTGATAGTTCCACCATAAGCGCCAATCACATCGTCGTACACGTCCCAAGTTTTTACACCTAAAGCTGTTTTGCTAAAGAAAGTATTCCAAGGGTTGGGGGTTTTGAAGCGGGTGAGGTTCAAGAGTCCGTCCTCCACAATCGCCACGGTATAAGTCATTGGTTTACCCGATTTCTCACTTACTTTGATGCTTACTTTTTGGTTAGGCGTCAAGCGGTCGGGCATTTGGATTACAGGGTTGAGCACTGTGTTTTTATCTACCACTTTCACGGGAACAACTCCGTACAAGCGAATAGGTGCATCGTTGAGTGTTTTGTTGTGTGGCTGCAAAAGGGTAACGTAGAAATACACATTAGGCGACATTTTATTGGTGATAGGCACCTCAAAAGTCGTTTCTTTGTTAGCAGTTTCTACCCAATAGGTTTCGAGTACATCATTGCCATTTTCTACCGAAATAAGCGCACGTCCGCCTTTATCGGAAGGGAAAGTGATTTTGGCTTTTTCGCCTACGTTGTATTCTTTTTTGTTAGTACCCAAGGCGAGCATTACCGCTTCACTACCTTCACTGCCACGTGATTTGCCAGTCCAGTCACCCCAATCAAAATAAACCGTAGTACCGCATTTATGACCGCTTTGGTTATCGCTGAGCATAATAAAATAGCGACCCCAGTCGGCATCAGGGATATTGAGAGTAAAGCGTCCTTTTCCGTTGCTATCGGTGGTGATATAGTCGGTTTTGTAAATAGCATTGCTGCTACTGCTGTTGTAGGTAGAGATATTTTGGTTAGAAGCGTCCCACCACCAGTTCCAACCTACTTTATAAACAGTAACCGCTACTGTTCTGTTGCCCAATGGCTGTCCGTTTTCACTGAGCACTACCGCATCGAAAGTGTGGTTTTGCTGGGTGTTGTAGTAGTCGTATTTGTTAGTTTCGGGCAAACGCAAGCCCACATACTCACTATAAGGAGAGAAAGAGGCGGTACTCACATCGGTGCTGAAGTCGCCACCGCTTTCGTTAGCTTGGGTGAGGAAGTTCACCTTTAGCATACCGGGGGCTTCTAAGTCGTTCGTTCTGAAGTAGAAATTAGCATTCCCATTGCTATCGGTTTGTCCTTCGTACACGTTCATTTCTTCGCTCTCAAACTGGTAAGCGCGGTTGTTGAACACGTATTTTTCATAGCCTTTAAAAGCGGTTTCTAAGGGGTAGAATTTTGCTTTTACATTTACCCCCGTATTGCCCGCAGGACTACCGTGTAACCACAATACCTGCAAGCGCACATTCTCGCCATTACCGCTGATGAGCTTGCCATTGAGGCTGTTCTCAATCTTAAGTCGGTTAGGTTTGATAGTTTCTATTTTGATGCGTTTGCTAAATTTCGCAGCTCCTGCCGAAATAGCAACACTCCAGTTGCCTGTAGGGGCATCGGCATTGGTTTTGAGTCCAAAAACGTATTGATTGGTAGGGTTGCTGGTTTGCATACGCTCGGCAATCACTTTGCCATAAGGGTCGGTAAAGCGGAGTTTGATAGGCAGTTTTTCAGGATTTCTCTGAGCAAAATCGTTTAAAATGAAACCTACATAGATGCTATCACCAGGTCGCCATACACCGCGCTCGGTATAAATAAAGCCATTGAGCCCTTTCTGCAAGCGCATACCATCTACATCGTACTTGCTCACCGATTGAGGGGCAACATCGTCTAACTTCACATAAGTAGTGAATTTATCTTTTTTCACTTTAACGAAATAAGCACGATTGCTGAGGTTTAAATGCAACATCCCCTTGCTATCGGTTTTGTCTTCTTGAATTTTCTGTTGTTGGTAGTTAAACACCTCTACCACAGCGCCATCTACTGGTTTGGTGGTGAGGAGATCGTTCACTATAATGGTAAAACTATTGGTTTGACCTTTCTTTACAATCACCCCAAGGTCACTAGCAAGCACATTGGTACCCACTGTTTTGCCGTAGTAATAATTATCTTTGCAAGGGCTATCCTCATCTTCTTCTTCCCAGTAGAATTCCTCATCATAATCGTAGTAATACTGTGTATAGTTCACATCGTCGTCATTCAGAGGTTGTTCTTCAAATGAAAGGTCGAGAGGTTCTTCGTTTTTAGTGCCACAAGTGTAGAGTGAATAGTTTTTGGTCATCCCTAATTCCACGCGGTAAATAGCCCCTGGTTCGGGGGTAATTACCGATGCTAAATCTAAGGAATAAGTATTCCACTCGTTCAGCGGATAGAGCGCTCCATCGTTCAGTTTCAATACTTTGCGCGCAATAGGTTTCCCCACACGCTGTATGTAGGAGCCGCCACCCAAATTGTTGTCTTGCAAAAATTGAAAGATGTTATTCTCAAAAATGCGATAAACAGTTACATTCACTGCGCGCAAGTTGATAGTTTGGAAATTAATTTTCAAATTTTGAGAGCTCGGCAGTATAGAACCGCTTTTGAGGAAGCGAATATCGGGTTTTTGTTGCAAGAATTTGATGTTGAAAGTCGCTTCTTTTTCCAAGCGATCACCGTAAATATTCTTGATACCTTTAGAAACATAAACCTTGTAATCACCCTCTTTTTGCTCCTCGCGGAAGACTTTCAACACGTTGCCATTTACACTGTATTTCAGTGCGGTATCGGTATTGCTAAGGCTTATGAGTCCTGTAAAATCTTGATCTTTTTCCAAGGGGTCGGAGAAGTTTACACTAAACGACTGATTAGCACCATCAGTACGGGCGTTTATCGCTTTGAATACCCCTTTTTGTGGAATAGTAAAGGAGAATGGAATAAGGTTTTCCTGAGGAATATCCTTAGTATCCCATTTAATTTCAAGTGTTTGCTCTTTATCGATGCGCGGGATACTATCAAAAATAATCACAAATTTATTGTTAGTGCCTTGTGATTGGAATTTTACGGCTACTTTTTTGCCGTTGAGGTTGGCTTTGAGCACATCTTTCACCGTTTCGTAGGAAATTTGGTCGTTAGCCAAAAGCTCGGCATTGAGGAAGTATAAATTTTTGTTGTAGGACTGCAAGTCGCCCGATTTTACTCTAAAAGCCTGTTCTAAAGTCTTTACAGTAAAGTTGAAGAGTTCGAGTTCTTTTTTAGGAACATCATAAAGTTTCTTTACATTGAAAGAAATTTGATATTCAGTGTTTTGAGATAAAGGTTTATTGGGTACAAAGGCAATTTGCGACGGACTTTGGCACACCACTTTCCCTTCTACTTTAGGAGAAATTTCAAAAAGATGGAGGTCGTTTATCTTGTCCATCTTTTCTTGTGATAGCGGTTCATTCAGTAGTATTTTAATCCCCGAATGGGCAGAAATCACCCCAGAGGTATACCCCGAAATATAATCTTTAAAAGCCAGCGGATTGCTGTTGAAATTGGCGTTTTTCTTACAAGCAACTGCTAATAATAATGCTAAGAGTACAAAGCCTATTTTTTTCATAGTTCAATAACAATTGATTTTCAAGCGACAAAGATAGAGAATACTTATCAAATTTGCAAATTTGCGGCAAAGAGTCGTATTTTTTTATCTTTTTTCGGTAGTTTGCTACCTGAAATTTCACTACGTCATTACTACGTCAATGCCTTTTAACTTTCTAATTTACAACAAATTGCAAAAGTGTGTAATCGACTACTTTTTACACACTAATTTTTAATTTCCCTTATTAGACGCGAAAAGTGTATAAAATACCCTTAAATCCTATTCTTAAATTGTTAAAAATGTTAAAAACACTACTATTTCACTACGTCATTGGCATAAAAAAGTTAATAATATCTTAAATTGATTTGGAAGTTATGTTTTTCCGTTTGTAATTTTGCCCCAATCAATAACCCACGCCATAGTGCGTATATAAACAAAAAGAAATAATATGAGAAAAAGAATTTTTGCTTTAATGGCATTTGTATCTTTAAGTCTTGCCTGCGTTGTAGGCTGTAAATCGGATGCCGATGATGGGGTAGGTGAAAAACCACGCCCAAGTACTGAAGACAGCTTCTATTTTAGAAATGGGGCTAAACACACTATTCATATGACAGAACGAGAAGATCGCGTTGTATTTTTAGATGGTGTTTCAGATAACTTTACCTTCACTGATAATGCAGGTACAGGTCTCACTATTGTACAAGGTACTGTGTCAACCACCTTAAATATCCGTGCTAATACTCAAGGTACTTACGAAATTGTAATTGCCGACAAAAAAGATGGTGCTGAACGCAAGGCTACCCTTGTTGTAGAAGTAGCTCCACGTGATACTGGTTGGAGAGATGGTGTATACACTATTGAAGATATTGATGGCGATAAAACTGAAGCCAACTCTAACGACTATGTGGATGTAGAATACCCTGATGGTTATAAGTACGATAGTTCCTCTCTTTCATCTGAAGCTTCTACTCGTATTACAGTTAGTTCACAAGCAGGTAATATTGTAAGGGTAACCGCTAAAAACCACTACGATTCTTCTGCTCCTTTAGAGTTCAAACTCAAACACAAAACCGATGCTTCAAAAACACCACTTACTGTAAAAGTAAAACGCGTGACCAAGTTCTGGAATTACAGTAGTAATGTGCTTTATGGTATTTCTAATAAGGACTATGTAACCCAATACAGCTTTACTAATGCGCCAAGAGTACCTAAAGTGCCTTATAGTGTAACTTATGTAAATGGTGGTAATCCTAGTGGAGGCGATGCTACTAAACTCTATGGAAACCCTATCATTACCAGAATAGACCTCAATAATGTGGAAACAGTATCTTCTTACGCTTTTTCTAATTCAGCCAATTTAGAGACTGTTATCGCTCCTAAAGTAAAAAAGATTTATAGCGGTGCTTTCTATAACACTAAACTCGCTAAAATAGAATTACCTGCTTTAGAAGAACTTTACACAGGCTATTCTAGTCAATTGAATGGTGATTATAGTGGTTATGATGTTCGTTATAATATTTTCCCTGCTACCATACGTTCTATAATCATAGGAAAAAATGTTAAAAAAATAGGATACTACGCTTTTGTGGGTACTGAAAACTCATTGGCAGAATTGCGTATAGGGGTAGAGGCTCCTACTCAAATAGACAAAAGTACTTTTATGTATACTCCAGAAGGTGTTGATTATTATCGTAGACCTGTACCTCAAGGACCTATAGGAAAAGTTAATAATGCTGCCTTGTATGTGCCTAACAGATCACTTGCTGAGTGGAAAGCTGTACACCCTTGGATTACTACTGTATTTACAGGTGGTGTAAGAGGCTATTAATAGCTGTTTTTAAGGAACTCTGAGAATCTCTGAGAAACTCTGAGGAACTCAGAAAAAAACTCTAAGAAACCCTAAGAAACTCAGGAAAAAACCTCTGAGAATAAAACAATTTAAAAAAATCACAAGAAATGAACAAAATTAAAATATATACCATTGCTGCCATTACAGCGCTCAGCGCGAGTGCTGTAACAGCACAAGATAACTATCGCCCTTGGCTCGTAGGGGCGGGCGTGAGCACTGTAGACTTTAAGGTGCCCGAAAGAAGTGTAATGAAAGACTGGTTTGGCTACCCCGATATGAATATCGGCTTCCGCCTCAACGCCGCTCGCTACATCAAAAAAGGTATTACTGCCGAAGCAGGTTTTGCATACGCTAGCATCAAGAAAGACCAAAATTACTTCCCTGATGTAGAGGAAACTAAACTCGAAAATGCTAAAACTTATTGGGCGTTTGATGTACGCGGTCGTTATCACCTCAACCGCCTATGGGATGCGCTTCCTTGGCTCGACCCTTATCCACAAGTGGGGGTAGGCTTTGCTTCAGTAGATAGTGAAACCAAATTCAAACTTATCGCAGGACTTGGTATAAACTTCTGGTTTACAGATGTAGTGGGCGCCAATGTGAACACTGCCTACAATGTAGGGGGTGGCACCGGTCACGACTACTACCAATGGGGCGCTGGTGTAGTGCTTAAATTGCCACTTACCGCTCGCGAAAACCCTATCGTAGACCACGTAGAACGCACCAAAGAACCTAAAGTAAAAGAGAAAAAAGACCGCAAACGCGTATCGGCAAACAAAGCGATTACTCGTGTAGAAACTCCTGAAGAACGCGAAGAACGTACCAAACGCGTGGTAAAACAGATAAACCTTTATGCAAAGACTATCTTGTTTGACACCGATAAATCGGTAGTAAAACCACAAGCGGAGTTCATTTTGGACAATATTGCGGTGATTATGAACGAAAACCCCGATTTCAACTTCGTGGTAGAAGGACATACTGATAACACTGGTACTCCTGAGCACAACCTCAAACTCTCTCAAGATCGCGCTGATGCTATCAAGCAATACCTTTCACGCCACGGAGTAAGCAAAAAACGCCTCGAGGCTAAAGGTTACGGACAAACACGACCTATTGAGAGCAATGATACTGAACGCGGTAAAGAAATCAACCGCCGTGTAGAAATCAATGTTATCAAAGACCAACAATAGTTAGTAGTGAAAAGTACCTCCCATATTCTCTTTTTTGAATACTTGTTAAAATAAGAGGGTTCTTCACGATGCAATCATCATAAATGTTTTTTAATAAGGTAATCATATTTGCTTTTTGGAGAACTATGGGAGGGCTTTTTTTATTAACATCGATAATTAACAGAAAAGTTTTTTTCATTAGGTGGCTTATTCACCACGAATCTCATTTTAATTATACAATAACCAAAAGGCTCGGCGATGGGAATCACCGAGCCTTTCTTTTATTTGCTAATTAATTAATAATTCGTACTTTTGCACATTGTATATTAAAAAATATGGAAGAGACATTATATATCGAAGATTTTGGACCAATCCTCAAAGCTGAACTTACAATAAAGCCTTTGATGGTTTTCATAGGTGAATCGGGGAGTGGCAAAAGTGCTATTCTAAAACTGATGTCTTTATTGCGTTGGGTACACAAGCGCAATAATCTGCGTTCTTATTTTATCAAAAACAATCTTGCCTCTCCACAAGATTTTGCAAAATCGCTTTCATTTCAACAACTTTTAGAAATCAGTGGGTTGAATGAATTTATTAATGAAAATACTTTCTTCTCTTTTGCAATAGGAGAATATAAATATGAAGGCAAAGGATACCAACTGAAAGAACCTATCTTAAAAGAACCTTTTTCGTTAGATAAAGTCTTGTTTTTGAGTGAGAACAGAGGAGTTTTACCCGATATTTTTGCTAAAAACTTCAATAGAGATGTAGATTTACCCTATTATTTAGAAGATACCTATACAAATTTTAGTAAAGCGATGAGAGCTTATCGCAAAGGATTTGAAATTCAGAGTACAAAACTAACATTATTAGAAGATGAGGTATTAGAAGGAAATCCGTATTTTGTATTAGGTAAAGGTAGAAATACTAAGGAATACAAACTTAAATTTGAAAATGCCTCCAGTGGTACCAAAACAGCCAGTTTTGTAGAGTTGATAGTAGCCTATCACACTAAAAACTACGATTTTACTGAAGTGTTAGAAAATCAGTACAAGAGATTAGGAATGGGGCGCTTTGAGGTGAAAGAGTGGAACGGAAATAAAAAATTATCTATTTTTATAGAAGAACCAGAACTTTCCTTGTACCCATCAGCACAACGTCGATTGGTAAATAAACTTATCAATGATTGTTTTTCTTTTAATAAATTAGACAACACAACTGTTCACTTGGCTTTTGCTACCCATAGTCCTTACATTATCAATCATTTGAACTTACTTATCAATGCTTATGACAAACATAACACTCATTATACGGAAGGAGCAGCACTTTCTTATGAAAATATAGGGGTTTGGAAAGTTGAAGAAGGTGTGTTGAAAGATCTCAAAGCTATAGACAACCACTTTATTGATGTAATGGATCTCTCTGAAGATATCAATGAAATATACGATAATTATGAAGCTATCAATAGATAATCTGTTACAGCAAACCTTGCCTCAAGCCTTAAATTTACAAAGAAATGTGCGTGTAAGGAAAGAAGTTACCCAAACTACTTTTTTTGACTTGACAGATGATGAGAGAGAAACAAAAATAGTTTTAGAAAAAGGGCTTGGAAAAGCAACTTATACGAATCTTCAAAGAAAAGAATTGTACATTATAGACTTTGAAGATTACAAAAAACAACTTAATAATTGTGCTGTATTGCAACAGAACAAACTAACCCGACAATGTGATTATCTTATTTTTGACACTACACAAACAGTGTGTATACTTAATGAAATTACCTCAGGAAGTAGTTTTCAAAATCTTCAAAAAGAGATAAAAAAAGGAAATGAAGTAGAATTTTCAGGTGGTAAATTTGAAAAAGTGCAACAACAATTACTTCACTCATTACAAACCCTATATCTATCAGATGAAATTTCAAAACTACTTTTATCTTTTGAAGAAAAAATCTGTCTTTGTTCATATAAGATTCATACTTCAATGCCTCCTGCACAAGTAGCTTTTAATCGTGCTTTGATGATAGAAAACAATATTTCAAATGAAAAAGGAATACAATATGCTCACAAAGAAATAGAATCTTTGGGATTTCAGTACAGAAGAATAGGTTATATACCCTTTAAAATTTAATAATACTAAGAAAATGACAAAAAAACTCCTCCTTTTCGCCTCTTTGCTGCTTATAATAGCCTGTGGTGACAAAAAAGAAAAAGAAATTGCCGCCATACCAATGTCGTTCGAGACCGTGCGATTAGACTCACTATTTGTAAAAACTCCCGATGCTCAGTTTCCTGCCTTGCGCCATCAGTATCCTTATTTTTTCACTCCCAGCATTAGCGATAGCGAGTGGGTGGAAATCAAGCACAAACCTATTTTCCCCGATCTGCCAGAATTTGCAAATATCTACTACCACACGCTATATGGCGAAGTAGAAAAACAATTAGGGAATTTATCAACCGAGAAGAAAGAACTCAACGGCTTGTTCCAACATATCAAGTACTATTTTCCTAAGTTTCAAGCGCCTAAAGTGGTAACCCTCCTCAGTAGGGTAGACTACGAGTCGCGTGTGATTTATGCCGATAGCCTCTTACTCATAGGTACCGATAACTACTTGGGTGCCAAACACCCATTCTATCAAGATATGGAACGCTACATTGCTACCGAGCTCGACAAGAAATATTTAGCAGTAGATGTAGCCGATGCTTTTGCCGATAAATTAGTGCCTCGTGCGGTGCATCTCACCTTTTTGGACAATATGATTTACGAAGGCAAAAAGCTCTATTTAGAGCAACTGTTACTCCCCAAAAAATCAGCAGCTGATTTGTTGCGTTATACCGACCAGCAGTACGCGTGGGCAGAAGCCAATGAACCCGAAATATGGCGTTATTTTATAGAAAAAGAGCTCCTTTATCAAACTGATAAGAAGCTCCTTACACGTTTTCTTTATCCTGCACCTTTCTCTAAATTCTATTTGGAATTAGATAATGAATCACCAGGGCAAATAGCAAAATTTATAGGGTTGCGCATCGTTCAGGCGTATGCCGAAAATCACAAAGAAGAACCATTAGTAAAGATTTTGGCAATGAACCCCGATACTCTCTTCAAACAATCACAGTACAAACCTAATAAGTAATAATCAGATTTTTATAGGGGCGTTTGCAGCACATATCCAGCTATCGCTGGCTTTCCTATATCCTACACTTTGGCAAAGTTAATTATTCTGATAATCAACAGCTTTTGTAGTATGTTATGTAGGGGCGTTTTGCAAACGCCCACATAAATAAAACTTTT
>ERZ773021.400-NODE-400-length-20470-cov-30.0908_pt1 | contig 20470 bp, 18 predicted proteins | sample MGYA00511668_ERZ773021 | MGnify/ENA primary metagenome ERZ773021 (study PRJEB29015, sample SAMEA2737961) | human oral metagenome | biome: human oral; feature: human-associated habitat; material: dental | place: China | collected 2032 ... | reverse complement strand
GGACATGTTCATCTTCCTTTATACTGTTTTTCGCAACTCTAGTATATCAGATGAACATGTCTTCTGTGTTGCACTTCATTTTACAACAGGGCATTTCATTTGCCTATTCTATTTATCCTTTTAATTCCTCTAAAATAGCCTTTAACTTTCCAATTTTCATTCGAGTAATCGGACAACGATGATCTTCATAAAAAATTATTTCTCGCATTTTTTTGTCATAACCTTTGATGTTTCCAATATTGACTAGATAAGATTTATGAGGTGAAAAGAAACGTCTTGTTTCTTTATCTTTTTCTTGAATATCTGCAATAGTACCATAAAATTCTTTAAAAAAGTTTTTACCGACAATTCTTAATTTATGAGAAGAGCCTGTCGTTTCAATATATAAAATGTCATTAAAAGGCATTCTAACCTCTCCGCCACGAAAGCTATATTCAAAATAATCCACCATATCTTTATTTTCAATCAATGTCGCTTTTGTATACTCAATGCTGTCTTTTATATGTTTTTTAAAAGCAACATTACTCAAATTTTTATCAACAAAATCCAGTGCAGATACTTTATATTTAAATGTCATCGTAGCAAATTCTGATTTCGTTGTAACAAAAACAATAATAGCATACGGATTGTGATGACGTATAAATTTTGCTATTTCTAAACCTTTTGTTTCCTCTCCTTTGATATCAATATCTAAAAAATATAATTGATTCACCTCATCATTTTCAATATATTCTTTAAATTCTCTTACTTTGCCAGTTACTTTAACTTTTATCGTAATTCCCATTTCTTTCGCAATCTCTGCCAAAGCTGTTTCCATTCTGACTTGATGTGAAATTTCATCTTCTAATACTAATACTTTCATTATAAACCTTCTTTCCGCACTCTCATTACTTGTGTAAAATATTCATCCTCAATTTTAGTATCGAGGATAATTCCTTCATAGTTGTTAATAATTTCTTTGATATTGCTTAAGCCTAAACCGCGTCCTTCACCCTTTGTTGAAAAATCAGTTTGGTAAATCTCTTCTAAATCTAGCGGTCTTTTCTTACGTGAATTTTGAATGACTAAGATTGTTTCTGTATCTAAATCCACCAAAGAAACATTCATCGTTTTTTGATAACTTTCTGCTGCTCCTTCTATGGCATTATTCAAAAGGACGCTTGTCATTCTAACCAGATCTAACAATTTAATCGGCAAGGGCTTGACAAAATCTTTTACTTCAAATGTTAATTCTATATTGTAATCACGTGCCTTAAATAATGTTTGCGTCATAACACTTCTAAGTGCTGAATCTCCAACATTATTTAAATCAAAATACGTATATTTATCTGAACGAAGTTGTAAATTAGCATTTACTAGCACCTCCTGATAAATTCGTTCTACTTCTTTTATATCACCTGTATGAATGGCCGATTGGAAGCTTGCCAACATTCCGCCATAATCATGCCGAAAGCCTCGAATTTCATTATACAGACTCACTATTTCATCTGTATATTTTTGTAATTGTAGTTGTTCTCGTTCTTTCTGTTTAATTTGTTCTTCTTTTTCATACTTTTCGCGAATAGATTGTAAGTAGAATAAAGTTGACATAAACATTAAAAAGCAAATTGTAGCAATCATACTAGAAAAACTATTTAAATTTTTCATATTACTAAGCCAATGCGACAAATTTAATAAAAAATGAATAAATAAGAGATAAAAGTTTAACTGCACAATATTCTCTTTAAAATCCGCCTTTTTAAAATATTTAAAATTAAACTTAAAATAATCAATTGCTTTTAAAATAAAAACTAAAGAAATGATATTGATAAAAATATAGAACAATCCCCAGTATCTATCAACAAACTTATCACCTGTAACAGAAGAAATAATGACTGAAAAGAAGGTTTCAGAACTTGACACAGCTAAAGATAAAAATAGTGCTAAAAATACAGAAAGATGTTTTTTAACTTTTTTTACTTTAAAAAAATATAAATAAAAAAATAATGGTTGAATAAAAAACATCATATATCTAATGGAATAATGTATTAAAGTAGTGAAATCAGTTGAAAATACAATTCCTAAACACAACAAAGTAAAGTGAATATTCACTTTATTCACTCTACTTATTTTCTTATAGCAATATACAACAGAAACAGCTTCTATAATTGAGAAAATAATCCAATGTATAAATTCTATTTTCACAATATTATTCTCCTAAATAATTATTTACCAAAAAGTTTTGAAAAATCAAATCCCATTCTTATTCGACTATCCCCACCAATGATTTTATCTAACTGCTCATCATTCAGTTCTTTAAATTCTACAACTTCCTTTTTTACTACCTCTTTTTTAGCAAACAACTTTTTCATAATTTCTCCTTAATGTTTGTTTTTTGTAAGAAATCTTACAAGGTAATTATACAAAGTCTTCATAAATAAATTGAAAAAAACTCTAAACGACACATTTTTACATCTCAAAAGACTCCTTTATCCAGTTATAGAAAAAGGCACGCTTTCCCGTACCCTTTTCTTATATGATCCCAGCAGGATTCGAACCTGCGACCGTTCGCTTAGAAGGCGAATGCTCTATCCAGCTGAGCTATGAGACCAATGCTCTATCATTTTAACAAAAAAAGCCTATGACGTCAAGATTACTTATGATAGGGACTTCCTTGTTGAATCATAAATGCTCGATAAATTTGTTCTACTAAAACTAATCGCATTAACTGATGAGGAAGTGTCAATTTTCCAAAACTCATCAGCAAATTAGCTCTTTTTTTGACAGCAGTAGATAGACCAAGACTCCCACCAATCACAAAAGTAATATCCGAAAATCCACGAACAGTCACATCGCTTAATCTCTTACTGAATTCTTCTGACGGAAATTGTTGCCCTTCAATAGCTAAAGCAATCACAAATTCTTTATCAGTTATTTTCGATAAAATACGAGTCCCTTCTTTGTCAAGAATTTGTTGATTTTCTAAGTGACTTGCCTTATCAGGTATTTTTTCATCTGGAAGTTCAATCATATCAAATTTAGTAAAGCGTCCTAAACGTTTTACATACTCTGCTATTCCATCTTTAAGGTATTTTTCTTTTAATTTTCCAACAGTTACAAGTTTTATTTTCATATCTCTATTCTACCATATCCACAATTATTTCACACCTTATTCACAGGATAAAAAATAAATTACCTTGTAAATGACTTAGAAAATCACAGATTTTAAAAGTTATCCACAATTTGTGGAAAAGGTAAAACATTTAAGCTATAATTAAGTTAAATTCTTTATACTTTCAGTAATTGAAATAACTAGGAGGAAGATATGAAAAACTCTTCAAATTTCACAAAAAAATTGTTATTGCTTTTCATGGTCTTAGCTATAGGTTTTATTGGTGGTTTACTTGGAAACTTAACTTCATCTAAATTATCAACAACTAGCTCTACAACGACTAAAGTTAATCAAGTTACTACTGCTTATAAAAATACAAATTCCACAACACAAGCTGTGAGTAAAGTAAAAGATGCTGTTGTATCCGTTATTACCTATGCTAATAATAATTCACAAAACAGTGTGTTTGGAAATGATGATTCAAATAATAACAATGATAATTCTCAACAAGTAGCTAGCGAAGGATCTGGAGTTATTTATAAAAAAGATGGAAAATACGCTTACTTAGTAACCAATACCCACGTTATCAGTGGTGCTAAAAAAGTTGACATTCGTTTAGCAGATGGTAATAAAGTTCCTGGAGAAATTGTAGGGTCAGATACTTATTCTGATATCTCCGTTGTTCGCATTAGTGCTGATAAAGTAAAATCAGTTGCTGAATTTGGAGATTCTAGCAAATTGACTGTTGGTGAGACAGCTATTGCAATTGGAAGTCCACTTGGTTCAAATTATGCTAATACTGTGACTCAAGGAATTATTTCTAGTTTAAATCGTAATGTTTCTCTAAAATCTGAAGACGGACAAACGATTTCAACACAAGCTATTCAAACAGACACAGCTATCAACCCAGGGAACTCTGGTGGACCACTTGTGAATATCCAAGGGCAAGTAATTGGTATTACTTCAAGTAAAATAGCTAGCAACGGCGGAACTTCGGTTGAAGGATTAGGATTTGCTATTCCATCTAATGATGTTATAAACATTATTAACCAGTTAGAAGCAAATGGAACTGTTACACGACCAGCTCTAGGAATCCAAATGATTGACATCACTAATCTGTCTAGTTCAGATCTATCACGCTTAAAACTTCCATCAAAAATAACTAGTGGAGTTGTCGTGCGTTCAGCTCAATCTGGAATGCCAGCTGAAGGAAAACTTCAAAAATATGATGTGATTACAAAAGTAGATGATAAAGAAATTTCTTCAACAAGTGATTTACAATCTGCTTTATACAAACATTCAATTGGCGACAACATAAAAATCACTTTCTATCGTGATGGAAAAGAAACTACTACTACCATTAAGCTTACAAAATCTACAAAAGATTTAGATTCAAATAATTGACACTTTATTAACACATCTTTACAGAATTGTAAAGGTGTGTTATTCTATATAAACATGGAAAAATATCAATATATTGCACTTAAGGACATTCAAACTAATCCTTATCAACCAAGAAAAGAATTTTCAGAAGAAAAAATTACTGAGCTTGCTAATTCTATAAAAGAACATGGGATTATTCAGCCCATTATTGTACGAAAATCTCCGATAATTGGTTATGAATTGCTAGCTGGTGAAAGGCGTTTTAGAGCTGCTAAATTAGCAGGCTTAACAAATATACCAGCTATTATAAAAGAAGTAACAGATGATGAAATGATGAAGCAAGCTATCATTGAAAATTTACAACGAGAAGATTTAAATCCTATAGAAGAAGCACAATCTTATCAATATTTGATTGACAAAGGGTTGACACATAAAGAAATCGCTCTAACTATGGGAAAATCACGTCCTTATATTACAAATTCCGTCCGGTTATTAAATTTACCTCTCAATATTATCGAAGCGATAAAAGAAGGAAATATTTCTCAGGGACACGCTCGTCTGCTCATTAATCTCTCAGAAAAAGAGCAAAATCAGTGGTTTGATAAAATCTTATCTCAAAGCCTTTCAGTTCGACAGCTAGAAAAACAATTGCATTCCCAACAGACAAAAACTGTAACAAAAAATAAACATCATCTCTTCCTCAAAGAGGAAGAAAAAAGATTAAAAAAGATATTTGGTACAGAGATTTCTCTTCAATTTTCTGAACAATCTCAATCAGGGAAAATTTGTATTCATTTTTCAAACCTAGAAGAATATCAAAGAATTATTGACAGCTTTAAATAAGGCTGTTATTTTTATTCTTTCAAGTCACAGAGTTATCCACTCTTATTTTATAAGAAAAACTTAATAAATCACAGAAAAACTCCTTTATTCACAATATGTGGAAAACTTTAAAGAACAATGTGAATTTATTTCCACAGATTGTGGAAAACTTTTGCGTTTTATGTTAAAATAACTTCTATGGATAATTAAATATAACGAAGAATTTATTAGCAAGGAAGGAGGTTTTTTATGTCACAAGAATCTAATTTTTGGGCGCGTGTTTTAGAATTGGCTCAAAAACAAATCAAAAAAAATACATATGATTATTTTGTTTCAGGAGCTCGGTTAATGAAAGTTGAAAATTTTCAAGCTACTGTACTTCTTGACAGTCCTGTCAAACAATTATTTTGGGATCAAAATTTAGCAGATGTCATCATTACTGCAGGTTTTGAAATTTATAATGACCAAATTACCGTACACTATATCTTTCAAGAGGAAAATGATGAAGTTACTCAATCAACAAATACAAATCATTCAGTAGTTAAACAAAGTCTTCCTCCTGTTGAAACTGGGTTAAAAGCAAAATATACATTTGATAATTTTGTTCAAGGCGATGGAAATGTTTGGGCTCTATCGGCGGCACTCGCTGTTTCTGAAAATTTAGCAACAACTTATAATCCATTGTTTATCTATGGTGGACCAGGATTAGGAAAAACCCATTTACTAAATGCAATTGGAAATCAAATTTTAGAAAATATTCCTGATGCTAGAGTGAAATACATTCCTGCCGAGACTTTTATCAACGACTTTTTAGAACATCTTCGATTAGGAGAAATGGAAAGTTTTAAGAGAACTTATCGCAGCCTTGATCTCTTATTGATTGATGACATTCAATCTTTAGGAGGAAAAAAAGTTTCTACTCAAGAAGAATTTTTCAATACCTTTAATGCTTTGCACGGAGATAATAAACAAATTGTTTTAACAAGCGACCGAAGTCCTGATCATCTGGATAATCTTGAAGAACGTTTAGTCACGCGCTTCAAATGGGGATTAACTCAAAATATCACTCCACCTGATTTTGAAACAAGAATCGCTATTTTACGCAATAAGATAGAAGATTTAGATTACATTTTTCCAAATGATACCTTAGAATATCTAGCAGGTCAATTTGATTCAAATGTGCGAGATTTAGAAGGTGCTCTAAATGATATTTCTCTTATGGCTAGAGTAAAAAATCTGAAAGAAATTACAATTGACGCTGCTGCTGAAGCTATTCGAGCTCGAAAACAAGATGCAAGTCAAATTTTAGTTATTCCAATTGATAAAATCCAAACAGAGGTTGGAAATTTCTATGGAGTTAGCGTTAAAGAAATGAAAGGAAGTCGTCGGGTTCAAAATATTGTCCTTGCTAGACAAGTAGCCATGTATTTAGCCCGTGAATTAACCGATAATAGCCTTCCAAAAATTGGAAGAGAATTTGGCGGTAAAGATCATACAACGGTCATACATGCTCATGGAAAAATTAAAACAATGCTCGAAACAGATGATAATCTTCGATTAGAAATAGAAAACATAAAAAATAAAATCAGATAACTGTGGATAATTGCAGAAAAAATGTTAAAGTTATTCACAATTTATAAACAAGCCTATTTTTGTGCTCTATCGCTGATTAGGAAGCTTTTCCACAAGTTTCACACAAACTACTATTACTATTAACTTAATAATCATAAAATAATAAAAGGAGTTTCTATGATTAACTTTTCAATCAATAAAAATTTATTTTTACAAGCTTTAAATACAACCAAACGCGCTATTAGTCTTAAAAATGCTATTCCAATTCTTTCTACAGTAAAAATTGATGTTACAAATGAAGGAATTACATTAATTGGTTCAAATGGGCAAATCTCTATTGAAAATTTTATTTCAATTAAAAACGAAAATGCAGGGCTTTTAGTGACCTCTTCAGGTTCCATTTTGCTTGAAGCAACTTTTTTCATCAATGTCGTATCAAGTCTTCCTGATGTTACACTTGATTTTAAAGAAATTGAGCAAAAGCAAATCGTTTTAACTAGTGGCAAATCAGAAATTACCTTAAAAGGAAAAGATGCAGATCAATATCCTCGTATTCAAGAAATTTCAGCAAGTAGTCCTTTGGTGCTTGAAACAAGTGTTCTTAAAAATATTATTAACGAGACAGCTTTTGCAGCTAGTACACAAGAAAGTCGTCCGATTTTAACGGGGGTTCATTTTGTTTTAACAGAAAATAAAAATTTAAAGACGGTTGCAACAGACTCTCATCGGATGAGTCAAAAGAAGATTGTTTTAGAAAAAAATGGGGATAACTTTGATGTTGTTATTCCTAGTCGTTCTCTACGCGAATTTTCAGCCGTTTTTACAGATGATATTGAAACAGTAGAGATTTACTTCACAAATAATCAATTGCTCTTTAGAAGTGAAAATATTAGCTTCTACACTCGACTGTTAGAGGGAAATTATCCTGATACCGATCGTTTAATTCCAACAGAATTTACGAGTGTTGTCACATTTGATAATCATAATCTTCGTTATGCAATGGAACGCGCACGCCTTCTTTCAAATGCAACTCAAAATGGAACAGTTAAATTAGAAATTATAAATGATGTAGTTAGTGCACATGTGAACTCTCCTGAAGTTGGCCGTGTAAATGAAGAAATTGATACTGAAAGTATATCAGGTCAAGATTTAACCATCAGTTTTAATCCAACGTATTTAATTGATTCATTGAAAGCTATTAATAGTGAAAAAGTTACAATCAGCTTTATTTCGGCTGTACGTCCATTTACTGTAGTTCCAAATGAAGATACAGAGAACTTTATTCAATTGATTACACCAGTGAGAACAAACTAATGTATGATGTAGGAAATTTTGTTGAAATGAAAAAACCTCATGCTTGTATCATTAAATCCACAGGCAAAAAAGCAAATCGTTGGGAAATTATTCGAGTGGGTGCGGATATTAAAATTCGCTGTACAAATTGCCAACATATCGTGATGATGAGCCGATATAATTTTGAACGAAAACTAAAAAAAGTGCTAGGAAATTGATTTCTTAGCACTTTTTCATGATCTTATTTTAATTTTTCAAATTTACCGTCTGTAATTTCTTTAAAACCTTTACTTGTTAAGAGTTCTTTACTAGCTTTCATACTAATTTTTTTAGATTTTCTCGTATTCTTATCTGTATACATTCCAGGCAAAGTTGCTAATTTATCAAAATCCACTTTGTTAAAGTTAATTTCCACAATTTCTTTAACTCCGTTCTTTTCATAAGTAACTTTTTCTTTAATTCCTTTGATATTTTGATACCTTTGAGAAGCTTTATCAATTTTATCTTTTACATCTTCTTTTTTAGTAGCTCCTAAGGTTTTATAAGACCAAAATGAATTAGTAGTTTGTTTTGTGACAATATCTCCTTTATAATAATAGGTTAAACGTAAGTCGTATTGCAAATTTTGATCAATTCTTTGAAATGACATCTTTTTTTCTTGAGATCCGCATGCAATGAGAGTGATGAGCGAAAAAACTGTAACAAAACCCACCAATAATTGTTTTAAATATCTTTTTTTCATGGCATTACCTCCTATACCTCAATAAAATTATAATATTTTTATTAGGAAAATACAACATTTTACAAAAATGATTAAGTTATAAGTCAAATAGTGGTAAATATGATATAATGGTTTATTGAATTGAAAAGGTGAAAGGAAGAGCGAAATGGCTTTAACAGCAGGAATTGTGGGATTGCCTAATGTTGGAAAATCCACTTTATTTAATGCAATTACAAAAGCAGGAGCAGAGGCAGCTAACTACCCCTTTGCGACGATTGACCCTAATGTTGGACGGGTAGAAGTTCCAGATGCTCGTTTGGATAAATTAACAGAGCTTATCAAACCACAGAAAAAAGTGCCAACAACTTTTGAGTTTACAGATATTGCAGGGATTGTAAAAGGAGCTTCAAAAGGAGAAGGTCTTGGAAATAAATTTTTGGCTAACATTCGTGAAGTTGATGCCATTGTTCATGTGGTTCGGGCTTTTGATGATGAAAATGTTATGCGGGAACAAGGACGTGAGTCAAGTTTTGTTGACCCAATGGCTGATATTGAAACAATTAATCTTGAGTTGATTTTAGCAGATTTAGAAAGTATCAATAAACGCTACACACGTGTAGAAAAAGTTGCTCGAACGCAAAAAGACAAAGATTCAGTAGCTGAGTTTCATGTTTTGCAAAAAATCAAACCAGTTTTAGAAAATGGTTTATCAGCTCGTACTATTGAATTTGATGAGGAAGAACAAAAGATTGTCAAAAAATTATTTTTATTGACTACAAAACCAGTGCTTTATGTTGCGAATGTTGGTGAAGACGAGGTAGCAGATCCGGATAATATTGAGTATGTTCAACAAATTCGCGAGTTTGCAGCAACTGAAAATGCAGAGGTAGTGGTTATATCTGCGCGTGCTGAAGAAGAAATTTCTGAGCTAGATGATGAAGATAAAGCTGAATTTCTTGAAGCAATGGGCTTGAACGAATCTGGGGTTGACAAATTAACCAGAGCAGCTTATCATTTATTAGGACTTGGAACTTATTTTACAGCAGGAGAAAAAGAAGTTCGAGCTTGGACATTTAAATGTGGCATGAAAGCACCACAAGCAGCTGGCATTATTCACTCAGACTTTGAGAAAGGCTTCATTCGTGCTGTAACTATGTCTTATGATGATTTAGTGAAATATGGAAGTGAAAAAGCAGTCAAAGAAGCAGGACGACTGCGTGAAGAAGGAAAAGAATATATCGTTCAAGATGGCGATATTATGGAATTTAGATTTAATGTGTAAAGCATTGTAAACTAAATATAAACGAGGTTGGAAAAACTTTTCCAGCCCTTTTGGTCTTTTTAGAGGTAAAAAATGGTAAAGATGATTGTAGGATTAGGAAATCCTGGAGAAAAATATTTTGAAACAAGACATAATGTCGGGTTTATGCTAATTGACAAAATGTGTAAAGAACAAAATTTAAAGTTTACAACTGATAAAATTTTTCAAGCAGAAATAGCTTCTACATTTTTTAATGGTGAGAAAGTGTATTTTGTCAAACCAACGACCTTTATGAATGAGAGTGGAAAGGCCGTTCATGCTCTTTTATCTTATTATGGTCTAGATATTGAAGATTTAGTGGTTATCTATGATGACTTAGATATGGAAGTAGGAAAAATACGACTTAGAGCAAAAGGATCAGCTGGTGGTCACAATGGCATCAAATCAATTATCAAACATATAGGAACCCAAGAATTTAAACGAATTAAAATTGGTATTGGTCGTCCCGAAAATAATATAACCATTATTCACCATGTGTTAGGAAAATTTTCAAAAGGAGACTATGCTATAATTTTAAATACACTTGACAAAGTTGACAGTGCTGTAAATTATTATTTACAGTCTAATAATTTTGAACAAACAATGCAACAATACAATGGATAAAAAGATGGATATTATTGAGTTATTTAATCAAAATAAACAAATAGTTGATTGGCAAAGAAATCTAAATAAATCAACTCGGCAGTTATTAATGGGTTTGTCATCTTCAACTAAGGCTATTACAATGGCCTCTTGTGTAGAGGAGAATCACAAAATTTTGATTTTAACGTCTACTTATAGTGAAGCAGAAAGACTTTCTAGTGATCTGATTGGCTTGGTGGGAGAAGAGAGGGTCTATACATTTCTTGCAGATGATACTCCGTTAGCTGAGTTTGTTTTTTCTTCTCAAGAAAAGATTTTTTCTCGTTTGGAAGCTCTAGATTTTTTATTAGATTCTCAACAATCAGGATTTTTGATAGTTAATGTGGCAGCTAGTCAACTATTTTTACCCAATCCTGTTAATTTCAATTCAGCTTATATTGATTTAAAAATAGGGCAAGAATATGAGTTGAAAGATTTGATTTCTCAATTGCTAAATTCAGGTTATAAGCAAGTATCACAAGTATTGAAACAAGGGGAGTTTAGTCTTCGTGGTGATATTTTAGATATTTTTGAGCGTTCTAGTCAAATGCCTTTTCGGGTTGAATTTTTTGGTGATGAAGTTGATGGTATTCGTCTATTTAATCCTGAAAATCAAATTTCTATTCAAAATGTAGAACATGTGCATATTCATCCTGCTACAGATATCATATTTACTAAAGCAGATTATAAAAGTGCACAGAAAAAAATAGAAAATCTTATAGAAAAAACTGTAGATTCAACTTCAAAATCTTATTTAGAGGAGATTTTAGCTAGTACAAAAGAACAAATTCAACATGCTGATATTAGAAAATTATTGTCTTATTTTTATCAAAATGAATGGACAATTCTTGATTATCTTCCAAAACATAGCCCAATTTTCTTTGATGATTTTCAAAAAATTATGAATAGACATGCTCAGTTTCAATTAGAAGCAGCAAATTTATTGACAGAAGATTTACAAACTAGTAAAGCAGTTGAAAATCAATCTTATTTTGTAGATGTTTATTCAATATTTAGAAAGTATAAACCAGCTACCTTCTTTTCCAATTTTCATAAAGGACTGGGAAATTTAAAATTTGATTCTCTTTACCAATTTAATCAGTATCCTATGCAGGAATTTTTTAGTCAATTCCAGCTTTTGAAAGAAGAAATCAGTCGCTATAAAAAATCTAACTATACAGTTATTTTACAATCAAATTCTTCATTATCTTTACAAAGTTTACATAAAAGTTTACAAGAATATGAAATTCCACTTGATTATGTTAATGATACTAAAATTCATAAACATGCTGTTCAATTAGTAGAAGGGCATTTAGTTCAAGGATTTAATTTTGTAGATGAAAAAATTGTTTTGATTACAGAGTATGAAATTCTGCAAAAAAAAGTAAAACGAAAAGTTCGTAGACAGAACATTTCTAACGCTGAACGTTTGAAAAATTATAATGAGCTAGAAAAGGGAGATTATGTTGTTCATAATGTTCATGGAATTGGGCGATATTTAGGAATTGAGACGATTGAAATTTCAGGAATTCATCGTGATTATCTCACTATTCAATATCAAAATGCAGATCGTATTTCTATTCCTGTTGATCAGATTCATCTACTTTCTAAATATGTTGCGAGTGATGGTAAAGCGCCTAAAATCAATAAATTAAATGATGGACGTTTTCAAAAAACTAAACAGAGAGTACAACATCAAGTCGAAGATATTGCTGAGGATTTAATCAAACTTTACGCAGAGAGAAGTCAACTAAAGGGATTTGCGTTTTCTAGTGATGATTCTTATCAGCAAGAATTTGATAATGATTTTCCTTACGTAGAAACAGAAGATCAGTTGCGTTCTATAAAAGAAGTTAAAAAAGACATGGAAAGTGATCATCCTATGGATCGCCTTTTAGTTGGGGATGTTGGTTTTGGGAAGACGGAAGTAGCTATGAGAGCTGCTTTTAAAGCAGTAAATGATCATAAACAAGTGGCAATTTTAGTTCCCACTACGGTTTTAGCTCAACAGCACTATACGAACTTTAAGGAACGTTTTAACGATTTTCCTATCAACATTGAAGTATTAAGTCGTTTTAAAAGTAAATCAGAACAAAAAATAATTTTAGAAAAATTAAAAAAAGGGCAGGTGGATATTATTATTGGAACGCATCGTCTCCTGTCAAAAGATATTGTATTTGCTGATTTAGGACTCATTGTTATTGATGAGGAGCAACGTTTTGGAGTTAAGCATAAAGAAAAATTAAAAGAGTTGAAAACAAAAGTTGATGTTTTAACTTTGACGGCGACCCCTATTCCTCGTACACTCCATATGTCTATGTTAGGTATACGTGATTTATCAGTTATTGAAACTCCTCCAACAAATCGCTACCCAGTTCAAACTTATGTTTTAGAAAATAATGCAATAGTTATTCGAGATGCAGTTTTAAGAGAAATGGATCGAGGAGGACAGGTTTACTATCTTTACAATAAAGTTGACACAATGGAGCAAAAAGTTTCAGAATTGAAAGAATTGATCCCAGAAGCTTCTATTGGATATGTACATGGTCAAATGAGTGAAATTCTTCTTGAAAATACTTTACTTGATTTTATCAATGGGGAATATGATATTTTGGTGACAACGACTATTATTGAAACTGGTGTTGATATTCCTAATGTTAATACTCTTTTTATTGAAAATGCAGATTATATGGGACTGTCAACTTTATATCAATTACGGGGGCGTGTTGGTCGTAGCAATCGTATTGCTTATGCCTATCTCATGTATCGTCCAGACAAGGTTTTGACAGAAATTTCTGAAAAACGTTTGGAAACTATAAAAGGATTTACAGAATTAGGTTCTGGTTTTAAAATTGCTATGCGAGATTTATCCATTCGCGGTGCTGGAAATATTTTAGGAAGTTCACAATCTGGCTTTATTGATTCTGTTGGATTTGAGATGTATTCTCAATTATTAGAAGAGGCTATTGCTAAAAAACAAGGTAAAGAAAAAAGAAGGCAAAAAGGAAATGCTGAAATTAATTTGCAGATGGATGCCTATCTTCCTAGCGATTATATTACTGATGAAAGACAAAAAATTGAAATTTACAAACGTATTCGTGAGATTGACAGTCGTGTAAATTATGAAGAACTACAGAATGAGTTGATGGATCGTTTTGGAGAATATCCAGATGTTGTTGCCTTTTTATTAGAAATTGGTCTTGTAAAGTCTTATTTAGATCAAGTTTTTGTTCAACTCGTTGAAAAAAAGCAACAATCTGTGGTTGTCCGATTTGAAAAAGTTTCTCAACAGTTTTTCTTAACTCAAGATTATTTTGAAGCTCTTTCTGTGACAAATTTAAAAGCAAGAATTTCAGAAAATAAGGGATTGATTGAAGTTATATTTGATGTAAAAAATAAAAAAGATTATGAAATTTTAGAAGGACTTCTGCAGTTTTCAGAAAAGTTGGTAGAAATTAAAAATCAAAAGAAAGATTGTTAACTTTACAATTTTGTAAAGTTTCGCTTTCATCTATAATATCTTCTTAAAAAATGGTAAAATAATAAATTGAGGTAACTTTATGAGATTAGATAAATATTTAAAAGTATCCCGTATTATAAAACGTCGTCCTATTGCTAAAGAGGTGACCGATAAGGGAAGAATTAAAGTAAATGGAATTTTAGCTAAAAGTTCAACAGATTTAAAAATCAATGATGAAATAGAGATTCGTTTTGGAAATAAAATTTTATTAGTTCGTGTTCTAGAGATGAAAGACAGCACTAAAAAAGAAGATGCCACTAAAATGTACGAAATTATAAAAGAAACAAGGGTAGAAGTAGATGGCTAGAAATATTGTTCAATTAAATAATCGCTATATACAAGATGAAAACCAACATCGCCGTTATTTGGAGCAAGAAAGAAGAAAAAAGAATCGCTTTATGGGTTGGGTGTTGATTTTAGTCATCTTATTGTTTATTTTACCGACATTTAATTTGGTTCAAAGCTATCGAAATTTATTAGAACGTCGAACACAATTGACGCATTTACAAAAGAGATACGAAGAAATAAGCAACGAAAAAGAATCTCAAAAAGCTTTTGCTAATAAATTAAAAGATGAAGAATATGCTGCTAAATATGCACGTGCTAAATATTATTATTCTAAACAAGGGGAATATATCTATACAATCCCAGGATTGTTGCCACAGTAAGGATGGAAAATTTATTAAAAACGATTGAACAATTTTTGGAGTTTTCTGATGAAAAATTAGAAGAATTATCCAGAAAGAATCAGGCTTTAAGATTAGAAGAGACTAAAAAGGAAAGGGGAGAGCATGCGTAAGTTGCTATTTCTATTATTGTTGCCAGCATTTTTTACTGCAAAAGTAGTAGTAAGTACGGAACAAGATGTCGAATTGACTGCAAAGCAACAGTATGAAATTACTAGTACGACCTACAGTAACTATTACACTGACCTTCCAACCAATCCAAATGTTTATGAGCAAATTCCAACTTATACGTCCTTAAATTTAGAAAAAGTTGCTGGGAGTTTAACTCCGAATACACCAATTAAACTTTCTGACTTACAAGTCAATGAACAAGGACTCCCAGTTTTTAAACTCGCAAATGGACAATTCATTCCTGCCGATAAACGAATGATTTATGATGATATTGTCCAATCAAACACCAATGTTTCACAAACAATGTGGCTCAAACCGTCGTTTGTAGTTTACAATCAAGCTTTTGTAAATGGAACAAAGGAAGTGAAGACGAATTTATTACCGTATCATCCAGTGAAAATTACTCAACTTGCTGAGACAACATCAGGAAAATATGCTTATGTTGAGGGCAAAGGTTGGATTGATGTGAAATATCTATCTGATACAGATAATCGTATGGATAAAGTTCAAGAAATTTTAACAAGCAAGTACAATAAAGTAGACTATTCTATCTATGTAAAACAACTAGATTCTGGGAAAACTGCTGGTATCAACCCAGATTTGGAAATGTATTCTGCTAGTGTGGCAAAACTTCCTATTCTTTATTATGCTCAGAAGCAATTGAATGAAGGAAAATACAAGCCATCTTCTGGTTTAAAATATATTTCTGCTGTAAATGACTATTCAGGTGCTTATGATACAGAAGGTAGTGGAAGCATTTCTAAAAAATCAGATAATAAGGAATACAGCATTCAAGATTTGATGAATCATATTGCAAAAGAATCAGATAATGCAGCTACAAATATTTTAGGATATTATATTACTAATCAATCAGACAGCACTTATCAAGCAACAATTGAGCAAATTGCTGGGAAAAAATGGGATGTGGAAAAACGCGATGCGTCAGCTAGGATGGCTGGAAATATGATGGAAGCTATCTATAAACAAAATGGGGACATTATCAACGCACTATCACAAACAAATTTTGATGGACAGCGTATTTCTAAGAATATAAATGTAAAAGTGGCTCATAAAATTGGGGATGCTTATGATTTTAAGCATGATGTTGCAATTGTTTATGCTAATTCTCCTTTTGTTCTGTCTATTTTTACAAATCATGCTGATTATGATACCATTTCTAAAATTGCAGATGATATTTATGAGGTTTTAAAATGATAGAACAACAATTTTTTCAAATGGTGCAAAAAAAAGGATATTTCAGACATCATAGAAAAGTTTTACTTGCTATTTCTGGTGGACTAGATTCTATGACTTTGCTTGACTGGCTTTATAAATATCGCGAAAAACTAGAAATAGAAATTTACCTTGCTCATGTTAATCATGGAGTGAGAGAAGAATCTGATTTTGAGGAAGAAGAACTAAAAAAAATAGCAAAGAAACTTGGTGTAAGCATTTTTACATCAAGTTTTTCTGGACCATTCTCAGAACAAAAAGCACGTGACTTTCGGTATACTTTTTTCAAAAAAATTATGTTAGAAGAAAATTGCACAGCTTTGGTGACAGCACATCATGCTGATGACCAAGCAGAAACGATTTTTATGAGAATTCTTCGTGGCAGCCGTTTATTTCATATTTCAGGAATGAAAGAAAAACAAAAATTTGCAAATGGAGAATTGATAAGACCGTTGCTTTCTTTTCAAAAATCAAATTTCCCTCCTATTTTTCATTTTGAGGATTGGACAAATCAAGAGAACCATTATTTGCGCAATCGAATTCGAAATGAGTATTTTCCATTGTTAGAACAAGAAAATCCGCAGTTTAGGAAGTATTTAATAGAATTGGGAACAGAAATTTCTCAAATGCAAGATGCATTAGTATATTTAACTAAAAATATTGTAGCGACGAGTCTTAAAGAATTTCAATCCCAACCTTACTCTGTGCAAAGTTTTTTGCTACAGGCTTATTTAAAGAAATTTCCTGATTTGCAGGTAAGTAAAGCACAGTTTTCTGATATTTTAGCAATCTTGAATAAGCAATCTAATTATCAGCAACCACTTAAAGCGGGTTACGAACTCTATAAAAATTATGATGCCTTTGAGATTCGTAAAATCAGTCCACAGTCTGATTTAAAAGTGGATTCAATTTTGTTAAAATATAACGATATTGTGGAATATGGTCATTATCGCTTTTCTTTTGGAAAAGAGCTTCGTGGAAAAAACATTCAAGAAGTGTTTGTTTCACGTGAAACAGAAATTTTACTTCGACATAGAAAAGAACAAGATGAAATTATCTTGAACCAACACCATAAAAAGCTTCGTCGGTATTTTATTGATCAAAAAATTCCTATAGATCAAAGGAAAAATGCTATTGTTATTGAGCAAAACGGGGAAATCTTAGCAATTGCTGGAATCGTAACATGTGATTTGAGTAAGAGTCAAAAAAATGATATAATGTATAACAAACTTTATATTCAAAATTTAGATAGGTAAAGAAGATGCTAGAACAAGATATTAAGAAAGTTTTGGTTTCACATGATGAGATCGTAGTGGCAGCACAAAATCTAGGAGCTCAATTAACTAGTGATTATGCAGGGAAAAATCCTATTTTTGTAGGAATTCTCAAAGGTTCCATTCCTTTTATGGCAGAGTTGATAAAGCATGTTGATACCCATATTGAAATGGATTTTATGTTAGTGTCAAGTTATCATGGTGGGACATCTAGTAGTGGTGTTATCAATATTATTAAAGATATTGATCAAGACATTGCTGGACGTCATATTCTTTTTGTCGAAGATATTATTGATACGGGAAAAACATTGAAAAGTCTTTGTGAACTATTTAGAGAAAAAAAGGCTGCATCTGTTAAAATTGCTACACTTTTGGACAAGCCCGAAGGACGAAAAGTTGATATTGAAGCAGATTACACATGTTTTACAATTCCAAATGAATTTGTAGTTGGTTATGGTCTAGATTTTGATGAAAACTATCGGAATCTGCCATATGTAGGTGTTTTAAAAGAAGAAGTTTATACAAAATAAAAAGGTATATTGATAGATAGATGAAAAATAAACAAAATAATGGCTTTATAAAAAATCCTTTCCTATACATTTTAATTATTGTTGTTGTTATTACAGGTTTTCAGTATTTTTCAGCTGGAAGTTCTGTAGGTCGCAGCCAGCAAATTAACTATACTGAGTTAGTTAAAGAAATTAGAAATGGAAATGTAAAGGATATTAGCTATCAGCCAAATGGTAGTGTTATTGAAGTTGCAGGTACTTATAAGAAAGAAAAGAAGGTGAAGGATAATAGTGGTATTCAGTTTTTTACTCCTTCTTCTACCTCTGTAAGCCGCTTTACTAGTGTTATTCTACCTTCAGATTTAACGGTAGCTGAATTACAAAAATTAGCTTCAGATAAGGGAACTGAAATCACCATTAAACGCGAAAGTTCAAGTGGTGTTTGGATTCAGGTGCTGACAACTCTGGTGCCATTTGCCATCTTTGCTTTCTTCCTGTTCTCTATGATGAATCAAGGTGGAGGCGGTGGAGCGCGTGGAGCTATGAGTTTTGGACGTAATAAAGCGCGTGCGACAAACAAAGAAGATATAAAAGTACGCTTTTCTGATGTAGCAGGTGCGGAAGAAGAAAAACAAGAACTAGTTGAAGTTGTTGAATTTCTAAAAGATCCTAAACGTTATACAAAACTAGGGGCTCGCATACCAGCTGGTGTTCTTCTTGAAGGCCCTCCAGGAACTGGTAAAACTCTTCTTGCAAAAGCCGTCGCTGGTGAAGCAGGAGTTCCATTCTTTAGTATTTCAGGTTCAGATTTCGTTGAAATGTTTGTCGGTGTCGGTGCTAGCCGTGTTCGCTCTCTTTTTGAAGATGCAAAAAAGGCAGCTCCAGCGATTATCTTTATTGATGAAATTGATGCTGTTGGTCGTCAACGTGGTGTTGGTCTCGGTGGAGGAAATGATGAGCGCGAGCAAACCCTTAATCAACTTCTGATTGAGATGGATGGTTTTGAAGGCAATGAAGGGGTTATCGTCATTGCTGCTACTAACCGAAGTGATGTTTTAGATCCCGCTCTTTTGCGTCCTGGTCGTTTTGACCGTAAAGTTCTTGTTGGTCAGCCAGATGTAAAAGGTCGCGAAGCAATCCTTCGTGTTCATGCTAGAAATAAACCTCTTGCTGAAGATGTTGACTTAAAACTAGTTGCTCAACAAACGCCTGGTTTTGTTGGTGCTGATTTGGAAAATGTCTTAAATGAAGCGGCTCTTGTCGCAGCGCGTCGAAATAAAAAAGTTATTGATGCTTCCGATATAGATGAAGCAGAAGATCGTGTTATTGCAGGACCGTCTAAAAAAGATAAGACAGTTTCACAACGTGATCGGCAAATTGTCGCTTATCATGAAGCAGGACATACGATTGTTGGTCTTGTTTTATCAAATGCACGTGTCGTTCACAAGGTAACCATTGTACCTCGTGGTCGTGCAGGTGGATATATGATTGCTCTCCCGAAAGAAGATCAGACTCTTTTATCTAAAGAAGATATGAAAGAGCAATTGGCAGGACTTATGGGGGGACGTGTTGCTGAAGAAATTATTTTCAACGTCCAAACTACAGGCGCTTCCAATGACTTTGAACAAGCCACACAAATGGCACGTGCGATGGTAACAGAGTATGGTATGAGTGAAAAACTCGGTCCAGTTCAATATGAAGGAAACCATGCGATGTTTGGCGCTGCGAGCCCACAAAAATCAATTTCAGAGCAAACTGCATATGAAATTGATGAGGAAGTACGTAATTTGCTTAATGAAGCGCGTAACAAAGCAGCAGAAATTATCCAATCCAATCGTGAAAAGCATAAATTGATTGCAGAAGCTCTTCTTAAATACGAAACACTTGATAGTCATCAAATTAAATCATTGTATGAAACTGGCGAAATGCCTGATGAACCAAGTGTAAGTTCTTCGCATGCTTTGAGTTATGATGAAGTGAAATCTCAAATGGAAGAACAAAAACCAGAATAAATTAAAACGATAAAACTCTTTGATTTAGAATCAGAGGGTTTTAACTTTATCCGCTGAAAAGAATGTAAAAGTACCTGAAGAGATAGATAGGTGTATTAAGAAGTGCGAAATAGAAACCGAAAAGAGTAGAACAGCTACCCAGCCCTCCTAAAAGCTTCAAGTTTGTTATCCTTAAAAGGTAAGTAAAAGGAAGGAGAAGGAAATGGAGTTCAAGGAGTTGTATGGGAAGGTAAGGGGGATT
>ERZ773021.398-NODE-398-length-20568-cov-379.546_pt1 | contig 20568 bp, 16 predicted proteins | sample MGYA00511668_ERZ773021 | MGnify/ENA primary metagenome ERZ773021 (study PRJEB29015, sample SAMEA2737961) | human oral metagenome | biome: human oral; feature: human-associated habitat; material: dental | place: China | collected 2032 ... | reverse complement strand
TGGCGCCGGTGGCGCCCGGGGGTCATCGCGGTGGCCCTCATGCTCATCCCCGTCCTGGTGACCGTGTGGGCTCGGACCATCACCTCCACGACGCCGCTGGCCATCGACAACCCCAAGGACTGGGGAACCATGGCGCTCGCCGAGCTGCTGCGCCACGAGGGGATCTCCGTGAGCAAGGCCGGCAGTCTCTCCGAGGCCGTGGACGCCGGCCGCCAGGGCGCGACCATCGCCGTGGTCAACGCCGACCGGCTCAGCGACCAGGACCGGCAGGCCCTGGCTGAGGCGGGCGGCGACGTCGTCGTCATCGGAGCCGAGGGCGGCAGCGACGCCCTGGCGGGGATGACGGGCATGACCCCCAAGGGCACCGCGGCAGCGGCCTCCTCCACCCAGGCGCCGCAGTGCGACGACGCCGATGCCCACGCCGCCCGAAGCCTGGCCGGTACGCGCGCCTCAGTGTCCCTGCAGGGCGATGGCGACGCCGTCGGCTGCTTCCCGGTGGGCGAGGACCGTTACGCCTATGCCACCGACTCCCTGCCCAGCGGTGCCACGCTGCGGGTCCTGCCCGATCCCGCACCGGTGACCAACGCGCACCTGGCCCAGGAGGGGCACGCAGCCCTGGGAGTACGCGCACTGGGCCACCACAGCCGCGTGCTGTGGTTGGACGGAGAGCACATGGAGGCGCCCTCCGTGTGGAACTCCTCCTCCACTCCCCCCTGGCTTCCGGTCCTCATCTTCCAGCTCCTCGTCATCGCCGGCGTGCTGGCGATCGTCCAGGGGCGTCGCTTCGGCGGCATCGTGAGCGAGGACCTGCCCGTCGTCGTGCGCTCCATCGAGACCACGGTGGCCCGCGGGCGTCTCTACCGTCAGGGCTCGGACCGGCCCCGTGCGGCCCAGGCCCTGCGCTCGGGCGCCGCGCTGCGTCTGGGCGCCACTCTGGGCCTGCCGCCCGGGACCTCGCGCCGTGACGTCATCGCCGCCGTCTCCCTGGCCTCGGGCATCGCCCCGGCCACGGTGGACTCTCTTCTTTACGGCCCGCCGCCCACCAGCGACAACGCCCTGGCCACCCTGGCAGTTCAGCTCGACCAACTCGAGAGCGAGGTTCACTCCACATGAGCACGGACAGCACCGACCCGACCCGCGCCCCGGGCATCGCAGGCGAGGCGGATACCGGCGCCCCCCACCCTCAGGCCCCCGAGGGCCCGGACGCATCGGGGACCCACAGCGCCCCACAGGTCTCCCCGCCCTCCCCCCACGGGGAAGACGGCTCCGACCCGCGCAGGCGCCTGGTAGCCGTGCGCAGCGAGGTGGGCAAGGCCGTCGTCGGTCAGGAGGCGGCTGTGACCGGGCTGGTCATCGCCCTGCTGGCCGGCGGGCACGTCCTTCTCGAGGGGGTCCCCGGCGTGGCCAAGACCCTCCTGGTGCGGTCACTGGCCACCGCGCTGGATCTGGAGACCAAACGCATTCAGTTCACCCCCGACCTCATGCCCGGTGACGTCACCGGCTCACTCATCTACGACTCCCGCAGCGCCCAGTTCTCCTTCCGGGCCGGCCCCGTCTTCACCAACCTCCTGCTGGCCGACGAGATCAACCGGACCCCACCCAAGACGCAGTCGGCACTGCTGGAGGCCATGGAGGAGCGCCAGGTCTCCATCGACGGCGAGCCCCGGGCCCTGCCGGATCCGTTCATGGTGATCGCCACCCAGAACCCGGTGGAGTACGAGGGGACCTACCCGCTGCCCGAGGCCCAGCTGGACCGTTTCCTGCTCAAGCTGGTGCTGCCCCTGCCCGAGCGGGCCCAGGAGATCGAGGTGCTCTCCCGCCACGCCTCGGGATTCGATCCGCGAGACCTGCCCTCGGCGGGTCTACGGGCTGTCGCCGGGGTCCAGGATCTGGCTCAGGCCCGCGCCCAGGTGAGCACCGTCGGAGTCACGCCGGAGGTGCTGGCCTACGCGGTGGATCTCGTGCGCGCCACCCGCTCCATGCCCTCGGTGGCCCTGGGGGTCTCGCCGCGTGGGGCCACAGCGCTCCTGGCCGCATCACGCGCCTGGGCCTGGCTCGCCGGCCGGTCCTTCGTCACTCCCGACGACATCAAGGCACTGGCGCTGCCGGCTCTGCGCCATCGCATCAAGCTGCACGCCGAGGCCGAGATGGAGGGCATCACCCCTCAGTCCGTCATCGAGGCCGTGCTGCGAACCGTTCCGGTCCCACGCTGAGGCATCGGCCGCCGAAGACCACGAACACAGAACCGATCAGCTGACCGACTCACAACAGGAGTGGCATGTTCCTGACGATGCGCGCCGTATGGGCGATGCTTGCGGGGATCGCCCTGGTCCTCATCGCGCCGCGCCCGGCCACCGTGCTGGCCTGGGCCGGAGTGGTCATGGTCCTCGTCGTGATCGACGTGGTGAGTGCCCCCTCACCCGCAGTACTGCGGGCCTCGCGCTCCGTGAGCCACGGCGTGCGGCTGGGCGAGTCGATCACTGCGACGCTGACGCTCACCAACACCGGTCGGCGCACGGCCCGCGTCCTGCTACGCGACGCCTGGCCCCCCAGCGCCGGGGCGACCCACGAGCGCGGGGCGATGACGATCCCGCCGGCCCAGCGCCGTCGTCATTCCACGGTGCTCACGCCCCGACGCCGAGGGGAGCGCCAGGCGGGGCCGTTGACCGTCAGGGTGACGGGTCCCCTAGGCATCGCGGGGCGGCAGGCGTCATTGGACGTCCCTGCCTCCGTCCGGGTCCTGCCGGCCTTCCGCTCGCGTCGCCACCTGCACTCGCGTCTGGCCCGGCTGCGGGAGATGGACGGACGCAGCGCCGTCATGGTGCGCGGGGAGGGGACCGAGTTCGACTCCCTGCGCGAGTACGTCGTCGGAGACGACGTGCGCTCCATCGACTGGCGCTCCACCGCCCGCCGGGGCGAGGTGCTGGTGCGCACCTGGCGCCCGGAGCGCGATCGGAGGGTTCTCATCATCATCGACTCGGGTCGCCTGTCCGCTGCCCGACTGGGGGACGCCCCCAGGCTCGACGCCCAGATCGAGGCCACCCTGCTGCTGGCGGCCCTGGCCTCCCGCGCCGGCGACCGGGTCGACGTCCTGGCCATGGACGACGCCGTGCGCGCACAGGTGCGGGGCAGCGCCGGACCGGTGCTCATGACCGAGCTGGCCGAGCACCTGACCGACGTGGAGCCGCGCCTGACCGAGCTCGACTGGACCCTCGTGGCCTCCCTGGTGCGTACCACGCTCTCGCAGCGTGCGCTGGTGGTGATCATCTCCGCCCTGGATGGCAGCGCCGGGGACGCGACGATGATTCGGACGCTGGCGGCTCTGGCCCGGGAGCACACGGTCGTTCTCGGCTCGGCCCTGGACCCCGAGCTGGAGGAGCTCAGATCGACGCGTGACGACACCGACTCCGTGTACGTGGCCGCCTCCGCGGAGAAGGACCTGGTGGAGATGCACGCCGTGCGCCGCCGCCTGAGCCACGGCGGGGTGGAGGTCGTGGAGGCACCCGACCAAGGACTCGCCCCAGCGCTGGCCGACTGCTACCTGGCCCTCAAGGCGGCGGGGCGTCTATGAGGCGCACTGCGACGACGCCCGGTTCAGCCGGCCTCGGGCTGGACGTAGCCGGCCTCATCCTCCTCGAGGTCACCCGTGGATCCTGCGGCGACGGCGGAGCGGCCCAGGATGAGGGTGTAGGCCCACAGCAGTGCCAGCGCACCGGCTCCGATGGCGATCTTGACCAACCAGGGGATGGGGGCCGGAGTCACGAAGGCCTCAATGAGTCCGGCGACGGCCAGGGCGGCGGTCAGGCCCACGGCCACCGTGATGAGGGCCCGTCCCTCGGCGGCCAGCGCGGCCGTGCGGCTGCGCCGGCCGGGGACCAGCATGGTCCAGAAGAGCTTGAGTCCGGCCGCGCCGGCGATGAAGATGCAGGTCAGCTCCAGCAGGCCGTGAGGCGAGATGAGCGAGAGGAACACGCCGAGCATGTCGTGGTCGGCCATGATCGCCCCGGCCTGTCCCACGCCGACGGCGTTCTGGTACAGCATGTAGAGCGGCAGGAACCCCGTGATCCCTCCGGCCACGCAGATCGCTGCGATACGGGCGTTATTCGTCCACACCGCAGCGGCGAAGTCGGGGGCGGAGTACGTGGAGTAGTAGGACTCGAAGGCCTCATGGGCGTAGGCGTCCAGCTTCTCGGGGCTGCCCAAAGCGGCCATGGCCTCCGGACTGCGCAGGGTCCACGCCCCCACCACCAGCGCCAGGGCGATCTCGGCAACCATGACCCCGCAGGTCCACCACCGGATGCGGTACAGGGCCGCGGGCACGGACTGGAGAATGAAGCGGCGCACCGAGTGGCTCCTCACCTCCCGTGTTCCGGTCAGGCGGCCGCGAGCCGCGGCCACTCGGGAGGACAGCTCGGCGATGAGCTGCGGATCCGGCGCGGCCGAGCGCACCCGCGACAGATGGCGGGCGCAGGTGCGGTAGAGAGCCACGAGCTCATCGGTCTCAGCCCCGCTGAGGTGGCCGCGCCCCACGAGCACATCGAGACGTTCCCACTGATCGCGGTGCGCCGCGGAGAAAGCATCAAGATCCACGCAAGGAGTCTGTCATGACGGCCGCATCCCCCACATCCTCCGAGCGGATGATCGAGCCCGAGCTGCTCATCACCGGGGAGGCGGTCGCCCTGGAGATCACCCCGGCAACGGTCGCCAACCGCATCGCTTCGGGGCTCATCGACTACGCCGTCTACACCCTGGGGGCAGGACTGTCCGTGGTCGTGGTGATGGTGCTGGCCATCTCCTCCGGCTCGGAGTTCCGAGAGAATCTCGCGTTGACCCGGGCGATGCTGTCCCTGGTCATCCTCGCCTGGTTGGTCGTCATCCCCCTGCTCGTCGAGCTTCTCAGCGGGGGCCGGAGCCTGGGCCGCATGGTGACCGGGGCACGGGTGGTGCGCGACGACGGCGGTACCGTCAGGCTGCGCCACTGCCTGGTGCGCACGCTGCTGGCCGTCGTCGAGATCTGGGGCACCTGGGCCGTGCCTGCCCTGTGCGCCAGCATCGTCTCCAAGCGGGGGAAGCGGTTCGGGGACATGCTGGCCGGCACCTACGTGGTTCGAGAGCATCACCGCTCCCTCGCGGCGCCACCGCTGCTGATGCCCCCCGAGCTGGCCCAGTGGGCGGCGGGCACGGACCTGCGCGTCCTGCCCGGGAACCTGAGCCTGACGGCGCGCACCTTCCTGCAGCGCGCCTCCTCCCTCGTGCCCTCCTCCCGCCACCAGCTGGGACTCGAGCTGGCCTCTCAGGTCCAGGGATACGTCTCTCCCCCGCCTCCCGCCGGCACGCACCCCGAACGGTTCCTTGCCGCGGTTCTCACCGAGCGGCGCAACCGTGAGCTGGTGCTGGAGAGCCGCGACCGCCGACTGGAGGAGGACGTGCTGCGAGACATGGCCCACCCGCCCTATGGGGTGGGCGGGGAGACCCGACGGCGCTGAACCGCCCCGGGCTCGTCCCCGGGACGGGCCACCCGGCTCGTAGCGGGGGCGCGGAGCCTTAGCCCTGGGAGTCGGGACCGGGCGCGGGCACGCGTGATGCCTCGTGAACCAGGAGGATCGGCACGCCGTCACGTACCGGGTAGGCCAGGCCCGCGCTCCGGGAGACGAGTACGGGGCGACCGGCCTCATCGAGGCCGTCAACGAGCTCCTCGCCGCTCAGCGGGCAGCGCAGGGCGGACCTCAGTCCGGAGGGGAGGACCGCTCGCTGCTCAGGCACGGGGACCTCCTGCCGGCTCATGCGTCCCCCTTCTGTCCGCGCAGAACTCGCAGGTGCCCGCGCCGCAGGATCTCGTCCTCGGCGATCTCCGGCGGGGGCGGCAGCGGGGCCGTCAGGGAGGCCGGCATGATCCCTCCGGGGCGGGGCCGGTGCTCGGCCGGCGAGGCGACCGGGCGTGGGGCGCGGGAGGCCTCGCGCACGGCGTCGGCCAGGGCCAGGAGGTCGTCCTCACTGGGGGGCGCCGGTTCGAACTCGGTGGCCAGGCGGATGATCTGCCAGCCGCGGGGGGCCGTGAAGGAGGAGACGTGCTTATCGCACAGGTCATAGGCCTCGGGCTGGGCCTCGGTGGCCAGTGGCCCCAGCACGATGGTGGAGTCCGCGTAGACGGAAGTCAGGGTGGCCACGGCTGGGCGCTCGCAGCCGGGCTTGCGGCAGTGTCGGACTCTTCTCACGCTCGCAGGTTACCGTGCCGTTGCCCGCCGGTCATCCACACGCCGCCTAGGCTGGCCGATGTGACCGACCTGTTCCCCTTCTCACCCGGGCGGATCCGCCCGCGCTCCGCCGCGGCACCGGGGCGGCGCCCGAGCAGTCGTCGCGACCGCCACGGCCGGGGGCTGCGCGGTCCGCTCCTGCCGCCGCACCTGCCGGCCTGGCGCACCCGCGCCGAGCGCTTCGACGAGCTCGTCGTGGACGCGGCCCAGAACCTGGCCAGACGCTGGCCGTCGGTGGATCAGATCCAGTTCGCCGTCGAGGAGGTCCCGCCCTCGGATCCGGCGCCCTGGGAACGCTCGGTGGTACTGGGACGCGGCTTCACCGCTGAGCCCCGTGCGGGACTGCCGGCGCGTGTCGTCATCTACCGCCGACCGGTGGCCTCGCGGGCCACGAACGACGCCGAGCTGGCCGACCTGGTGCACCGTGTCGTCGTCGAGCAGGTGGCCCTCATGCTGGGACGCCGCCCCGAGGAGATCGATCCCGGCTCGGCCCTGTGAGACGGACTCCCCCGCCCGGGGCCCGGTGTCGTCAGTCCAGCAGGATGCGGCGCTGGGCCTGAACGGTGGCGTCGGGCTGAGCCGGCACGGTGGAGATGAGCGTGCCGGCCACGTCTCCGTCGGCCTGCGCGGTCACGATGGTTGCGGCGGCCAGGCCGCTGGAGGGGTGCGAGGCCCCCGATGAGCCCTTCTGACCGGCCGTGTTCAGGCGGACGGCGGAGACCTTGGCCGGCACCTCGACGACGCTGGAGCTGCCCTTGGCGACCTTGACGTCCTGCTTCCAGGAGCCGTCGAGGGAGGACAGGGTCACCGAGGTGGTCTCACCGCTGTTGGCCACGGTGACCGCCGAGCTCAGGGAGGTCGCGCGCGGCACCGCCAGAAGGCCGGAGTCCGCGGCTCCGGGCAGCGCGGCCTGCGCCCAGGCCTGGTCGTGGACGAGGGCCTTGGAGCGCGCGGGGTACTCGCCGCCGCTGCGCACCATGCGGGCAGCGGCTCCCACCGGCGTACTCGAGGTGACCTGCACGCCGTAGGTGCCCGCGGGCACGCCGGCCAGCTGGATGTCGAAGACGGAGCCGGCGTCGATGGTCACGGACTGCGCCCCGCTCAGCGGACGGGCTCCGTCCTTGCCGAGCATGGTCACCGACACGGTCGCCGGGGCCGCACCAGGGTTGATGATGCGCACGGCCGGGGTGTCGGAGGAGTCCGCACCGGTCTTGGCGTCGGCAACCTCGCCCTGTGCGGCCGGCTCGACGATCTCCACGCCGGGAATCACGAGGTCGGTGGCCGGAGCGGCTCCCGGGGTGATGACGTCGGTGCCGGCGGGGGTCTCCCCGTCGAGGGACTCGGTGACGAGGGTGGGCACCACGGAGCCGCCGTCGGCCTCGACGGATACGGCGATGCGCGGGTCCTGGCTGCCCTTCGTCTCCAGGGCCAGGGAGGAGGAGCCGCCCGCGGGCACGGTGATCTCCCCGTTGCTGGGCAGGCTGAGCCGGCCGATGGAACCGTAGAGGGTGACTTTCGCGGTGGCGGGGGTGACGCCGGGGTTGACCAGTCGCAGCTCGGCCGAGGAGCCTGCCGCGATGGAGCCGCCCACGATCCAGGACATGGCGGACGGCTGGGTGCAGGGGGCGGCGGTGAGCCCCCGCAGGTCACCGTTCTTGGTCAAAGTCGTCACCGCGCCGACGGCGTTGGCCACCCGGCCGTCCGCGGGCGCGAGGGTGAGGATGCCGCCCTCGGCGGTACTCATGGAGGTGGCCGTGTCGGTGGGGATGCTCCGACCGGCATAGGTGGCCGACTTGGCGGCCCCGTCCCCCTTGGCCGGGACGATGGCGGTGGCGGACTCCATGGCGCCCACGTCGGTGCCCCGCAACGTATTGGTGGGCGCGTGCGGGCAGACGTAGGTGGTGGCGCCTCCGGGCTGGGCCAGGCTCAGGGCCTGCAGCTGCGGGGTCGGTGTGGTCGGTGCGGTGTACTCCCACCAGGTGACGCCTCCGACGGCCACGGCCAGCGCGAGCGAGGTCAGGACACCGACGCCGCGGGAGATCGTCTGCCCCAGCGGCCGGCGGTGCCGCCTGGTGCTGGCGGACTTCCTCCGACGCCTCGGGGAGGGGGTGGTGGAGGGAGCGTCAGTCTCATCCACCGTCTCGGCATCGGTGTCATCCGACGCCTCGGCATCGGTGTCGGCTGCATCCTCGGTATCGGTGCGGGAGGCGTCGTCTGCGGCCTCGCCGGTGGAGGCGCTGCCTGAGTCCTGGTCCTGGTCAGCGGGGCTGTCAGCGCCTTCGTCCGCCTCCTGATACGCCTCCTCGTCTGCGGCCTTGTCCACGGCCTCGTCCGCGATCCCATCCGCGGTGTCGTTGTCGGTCTTCTCCGCGGAGGCGGTCTCGTCGTCGGCCTGCTGCGGGTCCGGGCTGGTCGGTTCGTGCTGCGGGGGCTGGGTCTCGGACGTCTCCACTGACTCCTGCTGGCTGTCGGCGTCGTCCTGACGGGGCTGCGTCATGAGGCCATCTCCTTTCCGCGTCGCAGGGGCAGTGCCGCCACCAGGGTCAGGGCCCAGACGGCCCAGATCGTGTAGGTCGCGGCGGCCGTGGACCTGCGGGTGTGGGTGACCACCAGCTCCCCGCCCTCTGAGCCGACGGTGAAGCCCTGCTTCCAGCTGCCGTCCTGGGCGCGAACCGTGGTGGCCTCAAGGCGCCGGCCATCGAGGGTGGCGCTCCAGCCGGCGTCGGAGCGCTCCACCATGACGAGGGTGCGGGGGCCGGCTCCGGCGGGAATCTCAGTGCGGGTCCCCGAACCGGTACCGGTGGACGCGACGGGGGTGACCACACCGCCGGCGTCCAGGAGGCTCAGGCGGGCCGAGTCGGGGTGCGCCGAGGACGTGACCCTCCAGGAGTTGCCCGAGGCGGTTTGGGCGAGCTGCTCCAGTCCCGGCGTCGAGGCCAGGCCCACGCGGGCCTCGGCGGTGACGGCGTCGCCCTCCTGGTGATCGAGCACGACGACGGCGATGCCGTGGGCCGCCAGGGCGTCGGCAGCCCCCTTGTCCTGTCCGGCGGTGGCGCGGGTGACGATCTGGGCGAGCTCGACGTCGGCGGGGTCGTCCAGGACGAGTGCCTGACCTGCCGCTGCGCTCCTGGGCCTGGCCGACCGAGCGTCCTTGCCGGGCTTGAGCCCGGGGTCGGCCAGTGCCGCGGCGGCACGGGTGCGCGCCTCGACGTTGACCGCTCCGGGCAGGACGTCGCTGATCTGGGTGCCGGGCCCGCGCCAGATGGTGGCCTGGAGCCCCTGCGGCGTGGAGGTGAGTCTGAGAACTCGTCCGGCCGCCTCCGAGCCCTGGAACTGCTCGGCGATGAGCGGGATCTGCTGGGGCGTGGAGTGCAGCGCCAGGACCCGCGGGTTGCTGGCGCGGTGAGCCTGGTAGGACCAGATGCCACCGACCACCACCGGGGCGAGCAGGACGAGGCAGGCCGCGGTCGTGAAGGCCGCCTTGAGGCGGCGCGATCGCTTCCGCCTCACCGTCGGATCTGCGGCCAGGGAGGAGGCCACGTCGGCATCCTTCCGGCTCCTGCGCTCCAGGGCGCGACGGCCGCCTCTGGACCGCTGCCCAAGCAGGTCCCAGATGGTCTCGCCGGCGGTCAGGGCCGCCGCGAGGAAACCGCTCAGCGCCAGGGACAGACCGGCCCCGGACCATCCGTTGACGGGAGCCAGGCCGCTTCCGGCAACGTCCGGTCCCAGCCCGGTCGGGGTGCGCAGGCAGAGCCCGGCCAGGATGAGGCCGCCCAGGGCCAGAAGGATGCCGGTGCGGGCCACCCGGACGCGCCGGGAGAAGAAGAGCCCGACGACGCCCAGGACCGGGACCAGCGCCAGCAGCACCCGCAGCAGGACGCTCAGGGCCCCGGAGGACACGAGGGCATCCAGGTCCATCGGGGAGCCGACCAGCAGGTCGAGGCTGCTCGGCGCCGGCGCGGAGACGGGCAGGCCGATGTCGGTCAGCAGCAGCCGGACCCCCTCGGCCCAGCCCGCCCGGTGGCCCAGGAGCCAGGCGCCCCACCAGGCCGGGGCGGCGGTGACCAGCATGGGGACCAGGGTGAGGACGAGCTTGAAGCCGCGTCGCGTGGTCACCGACAGCAGCAGGATGAAGACGGCCAGCACGGCGGCGGTGGCCGGGACGGCCGCGACGACGACGCTCAGCAGCAGTCCTGCGACTGCGGCGGCCGTTGCCGACCCGTGGCCGTACTTCTCAGTGGGGGGCAGGTCGACCTCGGGCTCCCGAGCAGCCGGGGTGCGGACGGCAGGGTCTGTCTCCTTCTCATCCTCACCGCGGTCATGAGCGTCATCCTCCGGGGCGGCGGCCGCGTCGGCCTCCCCGTCCTGGGCGGGATCGGCATCACCCTCGGCATCGACTGCATGCACTGCATCCGCAGCATCCTCGGTGGCCGCGGCATCGTCAGTGTCTTCGGCGTCCTGGGTGTCCTCGGCCTTCGACTCGGCCTGTGCCTCCTCGTCCAGGTGGGCGAGGTCGGTGACCTTCTCAGTGGAGAAACGGTCGAGCTCGGCGCGCTCCTCGTCGGTGAGCAGGTGGGCACCCACCAGTCCGGACAGGACGAGGTCACGCCGGTCGGCGCCCACTGCGCGGGCCAGGGCCAGCAGCGCCCAGGGCAGGACGAGGTGGACCAGGAGGGCGCCGAGGCGCCCTTGGCCCAGGGCGAGCAGGAGGCTGGGAGACAGGGCCCACACGAGTGCCGCCCAGGCCCTCAGCACCACCTTCCGGGTCATCGTGCCGGCGGCGAACCATGCCCCCAGCGCCGCCAGGGGCACGGCCAGGAGCACCAGAGCGCTGATGAGCGCGCTGGTCTCCAGACCGACCAGCCTTCCCAGGGCCGCCGGTAGGGCCAGGATGCCCAGCAACGGGGTGACGCCGCCCGGATAGCCGTCCGCGGTGGCTATCCAGGTGCTCCAGGCGCTGTCCCACATCTGACGCCAGCCGCCGCTGAACAGGGGCAGGGCCCCACCGGTGATGGAGCGGGTCAGCAGCAGCCGGGACAGGCCGTAGGTGCTCAGTGCCAGCACCAGCACCATGACCGCGCTCAGGGTGCGGCGCCGGCTGCGGGCCAGTGCGGCGAGCTCGCGCAGCTCGAGCTCGCTGGGGGCTGCTGCGCGGGCACGACGCTCGCGCTCCTGGCGGCTGCGATCCCGGCGCACCCCGCGAATCTCGGCCGCCGTGGCGTACAGACGCCCCAACGCGGATGCAGGCACCTTGGTGTGCTGGGCGAGCCGGCGCCTGGCGGCCTTGATCCGTCGGCCGCGGCCGGCCACGGCCAGAGCCGCGCCGAGCTCGTCGCGGGCCAGCGCCGGAGCCTTGGAGGCCAGGCGCCACACGAACCGCATCAGTCCGAGGATGACGAACCAGGTCAGCAGCAGACCGATGGGACGGGTGGAGAAGGCCGCCCAGTTGGTGAGCTGGGCGCTGCGCCGAGCCCGGAAGGATCTCTCCGGGTCGGGCTCGGGAAGGGCGACCTCGATGGCCTCGGCATCGGTGCGGGGAGGCGCGTCGGAGGAGTGGGAGACGGATGCGGGGCGGCGAAGCCCCTGGTAGGAGGCCCGTCGGTGGCGGATGACGGCGGTGGGTTCGACGATGACGCGGTATCCGGCCAGGCGCGCGGCGCGCGAGAGCTCCAGGCCGTCGCCGAAGGGGCCGAGCCACGGGGCGATGCCGCCGATCTCCTCCCACACGGCCCGGTCGATGAGGGCGCCGGCTGTTCCTACGGCCAGGACGTCACTGCGGTCATCGTGCTGGCCCTGGTCGACCTCGCCGGGGACGATGTCATTGGCGCGGCGGGCCGAGGCGGTGGCGCGCAGCCCGACCTCCAGGAGCAGCTCGGGGTTGTCCCAGCCCACCTGCTTGGGTCCGACGATTCCCACGGAGCGGGCGTTGGTCGCGGCGGTGAGCAGCCGCTCGAGGCAGTCCTCGGCGGGCGCGGAGTCGTCATGGAGCAGCCAGAACCACACTTGGTGCTCCGGCATCTCCGGGGCGGCCTCGGTGGGGGCAACGAGCCGCTGCTCGTAGGCGGTGATCGGCGAGAGTGCACCGGTGGGGCCGGTAATGGGACCCGAGCCCGACAGCAGCAGGTCCCGCACCGAGGTGCGCGGCCCGCTCGAGGTGGTGTCAGCATCTGAGCCCTCTGCGCCGTCGACGACCTCCGAGCTGCGGCGCTTGCGGTTGCCGGCGGCGACGAGTCCGGCATAGGCGGTCAGTCCTCGGGAGACGGCGTCCCCGAAGTTCTTGGCCTCCTTGGCTCTGACGACGCGCACGGCGGTGGTGGCATCCAGCCCCGACCTCTCCACGAGCTCCTCGATCGGGGTTCCGTCCCCCAGCCCGTTGGCTCGCGAGGCGACGTCGACGACGAGGACGACGTCGGGCGCGCAGGTCTGTGAGGTGATCGCGGACAGTGTCTGCGCCAGAAACGGGCTCGCCCCGGCCGACACGACGACGGCCAGGGCTCCTACCCGACTGGCTCCCTGTGTGGAGCCGGCGGGGGTCATACTGCGCGACGCTTGAGCTTGCGCCGCTCGCGCTCCGACATGCCGCCCCAGATACCGAAGCGCTCGTCGTTGGCGAGGGCGTACTCGAGGCACTCCTCACGAACCTCGCAAGTCGCACAGACTCGCTTGGCCTCGCGTGTGGAACCACCCTTCTCAGGGAAGAAGGCCTCTGGGTCCGTCTGAGCGCACAGAGCGCGCTCCTGCCACGCCAGAGGACCTTCATCGACGTCGTCACCGCCACCGAAGAGGAGTGACAGCACCTCCGCGTCAGGCTCCTCTGGGTGCTTCAGTGGGCCGTCGCCGAGGATGTTCCACATGCCGGCCTCCCTTCGATCCGAGCTTCTTGCCAGTAAGAATTACATGCGTGTGAGACAAGGCCAGTCAAGCCAGCGAGGGAAAGTTCACCCTCTCGTGACCGTCGACATCATTCCTTGATATATCAAGGAATATCCCCATCTGGATGGAACCATATGTCGACTTCCTACAAAACCCCTGAGAGGCTCCCACTGCCTGGCTGACAGCGGAAATACCCACGGCGCTGCAGAGGATTTCAGGACGCCTGACACACGTTCCCATATTGCCCCTACCGGCTGGACACCACCAGGGAAGTTCCTGAAAGCCACAGGATCTGCTTCAATCGGGGTCATGCCAGATCCCTTGCTCCCACTGCTCCCCGGCCCTCAGGACGCCGACAGGCCATGGCTCGTCTGTTATGGAATCGACGAACGAGTCGAGCTGACCGGACACGTCCTGTCCATGTGGCTGGCGAAGATCGCGGGATTCGTCACATCGGAGTCGGCGCCCGGTGACGGGGTCCACCTGGGGCTCCCCCCTCACTGGCGGAGCGTCGCATGGGCCTGCGGTACGTGGCTGGCGGGGCGCAGCGTGCTTGTGGGAAGCAGCGCGGAGATCTGCGCCGCCCGCCTCCTCCCCGAGCTGAGTGTGGCCTTCGCCCCGGAGAGCCTCTGCGATGAGGCCGAGGCGCAGGCACTGGTCCCACTCGCCTCGCTGGCGCTGCGCTACCCGGGCGAGCTGCCCGCCCTCGTGCTCGACGGCGCCGCCGACCTCATGCACTATCCCGACCGCTTCACACCGGTGAGCACCACGGCTGATTCGGTGTGCCTCAGGGACCTCGCCGCCGAGGGGGCGGCGCCTGCGGCTCCAGGCACCCCGGCGGGCGCCGTTCCGTCACGCGAGCGGCCCACCACCCTGACGCGCGCCCAGCTGGCAGCCCGGGTCGAGGCGGCCGGCGCATCGGTGGGGGCCGACAACCGCTCCGCCTCACGTGCGGTCCTGGTGCGCAGCCCCGACACGGCCCAGATGCTCCAAGAGGTACTGGTCGCCTGGCGCGCCGGGCGCATCGCGGTGGTTCTCACCCCCGAGGCGGACGACGACGTCGCCGCGGCCGCCATCCGGCAGGAGGGCATCACCGCCTGAGTCGGCAGGGCTCAGTCCCGCCGACCCTGCCGGTGGTGTCAGGGGACGTCAGCCTGGACGAGGGTGCCCTCCCCCTCGACGGACAGGCTGCGCTCGTCGGCACCGACGAACACGGCCTCGCCCTGGGCGAGCGTCTGGGTGTCGGCCTGGGTCACCAGGGTCATGGCGCCCTCGACGGCCAGGAGGATGCGCGGCCCCCGTCCGGGGACCGGCAGGCGCCCGTCGGCGGCCACCACGGTGGTGACCATGAGCTCGAAGTCATCCACCGGCGCGTAGTAGGCGCGGGTGGCGCGAGAGAGGTACTCGGGAGCGGGGCGCACCGGCGGGGCCGCCACGTAGTCGACGCAGGCCAGCATCTCGGGGACATCGATGTGCTTGGCGCTCAGTCCGGCGCGCAGCACGTTGTCCGAGGAGGCCATGACCTCCACGCCCAGACCGGAGATGTAGGCGTGCACGCTTCCCGCCGGCACGAACAGCGCCTCACCGGGCTGCAGGGTGACGGGGTTGAGCAGGAGCGCGGCGGCGATGCCGGGGTCCCCGGGGAAGGTGCCGGCCATCTTCACGACGTTGGAGTCCACTCGCAGGGACGGGGACGTACCGGCCTCGAACCTGGCGGCGATCTCAGTGACAAGGGCGTCGATCTCCTGAGGGCTGGGACGCGTGGCGGCCGAGACGACGTCGGAGAAGACCTGCCGGATGCCGTAACGCGTGGGGTTGAGGCGCAGGGTGCGGCGCATCCGGCGGGCCAGGGGACTGTCCAGGCCGGCCAGGACCTCGACGGCGCGGCGCGGGGCCCGGAAACCGGCGACGGCCTGGAAGCGGGTAAGGGCCAGGACCATCTCCGGCTTGTGGTTCGTGTCCTTGTAGTTGCGGCAGGGGTGGTCCAGCGCGATGCCCGCCTCGTCCTCCAGGGCGTAGCCCTCGGCGGCCTGGGCCTGGCTGGGGTGGACCTGGAGGGACAGGGGCTGCTCGGGTGCGATGAGCTTGAGGAGGAAGGGCAGCCTGCGCCCGAAGCGCCAGATGATGTCCTCCCCCAGGAGGCGCTCCGGCTCGGCGTCGATGAGCTCGGACAGCACGCCGCCCTCGGCGACCTGGGCGGGCCCGGCCGGGTGGGATCCGTACCAGGCCTCGGCCCAGGGGGCGCCGTCGTCGGCCCTGCCCAGGAGGGAGGGGATGGCGGAGGTGGACCCCCAGGCGTACCGCTGGCGCGCAGGCTCAAGTCGTCTCATGGCGCCTCACCGTACCGGTGCGCGCGCACGTCCTAGGCCTCAGCCCCGGGAACCGGGAAGGGGGTGACCTCGGCCAGGCGGGGGTGCGACTTGTCCTTGTCGGAGAGGATCGCCTCACTCAGCGCGATCGGCCAGGGCACATTCACCGTCTCATCGGCCAGGTTGAGGAAGGTGTACCGGGCATCGGCCGACCAGTGGTCGTTGACCAGGTAGGTGTAGGCGGTGTTGGGCTCCAGCGTCTGATAGGAGTTGCCCACGCCCCGGGGCACGAACACCGCCACCGACGGGTCGATCTCGCAGGTGTAGACGGCCCCGAAGGAGGGTCCCTCGCGCAGGTCCACCCAGGCGCCGAAGACGCGGCCGGTGGCCACCGAGACGAACTTGTCCCAGGGCTCGGCGTGGATGCCGCGGGTGACCCCAACCTCGTTGTTGAAGGAGATGTTGTTCTGCACCGGCCCGAAGTCGGGCAGCCCCAGGGCCAGCATCTTCTCCCGCTGCCAGTTCTCCTTGAACCAGCCGCGGTTGTCCCCGTGAACAGTCAGGTCGATCCGCAGGAATCCCGGAATCGGCGTCTCCTCGACGGCAAGCGGCTTGCCCAGCTCGATCTGCCCCATTGATGGCCCCTTCTGTGCGCACAGGTCTTGGTCTCGGCGCCCCGTATCCGTCAGGCGCCATTGCCCGAGTCTATCGGTGCGGCCCGTCGACACCCCGCAGACAGGGCCACCAGGGGCGGAACGTGCCGGGAAACACGAACATGAGCTCCCGATCCACTCGATCCTGGCGCCATTGAGGGCCTCAATAGGTCATGCTTGGAGCATGCGAGGAATCATTCTGGCCGGAGGCTCCGGCACGCGACTCAACCCGATCACCCTGGGGACCTCCAAGCAGCTGGTGCCCGTCTACGACAAGCCGATGATCTACTACCCGCTGAGTACCCTCATGCTCGCCGGGATCCAGGACGTCCTGGTCATCACCACCCCCCACGACGCCCCCTCCTTCCACCGCCTCCTGGGCGACGGCTCCCAGCTCGGCGTCAACCTGTCCTACACGGTTCAGCAGGAGCCCAACGGCCTGGCTCAGGCCTTCGTCCTGGGCGCCGACTTCATCGGTGACGACAGCGCCGCCCTGGTCCTGGGCGACAACATCTTCTACGGCCCCGGCATGGGCACCCAGCTGCGCCGTCACACCAGCCCCGACGGCGGCGTCGTCTACGCCTACCAGGTCGCCGACCCCACGGCCTACGGCGTGGTCGAGTTCGATGAGAGCTTCAAGGCCATCTCCATTGAGGAGAAGCCGGCCCAGCCCCGCTCCAACTACGCCGTGCCCGGCCTGTACTTCTATGACAACGACGTCGTCGAGATCGCCAAGAACCTCCAGCCCTCCGCCCGCGGCGAGTACGAGATCACCGACGTCAACCGTACCTACCTGGAGGCCGGCCGGCTCACCGTGGAGGTCCTGCCCCGCGGCACCGCCTGGCTCGACACCGGCACCTTCGACTCCCTGGCCGACGCCACCAGCTTCATCCGCACCGTCCAGCACCGTCAGGGTCTCAACATCGGCGCTCCCGAAGAAGTCGCCTGGCGCATGGGCTTCATCGACGACGAGGGCCTGCGCCGGCGCGCCGAGCCCCTGGTGAAGTCCGGGTACGGCGCCTACCTCCTGGGTCTGCTGGAGAACCAGCAGTCCTGAGGCTCCTGGCCGGAGGCCTCCGGCCTGCTCCGTTCCTGTCTCATGCACTGTGGGCGGGTGGCACCGAGATGCGCCGCCCGCCCACAGTGCTCATGAGTACTGTGTCGCCTCGCGGTTCTCAACTGCCGGGTGAGTCAGCATCGTCATGACGATCCCCAGAGCCGCAGTGGCGAAGCAGGTCGTGAAGAACCAGACCACCATGGGCGAGACCGGCATGCTCCACCACCACTGGATGTCCTTGTTGAGATTGACCTCCCACTGCTCACCAATCCCCTGAACGAATCGCAGCAACAGCGTGTGCAGGGTGATCGTCTGGCACAGCGATGCACAGGCGGTGACCCAAACGGCCTGTGGCACCGAGAACCACGCACCCTCATCCTGATCGACGGCCAGCATGAGGAAGAAGGTGGGCGCCAGCAGCGGGAAGATGTACCGGGCCTGATAGAGCTCGATGTACTCCATCGCCCCGTTCGCGTAGAACAACGCCGGTAGGAGGACCATCGCCCCCACGATGATCGCCATGGCGGTCCACTTCCGCCAACCGCCACGACGCAAGGCGATGGCCACGAAAGCACCGGCCGCCATAATGGTGAGCACATAGGGAGCGCGTATCTCCAGAGGAACGTCGTACCAGCCCGGGGTCCACGTATGACCCCAGAATCCGCCGAGATACTTCGGAGCGGTCTCCAACCCGATGATGAACTTGTCGAAGAACGACTGCTTGTCAGCGGATGCCGCTGGATCGGAGGTGTCGAAAGCACGCAGGAAGTAGCTGACCTTCGACACCTGGGACGATGCCATAAAGGTGCCGACCCCAAGGAGGGCCACTGTACCCAGGGCACCCAGCCCCACCCATCCTCCACGTCTCCACGGCACCGCGAAGAGCAGGGCGAATCCGACGACAAGGAGAAAGAAGGCGGCGTCGTATCGAGACGTCAGGCACATCACGGCGCCGATCACTGCGCAGATCACGAGGGTAATACGACGACGCCCCTTCTGCTGTGGGGCCATAAATGTTGCCGCGGAGTAGGCCAACAGACCTGACAGGGACCATGAACTGGGATTGTTGGAGGCGATGAAGTAGATACCCATCGGGATCCACGAGGCGACGATCGCCGCCACGAATGGTCGTCTCATCCGCTGTGGTGCGCAGAAGCCGACGGTTCCCAGAAGTGCCACGGCGATGAGCACATTGACGGCGCGCATCACCAGGACCGAGGTCTGTACATCCTTGCCGATAAGGAGGTGGTGGAAGTGGTAGTAGCCGATCGGGTAGGCACCATTGTCGAAGCGTTTGGACCACGCCATCTCCGAGTCGCTGTAGCCGAGTGCACATCTCGCCGACTGTTCCGAGTGAAGAACGTAGCACTTCATCGAGTCGTCCGACACAGCGACCGGGACCCGGACGACCGACTCGCCATTGACAACGCTGGTCTGGCAGTACTCATCCGCGGGTCGGGGGCACCAGATACTCCCCAGGTGATAGTCCTCGTCGGGAGACGACTCCAGCGGCGAGGACACCGCCCACCCGAGTCCGGTGAGCAGCATCAGGATGAGGAGGATCCCGCCCACCACCGCTGGACGACGTGACGACACCGCCCCGGCCTCTGAGCGGCCCAGGGTCGGCAATCGTAAGTACTTGGTGAGCTCACGTCTCATGCTGATCTCCGACGAGAAACGGGGACGAGGGAGTGTAAACCGGTCGGATTCAACCTACAGGAGGCCCTGAAGATAAGCCTCCAGGCGCTCCGTGGAGTCAGCCGGGGTGAAACCTGTGGCTTTGATCTTCGCCAGGTCCAGGGCCGAGTTCAGTGGCCGCGGTGCGATCCCCTCCTGACCGGCGTAGTACTCCTCAGTGGTGACGGCAGTGACCTCGTCGGGGCTGTGGCCGGCGCGCTCGTAGACCCGCTTGGCGACATCGGCCCAGGAGACGATCGGCCCATCACCGGAGAGGTTGTAGGTGCCGAACTCGGCGCCCGCGGTGAGGAGGTGGATGATGCCTGCCGCCAGGTCGGAGGCGAAGGTGAGGCGCCCGGTCTGATCGGCCACGACCTGCGGACGGATACCACGCTCGGCGAGGGAGAGCATCGTCTTGACGAAGTTCTTGCCGTCGCCGACCACCCAGGAGGTACGCACCAGGTAGTGGCGGGGGCAGACACTGACGGCGGCGTCCCCGGCAGCCTTGGACTGGCCGTAGACGCCCAGCGGCGAGGGGGTCTCCTCCTCGGTGTGGAGAGCCGTGGCCCCGTCGAAGGTGTACTCGGTGGACAGGTGCACCAGGGTCAGGCCGTGCTGGACGGCCGCCCGGGCCAGGTTGACCGGGCCGACCGTGTTGGCCCGCCAGGACAGGCGGCGTCCCTCGGGAGTCTCCGCCCCGTCCACATTGGTCCAGGCCGCGGCATTGATGATGATGTCGTAGCCAGTCCAGTCCCAGGAGGACATGGCGGCCGCATTCGAGATATCCACCTCGGGCAGGTCGACGCCGGTGGGCTCGAAGCCCGCCTGCGGCAGCAAGGTCATGAGCGCACGCCCGAGCTGACCGTTGGCACCGGTGACGAGAACCCGCCCACGCATCTGCCCTTCTTCGCGCCCGGCACTGGGGAGGGAGGTCCCCTCAGTCTGCGCGGGCTTGGTCTCGTTCACTGGCCGTCTCTTCCTTCCCACCGAGCGTTGTTCTGCCGGCGTCTCATAAGCGTCATCAACCTGTCGATGAACACTACACGAGCACACCGGCCACGTTGGCTGATATCACCAAGGACAGACGGCGTACCGCGCTCCGCTCAGAGGTGGGCACTAGCGCGCCATGACAGCGCGGTAGGCCTCGACATGCGCCTGAGCGGAGACCCTCCAGGTGAACTCGGCGGCCCGTTCGAGGGCGGCGGCCCCCAGGGCCCGGCGCCGCTCGGGATGGGCATCCAGGACCACGAGGCCCCGGGCGATGGCCTGAGCATCCGATCCACAGTAGGCGACGGCGTCGCCCCCGACCTCGGGCAGGCTCAGCTCGCGGGTGGTGAGCACGGCGGCCCCGCAGGCCATAGCCTCCAGGACCGGCAGGCCGAAGCCCTCGCCGATGGAGGGATAGGCCAGGATCTCGCAGCCGGAGAGGAATCCGGGCAGGTCCTCCAGGGGCAGGTAGCCGGGCCGCAGGACAGTCAGGTGCCGGGGTACCTGAGCCAGGGCGGGCTCAATGTCCTCGTCCCACCCGGGTCCGCCGGCCAGGACCAGGGCCGGGGCGTCCTCGCAGTCACGGAAGACGCTGGCCCAGGCGCGCACCAGGTTGGGGACGTTCTTGCGAGGCTCCAGGGTCCCCAGGAAGCCGATGTAGCGCCGCCCCTCCAGTCCGAGGGAGGCGGCCACGCGGGCCCGCTCGGCGTCGTCGACCGGGTGGAACACGGAGGTGTCCACGCCGTGGTAGGCGACGT
>ERZ773021.396-NODE-396-length-20710-cov-223.607_pt1 | contig 20710 bp, 17 predicted proteins | sample MGYA00511668_ERZ773021 | MGnify/ENA primary metagenome ERZ773021 (study PRJEB29015, sample SAMEA2737961) | human oral metagenome | biome: human oral; feature: human-associated habitat; material: dental | place: China | collected 2032 ... | reverse complement strand
TGCTCACCGTCCTCGTAGCGGCCGGCCTCTACCTGGCGTGGCGCGCTGATCTGACAATGCGGTGGGTGCTCCTCTACCTCGGCCTCGCACCGCTGGTCACGGCGCTCGTCCTGTGGGGGATCGGCATTCTCGCCTGGGAGGAGCCGGCCGAGTACTGGGTCGACTGGCAGCATCGGGCGAGAACCTGCTGGCGCATCATCAAGCGGCTCCTGCCCGTTGCCGGGGTGGCCGTCTGCGGCCTGCTCAGCGCCGGAGGCGCGCTGGGCCTGTGGCACGACATCTTTATGCCGCTGGACGCCAGCGCCGGCGAGCTGCTCGCCTTCGCGATGGCGGCCCTGGGGCTGGGCTCCTTCTTCGCCTTCGACCTTCTCCACCGCGTCACCCGCTCCTTCTTCCCCGAGCTCGCACAGGCCTCCTCGCTCCGTTCACGGCTGCGTGACAGGTCCGCTGGTCTCTCACGCCTTCTGCCCACCCACCTCCGGGGCACCGGCTCCTGGAGCTCACGCATCGTTCTGGTGGTGATCCTCCTGGCCCCGTCCCTCGTGCTCAGCGCAAGCGCCTACCTCGCCCACAACTGGGACCGGCCCCGCCCGATTCCTGTGGCCGCCCCCTCCACCTTGCCCACCTACCCGATCTCCTTCCCGTCTCAGGCGACCTGGACCCACGACATCGCCTCCGCGCTGGACGTGAACGCAGGGGCCGCCGGACCCCTCGTCCTCACCGATGACAGCCTCATCAGCCTGGATCCCTCCACCGGGAAGATCCGCTGGGACTACCACCGCCAAGGCAAGAAGTTCGCCCAGTACGGGGGACGTGTCAACGGCGTCCTTGGTGAGCGTCCCTACCTCATCACCAGCCCGGACAGGCGCCACGTCGCCCTGACGCTCGGGGAGCTGGAGTTCCAAAGCAAGAGCTCCAACGGCGATTACGGTCTGGAATCGGCCCTCACCATCGTCCTGGACACCGTGACCGGACGGGTCACCAACGAGCACTTCCACGACGGCAAGGCCGTCCAGCTCACCGACTCCGTCCTCTTGGCCGGCAGCACCGTCTACTCACTGGCCGACGACTCCGTGATGTGGCGGCTGAGCGACGTCGACCTCGATCTCTCCGAGGAGGGCTCCCCGTACACAGGCACAGCAGGGCACGCCAGCCTCATTCTCGCGGAGAAGATCCCCGGTAGCACCAACGGGATCGGCCTTTTCACACTCGTCCCGGATACCAACCCCCGCGGTGTCGTCAGGGACGTTCCGGCCGACGACTTCGACCCCGGCCTGATCCTCCACCCCCGCGTCGACCGCTCCGCCCTGATCACCGTCCGCATGGTCAAGTACTCCGTCCCCGCGCACCTCATCGGCCAACGCGTCCGCGTGTCCCTGCGGGCCTCGTGCGTGCTCGTGTTCGAGGGCCGCACCGTCCTCGCCACCCACCCTCGCCTCGGCACCCGTGGCGTGACCCGGGTCGAGCTGGACCACTACCTCGAAGTGCTGCGGCACAAGCCCGGCGCGTTCCCCGGCTCCACCGCCCTCGCGCAGGCCCGCGCCGCCGGAGCATTCACCGCGGCCCACGACGCGATCTGGGCCGCGGCCCGCAAGACCAGCGGCGACGTGGCCGGGACCCAAGCGTTGATCGACGTGCTCCTGCTCCACCGATCCCTCCCGTCCGACGCGGTGATCGCCGGCATCACCTCGGCCCTGTCGGTGGGCGCGATCAGCCCCGACGTCGTCGCCGTCGAAGCCCGCCGCCATGCCACCACCCACACCCCCGCCCCAGCCAGCCAGACCAGGGGCGGGACGGTCGTGAACCTGCCACCCCGACGCCCCACCACCCCGCACCAGGTCATCGCGCACCTGCCCGAAGACACCCGGCCCCTGCCCACCGTCACCGCCTACGACGAACTCCTGTGCCGACGCCAACCCGATCCCGCTCCGGCCCCCGCCGAGACTCACCACCACCCCCCCCCGACAGGAACCCCATGACCACCTCCAGCACCAGCCGTCCCGAGAGCCTTCGCCGTCGTCAGGGCCTCACCGAGCAAGCCGCGCAGGCCGCGATCGACCAAGCCTGCCGCCGGCTTCGGCTGCCCACGATCCGCGCCGTCGTCGACGACGCCGTGACGGCCGCCACCAAGGAACAACTCACCTACCAGGGCTTCCTCGCCGAACTCCTCCTGGCCGAGGTCGACGACCGCGACCGCCGCTCCACCCTGCGTCGCATAAAGAGCGCCGGCTTCCCCCGCGAGAAATGGCTCGCCGACTTCGACTTCACCGCGAACCCCAACATCAACCCCGCCACCGGCGACTGGATCCGCCGCGGCGACCCGCTGTGCCTGATCGGGGACTCCGGCACCGGCAAGTCCCACCTGCTCATCGCGCTCGGCACCGCCGCCGCCGAGCAGGGCTACCGCGTCCGGTACACCCTCGCCACCCGGCTCGTGAACGAGCTCATCGAAGCCGCCGACGAGAAACAACTCACCAAGACCATCAACCGCTACGGCCGCGTCGACCTCCTCGTGATTGACGAGCTCGGCTACCTGGAACTCGACCGGCGAGGCGCCGAACTGCTGTTCCAGGTCCTCACCGAACGAGACGAGAAGAACGCCATCGCGATCGCCTCCAACCAGTCCTTCTCCGCCTGGACCGACACCTTCACCGACCCCCGCCTGTGCGCAGCAATCGTCGACCGCCTCACCTACAACGCCACCATCATCGAAACCGGCACAAACTCCTACCGCCTCGCCCACACCCGAGCCCGGGCATCTGTGATGGGGTGAACAACGACCGGCTGGGCTCTTGGGGTCAGCGGTGACGGCGCAACCGCAGCGAGTTGGTGATCACGCTGACCGAACTGAGGGCCATGGCGGCGGCCGCGATGACGGGCGACAGCAGCCAGCCAAAGGCCGGGTAGAGGGCGCCGGCGGCCAGCGGGATACCGAACACGTTGTACACGAACGCGAAGACCAGGTTCTGGCGGATGTTGCGCATCGTGTCGACCGACAGGTCGCGGGCCTTGACCAGGGCGGCCAGGTCACCGCCGAGCAGGGTCACGTCGGCGCTCTCGATGGCCACGTCGGTGCCGGTGCCCATGGCCACACCCACGTCGGCCACGGCGAGGGCGGGGGCGTCGTTGACGCCGTCGCCGGCCATAACGACCGTGTGGCCCTGGGCCTGCAGGGCCTGCACGTGGCCGTGCTTCTGGTCGGGCAGGACGTCGGCGACGACCTGGTCGATGCGCAGCTCGTCGGCGATGGCCCGGGCGGTGGTGGCATTGTCGCCGGTGAGCATGACGACCTTCATCCCGCGCCGACGCAGGTCCTCGATCGCGCCGGCGGTGGTCGCCTTGAGCGGGTCGGCGATGGCCAGCACACTGGCGGGCCTGCCGTCGACGGCCACGACGATCGCGGTCGCGCCACGGCGACGGTAGGCCTCCACCACGGCGTCCAGGGCATGGGTGTCGACGTGCTGGCTGCCCAGGAAGGCGGGGCTGCCGACGAGCACGTGCTGACCGTCGACGGTGGCGCTGACACCGCCACCCGGGTGGGCGGCGAAATCGCTGGCCGCCGGCACCGTGCGTCCCGTCTGGCGGGCAGCATCGACCACCGCCCTGGCGAGGGGGTGTTCGGAGCCGGCCTCCACAGCCGCGGCGAGCAGCAGTGTCCGGGCATCCTCGTGGCCGTCGACGCCCTGCTGGTCGACCAGGCTGGGGCGGCCCTGGGTGAGGGTACCGGTCTTGTCGACGACGACGGTGTCGACCTTCTGCAGTCGTTCGAGGGCCTCGGCGTTCTTGACCAGCACGCCCTCGCTGGCGCCGCGCCCGACCCCGACCATGATCGACATTGGCGTGGCCAGACCCAGCGCACACGGGCAGGCGATGATCAGCACGCTGACGGCGGCCACGATCGCGAACGGCAGCCGCGGCTGCGGCCCGATCGCCAGCCACAACCCGAAGGTGGCCAGGGCGACGGCAATCACGACCGGCACGAACACCGCCGAGATCTTGTCGACCAGTCCCTGGATCGGAGCACGGGACCGCTGCGCCTGGGAGACCAGGTCGACGATCCGGGCCAGGGTCGAGTCGGCGCCCAGGCCAGTGGCCTCCACCACCAGGCTGCCGCCCTGGATGATCGTGCCGCCGATGACCCGGTCACCGGGGCTCTTGTCGACCGGAACCGGCTCGCCGGTGATCATCGACTCGTCCACATACGCGTGACCATCGACCACGGTGCCGTCGGCCGGCACCTTCTCGCCCGGCCGCACCCGGCACCGATCGCCCAGCTGCAGTTCGGCGGCCGGAACGTCGGTCTCGGTGCCGTCGGCCCCGATGCGGTGCGCGGTGGCCGGTGACAAGTCGAGCAGGGTGCGGATCGCACCGGAGGTCTGGTCGCGGGCCCGCAGCTCGAGGACCTGGCCGAGCAGCACCAGGGTGATGATGACTGCCGCGGCCTCGAAGTAGGTGCCGACCCGGCCGTCCATCGCCCGCATCCCGGACGGGAACAACCCCGGCGCCAGCACCGCGACCACGCTGTACAGCCACGCGGCACCGACACCCAACGACACCAGGGTGAACATGTTCAGGTGACGGCTGACCACCGACTTCGCGCCGCGCACGAAGAACGGCCACCCAGCCCACCACACCACCGGCGTCGACAGGGCCAGCTCGAGCCACGGCGCGACGCTGCCGGGCAGCGCACGCCCCAGCACCATGGGAACCATCACCATCGCCACCAGCGGCACGCTCAGCACCGCCGCCACCCGGAACCGGCGACGCATGTCGACGAGCTCCTGGTTCGGGCCGTCGTCGAGCCCGGCCGAGACCCGCTCCAGCGCCATGCCACAGATCGGGCAGTCACCGGGGCCGTCGCTGCGGACCTCGGGGTGCATCGGGCAGGTCCAGTCCCCTGCAGCGACCGCACCGGCCACCACCGCCGGCTCGCCGGTGGGGTGCTGGTGGTCGTGGTGCTGTGCGGCCGGCGCGTCCCCACCGTCGGCGGGTTGCAGGAACATCCCGCACTTGGGGCAGCGTCCCGGGTGGTCGCTGGTCACCTCGGGGTGCATCGGGCACGTGTAGCGGGTGGTGTGGTCGTGGGTGGCGGTGGCTGCCGGGTGGTTCATGGGTTGCTCCTCGAGACGGTGCTGCCGGTGGATGGCGGGCGGTGGTCAGTGCTGGGATCCGTGGTCCATCATGCGCATCATCAGCCACATCATGAGCATGCAGCTGATGGCGGGCACGAGGGCGGCCAGGACACCGCCGGCGGCGAGGCTGGCACGTCCGGCCCACAGGTAGCCGGCGACCACGAGCAGCATCGGTGCGCACATCAGCAGGTGCATCCAGTGGTGGGACTTGCCGTGCTGGTGGGAGTTGCCGTGCTGGTGGGTGGTGCTGGTGGGGTCCTGGTCGGTCATTGGGCCGGTCAGGGGCTGGCGGGGGGCCTCGCCGAAGGAGCGGGGGGCCTGGTCGGGGCTCGTGTACATGGCGTGTCCTTGTCTGCTCGGGGAAGGGGTTTTCCTTCCACTTCCACGGTGACGGGGCGAGGTCAATGAGCTCGCGAGGTTTGGTGAAGGTCTGGTCAAGCTCTGCAGACGGCGATGGTGAGGCTGCCGCAAGGGGGCAGCCGCGCCATCAGGGCAGGCGTGGGTGGCCGACATCGGCCGGGAGATGTCAGTAGCGCAGGGTCGTCATCATGCCGAGTTCGGCGTGGTAGATGTTGTGGCAGTGCAGCATCCAGGTGCCGGGGTTGTCGGCCTGCAGGTCGGCCTCGACGGTCTCCATGGGGCGGATCAGGACGGTGTCCTTGCGCAGCCCGTCGCTGCCGGGCAGGGCCCAAGTGTGGCCGTGGATGTGCATGGGGTGGGCCATCATCGTCATGTTCGTCATCCGCAGCCTCACGCGCTGGCCGCGGCTGAGCGCCAGTGGGGTGTCCTCGCCGAAGCGTTTGCCGTTGAGGCCCCACGCGTAGGGCTTCATCTGGCCGTTGAGTGCCACGTCGAGGGTGGTGTCGGGCTTGCGGTCGGGCAGTCGGGCGCTGTCGGCGGGCTTGAGCTGGGTGGTCAGCAGGGCCTTGCCGTCGAGTTCTGCGATGCGGGTGTCCGGGGCCGGGACGTTGCCGGAGCCGGTGCGCACGATGGCGCGGGCCGGGGTGCCCTTCTTGCCCTCGGGCGCGGCCTGCAGCACGAACACGCCGTCGCCGAGGGTGATGGTCGCATCCAGTCGTTCTCCCATCGCGAGGTAGACGGCGCTGGCCTGGGTGGGGGTCACAGGGAACCCGTCGGTGTGGGTGACGGTGAGTCGATGGCCCTGCAGGGCGAGCTTGAAGATGGTGTCGGAGGAGGCGTTGACGACGCGCAGTCGTACCTTCTGCCCGGGCTTGGCGGTCAGGGTGCGGGGCGCGGCGGGGACGCGGCCGTTGACGAGGTAGTGGGGGTAGGTGACGTCTCCGGCGTCACCCAAGGGTGACATGCCGTGGTCCATGCCGCCCATGTCGTGGTTCATGCCGCTGGACACGGTGCCGTTCTGGGCCTTGAACGCGGCGAGGATGTCATCGGGTGAGGTGCCCACGCCATCGGCCCAGTCGTCGAGGGTGATGATCCACTCGTGGTCGTAGCGGCCGGGTTCAGCGGGGTCGTCGATGACCAGCGGCCGGTACAGGCCGCGGTCGATCTGCACCCCGGTGTGGGGGTGGAAGAAGTAGGTGCCGGGGTCGGGGGCGACGAACTGGTAGGTGAAGCTGCTGCCGGCCTCGATGGGTTGCTGGGTGACGCCGGGCACGCCGTCGCTTGGCTGGCGCAGCGCGATGCCGTGCCAGTGGACGGAGGTGCTGGTGGGAAGCTTGTTCTCGACGCGGACCTGCAGCAGGTCTCCGGCGCGGGCCCGCAGGACGGGGGCATCGAGGGTCTCGTCGTAGGCCCAAGTCCTGGCCGTGACGCCGCCCAGATCGAGGGTGACCGGCCGGGGCGTGAGGACGTGGTTGACGGTCTTCGTGCCGGGGGCTGCGACCAGCGGGGTCTGGCTGGGGATCGTCAATGGGGAGTTCGGCGCGGCGGGTGCTGCGGCCGGGGTGTTCTTGGCGCCGCAGGCGCTCAAGGCCCCTGCCGAGGCCAGGCCGAGACCGGTGAACAGCACGTGGCGGCGGGAAAGTGTGTTCATGTCCTTGAGCCTGTCGGGCCCGGATGAAGCCCCCGGCAGGGGTTGGTCAAGATCTGGTCAAGAAGTCACGGTGGGCAGGGTCAGCGCGAAGGTTGCGCCGTGGCCGGGGCCGTCGCTGTGGGCCGTCAGGTCACCGCCGTGGGCGCGGGCAATGGCCCTGGAGATCGCCAGGCCGACACCGGTTCCACCGTCGACGTCGCGAGTGCGGGTGTCCTCGACGCGGTAGAAGCGTTCGAAGACGTGGGTGAGGGCCTCGGTGGGGATGCCGACGCCGTTGTCGGTGACGCGGACCACGGCCCGGTCGTGCTCGTGTCTCATCGCGACCTCGACCCGGTTGCCGCCCACCGTGTGTTGCAGGGCGTTGCGCAGCAGGTTGTCCAGGACTTGCCCGATGCGAGCGGCATCCACGTCGACGCGCAGGCCGGGAACGGTCTGGGCGTGCAGCGTCACCCCGGCGGCGTCGTAGGCGTGCCGGGCTGCGGCGACGCTGGCCGTCACGATCTGGTCGAGGTCCTGGTGGCTCAGCGACAGTGGGATGCGGCCTTCCTCGGCGCGGGAGACCTCAGAGATGTCGGCGGCCAGGGCGGCCAGCCGCTGGTTCTGCCGTAGCAGGATCTCGACGTTTGCGGGGGTGAAGTCGACCACACCGTCCTGCAGTCCTTCGAGGGTGACCTGGGTGGCGGCCAGCGGGGTGCGCAGCTCATGGCCCAGATCGGTGAGCATGCGTCGTCGGGTCTGCTCCGTGGAGGCGATCTGGCTGGCCATGTGGTTAAAGGCGTCAGCGACTTGGGCCAGCTCGGGGCTGGCCGAGGTCATCATGACGGGTTGGTCGTAGTGTCCGGCGGCGACATGTTGGGCGCCGTCCACGAGGGCTTCGACCCCGCGCGACAGGTTCCGGTTGAGGACGGTGGCGACCCCGAGGGCGGCGAGCATCGCGGTGCCCAGACCCACGGCCAGTGACACCAGGCCCGCGTCGTGGAAGGCCTGCTGAGCGTGCTCGACGACATCGGGCTGGGCGTGGCCGGCTTCGAGCATGTGCATCCGGAACCATGCCGGGCCGACCAGCAGTGCCGTCAGCACCGTGGTGGCGGCCATGGCCGCCACCACGGCCATCTGGGTCCACAGCAGTCGGCGTCCCCAACTGCCGCGCGGGTTGCGCGGCATCACTGCCCTTGGCCCATCCGGTAGCCGACGCCGCGCACCGTCTGCACGAACCGGGGCTGGGAGGGGTCGTCACCGAGCTTCTTGCGCAGGTGCGCGATGTGCACGTCGACCAGGTGGTCGTCGCCGACCCAGTCCTCGCCCCACACGGCGTCGGTGAGCTGGCGGCGGTTCAGCACCCAGCCGGGGTGTTCCGCCAGGGCCTGCAACAGGTCGAACTCGGTACGGGTCAGCTCCACCGGTGACGCGTCGAGCTCCACCCGACGCGACGACGGGTCCAGGGTGAGGGCGCCGATGCGGTGCACCACCGCGGCCGTGGCGCCCGTACTTCCGGCGCGGGGGCGTCTCAGCAGCACCTGGATGCGAGCCACCAGCTCACGCGGGCTGAATGGTTTGGTCATGTAGTCGTCCGCGCCGACCGACAACCCGATCAGCTTGTCGACCTCGTCGGCGCGGGCCGTGAGCATCAACACGTAGCAGTCGCTGAAGGTGCGCAGCTGGCGGCACACCTCCACCCCGTCCATGCCCGGCAGGCCCAGGTCCAGCACCACCACGTCGGGGGCCGTGGCCCGGACAAGGTCAAGCGCGGCCAGCCCGTCCCCGCAGGTCTGGGCCGACATGCCGGCCCGCTCGAGGTAGTTCTTCACTGTGCCCGACAGCACCGGCTCGTCGTCGACGACCAGGACACTCGGTACAGCCGCAACAGAAGCGCTGTTCATGACACCACCTCACCACGGACCCGGCCGGGGATCAATTCGACGGGGCGGAGCTGGGCATCATCGTCGAGTGGTCCATGTCCGTCATGCCACCCATGTCGTGGTTCATGCCGGACATGCCGCCCATGTCGTGCTGCACCGAGGCCGGCGCCTTCGGCGAATAGCCCATGACGGCAGGGTCGAGCATGCCGAAGATCATCGCGACGTGGGCCACCACCAGGAACACGGCCACCATCGCCACGTGCAGGCGCAGGCGCCCGGTCTCGTCGCGGCCCAAGAGCTCGGCCTCCAGCAGGCTGATCACCAGCATCGGCACGCCACCGGCCAGGTACGACAGGACAGCGATCACGTCCGCGGGGCCACGCCAGCCACCATTGGCCGTCAGCGGAACCACGGCAGTGATAAGCAGGTGCAGGCCGATGAACACCCACACCGGCCCGGCCAGCAACCCGGCCCAGTGGCCCACCTTCGTCACCCATCCCGGCGCCGGACGCTCACCCCGACGAGCCAACAGCATCACCAACTCGGTGATCGCGAGCGTCTCGGCCAGCACGACCGGAAGCGCCATGAACAACAGCAGGTTCCACGGCTGACGCACGGCCAACAGCCCCATGTAGTGGGTCATCGGCATGCCCTCCATCCCCGACCCGGAGGTCAGGTCAGGGGCGGCCAGGGCCAGGGCGGCAGCTGCGATGGTGCCGACACCCAGGGCAACCAGCGGCACGGTACGGGAAGAGTTCTCGTTCGAGGTCATGGCCACAAGCCTCGAAGCCCCACACCGAGGTCGGGGCAAGGGAATGTGAAGATTCGGTCAAGCCGGTCTCCGGGTAGACATGGGGCCAGAACAGACCGTCACCATGGGGCCAATCGAAGTTGACAGAGCCACTGGTAGGAGCATCGTCATGAGCCAGCAAGCCGCCCGGCACCCCCATCGCACGTCCGCGGCGCCTGGGCACCGTCGACGTCGATCCCCCCGGCTGCTCCTTGCCGCAGCACTGCTGTCCCTCCCGTTGAGCGCCTGCGCCGGTCAGCTGACCTCAGCCCAGAACCAGGCCACACACGAGGTCACCGTCAAGGCCACTGCACTCAGCGCCGAGCAGGTCACGAGCATGGAGGCCGACGCCAACACGGGCCCGGACATCGAGTTCCCAACACTTCCCGCTCACAACAGCACGATCACGGTGCTCATCAACTGGGAGAAGAATCATCGCACGCCCGTGGGAACCACCCTCGTCAGCCGGAACCGATCAGACGGCGCCCTGAAGTGGGCGGTGACGATCACGCCGCCGGGTGCCTCGCTCAATGCGCTGGAGGTGACAGAGGCCCCGCAGCAGAACGTCTCAGACCTGATGACGTCCCATACCAGCGGAGAGATCGTCGTCAGCCCCGACGGGCGCCGCGTCTCCCTCATCCTCACCCCGCATCACGGGCAGCTCGAGGAGAGGCTCGCCGAGCAGGAGTCCTACGTCGTCGTCCTGGACGCCACCAGCGGCGCCGTGGTGCGCAGTGAGGAGCTCAACGGAGTGATCCAGGGCAGGGTCTGACGAACGGCTCTCTGGCCGTGGAGACCGCCAACGACTACTTCCCCGGAGGTACGGGGGAAGGTCAGATCCATGTCTTCGGGCTGGAGGACCCGTCCTCCCCACCCTCGTCTTTCGCCACCGATCAGTGGCTCGCGGGGGCCGGAACCGACTCGCTGCTGCTGTCACCGCAGCCGCCTTACCCGACAAGCGACTCCGGCGCATCGACGGTCACCCAGGTGGATACCTCCGGGAAGGTCCGCGCAACCATCAAGGGTGTTGAGGCCGTGCACCCCGGTGGCTGGGTGACACAGGTCAGTGACCCGGCAGCCGTCAATGCTTCGGCCAACCACGCGGCGACGGGCAAGAAGGAGAAACCGGCCTCTCTCAACGCCGCCCTGCAGGGCCTGACGCGGAAGGTGGTCAATGTCTCCACGGGAAGCAGCGTGGATGTCACCGGAACGATCGTCGAAGAGCGGGGCGTCCCGACCGGACCCGGGTTGGTGGTCAGCCGGACGAGCACTGACGTGAGCGGTGAGACGACCTCCACCCCGGTCTTCTGGCTCAGCGCCGCCGACGACGGCCACCCTCACACCGAGAACCTCGAGCAGTTCAAGAACAACTGAGGCACAGGCCGCTGCGAGCCAGCACGCAACCTTCTCCTGGGGCGTGCCGACTTCAATCTCCAAGAAAAAAGGGGGAGAACTATCCTCCGCGTTCCGCCTACCCATCACGATCCGGTCACCACAATAGAGCCATGCCCTCAGCGCCCAACACTGACGACAACGGCACCGATCAGCCCGGCACCGATCCCAGCACCCAGCCAGGCGCTGCCGATTCCAGCGATGATGCCTCGACGGCGCCGGACACGGGGGAAGCCGAGGCCGGCGCCGACCGCAATGCCGCTGAGCCCAGCGAGGCCGCAACCGGCACCGGCGACAGCGAGGACGAGCCCTTCCCACCACGAGGCACCCTCACCCTGCGTGCCCTACGGTGGGCCGGACTCCTCGGCGCCGTCGTGTTCGGAGCGACTGCGCTGCTGCTGAGCCGAGAGCTCACGGAGGCCAGCAGCGTCATCCCGGACAAGGCCTCCACACTGACTTACTGCATGATCTTCGGAGGGCTACTGGTCTGGCCGTTCCTCAACTTCAGGGAGAAGAAGGGCCCCATCCTGACAACGATCACGACCACGGTCATGGCGGCCCTGAGCATGACAACGTCAGCATCTCTGGCACTGGCGTGGTGGAACACCTACCAGGAGACCGGATTCTCCGTCCTGTTCCTCCTGGCTCTCACCGGAGCAGCGCTCTCAGCCACACTCTTCCTGAGCGCAGGCACACTGTTGCACTACCTGCGCATGCGCACCACCGCGGCGGGTATCGGCGATCCCAACGACCCGAGCCGCTGGCGCCGCCTTCATGTCAAGACCGGAGAGAAGACCGACAAGGGGCTCCCCCGTTACAAGCGCATTCGGGTACCCCGACGTACGCGCAGACACCTGGCAGCCCTGGTCATCGCCCCTACACTGACGCTCGGTTCCGCCATCGCGGGAACGTCGGTACTCATCAACCCGGTCCACCACGTCACGGCCACCACCCCCGCCAACGCCTCACTGGAGTCGCCCATATCGTTGGCGCCGAAGGCATCTTGGAGCAAGGAAATCTCCTCCACTGAGCTGACCACCGTCGCGGGCGCCGGCGGCCCCATCCTTCTGACCGACGACGGCGTCTTGGCACTGAGTTCCAAGGACGGCAGCGTCCTGTGGAGCTACAGCCGCAAGCAGGCCATATTCGCCTCCTCCACTTCCACCCCCTACGCACGTCGGCTCATCACCAGCCCTGACGGCAAGTACGTCGCGCTAAGAATCCTGTCACCCAAGTTCGTAGAATCCACCGGCGACACCTTGGTTTTCGATGCCCTCACCGGCAGGCTCGTCTTCGAGCGTCAAGGTGCTGGTGGCCCGCTTCAGCTGACCGACTCCGCGGTCCTCGACGGCGACACCGCCTTCTCACTGACCGACGGGGCCAAGATGTGGAATCTCCCGGGGAGCTCCGGCGCGTCCTACTCCGGCCCGGCCGGACACTCCTCATTCATCCTGACGTCTTCCGAGGAACCTTCCTCCAAGAACACACCTACCAGCATGTATAGGTCGACAGTAACCACCAGGGTCTTTCCTCAGAACGACCCCACCGCCGAGGTCGAGGTTCCAAACACCCTGTCAGAAATTCCGTCTGAATCGAATGCGCTCGACAACTATTTCAGCTTCTTCGTCAACGGATGGGCTGCACGCTACACCGGCGAGACCGATACGTCAGGAAACCCAGTAGCTGAGGCGATCAGCTTAGACGCGCTGGCCGAGGTCGACGGCGCCGACACCACAACCTTTCCCTTAGGAGCGACCTCGGGAATCAATATGGAGGCGTCACGTCTCTCAAGTAGCATCGTCACCTATCCCGTCATCAGTCGGGACGCAAGTCTCCCCTATCCCCCAAAGGACTCACGAGCAGCGACGGTCTTCGATCCATCCACCCGTACGGTCACCCCCGCGTCCCAGGATCGGAGCCTCGCCGCCGCTCGCACCGGCATCGTTGAGGTACCGGCCGACGACGGCTCCGCCTCTGCTGCACTCGTCATTCGGCCCGGCGACGGCTCGCCCGGCACCACCATCCCCATCACACCCGGTTCCACGTATCAGCCATTCCAGAAACTGATCGACAAGGACAATGCGCCGATCCAACCACTCTTCTCCCAGCACGCCGATTCCGAAAGGCCAGCAACGGCAGTGAGGACTCCTGGCGCTGTCGTCGTCATCTTCAATACAACCGGCATAGGTTACGACGGTTGCAGTTCCGGACCCGGAAATGACAACCAGAGATGCCGAGACACCTATCGGATCTTCGGCGTCACAGGAGGCCAGAGATGAGAACCGCACATCCTCCGAGTCCCAGTATGTCCTCCACGCTCCGGAGACTGTCGGCACTCGCCACAGCCGTGACACTCGCGCTCACCATCGGCTCATGCACTACTGGGAAGAGTGATGATGATCCAGTCATCTCCTCCCTCAACGCTCAGGAAGCAGATGCTGCCAAGCCGCAGGATTCAATCAGCGACATGGACAACCAACCGTTGTCGACTGCCAGCGGTCTTGTCACCATGAGCACATCGTACGTAGCTGGAGGTACTGGCTCCACTGCCAAAGAAATGGCAACCACCGTCGCGAGTCGAGAGCGTTCCACTGATAAGTTCCAGTGGGCGATCTCCATCAAGCCCGCAGTCGCCGACCAAGAAAGAACCAAGTACGCAGAAAACGCCCAAAGTGCGATGAGCGAGAACATGGATCGTTCGTCGACGGGAAGCGCCGTCGTCAGTCCTGACGGACGATACCTGTCGCTGATCCTTCTTCCCTCCGAGCAGCAGTCGGGAGAGACAGCAGCCGATCTGCGCACACATATCGTCGTCCTTGACACCAAGACAGGTAAGACGGTCAGGGACGCCACGGTCTCCGGGGTCATCCTGGGGCAGGCCCTCACCAACAGCGCCCTGGCCGTGGAGACCGCCCACAACTATTTCCCGGCCGGCTCCGGGAAGGGAACCATCACCATCTTCTCCCTGACAGACACGAGCGCTCAGCCCTCCCCTTTCCCCACCGACAAGTGGCTGGTGGGAGTCACCCGGGAGAACCTCATGCTCGCACCCGACCTTCTTCCGGACGACTGCTTCAACGAGTGCTCGATAATGACCACCATCTCCCTCCTCAACACCGACGGAAGCACGGCCGGGAGCATCTCCGGAGTGACTGCCATCCACCCCGGCGGCTGGATCCACAGGTTCGCGAACCCCAAAGCAGCCAGCGAGTATCAGCAACGCTCGAAGGCAGCATCAGATGACGAGCGGAAGTCCCTCAGTCCCTCTCGGGAGGCAGCTGAGGAGCAACTCGTCAATCCCAGCATTAAGAAGACAATCGACATCACCGGAAAGAGAACCTTCGAACGCGGCGTACCGACCGGCCCCGGACTAGTCGTCTACCAGGACGTCACCACCGGGAACGGCTCGAGGGAGCGCAAGCCCATCTTCTGGCTCAGCTCATCCGATGACGGCCACCCGCACACCGAGAACCTCGAGCAGTTCGAGAACAACTGAGGCGCGGGTCGGCAGCCCGTGTCCTCACTCCTCCCTGAGGCTCCACAGGCCTCTGCAGCCGCCGCGGGGCTCCCTCGCCTCGCTCATCACACCGCGCTTATCCGAAGTGCTGCTCGACTGCGGCGATGTTCCCGTAGGAGGCCTGCGCCCCCACAGAGGTCGTCGCGAAGGCGGAGACGGCCGAGGCCACACCTGCCGCCTCCTTGAGTCCCGCCCCTGCGGCGAGCGCCGCCAGCAGTGTGCCCAGGAAGGAGTCGCCGGCACCGGTGGTGTCCACGACATCCGCCGGGAAGGGATCGACCGGGGTGATCTCCTCCCCCTCGATCACCATCGACCCACGGCCCCCCAGAGTCACCACCGCGGAGGGGATCCCCATGGCGGCCAACCGCCTCGCGCAATCACTCCAGTCCGTGGCGTCGTCGGCCCGCTCGCACTCCGGCTCGGCCACGGCGTCGCTCGCACCCGGCTTCAGCATGTCGGCGAGCTCATGCTCATTGACGACCAGGACGTCAATGGCCTCCAGGAGCCCGGCGGACAGCACCGGGTGGAACGGCGAGTTGTTGAAGACCACGCGGGTACCGGCGTCGTGGGCGATACGGGCCGCAGCCTCCACCGCGCCAGGGCTCACCTCCATGCACAAGCCCAGCACGCGAGCCTCGCCGATGACGTCGCGGTGCCGCTGCGCCGTCGAGACATCCACTGTCCCGTTTGCACCGGGAGACACCACGATGGTGTTGTCCCCCGCGGAGTCCACGGTGATGATGGCGGTGCCGGTGGCCACATCCTCACGCTGAACCGCGGAGGTGTCCACGCCGGCGCGCTGGAGGGACTCGATGAGCAGGTCGCCGTGACCGTCCGCCCCGACAACCCCAATCATCCTCACGTGAGCGCCGAGAAGACCGGCCTGAACCGCCTGGTTCGCCGACTTGCCTCCCGGCAGGATCACCAGGTCCTCCCCGCTGATCGTCTCACCGGGCTTGGGAAAGCGCTCCGTTCGGACCGTCAGGTCAGCATTGAGGGACCCGAAGACGGCGACCTCGCCGGATACGTCACCCAGAACAGCTCGCACACCAGCCCCCATGCCCGGTTCCTCTCTGTGATGCAGCACGGACACACGCCCCATCACACCACACCTCACCGCGAGGCAGTACTCCCACCGGTCCTGACCGCGGGGCAGCGCAGGCTCGTGCGGCGAGCCGCCGCCTGGCAGGCCTCCACCAGGACGTCGATGGCCAGCGGGCGGGGCTGCTCGGCGCGCGTGACCACCTCGACGCGCCGCTGCTCGCGGGCCAGGGGCCGCACCTGGACCCCCTCGTGCTGGTAGGCGCTCAGCGCCATCCCGGGCAGCAGGGCCACCCCCACCCCGGCGGCGACGAGCGCCTGCACGGCCACGTAGTCGTCGGAGGCGTAGGCGGTCTCGGGCGTGAAGCCGTTGGCCCGCCCCACAGCGAGGAGCTCCTCGCGGCAGCGCGCACAGCCGGTCACCCACCGGCACTGGGCGCCGTCGGCGATGCGCGTGATGCCGCCGGGGTGGGTGACGAGGTAGAGGACGTCGTCGAGCAGGTGCTCGGCCTGAAGGCCCTCGCCGGCGTCGTCGTCGACGTAGGAGAAGGACAGGGCCGCGTCGACCCGCCCGCGCCGCAGCGCGTCGAGGGCCTCGGGCGGCTCGGCGTCGACGAGCTCGACCTCCAGGCCCGGGTACTGCCGGCCGACGACGTCGAGCACCCCCGGCACCAGGGAGGCCACGGCGGAGGGGAAGGCGGCCAGGCGCACGCGCCCCGCCTCCGCGCGGGCCATGGAGACGACCTCGCGCTCGGTGCGCTCCAGCAGGTCGAGGACCTCTTGGCCCCGCACCGCCAGCGCCCGGCCCTCCTCGGTGAGCCGCACGCCGCGCCCGGCCCGCGTCAGCAGGACTGCGCCGGTCGCGCGAGACAGGGCGGCGAGCTGGTGGGAGACGGTGGACTGGCTGAACCCCAGGGAATCGGCGGCGGCCGAGACGGTGCCGAGGCGGGAGAGCTCCACGAGGGCCCGCAGCTGCTGCACATCGATCACGTCACCAAGTATGTGCCCTATCGATGGGTATTCGTCAAAACATTCATTGGATCGATACTCCGGCCGCCCGCATCATGAAGCCATGACCGTCACCGACACCCTGCCCCAGGCTCCCGCCGACACCCAGTCCGGCCTCGACTTCGACGCCGTCCTGCGCACCTACGAGGCCGTCTCGCGGGTCCTGCCCGAGACTCCCGCCTGGTCCTACCCGCTGCTCAACGCCGAGGCCGGGGTGGAGGTCACGGTCAAGCACGAGAACGTCCAGCCCACCGGCGCCTTCAAGGTCCGCGGCGGGGTGGCGCTCATGGCGGCGCTCAGCCCCGAGGAGCGGCGCCGCGGCGTCGTGACCGCCTCCACCGGCAACCACGCCCAGTCCCTGGCCTGGGCCGGCGCACGCAGCGAGGTCCCCGTCACCGTCGTCGTCCCGGTGGGCGCGCCAGCCCGCAAGGTGGCCGCGGTGCGCGCGCTGGGGGCCCGGGTCGTCGTCGAGGGGGAGACGATGTGCGAGTCGCTGGCCCACGCCGAGGCCCTCGCCCGGAGCGAGGGGATGCGCATGGTTTCCCCCGGGGACGAGCCGGCCATCGTGCTCGGGCACGCCACCGTCTACCTCGAGCTCTTCCGCCGTCACCCAGGCCTGGAGACCGTCTACGCGCCGGTCGGCTCGGGCTCCGGGGCGGCAGGCGCCTGCCTCGTGCGCGACGTCCTGGCCCCCGGGTGCCGGGTCATCGGCGTCCAGTCCAGCGCCGCGCCGGCCGCGCACCGCGCCTGGACCTCCGGGGAGCCGGCCACCGTCCACAGCCGCACGCGCGTGGCGGGGCTGGCCGTCGGGGCGAGCTTCGCCCTCACCCAGTCGGTGCTGGGGCGCAGCCTCGACGACTTCATCCTGGTCGACGACGACGCGATCCAGGGCGCCGTCGGCCTCCTGGCGACGCACGCCCACACCCTGGCCGAGGGCGCCGGGGCCGCAAGCCTGGCCGGGCTCATGGCCGACCCCACCCGCCAGGGCCCCTGCGCGATCGTCTGCACCGGCGGCAACGCCGACGACCACGAGCTCGCCGGCATCTCCGCCGGCTCAGGCGTCGGCACCGACGCGACCCTCAACTGCTGACGCCGTCCACCCCATACGTAATGGCCGGTTGGGTAATACTCCCCGTTGAGCCGGGGACGCCGGCCGAGTGACACTCGGTTGAGGGCCGGGGAGCGCAGTCGGGGGCGCATACCCGGCCCTCTCCTCTGTCCCGGCGGCGCCGACCGACCCGACCGGGGCGTGCCGCCGCCGCGAGTGTCAGCGCCCAGCAGGGCCCGCGTGCACGGCGGGATCGGCCACCGCTGGCCGGCTCCAGCGCAGGTAGGCGACCGTCGCGGCCAGCACCAGGATCCCGCCCACCCAGAAGTGAGGCATCCACAGAACCAGGCGCCACCAGCCATAGCGGGAGAGCGGCTCCCCCGACATGATCGTCGGGATCGCCGGCACCGAGCCGGCCATCCCGTAGGCGATGAGCAGGGCTCCCGATACCCAGCCGAAGGCCAGGCGCATCCAGCGCGGCACCCTGATGACGTCCGGGCGCAGGAGGGAGAAGCCGAAGACGACGAACCCCAGCTTCACCAGCCCGGAGACGAGGACGACCACGATGAACCAGGTGGGTCGCTCATGGGCGAGCCGCAGCCCCTCACCCTGGAGGACCGTGTCGACCAGCCACGGGGAACCCAGCGACCAGGACACGCTGATACTGCCGAAGACGGCCCACCACAGCATCATGGCGACCACCACCGCCCACGAGCGCCTCGTCATCTCAGCGTCTCCTTCTGCGGCGTCCTCGGTTTACTCGGCCTACTCAGCCTCGATGAGGATCGTCACCGGGCCGTCGGCCTCCATGTCGATCTTCATGTCGGCGCCGAAGCGGCCGGTGGCCACCTCCAGGCCGCGCCCGCGCAGGTCCTCGGCCACGGCCTCCACCAGGGGCTCGGCCACCTCGCCGGGGGCCGCCTTGTTCCAGGTCGGGCGCCGGCCCTTGCGGGTGTCGGCGTACAGGGTGAACTGGGAGACGACGAGCACGGGCGCCCCGGCGTCGGTCACCGAGAGCTCGCCCTCCAGGAGCCGCAGGTCCGCGATCTTGCGGGCCACCGTGGCCACCTGGGTGGGGCCGTCGTCGTGCGTGGCGCCCACGAGAACCATGAGGCCGGGGCGGGTGATCTCACCGACCACCTCGCCGTCGACCCGGACCGCTGCGCGGTTGACCCGCTGAATCACCGCGCGCATCAGCGACCAGCGCTCCAGCCGCGACCATCGCGCCCCGGCCGGCGCTGCGAGGCACGCCCCGGGATACGGATCGAGGAGCGCACCCGCACCGGCGCCAGCGCCTGCAGGGCGGGACGCACGTCCACCAGGTAGACGGCGCTGGCCACGACGCCCAGCAGGCCGAACATCGAGGCGGCCCCAAGCAGGCCGACAACCGCCGTGCCCACCGCGTTGACCACGTTCCAGAATCGCTTGGTGTTCTTGCCGGCCGCCGCGTAGTGCTCCGCGGGCCGCATCAGGGAATCGATCAGCGCCCAGACCCCCATGACGAAGGAGACGGCCTGGGCAGCGATCCAGCTCCACCTGACCGCCTCGGAGAGAAAGAATGACACAGCATAAAGGACGCTCACGCGCCCCAGGCTACCGGTCGCCGGTCACCGATCCCAGAGAGGCTGCCACGCCCAGCGAGAACAGTGGTGGCCTCACGCGGCGGCCGGCAGTCGCTCCATCCGCCTCGGGTCACCAACCCTCTAGCAGCCGTCCCAGGAGCGCCCTGGGCCGGTGCCTGAGCGGACCGCTCAGAGCCGCAGGCTCTTGCGCAGCTCGGCGCCGGGCCGCTCGGCCGGACTGGCCTGGGCGCGTCCCTCGGGGGAGACCAGCACCTCCTGGGCGGCGTCGACCCTCCCGACGGGGATGGTCTCGCCAGTGGCCTCGTCGACCTCGGTGATCTCCACGGTCAGCTGCTCGCCCGCGGGCACGGCGCGACGCAGCAGGGCCAGGGCGATGGGGCCGAGCTCGTGGTGGCGCGCCACGGAGGTCACGGCTCCCACAGCCCGCTCCCCCATACGCACGCTCGCCCCCGGCTGAGGCAGGTCGCCGACGAGTCCGTCGAGCTGGAGCACGGTGAGGCGGCGCGGAGGCCGGCCCAGGTTGAGGGTGCGCGCAATCGTCTCCTGGCCCGGGTAGCAGCCCTTCGTCAGGTGCACGGCCGTGCGCAGCCAGTCCAGCTCGTGGGGGATCGCGCGGGCATCGGCCTCGCGGGCCCAGCGGGGGCGGCCGGCCTCAATGCGCAGCGCCTCCCAGGCCAGGGCGCCGGCCAGGCGCCGCCCCTCCCCGGCGGCCAGGAAGGTGCTCACCACAGCATTCACGCTCTGTGCGGGCACCAGGACGAAGCCGGCCCGGTAGGCCTCACCGGGGTGCGGCCGGTCCGCCCCGACGTCGTAGCTCGTGCCGCCGTCGACGACGCCCGGCCACGGGTCGCGCCACAGGCCGAAGAGCGAGCCCTGAGGCTCGGCGGCGTCCTGCTTGTCGGGGACGGCCGGCGATTCCGGCGCGGTGTCGCGCGCCGCCTGGACCAGGGCCTCGAGGCCCTCCCCCAGGGCGCCCAGCGCCATGACGTCGAGGCGCTCAGTCACCTCGACGCGCAGCATGAAGCGCATGGAGTCCAGGAAGGTCGCCAGCGCCTCACCGTTGCCGGCCTCCGTGACGAGCCAGAGCGTGCGGCCGTCGTCGAGGGCGGCGAGCGCATGGGTGATGTGGCCCTGGGCGTCGAGGAGCAGCGTCTCGGCGCCACCGTCGCCGGGCTCCAGGCCGGTGAGCACCTGGCTGGACAGCGTGGTCAGCCAGCTCAGGCGGTCCGGCCCGGTGACGGTGACGACGTCGCGCGCCAGGGCGCAGACCGCGCGCCCCTCGGCCAGGGCGGCCTGCTCGCGGCCGGGGTCGCCGAGGTGGGCGGGGAC
>ERZ773021.393-NODE-393-length-20764-cov-311.38_pt1 | contig 20764 bp, 17 predicted proteins | sample MGYA00511668_ERZ773021 | MGnify/ENA primary metagenome ERZ773021 (study PRJEB29015, sample SAMEA2737961) | human oral metagenome | biome: human oral; feature: human-associated habitat; material: dental | place: China | collected 2032 ... | reverse complement strand
AGCAGGTTCGAGGGTCTGCGGGTTTCCGCACTCTCAGCGCCGTCGGCGGCGGCCCGTCGGCCAGTGGCGGTCGGGCCGGCGACGGGGCGCTCCCCTGTCGTTGCAGGTCAACTGTAGTTCGACGGCGCCCGCCGACACCAACTCCGTCCGGCCCGCGCCGCGCGCCCGAGCCCTGCCGCGGACCCACCCGCGCGTTCGTAGGGTAGGTCGCCGGTTCGTACCCTTTACCCCTCGAACGGGCGACCTACGGTACGAACGCGCGCCGAGCAGCCAGAGCCTTGGCCGCGACAACGAGCGGATCCGTGGGCTCCCGGCCCAGCAGGTACGGAAGGTCATCACCCGTCCTGGCCAAGAACCCGTGCCGGGTGACGCTGGCGATCGAGAGCATCAAGGACTGGCGGAAGGCCGGCATCCCGCCCTCGGCGAGCAGATGCCGGTAGTCACCCAGGCTGATGTCCCTCACCTCGCAGCCCAGGCTGCCTGCGACGTCAGCGACGGACACCGCACGGCTTCCCACTAACTCGTAGACCTTCCTCCCGTGCTTATCTGAGTCGCTGAGAACGGAAGCCGCCGCGCAGGCCAGGTCCTGCCGTGCCACCGCAGCCACGGCCCCAACCCCAAGCGGCGACACGATCCTCGCCGGCGCCCCATTTCGTCTCTCCCACGAGAGAGGAGCGCCGAGAATCTCGGCGTAGACGCCGTTGCGCAGAATGGTCCATGTCATGCCGCTGGCCATGATCATTCGCTCGGTGACGCGGTGCGGCAGCGCCATTGACAAGTGGTCGCCCGCACCAGTGAGGCTCATGTAGACGATGTGGGAAACGCCGTCGCGCGCCGCGATCTCAACGGCGGCGCGGTTGAAGGCGATCTGCCGGTCGTCCTCCTGCGCCCCGGCGGGCACCAGCAGCAGGGTGTCGACGCCGTTGAAATCCAGGCTGTCCGGGACGCTGAAGTCAACATGCCGTTGCCCCGCCGACGGCGTGCGGCTACCACCCACCGCCGGAATGCCGCGAGCGCGCAGCTCCGCCAGGAGAGCTGAGGAGAACCGTCCGCTTGCACCGGTCACCAAGATCATGAGTAGCCTCCTTCAGGCTCAACCACACTCTGGAAGCTGGCTCCTGCAGCCACCGAACCTTCTGCGCATGAGCCTGAGGCATCGTGCACGCACCTACAAGGAGGCAGTTTCTTGTCACCAACGCACAGCGATGTGACCACCGGCGATCCCAATCCGGCGCCTCTGGAGCGCTGCACCCGAGCGCACCGCGAGGATCCTGGCATCCGCGCGGTCCACGACCGACTGGGGGACAAGTGGTCCCTGCTGGTCATCGTGGAGCTGACGCGCGGCCCACTGCGTTTCCGTCAGCTGCAGCACGCCGTCGGCGGCATCTCGCAGCGCATGCTCACCCTGACGGTGCGGCGTCTGGAGCGCGACGGACTGGTGCGCCGCACGGTCTACCCCACGGTTCCCGCCCAAGTCGACTACCGGCTCACCGAGATGGGGGCGAGCCTGACACATCTGCTGAAAGCCCTTGCCGACTGGTCGCTGGCGCACCGGAAGGACATCACCCAGGCCCAGACCGATTACGACCGCACTCACCCAGGCAGACCCGTGCGTTAGATCGTGGCGTGAGCCTCTCACGCGGACGGGCACTCCGACCTCACCCCAGGGGGGAGCCGGGGCGCGCACTGTCGTCCGAAGGGTGGAGGGCCGCCTCCCACGAATCGTTCCAATGGCGCTCCCGTTCACCCACCGCCGCCTCCTAACCTGCTCACATGAGCGCAAGGCGGCACCAGCCGGCCCCGGTTCTATGATGAGCGCCGCCCCATCGGCACCCATCATCCCGCGCCATGCCGGGAGGAGCCCGCCTCCCCGCATCCAAGAAAAACTCAAGCCCCAGCCCCACGAGAGGAAACCGCCCCATGAGCACCCCCTGGTTCCTCCCCGCTCCGCTGATTGACGTCGCCGCCCTTGCGCTGTGGTGGGGGCTCCTCAGGCTCTCGCGACGCCGCGACAACCGCCGGCTTCGCAACGGACTCCTGTTCCTGCTCCTGGTCGGCGCCACGGCTAGAGCACTGCTCCACCTGGCCTCCCTCATCCCCGCCCTCAAGCTCCCGGTGGGACTGAGCAGTGCCGCCTTCTTCCTGCTCATCGCCCTCATGCCGTTCCTGCTCATGTTCAACGGCGTCGTCCTCATCCGCCGCGAGGGCCGGCGCCTGAGCAACCTGCTGTGCCTGGCGGCCGGCCTGGGACTCATCGCCACGCCGATGGCCGCCTCCGCCCTCGTGGCCACCGGCAACCCCTGGGCCCTGCTGGTCGCCGCCCTCACGTTCTGCGCCTGCGCCTACCTGGGCGTCTTCCTCCTCATCTTCCTGGGCCAGACGGTGGTGCAGCGGATCTGGGGTGGGCGCCGGGCCATGCCGCACCCCGACGTCGTCGTGGTCCATGGCGCCGGCCTCATCGACGGGAAGGTCGGGCCGCTGCTGGGCTCGCGGATCGCCGGAGGCATCGAGGCCTGGCGCGACGAGGAGGGTCTGCGCCCCGGGGTGCCGCTGCTGGTCATGAGCGGCGGGCAGGGCGCCGACGAGCCGGTCAGCGAGGCGCGCGCCATGGCCGACTACGCGATCGCCCGTGGCGTCCCGCCTGAGCGGATCCTCCTGGAGGACCGTTCGACGACGACTCGCACGAACATCTCCTACACGCGCGACCTGCTGGCCGAGCGCGGCATGACGGACCCGCAGGTGCTGCTGGTGACGAGCTCCTTCCACGCGGTGCGTACCGCGATCCTGGCCTCCGACATGGGGGTGCCGTGGGCGGTCGCGCCGGCGCGCACGGCCTGGTTCTACATCGTCAACGCCTGGCTGCGCGAGTACGTCGCCGTCCTGACCTACCGGCGCCGCCCCGCCCTGGCCTGCGCCGGTATCGCCGGGGTCTTCGCCGTGCTGTACGCGCTGCTGGTCCTCGGCGCGCAGACGGGGCATATCGGCTGAGGGAGGCGGCCTTTCCCGCCCAAGAATTTCAGAATGGTTGTTCTTGACTGACCGTTCCAGAACGTCTATTCTGGATTCATGGGACGACGACGCACCTTCATCGAGAGCGAGGCCATCAGCTCCGCCACGGCGGTCTTCGCCGAGCGCGGTTTCGCCGGAGCCTCCGTGGACGACCTGGTGCGGGCCACTGGCGTCAACCGTGCCAGCCTTTACGGGGTCTTCGGCTCCAAGGACGGGCTCTTCCAGCGCTGCCTCACTGAGGCACTGGCCGCTCTGAGTCCGGCGGCCACCCCCGGGGATTCCACCGGCGCCGCAGAGGCGGGACGCGAGGAGCTCGACCTGATCCTTGTGGCACTCATGGAGATCGCCCCCGGGGACCCGGCCGTGCGCGAGGCCCTCGAGGTCGCCTTGAACCGGGCAGGCATCACCGCCGAGGCGCTCGGCCGACGCCTGCTGGAGCGGGCCGGCATTGCGACGTCGAGCTCGGCCACAGCGACCGGAAAGACATCAGCCTCACCGCCGACGTAATCCGCTCCAGCCCCGCGCCCACCTGCTAGATCACCAGCTCACTTCCACCCAACCGACCTGCCCGCGAGAGGAGCAGACATCATGAGCCGCAACACCGTCACCATCACCGATACCTCCCTGAGCGTTGAGCCGCACGGGCTGGACAAGATGTGGTCCTACACCTCCCGACTGGAGTTCCCGCTCGCGCACGTACGCGGCGCCACGCACGACCCCGGCCTGCGCCACGAGCCCAAGGGCTGGCGCGGGCCCGGACTGCAGGCCGGCAGCAAGCTCTCCGGGACCTTCCATGCCGACGGCACCGCGCAGTTCTGGAACATCTCCGGTTACGAGAACACCCTGGTCGTCACCCTGGAGGACGAGCGCTTCACGCACCTCTACCTCACGGTCGACGATCCCGCCGGCTTGGCCGCACAGATCAACGCCGCCATCCGCCCAGCCCAGGCGTGAGCCCAGGCCTGAGGCGCCGCCTCATCCAGGCAGCGGCTCGGCAACACACACCACGACACCCATCACTCTCCCGCGCGTTCGTGGGGTAGGTCGCCGCCTCAGAGCCCTTAACCCCTCGAGCGCGCGGCGCACAGTACGACGCCCGGGCCCGGAAGCTGGCGCCACGCGGGCCCGGACTGGCTGCGCCGTCAGCCCGGGTACGGCATGATCGGGACAGAACGGGCCGACACCATCGGTCCGCCGCCAGCACGCAGGCACCCACGACACCGCCCGGCCCGGGCGCAAGGAGGACTCATGAGCGCACAGGACCCCGCCGAGATCGACCAGACCACCGACTTCATGTGGAAGGCGACCGCGGCCGTGGCCACACTCGCCTCCGGGTTCGTGGCCGAGAAGGTCGTCGCGCTCGGCTGGCGAGTGGTCTCCGGCAAGCCGGCCCCGCGTGAGGAGGACCAGCTCCTCAACTACAAGCTGGCCGAGATCGTCACCTTCGCCATCATCTCCGGGGCCACCGTCACCCTGGTGCGTGAGCTCGGACTGCGCCAGGCCGCCAAGTGGTACAGCGCCCGCCGCCCCGACTCCCCCTACGCGATGCGCGCCATCAGCGCCTGAGGACTCTATCCGTGCCGGCCCCATCGCGGGGCCGGCACACTTTTTCCTCTGCCGGCCTCAGTTGCTCCTTCCAGCTCCCCGCCGACCCACAGGTAGGCTGAAGGGAAGCGCCAACGGTGTGCCGCGCAGGCGACCCTCCGGGGCGCCACCGGCCATCTCCCAGCGCTTCCGCCTTTGCCTTCGGAGACCTGAGGAAACCCACCCCGATGAGTGCCGTGCAGATCGCCTGTGTCGTCATCGTCGTCATCGCCACGACGATCGGTATCGCAGTTTTCGCACGCGCCTGTTGCACTATTGGCGCCCGCATGGCCGTGGGCCGCGCGACCGCGCCGGAGCGCCTGCACCCGGTCGGCCGGCGCCTGGCACTCACGCTGGGCGCGCTCGTGGGCCACACCGCCTTCAAGGGCCGTCCCTTCGTCAAGGCCGCCCACTGGCTGGTCATGGTCTCCTTCCCTCTGCTGTTCCTCACGCTCGTGGCCGGCTACGGGCAGGTGCTGGGCGGTCCCGACTTCGCGCTGCCGCTCATCGGGCACGCCGCCTGGTGGGCCTGGGTCGTCGAGCTCATCGCCTGGCTGTCCACCTTCGGGATCGTGGGGCTGACCATCCTGCGCTGGCGCCTGACCCGGGCTGGCCGGGCCGCCCCGCCCTACGCCCCGGACTCCGACGGCGGTAAGCGCCCGCGTACCTCCCGTTTCGCCGGCTCGACGTCGGCCCAGGCGAAGTTCGTCGAGGCCACCATCATCGGCGTGGTCGCCTGCGTGCTGGCGCTGCGGATGCTGGAGCACGCCCACCTGGCCGCCTCCCCCGACCCGGCGCAGCGAGCCCTGGCCTCCTGGACGCACTTCCCGCTGACGGCCTGGACCGGCCCGCTGCTCGCCCCCGCGAGCGCCGGCGCTCTGGGCAACGCGATCCTCGTCGTCGCCACCATCAAGGTGGTGCTGTCGATGACCTGGTTCGTCGTCGTGGGACTGCAGCCCTCGATGGGCGTGGCCTGGCACCGGTTCCTGGCGATCCTCAACGTCTACGCGCGCCGCGAGGTGGACGGCTCCAAGGCCCTGGGCCCGCTCCAGCCGCTCATGGTCGGCGACGAGCCCCTGACCGAGGCCACCATGGACACGCTGGAGGAGGCTATGGAGGCCGCCGACTCCGGCGAGGGCCCCGAGGTCAAGCTGGGCGTGGGCCGCATCGAGGACTTCACCTGGAAGGGCCTGCTGGACTTCTCCACCTGCACCGAGTGCGGCCGCTGCCAGGACCTGTGCCCGGCGTGGAACACCGGCAAGCCCCTGTCCCCCAAGCTGTTCGTCATGGCGCTGCGCGACCACCACGCGGCGGCCGCCCCCTACCTGCGGGCCGCGAATGCCCTGGGGGTCGAGCCCGACGACGTCACCGAGGAGATGGTGGCCTCCCGTCCGACCTCCGGCGGGCTGGTCGGCAAGGCGCTGGGCATGCACGACGGGCTGGCGCGCGAGACGAACCTGGGCCTGGAGCCGGGCACCGCCCACACCGGCGACGTGCTCGGCGCACTGCTGGCGGCCAAGGCGGCCCCCACCGAGACGGGCGTGGCCACGCGGCCGGCGCCCCTGGCCGGGGAGGTCATCCCCGCCGACGTCCTGTGGGCCTGCACCACCTGCGGGGCCTGCGTGGACCAGTGCCCGGTGGACATCGAGCACGTCGACCACGTCGTCGATGTGCGCCGCCAGCAGGTGCTCATGGAGTCGGCCTTCCCCAAGGAGCTCGGCGGCATGTTCCGCAAGATGGAGTCCAAGGGGAACCCGTGGGGGCTGCCGGCGCGCAAGCGCCTGGACTGGGCCAAGAACCTGGACTTCGAGGTGCCGGTCATCGGCGACGACGTCGAGAGCGCCGCGGACGTCGACTACCTGTTCTGGGTGGGGTGCGCCGGCGCCTACGAGGATCGGGCCAAGAAGACGACGCGGGCGGTGGCCGAGCTGCTGCACACCGCGGGGGTGAGCTTCGCGGTCCTCGGCGACGCCGAGACCTGCACCGGCGACCCGGCCCGCCGCGCCGGCAACGAGATCCTCTACCAGATGCTCGCCGCGCAGAACGTGGAGACCCTGGGCGAGGTCGGGGCGCAGAGGATTGTGGTGACCTGCGCGCACTGCTTCAACACGATCTCGCGGGAGTACCCGCAGATCGGGGGCCGCTACGAGGTCGTCCACTACACCCAGCTGCTCAACCGGCTCGTGCGCGAGGGGCGGTTGCGTCCGGCGCCGCCGCAGGCCGCGGGTGGTTCGACGGCGCCCGACGCTCCATCCGCCTCCGCCGCCCCGGCCACGTCAACACCCACCTCCGGGCAAGACGGCGACTCACCGACCGAGGACGCCCCGACGTCGAGCACCGAGGCCGCCGAGCCGCAGGCCGAGGCCCCAGCGGCGCCGTCGGGCGGGGAGACCGCCGGTAACGCGGCGGGCGAGCCGGTCATCCCGACGGTCACCTACCACGACGCCTGCTACCTGGGCCGCCACAACCAGGTCTACTCCCCGCCGCGCGAGCTGCTGGAGGCGACCGGCGCGACCACGGTGGAGATGCCGCGCAGCCGCGAGCGGGGCTTCTGCTGCGGGGGCGGCGGGGCGCGCGCCTTCATGGAGGAGACCATCGGAACGCGCATCGCCGTGGAGCGCTCGCGCGAGGCCATCGGCACCGGCGCGCAGGTCATCGCCACGGCCTGCCCCTTCTGCACCACGATGCTCTCCGACGGCGTCGCCTCCGAGGGAGCCGACGTGCGGGTCACGGACGTGGCCACCCTCATGCTGGAGGCCGTGCGCCGCAGCGGGGAGTAGGCGGACATCGGCCTCACCCCGTCCGGCTCAGCCGGGGACATCCTGCGCAGTGGGGGACACTCCCCTCCCACCGGGGACAATCCCGTGCTGCTGGGGACATCCTGCGCGTGCGGGGACAGGATTCCAGTCCCCGCACGCGCGAACCGCACCCGGCCGCAGAGAAATGTCCCCGGCCACGTCATATGTCCCCGGCCGCGCCGCAATGCCCCTGCACGCGCCGCTTGTCCCCGTCGATGAGCGGCACCTCAGCAACCGGTCTACGTCTCAGTCCCCGTCTGGCTCAGTCCGCCGTCGCCTCCCTCACCAAAGCCCTCACCGCGCTTACTCGCCCGCAGACCCTCCCAGTGCGCCAGCCGCTCACGGATGCGGCGCTCGTGGCCGTTGGCGGTGGGTTCGTAAAGGGCCTGATGCTCGACGCCGTCGGGCAGGTAGTCCGCACCGGAGAAGCCGTCGGCCGTGTCCGGGTCGTACTCGTAGCCCTCGCCGTAGCCGAGCTCCTTCATGAGTCGGGTGGGGGCGTTGAGGATGTGGGCCGGCGGCATGAGCGAGCCGGTTTCGCAGGCCAGGCGCGCCGCCCGCCCGTAACCGCGGTAGACGGCGATGGACTTGGGCGCGGTGGCCAGGTAGACGACCGCCTGAGCGATCGCGAGCTCCCCCTCAGGCGACCCCAAGCGCTCGTAGGCGTCCCAGGCCGCCAGCGTCATCTGGAGGGCGGCCGGGTCGGCCATGCCGACATCCTCGCTGGCAAATCGCACCAGACGGCGCGCCACGTAGAGCGGGTCCTCGCCCCCGCCCAGCATGCGCGCCAGCCAGTACAGAGCGGCGTCCGGATCGGAGCCGCGCATCGACTTGTGCAGGGCGGAGATGAGGTTGTAGTGCTCCTCGCGGGACTTGTCGTACAGGGGAGCTCGGGAGGCGATGACACCGCGCAGCCCTTCAACGTCAAGTGGTTCCGGGCCGCCTGCGTCCTGGGCGGCGAGGACCTGCTCAACCATGCCCAGCAGGTAGCGGCCGTCGCCGTCGGCCATGGACAGCAGGGCGGTGCGGGCATCCTCAGTCAGGGCGAGGCTGCGACCTGTCAGGGACTCGGCGCGCGCTAGCAGCTCGGTCAGGGCGGCCTCGTCCAGGCGGCGCAGGACCATGACCTGGCAGCGAGACAGGAGGGCGCCGTTGAGCTCGAAGCTCGGGTTCTCGGTGGTCGCGCCGACCAGGACGACTGTTCCGTCCTCGACGTAGGGCAGGAAGGAGTCCTGCTGGGCGCGGTTGAAGCGGTGGATCTCGTCGACGAACAGGAGTGTGCCCTGCCCGATCTCGCGGCGGCGGGCCGCGGCGGTGAAGACCTTGCGCAGGTCGGCCACCCCGGAGAAGGTCGCCGAGACCTGCTCGAAGACCAGGCCGGTGCGGTCGGCCAGGAGCCGAGCGATCGTCGTCTTGCCGCAGCCCGGCGGGCCCCACAGGATGATGGAGGACAGGCGGCCGGTGGCGACCATGCGGCCCAGCGGGGCGTCGTCGGCGAGCAGCTGGTCCTGGCCGACGACGTCGTCGAGCGCCCGCGGGCGCAGCCGGTCGGCCAGCGGGCGGGACGGGTCATCGACGAAGCCGGAGCCATCGGAGCCGGCAGCGTCAAACAGCGAGGGCGAGTCCGGTTCGGGCACGTAACGAGCCATGCCCCGAGCGTAGGACCTGGCGGTGACATCAGTGCCGACGGTCGTCCGTCCGACCATCTCGACCCGCTCCGTTCACTCGGCCCTCCCGCATCCACGGGGACACTCCCCTCCGACCGGGGACAATCCCGTGCAGCCGGGGACAATCCCGTGCAGCCGGGGACATCTTGCGCGTGCGGGGACAGGATTCCGGTCCCCGCACGCGCGAACCGCACCCGGCCGCACAGAGATGTCCCTGCACGCGTCGAATGTCCCTGGCCGGGGTCGGACGCACCCGCCGATGGGATACCGGTGGACCAAGCACCGCAGGCCGGGCAGGACAATTCCCACCATCGGGCTGACATGGCCCCTCCGCCCGGGGGAGACTACGAGGTGCGCGGCCCCATCGCCGACCCCCGCACACGGGGCCGCACGCGACACGACCGGCAGGACCGGCGGCGTCCCACCACGGCGCCTCCACTCGGGAGGACACCCCATGACCTTCACCTACACGCTCACCTGCACACTCGACACCACCACGGCCCTCCCACCCGTGGCCGGCAGTGAGGAGCAGCGCGCCTACTGGGTCACCCCCACCATCCTGGCGTGGCCGCTGTCGCTGCTGCCCCGGGGGATGGACCGCGAGGTCGTCGTCACCGATGCCGGCGCCCCCCTCCCCAGCTCCGGCCTCGCCCTGCGTCTCATCACGGCACCCGACGGCGGCGCCGCAGCCATCCACGGCCGAATCCTGGGCGCGGACGGTATGCCCACCCCGACGGTGACGCCCCTGCGCATCGTCGGGAACCTTCCCGGCGAGGTCCTCGCCGCGCACCCCCACCTGGAGGGCTACATCGCCCTGAGCGCGACCAACGCCGCCGGCACCCCCCTGCTCGACGACGCTACCGTCGCTACCGCCCTGACCGGCCAAGTCGCCATCGCCCAGTACGTCGGGGCCCCGGACCCCACCGAGGACGCCGACCTCAGCGGCGCCCGCCTCGACGCCTTCACCGGGGTGCAGACCGCCATCCTCCTGGACCACCTCTATGCCAAGGCCGCCACCCGCGCCGAGCTGGGCGTCACCTTCACCGGCGGCCGGCCCTCCTTCGCCCTGTGGGCACCCACCGCGCAGGCCGTCACCCTCCTGACCTGGGAGACCGGCGACCCGCTGGGCTCAGTGCCGGAGGTCCCCGGCCCGCCGCGACGCACTCCGGCCGTCCGCTCGAGCGACGGCCGCTGGGTCGTGGACAACCGCCCCGATTCCCCAGCCGACGCCGCCTCGAGCGTCCCCGCCGCCCCCATCAGTGCCGGCTGCCAGTACCTGTGGGAGGTGCGGGTCTACGTGCCCAGCACTCGACGCGTGGAGACCAACGTCGTCACCGACCCCTACTCGACGGCGCTGACAACGGACTCGACCCGCTCGGTCGCCGTCGACCTGGCCGACCCACACCTGGCCCCCGAGCAGTGGGCCACCACCCGGGCGCCGGCGGTCCGCAACGACTCGGCCCGCAGCATCTACGAGCTCCACCTGCGGGACTTCTCCGCTGCCGACGGCACCGTCCCGCCCGAGCTGCGCGGCACCTACCGGGCCTTCACAGTGGCGGGCTCGGCGGGCGTGCGCCACCTGGCTGAGCTGGCCCGGGCCGGCATGAACACGATCCACTTGCTGCCCACCTTCGACATCGCCACCATCCCCGAGCACCGCGGCTCCCAGCGCCACCCCGACATCCCCGACGGCGCGCACCCGGCCTCGGCCGACCAGCAGGCAGCCATCGCGGAGGTGGCCGACCACGACGCCTACAACTGGGGCTACGACCCGCTCCACTGGGGCGCCCCCGAGGGCTCCTACGCGACCGAGGGCCACCAGGACGGTGGGGCGCGCGTCGTCGAGTTCCGCGAGATGGTGGGAGCCCTGCACGACCTGGGCCTCCAGGTGGTCCTGGACCAGGTCTACAACCACACGGCTGCCTGCGGGCAGGATCCGGGCAGCGTCCTGGACCGGGTGGTGCCGGGCTACTACCACCGTCTCGACGCCGTCGGGCGGGTGACAAACTCGACCTGCTGCGCCAACACGGCCACGGAGAACGCCCTGTGCGCGCGCCTCATGGTCGACTCGGTGGTGCGCTGGGCGCGCTGGTACCGGGTCGACGGCTTCCGCTTCGACCTCATGGGCCACCACCCGCGCGCCGTCATGGAGCGCGTGCGGGCGGCCCTGGACGAGCTGACGCTGGAGGCCGACGGCGTCGACGGCCGCTCCATCTACCTGTACGGGGAGGGCTGGAACTTCGGGGAGGTCGCGGGCAACGCCCTGTTCGTGCAGGCCACCCAGGGACAGCTCGACGGCACCGGGATCGGTGCCTTCAACGACCGCCTGCGTGACGCCGTCCACGGCGGGGGCGCCTTCGACCCCGACCACCGCGTCTTCCAGGGCTTCGGCACCGGCCTGCTCACGCAGCCCAGCGGCCTGGATCACCGCGGCTGGAACGAGCAGTCGGCGGACCTGGCCCACCGCACCGACCTGGTGCGCCTGGGTCTGGCGGGCAACCTCAAGGACTACGTCATGACGATCTCGGACGGGTCGGTGCGCCGCGGCATCGACCTCATCCACAACGGGGCGCCGGCGGCCTTCGCCTCCCACCCCCAGGAGAACGTCAACTACGTCGACGCCCACGACAACGAGACGCTCTACGACCTGCTGGCCTACAAGCTGCCCCAGGGCATGCCGGTGGCCGAGCGGGTGCGCATGAACACGGTGTGCCTGGCCACGGTGGCGCTGGCGCAGTCGCCGGCCTTCTGGAGCGCGGGCACTGAGCTGCTGCGCAGCAAGTCGCTGGACCGGGACTCCTACAACTCGGGGGACTGGTTCAACGCCATTGACTTCACGGGGCAGTCCAACGGTTTCGGACGGGGCCTGCCGCCGGCCAGCCGCAACGAGGGCTCCTGGGCGATCCAGGGGCCGCTGCTGCAGGACGACTGGCTGCGGCCCTCGCCCGAGGAGATCGCGGCGGCCCGCTCCCAGGCCCTGGACCTGCTGCGGCTGCGCGCCTCGACGCCGCTGTTCAGCCTGGGCTCGGCCCGCCTCATCCAGGACAAGCTGAGCTTCCCGGGGGCGGGCTTCGGGGCGCCGGCGGGAGTGATCGTCATGCTCATCGACGACACCCGGGGCGGCAGCGACGTGGACCCCGAGCTCGACGCCGTCCTGGTGGTCTTCAACGCCTCGGGTCAGACGCTCACGCAGTCGCTGCCCGAGCTGGCGGGCCGGGACTTCCACATCTCCCCCATCCAGGCCGAGGGGGCCGATGAGGTGGTGCGCCGCACCGGATTCGACCGCGCCAGCGGGACGATCTCGGTGCCGGCGCGCACCGTGGCCGTCCTGGTGCAACGGCAGGCGGCTTGAGTGCTCGCCTTCAGGCCCGGCCCAGGACGTCGTCGAGGTCGACGACGCCGCCGCGCAGGGCCAGCAGCACCAGCTGGACCCGGTCGCGGCAGCCGGTCTTGGACAGCAGGTGGCTCACGTGGGTCTTGACCGTGGGCATGGACAGCCACTCCCGGTCGCAGATCTCCTGGTTGGTGAGCCCCAGGGCGATAAGCGCCAGGATCTCGCGCTCACGCTGAGTGAGGCCCGCGACCTGCTGGGAGGCCTCGGCGGCCCGAACCGCCTCGACTGAGTCCTCGGAGGCGTGGCGGCCAGCGCCGCCCCCGGGAAGAACGCCGCTGACCCGGCCGGTGCGCACGGCGGTGAGCAGCCGGCGCGTCGGCCCCGGGGAGATGACGGAGTCGCCGTCGTGGACGGTGTGGATCGCTGCGATGAGGTCCTGGGGCGGGGTGTTCTTGAGCAGGAAACCGGCCGCTCCGGCCTCGATGGCCCCCATGACGTAGCCGTCGGTGTCGAAGGTGGTCAGGATGACGACCCGTCCGGTAGTGCCGCGGGCCATGAGCTCTCGGGTCGCGGCGAGTCCGTCCAGCCCGGGCATCTGCACATCGAGGAGGAGCACATCGACGGGGTCGGCGGCGTTGCGCCTGAGGGCGTCGTTGCCGTCGACGGCGCGCCAGACGACCTCCATATCCGGCTGCGCCCCCAGCAGCATGGCCAGCCCCATGGTGAACAGCGGCTCATCATCGGCCAGACCCAGGCGGATCACAGGTGCCTCCCCTTCTTGACGGTAACTCACCGGAAGTATCCGCCCTTCGGGTTCGGCTGGTGCGGTTTTGTGCTGACGAGGTACCGACACCCCCCTGCGATGTTCGCCATATGAGCAGAGCTGGCTCTCACTGTGGAACGCAGGGGAGCTCTGTCGTCACCCGCCATCCACCCTCAGCCACGGGACCGGCGGTGAAGGTGCCTCCGAGCTGGGCGACCCGGTCGCGCATGCCGATGAGGCCGAAGCCGCAGTGCCTCGTGCCTTCGGAGACGCTCACCGCGGGGCTGAGCACAGTGGCCGACTCGTGCGGCGCCTCCGCCGGCACAGCGTCCGTCTGCCCCCCAGTGTTCTGGCGATACGAACGGTCGTCAGTCCTCAGCGCAGGGTCCGTGTCTTCGGCCGGCGACTCCGGGACCGGGGTGTTCTCGACGACGAGGGTGACGAGCTCCGCCCCGGTGCGCAGCGAGACTCTCGTGACCGCACCGGGAGCGTGGCGCAGCACGTTGGTCAGCGACTCCTGGACCACCCGGTGAAGGACCTGCGCCACCGCCGAGGGGATCCGGCCAGTCGGGTCGGCCTCCAGGGTGACGGGCAGTCCCGCCCGCTGCGCCTGACGCACCGGTTCGCGCAGAAGCTCCAGGCGCTGGCCCGACGTCGCCCCTCCGGCTCCGGTGCCGTCCTCGGCTCCGGCCTCAACAGTGCCGGCAGCCCCACCGCCGGTACCGCCGGTGAGACGGCCGGCAGCGCCGGTGTCAAAGCCCCTACCAGCAGCGAAGCCGGAACCGAGCACAGCGGCCGCATCGACATCGCCGGCGTCGGCGTCGGCATCGGCATCGGAACGCAGCATGTCGACCAGGGCATGCACCTCGTCGACGGAGCGGCGGGAGGTCTCTCCGATGACGGCCAGGGCCTCGTCGGCGGCTGCCGGATCGGTGGCCAGAATGGCGCGGGCGCCCTCGGCTTGCATGGCGATGACGGTGAGGCTGTGGCCCAGCAGGTCGTGGACATCGCGAGCGATGCGCTGCTGCGTCTCAATGACCGCGAGGCGCCGCTCGGTGGCCTGCTGCGCCTCGAGCACCGAGGCCCGCTCGAGGGCCCGGTTGTAGCGGTCACGGCTACGGCGCCGCGCAGCGCCGACGAAGGCCGCCACGATCGTCACCAGCCAGATATTGACGACGACCACGGACCGTGCCTCACCTGCGTGGACGTAGCCGCCGATGAGGTGGAATACGCGCGCCGTCGCCAACTCCACGCCCACGATCTCGAGGACGAGCGCCACCCACCGCCATGGCGCCTCCAGGCGGGACTGCGTCGTCTCCACCGCGATCAGGCCGGTCACGACGAAGAAGACGGAGAACCCCGTGAACAGCACGAGGTGCGCGCTCAGGCAGATGCCGGCCACCACAACGAAGAGCAGCGGGGAGTGGCGCCGGACGGCCAGAGCCAGGGCGCAGGCCCCCACCAGCAGGGCGTGGAGCACCGGCCCCGCCCCCTCGACGAGCCAGAACGCCGCGTCGGGCCGGCCAAAGCACAACAGGAAGAAGAAGGCCAGAGCGATGACGACGTCGACCGCGCTCGTCCACGGGACCGAGCGCGGGTCGCGCCAGGCAACCGGGGTCGATCCCACCGACGCCGCCGGCCCGGTCGGGGCGGGGTCCACCGAGTCGGCCCGCGCCGCCTCACACCCCAGCCGCTTTCTCATGCCTGAACCGTACCGTCGCGACCGCGAGCCTCCGAGGCCGCCGCCAGGATTTCATACCCGGGTATGAGCCGGGCCATCCCACCGATTCCCGGAGCAGACCACGGGCTGATGCTCACCAGATCCGACGCGAGCATCCTTGTTCCCATGACGACCTCGCATCGCATCCCACCAGCGCCTTCAGCACCTCTCCAGGCGCAGGCGGCCGCCTCCAGCACGCCGCCTCAGCCAGCCCAGACCACCCCTCCGGCTCCCCTCCCGCAGGCCGGCGGGCCGGCCCCGGGAACGCCTGCCTCCGACGCCGTCGTCCTGACCCACGACCTCACCAAGACCTTCGGCAGCCGCACCGTCGTCGAGGGGCTCAACCTCGTGGTGCCCCGCGGGGCCGTCTACGGCTTCCTGGGCCCCAACGGCTCGGGCAAGTCGACGACGATGAAGATGCTGCTGGGACTCCTGGCGCCCACGCGCGGGCGGATCAGCGTGCTCGGTCGGCCCTTCAGCCCGACCACGCGCGCCGAGATCATGTCACGCACTGGCTCGATGATCGAGAACCCACCCGGCTACAGCCACCTCACGGGCGCGGAGAACATGCGGATCGCGGCGAAGATGCAGGGCCTGAGCGAGCGGCAGGTCAGCCGCGCCCTGACGCTCGTGCGCCTGACTGAGCACAAGGACCGCCTGGTGCGCACCTACTCACTGGGCATGAAGCAGCGCCTCGGGATCGCTCTGGCGCTGGCCCGCCAGCCCGAGCTGCTCATCCTCGATGAGCCCACCAACGGCCTGGACCCGGCCGGTATCGAGGAGGTGCGCCGGCTGCTGGTCGAGCTCTCCGGCGAGGGCGTCACCGTCATGGTCTCCAGCCACCTGCTCGACGAGATCGACCGCATGGCCTCCACGCTCGGCATCCTGTCGGGCGGGCGCCTGGTCTTCCAGGGCACGCGCGCCGAGCTCATGGAGCGCTCGGTGCCGGATGTCCTGGTCGTCACCCCGACGCCGCAGGCCGTCCTGAGCCCTCAGGTCCTGACCGGACTGGTGCCGACGCAGGCACTCGCAGCGTCGACGGCGGCCGGCGCCCCCGGCGCCTCCGCCTCGCCCAACCCGACCGCTGTTCCCGTCACCGGTTCTGCCACAGGCCCGACGCTGACGCCACAGGGCGTGCGCATCCCGGGGATGTCGAAGGAGGCGGTCGCCGAGCTCATCAACCGGCTGGTGAGCGCCGGCGTCGAGCTGCACGAGGTACGGCGCGAGGCCCAGAGCCTCGAGGACGTCTTCATGGACCTCACCGGTCGCGGAGGTGTGCTGTGACGACCAGCGCCGCACTCTCCTCCTTCCCCGCCGTCGTTGCTCCGACGTCGGATCATGGCTTGCCCGGTTCCCGGCAGTCATCCGCACCCGGCTTCCTGACGGCTGTGGGTGTCGAGCTCCTCAAGATGCGCCGGCTGCGCACGCCTTTGATCACGACGCTGATCGTCAGCACATCGGTGGCTTTGTGCAGCATGAGCCTCTTCAGCGCGTCGTTCACGGAGAGCTCCCATGACCCGCATGCGATGCCGTGGGCAAGGCTGTTACTGACCACGGGCTTCTTCAACGCGATGATCGGGCCGATCCTCGTCTCCGTGCTCGCCAGCCGGCAGACGGATATCGAACACACCGGCTCCGGCTGGAACCTGGCCGCCGCCTCCGGCCTGACGCCGGGAACCCTGTGCCGGGCCAAGCTCGTCGCCCTGTCACTCCTCATCGTCCCAGCTGTGACGGGTCAGAGTCTGGGCATCATCACGCTCGCCCGTTTCAGAGGACTGTCGGTGGCGCTCGACGTCGGCCCCTGGGCCACGTACACGACTCTCCTCATCTGCGTGGACCTGGCCATGTGCGCCTACTTCCTGTGGCTCGCAGCCGTGGTGGAGAACCAGATGATCGTCATGAGCACCGGGCTGCTCAGCGGCTTCATCGGAATCTTCACCCTGCTCGTACCACCTGAGATAATCCAATGGACCCCCTGGGGGTACTACGCCCTCATCACTCCCGCCGCCATGAGCGCCACCGAGCACTCTCAGCCGGACGTCACCTACATTGACGTCCCGGCGGGGTGGATCACCGGCTTCCTCATCCTGACGGTTCTCCTCTTCACCGTTGTCACCCACCGGCTCGACAAGATCGAGAGGTAGTCCCGTGAGCACTTCTGCACTCATTCCCGTCACGACCCACCGCGCGGGCAACACCGGCTTCCCGTCCCTGCTCGCCGCCGAGGTCATCAAGCTCAAGCGCTCCTCGGTGTGGGTGGTGGCCGTTCTGCTGCCGCTGCTCGCAGTCATCACCGGCACCTTCAACTTCTACCGAAATCAGGGGGTCTTCTCCGCGGAATGGGGAGATCTGACGTCCCAGATATCCTTGTTCTACTCGATGTTCTTCTGCTCGTTGGGGGTGGCCCTGCTGGCCTCCGCCGCATGGCGGATGGAGCACCGGGGCACGAGCTGGAACGCTATGCGGACCTCCCCGCACTCCCCGGTATCCGTCGTCCTCGCCAAGACCCTGGTCATTGTGCTTCCGGTGCTGACCATGCAGGTGGCGCTCATCGTACTGGCCTGGATCTCGGGGGCCTTCGTGATGGGTCTCGGTCTCGCAATGCCCAGCACCGTCATCGCCTCCAATCTTCTGGCAGTGGTCAGCATCATCCCGCTCATCGCCCTGCAGTCACTGCTGAGCATGCTCATGCGGTCCTTCGCCGCGCCAGTGGCACTGGGATTCGTCGGCTGCGTCGTCGGATTCGGCCTGGGAGCGGCACAGAACCCTCTGGCCTACGCCATCCCCCAAGGGCTTGTCAGCATGACACTGTCGCTGGGATCGACAGCCCTGACGGCCGGGGAACTGGACGCGGCGAGCATGGTTCCTCTCCTGCTCTCCATTGTTGGTGTCGGCGCTGTCACGTGGTGTCTGCTGGTCCTTGTCGCCCGCCAAACCGGCGGCGTGCGCTAGCAGATCGGCACAGCGCGCCCGCCCGGCGTCGTCGAGAACGTGCCTTTCCATCCAGAACTGCGTTCTCCCGCAGATGACTAAGGACAGATCTCAGTCATCTGCGGGAGAAGTGCGTCCCCGACGAAAAACACAGTCGCCGACGGCGTTCCCCCGAAGCGGCGCACAGTGCGGCCGCCCGTGTTCACCCAGCCTTGGCGAAGTGGTTGAGCAGGGAGTCGATGTCCTGCTGGATGCGGCCCCAGCGCACGACGTGGGCGCCGGTGTCCTCGTAGCGCTCGTAGCCGATGCCGGCGCCGTCGAGCGCCTTCTCGAAGCTCTGCTGGCTGGGCAGCACGACGCTCTCGTAGCGATCGCTCTCAGTCCCGGAGACCAGGAAGACGCGCTTGCCGCGGTAGCTCTCCACGTGCTCGACCGGATTGTCCGCGCTCACCCGCGCCTGGTCCCACGGGATCCCGTAGATGGTGCCGCCCTTGAGGTCGGTGGCTCCGGCGGTGAAGTTCGCCCAGTGGACCACCGCCCCGTCCTGGATGCGCAGGTCGGCCGGCCCCGAGTGGCTGGAGACCGACGCGAAGAGCTCGGGGTACTTCGCGGCGTACTTCAGGGCCCCGAAACCACCCATCGAGAAGCCGGAGATCGCGCGACGGGAGGCCTGCCCGGTGGTGGCGAAGGTGGCATCGACCCAAGGGAGGAGCTCCTTGATGTGGAAGGTCTCCCAGTTGCGCGGCCCCACGTTGGAGGACTCGGGGTCGGAGTACCAGCCGGCTTTGCCGCCGTCGGGCATGACGACGATGAGGTCGCGCCCCGCGGTGTGGTTGCGGATGTCGTACTTCGTGTCGAAGGTCGAGTAGTTCTCGCCGCCGCCGTGCAGCAGGAAGAGCACCGGGTAGCGGCGTGAGGTGTCGTAGCCGTCGGGCAGCAGCACGTTGACGCGTGGCAGCCAGCCGATCGAGGACGTGGCCAGCTTGTAGTACTGCATGCGGCCGTGGTCCTCGTGCTCGGCCACGGTGAGGGCAGCCTGGGCCGGGGCCGCTCCGGCGACGACGGCGCCGCCCCCGATGACGGAGGCGGCGGCGAGACCACCCACCCCCTTGAGCAGGGTCCGGCGGCTGAGCCGGTGGGCGCAGGCACGGTTGGGCTGAAGGTGGGATGGCGAGTCAGCGGGCGGGGTCTGTGCACTGAAAGGCATGGCGTGTCCTTGGATGTCGACGGTGACGGGCATGGCGGGGCGGACCTGCCGCCCCGGGGACCGGCCGGCTGACGGGCACCGGCCGACCCTTGCGACAAGGCCTCACGGCGGCGCCTCCATCGGCATCCACCTATGAGACTTGCTTCACACCATACGCTAACCGCTCGGTTAATACCACCCCTTGTCGCGTCCGGCCCGGAGGAGCTCAGGCGTCGAGCAGGGCGCGCAGGTTGTGCACGTACCGCTCGAAGGCCACGCGCCCCTCAGGGGTCAGTGCCAGGTAGGTGGCAGGACTGCGCCCGGAGTAGGTCTTGTTCTGCTGCACGTAGCCCGCCCCCTCCAGCTTGGACAGGTGCGTGGACAGGTTGCCCGCCGTCATGTCCAGCAGCTCGCGCAGCCGCGGGAAGTGCAGCTCGTCGCCAACGGGCACGGCGGCCAGGGTCGCCATGATCCGCAGGCGGGCCTGGGCGTGAATGACGGGGTCGATATCGACGGCGGAGGCCGTTGCAGCAGCGAGGACTTCAGCTCCGGCACCGGCCGACTCAGCCAACTCAGCCGACCCCTCCGCCCGGCCAGCACTCTCCGACCTCTCGGACCGCTGCACCCTGACCCCTCCGGTCACCTCACGCACCTCGCTTCGATTCTGCGGCAGCAGCGACGACAGCGGCCACCAGCATGCCGCCCCCACCGGCCACGGACATGATCCACCAGGCCCAGGGCATCCCGACAATCGTGACCACCAGGGTGACCAGGAGGATCCAGCCGCCCAGGACCCCCATGACCGCCTCATTCCACAGTGCGGCGCTCATGAGGAAGATGACGCCGACGATGAGGCAGGGCAGGGCGTTGGACACCACGCTGGCGACCTCGTTGGCCTGGCTCGTATTGAGGGCGGCCAGGAAGGCATTGACTCGACCGAGGATAAGGGCGCTCAGCGGCATCCCGAGGAACCAGGCGAGACTGTAGTAGATGCCCTCTCGGCTGCTTCGGCCGCGGATGCCGCGCACCTTGGGGACGATATAGGCGAAAGTGAACAGCAGGGCCGCTGCGAGACAGCCGTAGAAGAACAGGTACGGCACCAGCGGCAGGCTGTAGTCCGCCCTGCGGGAGAGGGCCAGGGCGGCATAGCCGATCAGCCAGGCCAGCCCCCAGGCGACCAGGACCGGAGTCGCCTTGACCCTGTGCCGCTTGAGATAGGCGCTCCGCTGGGCCTCGACAACGGCAAGGGCCTCATCGGGCCCCGCCGGAATCCGCTGATCCTCAGTGGCCGCACTCATGGTGAACCTCCTCGTCAACAGGGGTTTGCGTTTCAAACCAACCCCAGGATAGCGCCCTTTGGTTTGTGTTGCAAACTACTTTGAATAAGTCAACGCCGCTGCGCGGCTCCTTCCGGCGTAGGAGGGTCCACCCAGGCTCTCCCTCTAGAATCGGCGTCATGACAGATGCGGCACCAGGGTCCCCCCCGCCGGCCGGCGACCTCGACCACGCCTCGACGCTCAGCTCGGCTCCCGGCGGGTCCCCCACCGCCGTCGACCAGCAGGCATCTGCGGCCCCCGTCCCGTCCGCCGTCTCGGCCACCTCCGCGCCCTCCGCGGAGTCGACCTCCACCTCTCCGGTCGGCATCCCGGTCATCGGCGTCGCCCCCATGGCCGAGCCCACCCCAGCCTCCGGCCCCGCCGCCCCCCGCTCGACGACGCTCCTGGTGGACACCACCGCGCACCGCCTGCGCCGCACGGAGGACCTGCTCGACC
>ERZ773021.385-NODE-385-length-21173-cov-6.79032_pt1 | contig 21173 bp, 24 predicted proteins | sample MGYA00511668_ERZ773021 | MGnify/ENA primary metagenome ERZ773021 (study PRJEB29015, sample SAMEA2737961) | human oral metagenome | biome: human oral; feature: human-associated habitat; material: dental | place: China | collected 2032 ... | reverse complement strand
TAGTTAGTGAAGTCTAAAATGCGAGTTCTACCATCTTCAAGAATTTCTTCAACAACACCATGTTGAATGATACATTCGAAAATTTCTTCTGCTTCCAACATTTCTCTGTGGATAGCACGAACCAATTTATTACGTAGTCGAATAGGACGACGGCAAGTTACATTTACAAGTTTAGCCATTGATATTTCCTCCTAGATAGATTCAATTAATTCATCTTCAGAAGTAAGAACAGATTCGATCAAAGCATCATCAATTAAATGATAAGCTTCAGTCAATTCAATATCATCTTCAACTTCTTCAGCGATTTCTTCACTGTCTTTTTCATGTTGTTGGTCAATATCAGACATCAATTCAATTTCAGCAGCTTCATCTTCATCTTCTGCTTCAATATCAATTTCTTCATCTTCTAGACCTTCAACGGAGTCAATATCATCATTATCTTCGTCGTCATCTAATTCTAATTCATCAGAAGCATCAACGATAGCATCGATAGTTTCATCCATATCTGCATCATTTACGTCATCAGTTGCGATTACATCTTCAACTGTAGCTGCAGTATCTTCTAGATCTTGATGGATAGTTTTGTTATCATCCATTTCAATATCCTCCTTTAGTAATCAAGTTCATTATATTCATTATCGTCAACTAAATCATCTAGATCATCACTAGACATAGTTGCTAAGAATATACCTTCATCATCAACAATATCATCGCTTGCCATATCAGCATCAATGGCATCGATAATATCCCGTTTTGCAATCATAGTATCTAAAAATCCGTTCTCGTCAATCATGACATTGAACGCATCTTCGTTATCAATTTGCTCTTTGAAATAATTATCGAGTTCGTTCATTTAGAGTACCTCCATATAGATTACTGATATGTTAACGAGATAGGTTTTTCATTATATTCTTAACCTGTTCTTCTAGGATAAATATGATTACAGGAACGTAGTAAAAAATAATGTTTGCTGGTAAAGAATAGTTAAATTCTTCTAATGATTTTAGTAAGAATTCATCATATCTATTTAACTTATCTTGATTATCATTAAAGTAATCTATGATAATATTCTTGAAATAATATGGATCATCAGTTTCATATCTTTCATTATCTCTGATTCTCATCACAGTATCATCATCAAAAGATGGAACTACCCAGTTATCGCCAGGTTTATATTGATGGAAGATATAGTAATAATCTTCGATATTATAGTATAAGATAGAAGTCTTATCTTCAATCTTCATACCATAACAAGATGGATTATTAATACAAGATCTATCTTTTCTTTCTAAAGAATGGAAAAGAGTTCTAGAGTAATCTAAAGCAAAAGATTCTTTAACTGCAAGTTGGTGAGCAATTTGCATGAATGGTATACTCAAAGTATTCATTAAATCGTTTCTCTTAATGAACTCAATCATATAACTATCATAGAAATTATGATTATCATAAGTGAATATGAAAGTTTGAGTCTTATTAGAGTAAAATAATGAACGATAGTAAGTGATCATATCAGTACAAATATTCTCTAATCGTTTAATATAAGCATGGTCATCATCTTTAATAACTAAAGATAGATTTGTACCAATATTAGTTGTATCCATTGTATAAGATCCAACTACTAAGGATTCGATATCTGTATTATCACCATCATGGGAGCTTAAACGATAAGAAATCTTATACATATTAACTCCAGTTGGCAATGTATCTAAAGTAACACCTGTAACTTTAAATAGGTATTCTTCATCTGTATGATTGATTATAAAATAGTCTTGCGGATATGGTTTGAATGCATTTGGAAGGACATATGCATCACCTTCAATAGAATCAGATTCAATACCATAATCTCCAGACTCTAATTGGACTTGAATCTTATCTAATCCAAATAGAACTGTATCTTTAATTTTATTATATCTTAATGGAGAATCTCCATCAGTGTAGCTATATGCTTGATCAGTGCCTTCATCTAATGTACTTTCTGCAGTATTGATATTGAAGTAAGTACAAATCGTAGGCGGTTTATCTGTAAATGTATAGAACGTATTATCCAATCTATCTTTCTTAGAGTCTAAGATAGAATTAATAGTCCCAACATAGGTAGTATCTAGGAATTTTCCCATATGTTACCTCCTTTATTAATGAGATGTTTAAGAAAAAAAAATAAAGTGAGCGGATGAGGTTTGTCCCCATCCGCATCATAATATTTGTCTTACTGAATCTTTAATTTTACTTAATGGTACTCCATAATCTTTTTCTCCAGATTCATTTCTATGGAAATATACAGAAGATCCTCTAAAGAATTGGATATTATTATTTATGAAGAACTCTGATTGTCTCATAGATATATCACCAGCATCATCATTATCAAAGTACAAATGTAAATCCATATTCATAATTCCTCTAGAGAGAATTAATGAAATTACATTCGGATATTTGTTTCCAGATGCAGCCATATATATTCCATTAGCCCCATATGATAAGTTTGTAAATACTGAAAGGATATCAAATTGCCCTTCAGTGATATTAACTAAAACCTTATCGGTAGTTATAGGAATCTGAGCTGGAATAGAATACGTTTTAGTAAAGTTATTTTCTGATAGCTTCACTATTAAATATCTGAATTTCTTATCGACTGGCTTAATACATCGCATAATTAATGCTGTATTATTAATCGAGAGGAAACCCACATACTCACGTTGAATTCGCTCATAATCAGATTCTGTTGCTCCCAAAACATGCACAATCTGACGTTTAAAGAACGTAAAATCAAATATAATCTTAAGTTCTAATAAATACCATATTGGTAAAACTACACCTAAACGAGAATTTACATAGTCTACCTTTTCTTGGTAGATTCTATCATCTAAGACAAAATCTTTATACTTTATTATTCTTTCATCTGCAGAAATAGAAGAGTAAGCTTTTGGCTTACTCTTCAACATCTTTTTATTATATTCTTCTATCTCAGATATTAAAGATAAGTCTTTTATCTTTAATAAGTCTAAGAAGTTTCTATTTACTAATCCACCAGCTTCGCATTTAAAGCAATTATACATGATAGGTTTATCTTTAGATACACCAATATACATATGCTTTTTACCTGGGGACGACGTATGCCCGCAATACGGACATCTTAAAATTATTTCTTTCTTACCAGCCGCAAATTGCGAATCTGGTATTGCAGATTTTAATCTGTCCGCTATATTCATAATTTACCTATGCTTTAAAAAAGTAGATATTAGAATATTCAATAATCTTAGCTTTAATTACTTCGTCTCTTGCTTCGGCATGTAAGAATTGTAATCCTTTTAAGATAGAATATTCATTACAATTTAAGACATTCAATAAATATTCTAAAGAACGTCCTTCAATCATTACCATATAGAATAATTCTTGGTAATTGATTGTTTTACGACCAGTAATATTTATTTCTCTGCCTTCACTACTAGTAAACTTAATATCTTTATCATCGATATTTGTAATAATATTAGTAGGGGTTGTAATTGGAGCGATAATTATGTCACCTTTATTAGATTTTAAAGAGCTACTGCATTTTTTATCATTAGTTCCACATTCAGCATCAAGAATATATCCTACAATTTGATTTGGATTAAGCTCTGGATATTTTTCTTGAATCTTAGTCAAATTATGATGATTATTAAATTCTTTTTTAACTTCAATATTATATTCTTTCATTATATTCACTCCCATATTATTCAAATTATTTAGTTTGATTCTTTTCATTGAAAATAGATGCTCTTAATGAGAAAAATGGTAACGAATTCCTAATATAAGCACTATCTACATCATCACCTATTAGACCATATATAAATTCATATCGCTCACATACCGGGCTAGTAATATATATCCTAACAAATGTATCCAATTCTTTGTATATATTAGGATATTTATTAACTTTTTCTATTAAATTTTTAATAGCACTTAATCTAGGAGTATTATAAGTTAGATTATTTTTATTAGTAAAATCTTTAATAATTTCTACTAAGTTATCTACTGTAACATTTTTATTATTTAATATTACATCTATCAAAATATCTTGTATTTTTAAAGTATACTCTAGATTATATTTCGTGCCAAATACTTTAACACTAGTTGCAAAAATAGATACAGTAGTATCGATACTATTATCGTTCTCGAACTTATTCAATGTATGATAAATTTTTGTGTGATTATATGCATAGTCTAAAATTTTATCATAATTAAAATATCTATATAATGGGTTATTAAATATATGATGCTTTTTATTATCATTAAATTCGCGTACAGCATCAGCTGGATTAAGATTAATAATATCCATATATGTAAAATCAGAATTAATGCGTCTACTTATCCGCGTATATGCAGTATTTAAAATATCATAACTTAATCTTGATGTAAATATTTTAGTAATTATTTTATTTTTGCCCTTTAATGACACTCTATTTCTCTTAATAAAATCAAAATTGATAATGTCTGTTTCAGTTACATTTTTTAATAGCCTTTCCATTATGAAACCTCCTATAAAATAAAATTAAAAAAGTTTATTTTGTAAAACTATATTGCCTCCAATATATAAAATTTAGGAGATGAGTATTTAAACTCATCTCCTTAAAATTATTTATCTAATTTAGATACACGTTTAGTTAGTACTTCATAATAACCAGTCATATAGTGTAACTGCTCTGCTAATAGATCGAAGTCTTCACATTCTTTATTTTCATTTAAGAATTTAATCAATCGTTCTACTTTTTCACCAAGTTCTTTACGTTCTTCAATTAGTCTTGTTTTCCAATCTTCCATTTTAATTTTCCTTTCTGTTATAACAAAAATCAATATATCTATAATTATAATATATATATCTTTTAGTTTTTACAAATATTTATTTTGCCAAATCTATCAATATTAATAATTTCTCCAATCTTCAATGTAGGAATATCGCAATGACATACTTCCATAGATTTTTGGATTGCTTCACTACATCTTAAAGGTACTCTATTAAAGTAATCATAACTAGGATAATTATAATACATCCAAGGTATAGACTCTATAGTCTCGTTAGGTAGAAAGATTTCAGAAATTCTCGAGGATAAAAGTTCACCATCAAAACTTAGTTCTGTATCTATACTAGTGACTTTAAACATAGCTTTTCCATCTCTCATTATAAATTCCTTCTTTTCATTTATAATAAATATGCAATCTAAAAACCTTCTAATTTGCACATCCATATCTTCAAATGCTAATAATTTCAGAATATCTAAAAGCATTTTATCCAACCTCGCTAATAACGAAATTTATTTACACTACCATATCTATCAATAATAAAAGAATCTCTAGGAGTCAATGTAGGAATGATAATGATGGCATATACCTCCATAGCTCTTTGAATTATTTCACTACATTTTAGCGGTACTTTATTGAAATAATTATAGCTAGGATATTTATCACATATAGCAGTAGCTTTATTACTAAAACTTTCAGTTATATCTGATTTTATAATTTCACCATCAATAGTAATTTCTGTATTTATAGTAGTATATTTAAATACGTTTTTACCATTTTCAGTAACTTGCCCTGTTTTACTATTAGTAATGCATATATGATCATTATACTTATTAATTTTTACATCCATACCTTTAAATGCCAACAATTTCAAAGTATCCAAAAGCATTTTAATATACCTTTCTATCGCAAAGACGATTTATAGTTATTTCACCAAATCTATCAATATTAATATAATCCCCAGGCGCCAGTTTAGGTATATCGCAACTACACACTTCCATAGATTTTTGAATTGCTTCACCGCACCTTAGAGGCACTTTATTAAAATAATTATAACTAGGATATTTATCATATATCTGCTGAGGCATAAGCACTACCTTTTCATTAGGTGATATAAAGTTTTCAGAAATTCTTGATGATATAAGTTCACCGTCCAAATTAATCTCTGTATCTATGCAAGTAGATTTATACATATATTTTCCATTTTTATGTATTAATTCCAACTTTTCATTTCTAATACATATACAATCATAGAATTTCTTAATTTGTACATCCATATTTTCAAATGCTAATAACTTCAGAATAAGTAAAATCATCTTGCACCTTCTTAGTTAGAGTAATTATTTTACCATGTTTATCAATAAATATAACTTTACCATCATCCAATTTAGGAATATCACAACTGCATACTTCCATAGATTTTTGTATTGTTTCACTATGTAAAGAAGGTAAGTTATCATAATATTCTTGACTTGATTTATCAATGATTCTATGAGAATCTTTATAATTATTATCAACACGTATTTTAGAAGTTTTGAAAATCTTTGAATATATAATTTCTCCATATAAATTAATTTTCGTAACTATACGTATAACCATAACTGTATAACCATCAGGTCTATCATGAATTTCTTCACGACTATTTTCTATAATTATATGACCAGTATCTTTATCTTTCGATATTTCTACATCCATATATTCAAATGCAAATCTTTTTAAAGTATCTAAAAGCATTTTAAATCTCCTGATAAATAGAATACGATAGGAGTTGAACTCCTATCGTATATCATATTTCTTATTATAATATTTACTTCGCATGAATTTAATCATATCTGTAAATGCATCTCTAGCTTCACGATTGAAGTTATCGACATTTTTATACTTACCAGTCTTTTTACTTTGAGTCATGATATTATCAGTATCGTCTAAAATATAAACTCTATCTCTATCTTCACCTAGGTCAGCATAATAAAATTTATCCTTATTAATACCAAATCTATACCCAGTAAATTCAGACTTAAAATTCAGTCTATCTCCAAGAATCAATGAAGATATAATGGAAAAATATCCTATTAGTTTCATTCTTCCTCCGATATTAATAATTCCATTATCATTGTAATTCGATGGGCCAGAATATCTTTTAGTTTAGAATCTGTAATCCCAGTATACATAGTGTGTAAAGCTACCTCTAGGGTTTTAACAGATTCAATGTCATCAAGATCTAGCCCTTTTTTAATATCTTCAAGATTATTATAAAATACGATAAATCCTAATAGCGATAATGCATCACAATCTTCAGGCTTTATCTTAGTTTTTGGAAATTGTAATATATTATTCGAATCATCTTCATTATGATTAGAGAAAGTATCTTCAAATAAAGATTTAGTTACATCATCTACACCAATACCAAGAAGTTCAGCAATCTCTTCATAGGATTTCTTCCGATCATAGTATAGATGTCTAATCTTTCCACTTAATGCATGCATCTTTATCACCTATCTATTATTAATCAAACTAGCATAAATTAAGAACTCTTCATTCAATAGCTCTTGTTGTGGTACAAATGGTAAACCGGTATTTTCTTTATTTTCAAAATCAATGATTTGGAATTTAGAAGATACAATGGTAGCCAACATAGCTATCAAAAGATTAGTAATCTTTTCATTATGATAAATAGCAGCAACTGCTTCATATGTACTAGAAGAAGTAATCTTTTGAAGTTCCTTCTTATTCATATTTACACGTTTGATTACTTTAACAAACTTACCAGATAGAATTGCTTCCATCGTATGTAGATTGTTTGCTGCAAGTATTCTCTTAGCTGCAATAATAAGTTTAATATAACTTGTTAAATCAATAGATCCTAACGCAGATGGATCACCAAACCATTTATAGAATAAATAGCATACTAATATCTTTTGATGTGGAACTATTGGAGACTTACGTCCTTTAGATAATTCTACTTTATAGTATTCTATTTCTTCTTTAGAGAATGGACCAAATCTTTCTTCTATTTGTTTCATAGTAGAATGAAAGTTTACTTGATTATGCATAAGCAATGCTTCATTCTTCTTAGAAAGATGTGATTCAAACTTATCGAATTCTGAATTATCATCATCATCGTCACCTTCATTACGATCAGATGATAATTGGTTGAAGGAATATTCATATTTAGCTCTAATAATCTTATTAGTAATATTACCTTTAATAGATACATAGATCAAGTTTAGAATATTCATTTCATAGATTGCTTTAGGGATAATCTGACTAATAATAGCCCATACAATTTCAATATTATATGTGAACTTATTCTTAGACCGAATATATTGCTTATCCCAAGAACCACTATTCTTAGACATATCTTGAATGATACGACTATTTGCAGTTTCAGATAATTTGGTCAAGATATCAATATCTGGATGCATATCAATAATAAGAATTTCATAGAACTCCATTAGATAAGCATCGATATTTTGAATCTTCTTCATATATGCATAATGTGTCAATAATGGAATTAGAATAATTTGGAATAATCCAATTTCCATCAATGCACTTAAATGACGATTACTATATTGAAGTACGTTGCCGTCTTTCTTATTACGTTTAATATGAATAATAAAATTATCTTCATTCATAGCTTTAACTTTACGAGCAAATGTACTAAACAAAATATCTCGTTTAATATCAGCCATGAATTGTTGTTTTGTATATAATCCAGCATCATCAGTATCAATCATAAACTTCATACGAGCATATATTGCTAGCAATTCATGATCAGGATCATAGTATTTTTCAAAATAATTCAAATATTGTGTAAAATGATCTACTTTCTCTTCAGAGGAGTAGCATTTCTTTACACTTAGAATGAATGAATCAAACATAAGCATGTCTTCATCATCATTAGTTAAAATTTTAGCCAAAGGGGCCATAATTTGTTTACCCCTAAGACCTCTAAATATAATATCTTCTGGATTTGGTACCCATCTATCTACAGGTGGGATAGCATTCGTATCAGATATGCTTAAAGTATAATTTTTAACTTCTGGAGTTCTAATAGAATAGTCTCGATCTAATTCCTCTCCTGGAGTTATTTCACGTCTTACAGCTTTACTTGTTAAAGCTTCAGTTAATTGCATCGTACACCTCCGATAAAACTACACATATTCTAAATTATAATATATAATTTATTTACGTTTTGTAGTTTTAGTCGTGCGAGTAACCCTAATATTATTAGATTTCTTTTGTTTATGCTGAGTGGTTGCAGTTCTTTTAAAAGCTTTGGTGGTTTTTGTCTGTTTTATATTACCACCACTATCATTACGTTTACGTTCAAGTCTATGCTTAAACATAGGATCTACTTTACGTAGATGACTTTCTGCTTCTTCACGCTCAATAGCTTTTATATCAGACTTGGTTACTAGTTTTAAGAAATCATCTTTTCTATTAATTTTAAGATTAGATGCTTCATAATAATGCTTCTCTAGATAACCATGTTGTTTTATATATAAGAAACCAAAGTAAAGAATCTTAGCAAAGTTTACAACTCCAAATGGATTTCTTTCTTTTGGTTTCTGCTTTATTACTTCAGTAGAAAGTTTGTTTTCTAATTCTTCTACTAATAAACCATATTCGATATATGTATGAGCATAAGTATATGTAAATGCTGGGTCATTAGAGAAGAATCTAACTTCATAATTTTTAAGATCTTTAGCATGTTTAGCATCTCCACTTTTAGGGATAAACTTAAACACTACTTCATATGTAAAATTTGGTACAACTTCAGATGGTGCCCTTAAGAGGATAAAATAATTATCTCCATCGGTGTAAAAGTTATGATCAATCTTACCATTAACTCTAAGCATAACTTTTTCAAATCTTTGCTTATAGTTTTCTGCTAGTAATTGAGATCCCATTACATTACCTTTACCAGCTGGAGATCTTCCGTACTCTTCTAAAGTTAAATGTAATTTTGCGGCCATTTAATTCTCCTTAGAGTGAGGTCTTGCAGAGTAGACCTTTTATGGCCTACTCTTACAAGATTGCTCTGGACAATTATTTTATATAGATATTATGGGCAGGAGTTTGACATAGGAATTGTTTGGTTGTTACTAACATACCTACAACTTTACCCACAATTTCTAACACAGTGATATCAGAACGGATAGAAGATAATACCAAGGAATCAGTTTTCTTAGTACGTAAGTTTACTGGGATTCCTTTAGAGTTTGTTTCTTCTACCATAGCTTTAACTTCATCAGAAGCTTTAGCCATACATTCAGGAAGTTCATTTAAAGAACTGCCATATAATTTAGAAATCAAATCTAAATAAGAATTATAGAATAACTGAGCGATTGTTTTATAATCACCAGTTGTATTTTCATCAGATAATACTTCTTTGATTGCCAATAGGCCTTGTACGTTTGCGCCCCAACCATAACCGTGTTCAGCGGCAGACATACAGTTTAATACTGCATCTTCCGCAGAATCAAAACGATTATCACGTTCTTCTGGAGTAGCACCGCCAATATATAAGTCTACCATATTAGCTTTCATACTATGAACACGGCGACGAAGATTACCAATACCGACCATATCTTTACCATCGTGTTTAGCTTGAGCTAATTGCATTTCTAAGTTATTCAAGATAGATTTATAGAAGTCGGAGAATTCAGTAGTTCCTTCTTTATACATATTTTTAGGGTTGATTACCTTAGTTTTATTATAACCAGCTACTACTGCATCTGCATGACCACACCAGTCTTGAACTGTTTCTTCTGTAGGAGCATCACCGTTTTCTTGGTCTTTCACTTGTTGTTCTAAGTTTCTATATTTGCGAATAGTCTTAGCATCACAAAGATTAGCCAAATCCATCATGATTTCAGCTTGATGAATATCAGATACTAAACAGAATGGAATATTAATGCCACTAGCTTTAGCATTAATCATTGTCTTAGTTAATGGGTCCATAACTGTAGCTACATCTGCGGAAACTTTAGGACAAAGAATAACAGTAGGGATCAATTTAGTTCTAGCTTTTAATGGTTCAAAGATGTTATGATAAAGGATAGCACTCAAGAAACCAATCATTTCTGGAGTATCAATAGGATCTTCGAAGAAGTAAATACGTGGGTGGTTTACTTCTGCAGTAGATTCTGCTTCATTAGTTACATAAACTTTATCAGAATAACCACTATTAAGAGTCATACCATCAAAGATTTTTACATAATCTTTAGCGTCATTAGAACGCTTAACGTCAATATAAACATCTTGACCATTTTGCATATAAACATCGGCAATCAATTCTGCCATTTCTTCATTGTTATTTGTAGAAATCAGAGCGATCTTTTTGATGTCTTCGTAAGTTTCAACTTGTTTAGCATGAGAGAGAATACGATTAGACACATCTTTTACAAGACGATTAATCATATATTCAATTTCTGCTGGAGGCATTTTGAAATTGTAAACACTAGCTTTATATGCTTCATCACTCAAGTTAGGTTCTTGACCAGTAGCAAAGCGTTTATATGCTAATTGAGATAATAAGATAGCACTAGTTGTACCATCACCAACTTCTTTAACAACATGAGTTGTTAGATCTTCAAGTACTTCACGAATACTCATTTCGATAATACCATTGAAGAAGATATGTTTAAGAATAGTATGACCATCTTTTGTAAATTTAGGCAATACATTTTCTTTTTTAATTTGAGTAGCAGAACCGTAAGGTCCGAAAGATGTTACTAAGGATTCAGCAATGATTTCCAATGCTTTCATGGACTGCTCACGTAAATCTTTTTGAGGTACAATATTAGAAAATACTTCCATTTCTAATCCCTTTCTATTTCAGCTAAATCTACATATGGATTACTTACATAAAAGAGATTATTATCAAAGTCTTGATGATATTTCTCTTTAACTGCATATATACGTTTATCCATATCATAGTCGACATTAAAGCCATATTGTAAAACAAAAATATGTTTACCAACAGGCTTAGGATCATAGTTATATAAGTTTTCAGGATACTTTAGATATATCCCATCATATGAATCAAGATCTACATTTCTTTTATTATAAATACCTAAAGGAGTTTTAGCCCCATCCAATGTACTTCTAATAATAGCCTCTTGATATTCATTATCTACCATTACATTAACTCTAAAGCTATTGCCATCTACCAATAGCATATTAGAATAGAGTTTATGTATATCAGTATAGTATATATTAAGATAAAGTAGGTCTTTATACTTATCTTTGATCTCGTTCAATAAATCATCTGCAGATGATTTATATTTATCTTCCAAGACTATAGATAGAGGATTAGGATCTTCCCTATCTCTTAAAAGATAGCTAATCGTTATTGGATCCTCATCTAGTATTCCTGGAATAAAGTATTTTGAATTTTTAAATTGATGCCTTAAGATATCGATAATAGATTTATCTGTATCAAATAAGGAATCATATTCAAATATAGGTCTTATACTTGCCATATAAACTTCCTATAGAGAACAAAAAAAAAGAAGATAGAAAACTTGTTCCTATCTTCTTTAATTTTATTACATATCATCTAAACTTGCACGTTTGAATCCACCACTAGATTCAGACCCACCATAATTAGGATTACCAGACATACCAGTACTTACACCAAGTTTGTCTGCAATTGCTTCAATATTAGCCAATGTAGAGCTATTTACATATTGAGCCGTTTCATGAACTGAATATGCTTGAGCATTAGTCATAGATTTAGCATATTCTTCCAAGACAATAGCTAAGTCTTCTAAGTCCATATTTTTATAAGATTCGAAGTCTTTATCACCATCGAATTTTTCCACATCGAAGTTATGAACTGCAAAGTGGAAATCTGTACGACAAATGAATAAGATTTCCTCTTCTACGGCAGATAGATCTTTATTCAATTTACGAATACAAACAACTGGTTGAGTCAAACCAAATTCAGAACCATCAGATACAGTAATGAATGTTTGTGCGCCTGTAGTGATACCAGTGGATTGAATTTCGCCAGCAATGAATTTACGAATTTCTTTAGCTAAGATATTAGCTTTAGTATGTTTCAAATAAGCACTAACTTCATGCTCACGATCTGGCATAGGATAATCTTGACCACTAACTACTTTAAGTGGTGCAATGGATAATTTAAGAGTACCTTGCCAAAAAGCAAAGCTCATAGAAGATCCACCATATTTACCAACATCTTTAGAATTAGTCATACGGTAATTAGAGTAAACATTGATTGTTTTCTTTCCAGTATTGGAAGAATTTCGATTAAAAACGCTTTGTCCAAGAGCCATTTGTTTATCCTCCTAAATATAAGAATATAATTATCAATATGTATTGATAGTAGTATTTTATTACATCCTAACGTGTTATTCTAGGATTGTAAAAGTATACTAATATGATAATATATTATTATTGTGAATATGATGAGATTTATTTATGATATTAATTTAAGGAGGTATTTCATCATGAAAATTATAAACAAAGTAGCAGTGCCAACAACACGATTAGAGCAATTAGCTTTAGAAAACTTAAAATTTAACTGTATTGAAAAGGATTCACTCATGCCATTATTTCTACCAATGGCAGATGAAAATGTATCTAATGGAACTCATAGTTTCATTAGTACACTATGTAATCTATATAATATCTCCGACAATCATGGAGGTATTATCAAAGAATGGAATAGCCGTCCGGATGGTGCGGTTGAAATTACCGTACATTATCCGGATGGAGTTGTACAAGACGAGGTGCTAGGAATTCCTAGTAACCTAAATACCTTGATTGCGTATTATAGTGCAATTGGCCGTCATAGAAAGGCGGCAATGGTTGCAAGAAAATATAAGAAGTTTATGTAGGAGGTTAAAAAATGTATGTAGTATACGTTGGATTTATGAATCACTTTAGATGTGATTCTATGGCTGAGGTCATCAACAAATTAGAAGAAGGCGGTTATTACACCGCTGAGGTTTTTAAACAAAAAGATGATGGTACTTTAGTAAAAGTGTATGATTATATGAAATAGTAAAAAGATCCCCATGGAGTTCAACTCCATGGGGTCTTATATTATTTTTTTTTCTTAGGATTTAAATCTGGATAGTTGATATAAATTCTATTATAGTCAAAACGTAAAGTTTCTTTGCGTGCTAATTCTTCACGAAGCTTTTCGTACTTACTGTAAAGAATAGAGTATTTAGAACGTAGTTTATCATCAAGATCATCTTCTGATAATACACCATCGATGATAGATAAACGAGTATTGATAGAATGAAGCATAAGCAATGCATCATTTTCATCTTCTACATTACGTAAACGTAGTTGATATTCGTAGAGATCATTTTCATAATCTCTGACTGCACTATATCTGAAGGATTTCGATGTGTCCCTATATTTCTTCATAGCCCAGTCAATAGGACCTGCTTCTAGTAAAGAGTTGTCATCGATACGACTCAAAGCAGTAATTACACGTTCAATTTCACGTTTTACTAATCTAATAGAAGTATACTCTAGAGATTTACGTAATCCCTTGATTGTAATAATACGGTTAGATAATACATCATTATACACGGATAAGCACCATGCAATAATAGTAGATGTATCTTTCTTACCGCCAGTTAGATAATTAATATATCCATAATCTTTAAGCTTCTTAATAGAAGTTTCAAGATCCATGCCAAATCCACAACTAATGAGGAAATCATCAGCAAGTAACGTACTATGATCTTTGAACATCACTGAAGTTATCTTCCAGATAAGATCTTTAAAGCCAAATGTCAATAATACTGCATAGTTAATAGTGCTAGCTCTACGGATAGTGCTATTAGTTTTATCCAAGTATACATCAATTTCGGCTCTGGCAATATCTATAGCAGAAGATGAATTTACTAATGCTCCTACATCATGTAGGATTAAAGCTAAGATTTCTCTATTAGATAAGTTGAGGACTGGATCAAACAACTTAGAATCTAATTCTAAATAATACTTAGTAATTTTAGATTTATCTTGATGATCGGTATCATATGCAAATGGATCACTTAAGATGATATCATAAATATCGTTATCTTTAATGATAGGCATTACGCAAATACCGAAGAAAGCTTTATCTGTATTACGAGTATATAAAGCCACATTACAAGAAGAACCAGTGAAAAACATATTTAGCTCATGAGCTAATTGTCTTAATAGTTCTGGATCTTGATTAGTGCGGAGTTGTTCAATAATAGATATACAATCATGAAAATCATAATTGTTCATATCTAATCCCCTTTCCTTTAAAGTCAAGGAAATGCCTAGGGTCTATAATGACCCTAGGCGTTTATTTCCTAGATTAGATTAAGGTTTTACATATTCAACTTTTTCTGGAGCTGTAATGTCTTTCTTAGCATCGTTTACTTTAGTGTAAGCAGAAGCATTTGGATAACCACCAGCTGTACCAGCAGAAGTCATAGTATCAGGAATATATGTAGTGTAATCGTTCATGAGGTTACGTCCGATAGGATCAGTATTTTCATAACGAGTACGTAAACCAGTAGGGTTAATGATTTTTACACGACCTTGAACTGGTTGATAGCTTACCAATTTGAAGCGTTCGAACGCATGAACTGCTGGCAATGCATAGTTTTGTGCGTTGCGAATTTCATTGGATAAGTACAATTGATAATCGTAAATGCAATAGATTACACGATCGCTATTACGAGGGTTTAACAAGATGATCAAGTTTTGGTTGTTACGAAGTTTATCAGATGCAACGAAGTTGTAAACGCGTTTGTCGCTAGTTACAACTGTACGGTTGAAGTCTAATTCAACAGGACCAATGGAACTTGGAGCTTGATAAGTGTAAGTGGTAGGAGTGATCTTACGGATCAATGCAGGGTTACCAATTACAGAGATAGTGATGTTAGGGTCATTCAATACTTGGATCATTGTTTGAGCGTAGTTGTCCAAAGCATCCATGAATGTTTTGTGACGGTATTCTACTTGATCCAATGCATAACCTTCTGGTGGAGCGAAGTCAAATACTTCAGCAATTTTGTTAGCCATAGGCATAGTTTCGAAGTCATTATCCAATTCTTTATGGATTTTGTCATCTTTCCATGTACCTAAAGCTGTTTTGAACAAGGAAAGGATATTAGTCAATTGATCTTCATTATAAAGAGCTTGAATATCTTTTACTTCTTCAGGGCTGATTGGTGTATTGATTGGGAATGCATCAGGAATTTCCACGATGTTTGTTTGAGAATCCCAACGTACAGAGCAAGTATTAAGCATTGCAGAGGAAGTATCACGACGTACAGACAATACAACTTTAGTTACAGCTGGATCAGAGCAGTAAAGCATGAATTTATTGTCTTTCATGAAACCAGATAAAATGCCTTCCAAAGTTTTAGGAGTGCCTGCAGTTGCTTCGTAAGTAACAGAGAAACGAGTCATCATTTGACGATCGATTTCACCATAGCTTGGGTCGAAGCGGCATTCTTGAATAGGAAGAGCTACTTCAATTGCAGTACCAGCAGTGATTTCAGTTTGTTCAACTGGTTTCAATTGATGAGTTGCTGTATCTTCTTTCATCATACCAGCTTTAGGAATAGCAGATACAATTACATGAGTTACTGCAGATTCGATAGAGAAGTTATCAATGTTTGGTACAAGACCAGAAGCACCGAATACAGCTTTACGAATTTCAGTTTGTTTGGAGTCATCACCAGGGTTCAATGGCAAACCAACTACTACGTTTTTAGTAGGAGCGGCAGATTGGATCGCATCAAACATTTCATTTTGTTGAGTGAACATGTCGATTTCGCGACCTTCTGGAGTAACCAACTTACGAATTTTCATTGTAAGTGTGAACTTAGGAGTTTTAGCAACTGCTTTGTTGATAGCTCCTTTATCGAAGACGTTGTTCATCAACAAGTTTTTGTGCAATGGGAATACAAGACCCATAACTGGATTGTATGCAGACAAAGCGGAAGATTCCAAGAACGCATTGCGGTCATTGTCGAATTGAGCTTCCATCATTGCCATATGATCAGCATAACCATCTGGATTACCCAATGCTGTATATTCTTCAGCATCAGCGGAATTTTCAGTAAAGAAATTTTTAACAGTTTCAACACTTGCTGGGTCCATCATAATACGACGCATGTCTGTAAAGAATTCGGAACCAGATTCGTGCTGAATATCTTCAGCCATTTCACGAATAGCTGTAGCGTATTGGCGAGTAGCAGGAGTCACATAACCACGACCCATAACTACGTCAGCGCGAGATTCACCTACAACTGGCATAATCATTTTCTCCTTTCGGGATGTACAATTTATTTTTATTATATTAGGTATCTATAGGGACACCAAAATATTTACTATATTGTTATATCGCATAATTCTATACCATTTACTTTTTAACAGGTTCTTCTGGTGCTATAGACTCAATTAGAACTACAATTCGATCTAAACACCAAAGTGCATAGTAAAAGTCAGATTTATTTTCGATATATGTCTTAGTATGATAAGTTTTAGTGATATAATGTAGAGTCATATCTGCTAGTTTATCTAAAGCGTTAGATACTCTAGTGATAATCTGCATATTATCATTATTCTTCTTAATATACTCGACTTTTTGTTTAAAAGATTTAATTAGATTATAGAGTTCAGCAAACTTATCTTTTAATTCTTTATTTCGGATAGCTTTCTGCTCTTCTGTTAAATCATCATAAATCTCATTTTCTAATCCTTGTAATGGATCAGAAGAATTACCTGTATCTCCGTCAGTAGAGTCAGAGGAATCTCCATCCCCACTGTCTAAAGAATCAGTATCATCACCACCATCAGATCCATCATCTGATAAATCATCGGGTTCCATATCGACAGAGTCATCCCCTGATTCTAAATCGTCAGGTTCACTATCATCAGATAGATCATCTGGTTCATCACTAGAATCGGTATTATCTGGGTCATTGTTATCATCTCCGCCTTCATCTGATAAGTCATCGGGTTCTTCTACATCATCATTATTAGATGTATCATCACCATCAATATCATCTGAAGGGGCACCATCTTCTAGATCATCTGGTTCATCGCCAGATTCTAAATCGTCAGGTACAGTATCATCATTGTCATCTAAAGAAATATCTTCATCTTCATCAGGTTCGCCATCAGATAAATCTTCAGGCTCATCATCACCATTAGGATCATCTTCACCTAGATCTTCTGGTTCATTATCATCATCGACCCCATCACCATCTGCATCGGGATCGCCATCAGTTAAATCTTCTGGTTGATCATCCGGATCGTCATCAGAGTCTAATGGATTATCAACGACAACTGGGGGAGGAGTTTCCTCCTCTTCCTTTTTGTCATCTTTTTTCTTTTTTTTATCTTTATCATCATCTGCTTCAGTAAATACCGCAGATGTTAAAAGAGAATCTACATATTCAGAAAAATTCATCTATATTATCTCCTTTATTAATCATCATCACGGTTACTATTACCAGAGACGTGTTCACCATGTTTGAATGTCATATTATAAGCAAGTCTAGCTCTTTGACCTTCAAGACGTTTCTTAATTTTTAACAATTCACGTTGTTTTTCTAATTGATTATCATCTTCGGCTTTCTTAAGATATCTCTTAGTCATTTCTAATTCAATATCAATTTCTTCAAGAACTTTTCTACGTTCCTTGGATTGAGCTTTCATAGACATGCCTAGATATCCTAAGATAACTACAACAGATAATGCAGGATTGATTAATGCTGCAATACCACTAGTGATAGCCAATTTAACAATACGGCTAGCTTTAGGGAGGATATTACCAGCAATAACTGCTTCTCTATTTTCAGATTCAAATTCTTTATTATCAATAATACGTTTAAGTTGATCCATTTGTGCATCAAATTGACGGCTAATATTGACAACACTATCATCTAATTCACCGATCTTAGATTTGATCTTTTGAGAAGCAACTTTAATAGTATTAATGATATCCATTTCGTTAACTACTGTAGGATATTTAGCAAAATCATAGATGCAGTTGCTGTATCCTTCTAATACTTTAAGATGAGCAATAGCTTCATCAATATTGGCATTATTATGATCAATAATAGAACAGTCTTCTACATTATCGTTATATTGTCGTAATGCTTCAGCTTTATCTTTTAGATTGTCAATTCGTACATAGTCATCTGCAGTTTTATGCTTAATTGCACGGCAATCTTTTAGATGACGTTTAAATACAGCAGATAATTCTTCAGGATCTAATAATGAAGGATTGTGTTTAGCTATATTAGCAATATTTACAATGGTTTGAGTATCATATCTATCAATAGAATCTTCTACGCATTCAATTAGATTACGTTTATAGATATTTTCCATTGCAGAATTCATAATATCTAATTTTTCAGATAATGCATTTACATTAATTTCTTTATCCTTTGTAGTATCAGTACTAATTGATTCTACAATAGAAATGAAGTCATCAAATTTAGTAGCTAATGCTTCATCATTATCCATATTTAGATCTTCTTTATATTTAGCATATAAAGAAGCAATTAAGATAAGTTTACTTAACTTATCTTTACTTTTTTCTTCTAATACTTTATTATTAAAGTCTACAAGAATATTAGCATATTCAGTTAGATCTGCATTAATAGATTTTAGAGTGAGAATAATATTTTCTATAGAGTCAATATATACATCTAACCCTAATTCATTATAGATATTCTTCAATAATAACTTAAAGCAATCTAAGCCTTTATCGAATTTGAATTGAGCAATATAAAGATCTACTTTTTTACTACCTAAATCAATAACTTCTTTAGGATCAGCTTCAATGATTGTATCTTTTACTATCTTACCAATATCACTATTAGAAAGGGGATTATATTTAGATAATTCTTCTAGAGTGCTTTCTAATACCGCAGTAAACGCAGTTGGATCATTAGAGTTGATTAAGAAATAATCTTTCATAGCTTCAACTACAGAACTGATTTCATATTTACAACCATTCTTAGATAATACGTATAGATATTCTTCTGTAGCAACTTTGAACTTCTGAATATCAGTCATATTGTATGTATCAATTAACTTAGCAACTTTAATAGCATTAACTTTAGCATCATCTGCAGTCAATACATTTTCGAGTACAATTTTATCTAAATCAAAGCGTTTACTAATCTTTTCATAATTAGAAATGATGCGGTCATAAGTAGCAACTTCACATGCTAACTCAAGAGCCATATTTAAAGTTTCCATTTGAGCGGTAGCTGCTTGATCTTCAGATGGAGCATTAGTGCCTAAAGCATCTTTAACTCCATTAGCCGCTTTATCAGTTAAGTCTTTAATCTTTTCAGATGCATCACTTATCTTCTTATTGATCTTATTTTTAAGACGGCCTTTATGAAGTGCCATCTTTCTTTGAAGATATGCTTTGAATTGGGATGCATCTCTTACTTTAGTAATAGACTCTAATACTTTTTGTCGTTCACGATTGACCTCAGCAGGTGGTACATGGTTGTACAACTCAACTAGGAGATCCAACGATTTCATTATTGCCATATCATGATTAGAGTCCACTTCAAGAATATTTTTAAAAAGCATATCTGCTTTATTCATATCATGAGTTTCATAAACCATATCATACAGTCTGGCAAACGAGCCATTAGACTTGTATGATGTATTTAACTCATGTTGCCGTTTACGTATATTCGTTAGCATTGTATTTAAATCTCCTTTTTCACCTATTTATGGTCAGTTATTATTATAAAGTTCCAGTATTATATTGAATACTTTAAATAAATAAACCCAGATATAACTTATCCTGTCAACATAAGTAATAATAAATATTTAGAGATTAAATGGAGGTCTATAATGGAAAAGTGCATCCCATTTATTATACATGAAGCTCCAATGACTGTTGGAGAAACAAAGATTGTTGAAAATATCAATGATAAACCTATTGCACAAGGTATCCTTCAAGATACAGATACTGTAAATCGTAATCGTCGCTCTTATGCTACTAATGATATGAAAGCTCAAATTGCATGTGAACGTACAAGAGAATTAATCAAAAGCGGTAATATGAAGGGTGAAGATGGTCACCCGATGGAATCCAGCGTTCAACGTCAATCTACAATTGATCCACGTTTAGTATGTGTTAAATACTTAGACATCTGGATGGAAGGCACTGATGTATTAGCTAAGTTTACTGGCACCAATACTGAATATGGCCGTAACTTTAATGAAGATCTCCTAGATGGAGAACTTCCAAGTTTCAGTCTTCGTGCTCTTGGCAATCTTGAATCTATGGGTGGTAAATCCTATGTAAAGAACTTAAAAGTTATTACTTGGGACCGTGTAATTTACCCATCTCATAAACGTGCATATACTACTAA
>ERZ773021.384-NODE-384-length-21239-cov-5.0565_pt1 | contig 21239 bp, 14 predicted proteins | sample MGYA00511668_ERZ773021 | MGnify/ENA primary metagenome ERZ773021 (study PRJEB29015, sample SAMEA2737961) | human oral metagenome | biome: human oral; feature: human-associated habitat; material: dental | place: China | collected 2032 ... | reverse complement strand
AGGCCGATCCCCGGAGCGCGCTCGTCAACCGCCTCAGCCGCGCCGTCGGGACACCCGCTGCAGAGACATGGACGGGACTGGAGGCCGTCAGCGAGCCCCTGCGCCGCGTCCTGGACCGGATGGGGACGCCCACCCCCGACCTGAGAGCCGGCGGCTGGGCCGAGGAGCTCCGTATCGATGAGACGCCTGAGGAGGTGGCCGAGAATGCTCAGGCCGGTCAGGGCCGCCAGGCGGTCGAGGTCGTCGCGGTCTTCGACGGCCGCGGCGGGGGAGCGGACCTGGCCAGGCGGCCCGCCATCACCCGGCGAGGCCGCCGACCTCGACGCCCTCAGCCGGGCCGCCCTGCTGACACTGGTGTGCGCACACGCCCGGCTGCGCCCCGTGGTCACCGACCTGCCCGACGGCGTCGAGGCCCAGCGGCGCGGCAGCGTCCTCTTCCTGCTCAACCACTCCGACCGGGCCGCTGAGGTGACCGGAGTCGTGGGCACCGACCTGCTGACCGGTGGGTCCTGCACGGGCCACGTGATCCTGGCTCCACGCTCGGCGCTCGTGGTGCGTTAGAGCTTCCCCGACGCTGTTTCATGGGGAGGCCTTTCCATTCCTCGCAAGCCGAAGGAACGCCACACTCATGACGTCGGCGCCGTTCAGGTTCGACGTGTCCTCACCTCCGAAAGAGCGTCCCATGCCTGCTTCCTCCCCACCGTCGTTATCGCCTTTGCCTCTTGCAGGCTCTCAGGTCACTGGCTCGGAAGAAGAGGTGAGGGCCGCCCCTGACATGTCTGCGCGGCTCGCACCGGGAACAGCCGTCACCACGTCTCCTGAGCCCCGGCGTTCCCGGGCACTCTGGGCGGGTATCGTCATGGTGGCCCTGGCCTGTGCGCTTCTGGGGGTGGGCTCGTACGCCTTCCTCGCCTCGATCCGTGTATTCGACGTGATCTTCCAAGGGGCCGGGCTGATCAGCTGGCCGTCCGTCGCGGTGGTGGTGACCGGTGCCTTCCTGGCTTTCGTTGCTGTCGTCATCTCCATCGTCGCAATGGTCAGGACCCGCCCCAGGACCATGGCGGCTGTCCTGGTCCTAGCGTCACTGGTTCTCCCCGCCGCCGCGATGACGGCCGGCGGTCACTACGGCACCTCGGCGCTGAAGGACCACACGATGGATCAGGCTCTGAAGTACGCGGGGAGGGTGGAGCCCGAGCAGGTCGACACGGTGCTTGGCAAGGTCGAGGCCCTGGGCGTCCCGATTCCCTGGCGTGATGAGATCATCAAGACCGTTCGCTCAGCCAAGGACATCGTGTCATAACGATGCTGCCGTGCGAGGGGCGGTGGTCGTGAGGTTCTCGGAGGGCCTTGGGGTCCTCGTGCCCACGGCGTCGAGGCCCAGCGGCGTGGGGACGTTCTCTTCCTGCTCAACCACTCCGACCGGGCCGCTGAGGTGGCCGGAGTCGTGGTGCACCGCCCGCCGGGCGCTCAGACCTCCTTTTCGAGCACAACCCTGACGTGAGGCAGTAAGGGGATCGAAAGCGCCTGGTGGTGAGCTTTCAGCGGTGGTGCGGCGTCACGGGGTTGACTACAAGGTAGCTGCTCAACAGGACATCACACGAAGGTGGCGGCGTCTACACTGTCGCTATGACGATCCCCAACGGCATCCCTGAAGACTCGTCGCAGTACTACATGAACCAGCCGCCGACAACGCATCCCTATGCGTACACCGAAGGGGCGGTGTCATCCGCGCAGCCGGTCGGACGTCAGACGCTCCGCTCTCGTATGAACATGACACCGGAGATCTCCCACAGCATCATGAAGGATGCCATCATGATGATTCTGGGAGCGCTTGCCGGCATGGGAATTTTCTATGCTGTGACCAGGTCCTTTGATGAACTATCCGGCTATGCGATCTTCTTCGGCATGGGTGCTGGATTCCCCTTTGGGTGGCGTGCACTGTCGTTCATGGATCCCATCATTAATTCACTGAGATTCTCTTTCAAGTCCAAGGGAAGGGTTGACATTCCGCTTATATTTTATTTGATGCTACTCTTTCCTTACTTTCTGTACATTGTGAAATTCGGTTTGGCTGTGATGGTTGGTATTCCTGCGCTGGTCTTCTCGGTTGCCAGGCATTTGTGGCACGTATTCTTGGATTAGTCGACAGGTGCGGCTGTGCCTGCGTGAAGGTCGCCGGCACGTCAAACGCGGCAGTACATTGTTGAGACGATGAAGCCCGTACTGATTGACGAGGGGCGCCGATACTGGGTGACTCTCGGAGCGTCATCGTTCGGTTGAGGTAACGATATGAGAGAGATTCCTGAAGCCGCTGAGGCTCGCGATCCAGAGACCTCTGCAGACAGGCTGGAGCAGCTGGCGGACCTGTATCCCGAGCTGTACGCCCTCATCGTCATGAACCCCTCGTGCCCCCCAGAGCTGCGCCAGTGGATCATCGAGGAGCGAGGATCCAAGGAGGCGGCGGAGGCGTGGAGTCGCCACCAGGCCCGGCAGGCGGCCACCCAGACGATTCCGGTGCAGGCGCACCAGACCCAGCAGATGCCGCCGGTGCCGATGCAGGCCCCGCCTCAGGGAATGCAGCAAGCACCCGTGCGAGCAAATTCCCGCGCCAACTCGTCATGCGGGGCGATGGCGCTGGGTTGCCTCGTCATCTCAGTGGTCGTCATGGCGCTGATGTACGGCTGCATCCACGCCGTCGATAAGCTCGGCTCCTCGCATTCCGGGTCGGAGGCTAGTGCGACACCGGACAAGGCGAGCCCGGCGCCGGCGGGTTCGATCACCACGGATCTCTTTCAAGCCCCCTCGAAGAACATCGTGTGCGAGGTTGTGGATGGTCAGCTGAACTGCTTCATCAATGAACGCTTCTATGCTGACAACGGCCAGCAGGACTGTGATGAAACCCTGTTCGCCCTGAGTGTCGGCAAGGCGGACGCTGCGTTGGCGTGCGGACTCATCTTGGACGGACATGAGGGTGAGAACATGCAAACCCTGGAGTATGGGACAACGAGCGAGAGCTCGGACGGGAACTACGCCTGCTCATCCAGTGAGGACGGAGTGAAGTGCTGGAATCAATGGACAGGAAAAGGATTCACCTTGAACAGGAACTCTTATGAGCTCTTCTGACGGCGAGGATCGGAATGCTGCTGGTGCAGCGAGGGTCGGCTGTGCTTCTTTCGCTGTCGAGAGGAGTTGAGGATGAGTTTCCCCTCGTTGTCTGAGCCGCCCGCCGATTCCTCCCTGAGTATGCTCCAGGGAAGTCCTTGCGCTGAGGCTGAGCTGTCCTCGTCTGAGCCCTCGGTGAAGACAGCTCGGCGCAGCAGGGCGATGTCGGCCAGTATTGTCTTGACCGTCATCGGATGCTGCCTACTCGGGTGGGGTATCTACGCACTCCTCACATCGATCCGCGTGTTCGCCATCGTGTTCGATGGCGCGACACTCGTCAGCTGGAAGGCGGTCATCGCCGTGATTGCGGGGGCTCTGCTGGCATTCGTCGCCGTCGTCATGGCGATCATCGCAATCGTGAGATCCAGGCCGAAGACGGTTGCCGCGATCGTCCTCCTGTGCGGTGTGGTCCTGCCCGCGATCGCGGCAGGCTCTGCCGGCTATGCGGGAGTTGAGGCGCTACGGAGGAACACCTTCATCGAGGCTCGCCACTATGCCGGTGACGTGCGCCCCGAGAGTGTCGATGCAGTCCTTGCCAAGGTGGAGTCGATGGGGATTCCTCTGTCCTGGCGCCACGATCTTGTCGAGCTGCTGCGCCAGGGCAAGGAAGGAGCTTCCTGATCGTGTTCAAGACGGTGAGAAGGGTCGCGGGACCACGAACGTGATGGTGTGGATCTGCTCCGGCGGTGTCCAGCAGACGAGAGGATGATGAACGATCATGGCGCAGATTCCGAAGGTTCCTAGCGCGGGCTCCTGGACGAAGCAGCCCTCCGCAGGGGACGTCAGCAGCACGGGGGGTTCGCCCTCAGGGGCAGGTGGGATGCAGGAGGCATCCGGCAGCCTCCGATCGGGTGACGCCGATACGAGGAGTGGTGTCGGGTTCGGTTCGGGGACCGATGGTTCGATCTGGCGTTCTGAAAGCTCCTCGATCCACGTGACCAAGGCCCCCGAAGGGCTCCTCTACGTCGCCTTGACAGCGGCCGTTGTCGCGATCGCCCTGTCCGCACTATGTGAGTCAGTGGTTGTGGCGGGCATCGGCTGGGTGCTTGCGGTACTGGTGGGACTGGGGGCCGCTACGGTCTTTGTGGTTCAGAACGCCAAGCGCCAGACAAGCCCATGGTATCTCTATTCTTCGCGCCCCCAGCTCCTGTACCGACTGTCGGTGCTGCTATGCTTCCTGGCCATTGCGGCCACCTCTGTCAGAATCGCTTTGTTCGTGGGTAGGATGTGAGTGGCATATGAACCCGCGTCACAGTTGCTGTGAACTGATCCATCGAATGAGGCGGTTGGCCGTCAACGTCCTGGCAGTTCTGGGCGTCACGATCCTCCTGCTCGCAGGGGGCACTCTGTCTCCTGCTCCTCAGGCCCTCGCCGCACCCCAGAAGGATCAGGCCCCTGGGCCTCTCAGTGCCTTCGGAGCCTGCCTCTCAGGTAAAGGCGAGGGGTCGATGGTCCTCCTGATGGACCAGTCAGGCTCCCTGCGGCAGTCGGATCCGGAGAAGGCGAGAGTCAAGGCGAGCAAGTACCTTGCGCAGCGTCTTGCGGCCTTCGCCGACTCCTCCAAGGTCACGTTGAAGGTGAGGGTCGCGGGATTCGCCTCCGACTATCACGCACTGGGCGACTGGGTCACGATCAACTCAGGCTCCCTGGCTGAGGTCGACAAGCAGATCACCGCGGCCGGGGACAATCTCAAGGACTACGACACAGACTACTGGACCGCTCTGGAGGGAGCGCGTCAGGACCTGGCGGGACATGATCAGTCAGAGTGCCGGGCGGTGGCCTGGTTCTCGGACGGCGCCTACGACCTCGATGTGCGGGACTCTGAGCAGTCCCAGCAGGAGTTCGGCACCACCAAGCCCTATGCCCCTGGCTCCGCCTTGACTGACGAGTCGGGCGTGAAGACGGCCGAGTCCGCAGGAAAGCAGGACATGTGTCGGCCGACCGGACTCGCTGACCAGCTGCGTTCCTCCCATATCACGTTGCTGGGCATTGGATTGAGCAGCGGAGACTCCAACTTCGATTTCATGAAGAGAATCACGTTGGGTGGAGGGGCGAATGCCGCTAAAAACTCCGTTGAGTCGTGCGGCAATGTCTCCGATCCTCCGGGTGGATTCTATCCCGTGACGGATATCGACTCGCTGCTTATGGCGTTCGACTCGATCTCTGCTCCGGGGCGCTCGGTCTCCAGCAGCGCGACCAAGATCTGTCAGGGCGACGTGTGCTCCGACGGAGAGACCAGCTTCGTCCTGGACCGTTCGCTGCGCAGCGTACACATTCTGGCCTCCTCGGATACGCAAGGACTGGAGGCCGACCTCTACGCTCCTGGTTCTCAGACGCCCATCGTGATGACATCGGACTCCAGTGGGCCGCAGAACAAGCAAGGCGTCTCGTACGAGTGGATGACAGGGCGGACACTACGAATTGACCTCGACTCCGCCAACGCCGCCGCATGGGCAGGGCAGTGGCGCCTGGTCTTCGTCGACAGGCGGGCGGCGTCGGCAGGGCATGAGGTTCATGTCAATCTGCACCTCAGCTCGCCGTTGTCGATGGCCTGGAAGAACCTGGGGCAGACGACCCTGCGCCAGGGGGAGACGGTGGCGAACGCTGACCTGAAGCTGGTTGATGGAGTGGGAGGCTCTGAGGTTCCTGCTTCCGATCTCACCGGTCCAGTCTCCCTGAACGTGTCGCTGAAGGATGCGAAGGGGAAGGAGCACACCCTCTTCACGAGCACCGACCCGGCCTCACTGTCCACGCCACAACGGATCACGATTCCCAAGGACGCCGCTCTGGGCAGCGGCACGGTGACCACCAGCCTCACCGTGACAACAGGCGACGCCACCAGCGTCAGCGGCTCACCGGTCAAAGGCACCACGCTCTCGCCATCGCTGGCCTCGACCGCGGTGACTGTCTCGCCGCCGTCGAACTATCCGACCCTGGGCGACCAGATCGACTTCGGTCGCATGGATGGTCAGACCGAGGCCAGCGCCGACCTCAAGGTCACCGGCCCGGGCTGCGTCTGGATCGGGGACGGTCAGACCACGCTCACCGGCTCTCCGAAGGAGGCCGGGACCGTCACGCTCTCGGCCCAGGCGTCGTCGAAGGACACGTGCGTCAAGGTCGAGGAGGGGAAGACGGGAACCGTACCGGTCAAGCTGGCGACTCAGGAGCACGCCAACGGCGCGGTGACAGGGACCGTGACCGTCACGGTGGCTCCGCTGAACAACCAGGGAGAGCCCCAAAGCGTCGCCGTCCCCTTCAAGGCCGATATGCGTCGCCCGCTCAACGTCGGCACCGCATGGACGGCATTCATCATCGCACTGCTGTGCGGAGTGCTGATCCCGATCGGAGTCCTCTACCTCCTCAAGTACCTGTCGGCGGTGATCCCCTCAGGGTCACTGGTCGTGGGTACGACCGTCGTGGACATTCCCAGTGACGGAACCTCTCCCAGGATCGAGCTGCCCTCCCAACGAATGAGGATGTACTCCCTTCGGGGCCGTACGCGCACCTTTGAGATGGACGGCTATCGCCTGCGCGCCATCATGGGACTGTCTCCTACCGCAGTCCCCCGGGTTGAGCTCGTCGAGCCGGATGCTCCATCGGTCTCCGGGGCGACCCCTGGATCACGCGGGGGGCGGGCGGTCGTGCCCCTGGGGGTCCGGGGTCAGTGGATCGCGGTTGCCGACCAGCCGTCGCCGGCGGACGATGCGCGGCGGGTGACCCTGATCGTGCTGGCAGCCTCACTGGACGACGCCGTCCTCGCCAAGGTTGTGGACGATGCTCGCGCCCATCTTGCGTCTCGTGTCGACTCGATCCTTCCCACCAAGCCGGCCGGGGCATCGACCTCGGCGGCCGAGGGGCGGACCGGGGCCCTGCCCACGGTGGCGACGTCGGTGCCGGACGCCGGGGGTGGCTTCGGCTCCCTCGACCCCGTCGACGACAGTCCTTTCGCCGGCTTCCCGACCAGCCCGGGCGCGCCGTCTCAGGGGGCATCCAGCTCTGAGGTGCAGGAGGCTACGAAGCGTCCCCCGTCCAACTCCGACCCCCAGGACCCTCCGGCCGCCCTCCCCACGTTATAGCGTCCTGTCAGTGGGACGCGCCTGTGCGGAGAGCGCACCGGAATCATGGTGGTTATCAGTCCGTGACCTGCGGTGATACAGCCACTCATATAATGCCGAATGCCGGCAGAAAGGAACGATCGAACCATGCACAAGGTCCTCGTCGTCGGATGCGGTGGGTCGGGCGCCAGAACGCTGTCCTACATGCTGGACCAGCTGCACGCGGACCTGGCCGTCCACGGTATCGATGAGGTACCGGGCTGCTGGCAGTTCCTCAACGTTGACACCCCCCTTCAGGAGGAGCAGGGCGAGGCCGTGGCCTCGGTGAGCCGCCAAGGAGGCTCCTATGTGGCCTGCGGCGTCGCCAACGGTGAGTACCGCGTCGTCGACGAGGCTCTGACCCAGTCGGTTCAACGTAACGGCAGTCAGGGGCTGCGACAGCTGGCCACCTGGATGCCCCGCCGACCCAAGGACGTCGCCTTCCCGGTGACAGTGGGTGCCGGACAGTTCCGGGGGATCGGTCGTCTACTCGTTCTGACGAGGCTGCGTGACATCTCTCAGGCCGTGCAGTCGGCTCTCGCGCGCATGGTGAGCCCCAAGGCTCAGGAGCAGGCGGCCCTGGTGTCGCAGGTGGTGCCTGGAGCCGGCTCCGCCCCCGACACCACCGCTCCGCCCCTGGTGCTCGTCGTCTCCTCGATGGCTGGAGGGTCTGGGGCGTCCATGACCCTGGATGTGTGTCGCCTCATCGCCGGAGTCAACTCGACGCCGGCGATCGACCCCCAGCTCATCTCGGTGTTCCTCTACACCGCCGAGGCCTTCGCCTCGGTGCCGGCGCACATGCGCTCGGGCATGCCGGGCAACACCCTGGCCATGCTGGGGGAGATCGTGGCCGCCCAGGCGGGGTCCGACGGCGCCGCGGCCGCGCTCGACCAGCGGCTCTACGAGACGCTCGGGCTGACGAATCGGGCGGGACGGGCCTTCAAGCGAGTCACCCCGATCGGTCTGCGCGCCGGGGGCTCCGGCGCGGTCTTCGGGGACGGCACCACCGAGGGCGTCTTCCGGGGGATGGGGCGCGGCCTGGCCCGCTACATCTCGTCGTCGGCCTTCGACGACTATGTCTCCTACGACATCGCCAACCAGGTCTCCATTCCGGGTCGGGACATGACCAGCTGGGGAGTGGACCCCACGGATACGGCGTGGGGTTCCTTCGGCTACGCGTCGCTGAGCACCGGGCGGGACCGGTACGCCGAGTACGCCGCCCAACGCATTGCTCGGCGTTCCGTCGACCACAGCCTGGACGGATTCCGTTTGGTGGGCGACACCACCGGTGACACCCAGCGACTTGCCGACCTGTGGGCGCATCGTCAGGACAGCGAGCTGAACAGTCTGGGACTTCCCACCTCCTCCGGCTCCCCGGTCCTGGCGGGAAGCTCGGCGGTGGACCAGGCCACGATCGACTGGTTCCTGAGCGATGCGGTCTCCTCGACCGTCAACAAGTCCGTCCTGGGGGGCCACGCCAAGGACGCGGTCAAGGCCGTGCTGGCTCAACGGCCCCAGGCCGAGGGAATGCCGGTGACCGAATGGGCCGACGGGATGAACCGGTGGCTGACCACCTCCAAGGAGTCGGCCTTCGTCTCCGAGCTCGAGCGCGCCAGCCTCAACTACGCGCTCAAACGAGTCGAGGAGATGGCTGACCGCCTCGTGGCCACCACCCGGCAGGCGATCGCCGACCTCGGACTTCCCTACGCCCTGTATCTGCTGGGGCGTCTGCGCCAGCCCGGGGGCGTCCTGGACACGCTCATTCCCCGGGTCGCGGCGATGGAGCATCTGGCGCCCCAGCACCCCCTGTCCTTCCCCGACTCCCTCCTGAACCAGCTGCGCGGCATGGGCAAGGCCGTTCTCGGTGGAGCAGGGCTCGGGGAAGTGACCGGCAAGCTCGAGTCCGAGCTGCAGCAGTCGGCGTTCCACTGGCTCAGCGCGCGAACCGCCGCGCACCTCGCCACGGCGATGCGCGACATGATGACCTCAGCTGTCAAGCCCCTGGAAGATGTCCTGGACGACGCCCGCAAGGTCCTCGTGGACGCGCGGGCGATCCGCGCCAGCCAGCAGGGCATCGCTGACGTCACCACGGACGTCTACAGCGCATGGCCCCAGGAGCCTCAACCCGGCCAGGCCGACGGCAGCATCGTGCCGCAGCGGTTCGCCACCGCCCACAACGAGGTCGTCCTCATGCCGGTGGAACAGTATCCCGGACGGTTCGAGGAGCACATCGTCGACGCCGTCGGCGGTGAACGCGACTTCCACCAGGCCTACTCCCGTACTGTCCAGGAAGTCATCTCCGGGACCTGGGAGCAGGGGGCGGGGGACAAGCCTCCGGAGGATCTGCTCACCGTGACCACCGCATGGGTCCCCGCCGGCCTCCAGGGCGCCACCGGAAGCGCCCTTCCCACCCCCGCCCGCTACGAGCTGCGTCTGCGCCCCTCGGAGGTCCTGGGCCGCGCCCGAGCGTTCGTCGCACGGCGCGGTGAGGCCTTCGAGGTCTTCTGCAGCCAGTCCCTGCGCAGCTTCCTCACCGACGAGACGGTGGGGGAGCATGAGCGGTCCCAGCGCTCGCAGGCCGTTCTCACCGGCCTGAAACGGACACTGGAGATGGCACGGCCCCTGGTGGAGATCAGCACCGAGACCTACCGCTCTCTTCACAACGGTGATACGCCCGCGCTGGCATACACCTTCTCCCCCATCCCTCTGCGCAATCAGAGCGTCGCCCAGGACTTCCTCGACTACCTCGATCAGGAGTCGACCATCGATCGTGAGCTGGTGCACGACCGAGTCGACAAGGCCCTGGGGGACGAGGACGTCGCCCGCATTGACGTCTTCGGCTCCTACCCCCGCACCCTTCCCGTGGCGTACTCCGGCCTGCTGCGCTCCGTGCGCGAGTCCTGGGACCGGGCCCACAGCTCGGCGGGAGCCAGGGACGCGTTCTGGCGGTTCAGGCGAGCACGTCCCCTCAGCGGAGGACTGCCTTTCGGTGACGCAGAACGCCTCACCATGGTGCGTGGCTGGTGGACGGCCACCCTGGCCGGCGGGATCGAACGGGCGCCGTGGGGCGGCCACTCCGACACCCAGCCGGTGCGTGTCTGGGACACCGAGGAGCAGGAGTGGGTAGCCTTCCCCGCTCCCATGCTCACTCCGCCGTCACGAATGATCACCGCCAACGCCTGGCTGCCCGCGGTGCTGGAGTCATCCCTTCTGGCATACCTGCGCGTGGGCGAGGACGGTCTGCAGGCCTTCAGGCCCTGGCGGGTGCTGCGCCGGTGGGCCGACGCCTCCGTCAACGAGCCGCAGATCGCCTTCGGGGTGACGACCCCGGTGGACGAGACCGTATCAACGCTCCTGGGACGGGGACAGGTCGACGGTCTCACTCCGGCCGCCGGAATCGATCAGCTCACGGATCCCGAGCTTCGACGTGAGAAGCTCTTGAGCTACTGCGACGTGATCCTCGGCGACCTGGAGCAGAACTACCTGCCTGGCCCTGGAAAGGCCGATGAACCCGGGCACTTCACCAACTACCGCAGACGTTCCCTGGTGGAGACGACGCCTTTGACCATCGATCTCGCCCAGGACATGCACGACGAGCTCAGTCGCGTTCGTGGCGTTGTCGCCTCAGCTCCGCCCGCCTCGGACCTGGGCGCCTCGCCGACATCATTCGGATCCGGAATCGAGTACTGACATGGAATCATCAGGGCCTGCCGAGTCCCGGTCTGTATCGGTCTTCGTTGCTCCGCCGAGCCAACGGCCTGTTCTGTCCGCGCTGGTCGATCTGTCCGCCGCCGGGCTGCTCGCTCCCTTCGCCTGGATCGAGAGCGACGGCGAGCCGGACAAGGCTGCGGACCGCTACGACCCCGTCGCCGTGCACGCCGATCACGGACAGGTGACAGTGAGCACCTTCTCCCGGATCGTCAACCGTCATGACCTGGAAACGGTCCGGCTGCTCGTCGTCGTTCCTGTGGGGCATCCCGCTCAGGACGCCCTGCCCGCCAGCGCGGAGCAGTTCTATCAGCTCCTGGGGGTGCCGCAGCACGCGCGCCGGGAGAGCCTGCGGGTCATGGTTCCCTACTCCGCGCAGCCGCTGCCCGCCGAGCTGGGGCGCATCGGTTGGCGCAAGATCATGCTCTCCCCGGAGTCCACCTCCGATCCGGCCTACAGCGCCATCCCGTGGTGGACCAGGCCGGAGACGATACCGGGAGCAGCAGCGGTCGGTCTGGCGGTGCAGGCCGGTCTGTGCGGGGCCGTCAATGCAGCGCCGCATGACGGACAGCGTGAAGACGTCTCCTACGACATCAACGTCGTGCGCAGCTTCGTCCGTATCGTCGACGCCCACAGCGTGGAGGATCAGCTGCGCCGTCAGGTCACTGAGGTCGGAGAGAGCTTCCCGCAACCCACCCGCGCCGACACCGGTGTCCGGGTCCCGGCATACGCGGATCCCGAGGCCAGGGTCGCCGCTGTGGCACAGGCCTGGCAGGAGCGCCACATCCACTCGTTGAGGCGTCCTCAGGTGCCGATGCCCGAACGCGCCGGTGCGCGCCGCATGGGGGCCCTCGAGGCGCTCAAGCTCTTCTTCTCCTTCCTGGCCAAGGCGCTCATCGGAGCTCCTAGCGAATGGCTCCGCAGTCGTGTGCGGGCCGCCAAGGCCTCGATAGCCTCCGCAGTGGCGTCGGCGGTCTTCGGCGAAGGATCCGCGGTGCGGGTCGTCGTCGGAGGCGTGGACTCCAACGGGCGGACCGTTGGCTGGAACGAGCTGACTGATGCCGCCAGGCGCGCCAGCGACACGTTGCCCGCGGACTTCCCGCGGTCGGGTCAACCCGTCCAACGGGATTTCGGGGCCTTGTGGCAGGACCTGGTCTCAGGAACGATCGCCCTGCTGGACGGCTCGGCCCACTCGTCGCTGGGCATCCAGGCCTACGAGGGGTACCTGCCGCGGCGTGACGCCATCGCTGCGCCTCCCGGCCCGAGGAGTCGCATCGAGCTTACCGAGCCACTGGGCGACCTGCCGGCCGGCACCGTGCTCCACTCCTGGGACCAGCTCGAGGTCGACCGCGTCCGCACCTATCTGCAGCAGCTCTCTCAGTCCCAGCACTCCCAGGCCCCGGAGGCGGCACGCCGGCTCGCGGAGATAGACCGGTGGCGAGCCGACAACAGCCGTCGCCTCCTCCCGCGCCTGGGTGCCGTTCTCTCCAGTTGCTTCACCTCCACCAGGAACGACGTCGCCGCCCTGTCCCACGAGCTCCAGTCGCTTCTCGGGCAGGAGCCCGGCGGGGAGCTGGAGCAGCGTCAGCGCAGGCTGGCCAGAATTCTGCGTCTGTTCCTGCTGGTCCTCGCGATCGTCCTGGTGGTCCTGGTGGTGAGCAAGGCCATGGGCCGCATTGGCTGGCTGTACTTCGCGCTCCTTGCGGTCGTAACGATCATCGGGTGGCTGGCCGTATCGATATCAACCTTCGTGTCGCAGCAGCGCGAGGTCTTCCGAATCCTGTTCAGGATCGAGGAACGCGACCAGCGCATCCCCCTGCTCACCGCGAACCTCCGTCTGGCGGTGGAGGACCTCGCCGCACAGGGGGCGGCGTACTCACAGTTCAGGCGCTGGGCGACGATCGTCTCCGCCTTCTTGGACGACCCGCTCGGGGCACGTGACACAGGACCTAACCGAACCTCGCAGAAGGTTGCGCTCCCTGATGCCATCCAGCGGGTCGAGGCAGAAGCCTCGCCTGAGCACCTCGCCGATGCCGCCGCCTCCTTGCGCACCAGCGTCTTCACCGTCGGGTGGCTCACCCAGGCCTGGGAGACGATGCGGGCCGGCATCGGCGCGGACCTGGACCCTGAGCAGCGCAACCGTCTTGCGACCCGGCAGCTGGTGCTGACGGCGGAGTCCGGTGAGGCGGGAAGCGCCTTGAGCAACTGGGCGCAGGGTCTGCAGACCAAGGGGGTGCGCTCGGGCCAGGCGGGTCTTATCTGGCAGAAGTGCCTGGCGATCCTCTCGGGGGACCAGGGCCCCGACCCCCGGCTCACGGTGGTGACTCCCTCGGGGGAGCGGCGTCAGGTCTCCGCCTACTGCCACGATCTGACGACCGGGGGCTCACGATCAGTGGTGCTCGATATTCTCGGGCCGGTGGCCCGTTCAGGACCGCAGTCCCTGACAGTGCCCGACCAGTCCTGGCTCAGCCAGTGGAATGACGGGCTGTCTCCCACGATGGTGCTGGTCGAAACCACGAACCCGATTGCGCCGGCTGACTTCATCTACCCGGATCATGACCAGAGCCCGAGTGGCCCACTCGCTGGGATGGACTACTTCAACGTCGGACGGGACCAGACGGCGCCTCCGGCCGGCGCCGGTTCCTCCTCCAACGGGGCTCCGGGCGATACGCCCACAGGGCCGGAATCCTTGTCCGGTCCTCTCGAGTACTAGTGGGCAACGGGCCGCGCCCGAGCACATCGACCGTGGCGGCGTCACTGAGCCCGTTGTCCCCCCTCACATACCGATCCTGAGGACACTCAATTATGGCTATCACTTTTCGTGAATTCACGTATGCAATGACGCAATGGATGACCGAGGCACCCGAGGAGGTCAAGCAGAACCTCCGTGCCTCGTCATGGAAGTCCCTCATGCTCACCGGCAAGGATGTCGACGGCGGAACGGTCTTCTCCCCTCAGGAGATCGTCGACCGCGTCCTGGACGGGAACGATGAGCTGACCATGACCGTGGCCCTGCCGGTTGCGCTCATGCTCAACAGGAGGTTCGGTCCCAAGAACGGGATCGGTGTCCAGCTGGAGGAGCAGGGAGCCGACGCCGGTGACCCTCTGCCCGAGGGCGCCCCCTCGCCTGACGCGCACGGCATGCAGGAGGCCACCAATGAGGAGCCGACGCCGCAGCCGGACCAGGCCTCGCAGGCCCCTTCCGATGAGGAGACGATCGACTGGATCTTTCCCGCCTACGACTATTCTCGCGAGGATCTTGACCGGCCTGAGGAAGGAGGGCGGGTCCCGGTCACCGTCAGTGACGTCGGGGGCAGCCTGCGCTACACCTGGCCCGACGCGGGACAGTCCGAGGTCTATCGGGTGGTCATCTCGGACCTGGAGGATCCCTATAGCCCGGATGACTTCGACGAGGCGGCTGTCACCGAGGGTCTGAACGCACTGGACTCGGCCCCGTGGACAACGGCCGTGCGCTTCGTCACCGTATGGGGCTACGAGCGCCTTGGCGATGAGGAGAAGTATCTGGGGCAGTGCCGGCGAGTCGCCAGTCGCGTCGTCGTTCACCCCGTGGCGCAGTGGTCCCTGAGCTTCAACTCCGAGTCCCGGTGCGTTGACGCCTCCTGGGAACCTCCGGTGGCTCCCCCCGGGGCCACGGTGAAGGTGCGCACCGCCCGCCTTCCTCTGGAACAACCAGTAGGGCGTTATCTGCGCGGGAGCGCCTGGCTCAGCTGCGAGATCCCGAATAATGGAGCGGGGTTTCAGGACTCTGAGAATCTCGTGGGGGGAAAGCAGTACAACTACGTTGCCGCCGTCGAGGCCCAGATCTCGGGGGAGACCTACACCTCCACGCCGATCCGCCAGCAGATCACTCCCGAGGTGGAGCGCGAGAAGATCGTCGACCTGGCCATCGCTGACGACGAAGGGGGCGACCCGGCGCGCGGATCGGCTCTGAGACTCACGTGGACCCAGCTGTCTCAGTCCTCCGTGACGGTCTACCGCACCCAGAGGCCCGTGGACCCGGCGGCATCCGATCGAGCCACGGTTCCCGAGGAGGCACTGGCGAGCGCGGGCCTTCCCCAGGATGCGGCTATCACCGCGGCCGCAGGCATCGAGGAGCTCGACACTCCCGCCCGGCAGCTGCGCACGATCTCTGCAGTTCCATGGCCTGATGGGCACGAGTGGGACACCATCTACTTCACCCCGGTGACCTTCCACGGTGACGGGGAGGTGACGATCGGGACGACCGCCCAGCGCAAACGCGCCACCAGCATCGAGAACGTCACGTTGACTCGCCGTCTGAACTGGGATCTGGTGACATTCACCTGGCCGGGCGATGCGACTCTTGTGGAGCTGCGCATGACGGCTCCGGACGCCCCGTTCGATGCCTCGACAACACCTTTCATGTCCGTGACCCATGAGGACTACCAGGCTGATGGTGGCTGCGTCATCAAGAACGGCCTGCCCGCTCCCGGCGGGTGCCTCCACCTCAATGCGATCACCTACATGTCCGGCACCCAGATCTCCTCACCCCCAGTGAGTATCGAGGTTCCCTCATTGTGGACCTACCAGTACTCTCTCAAGTGGCCGGGCGACGTGAAGGTCATGGGCGGTTTCATGCGTCAAGCGGTGGCGCGTTTCGGGCATACCGTCGTCGAGGTCACCGTTGAGGCCCTCAGGGGGGTTCCTGACCAGTCAGGAGCCATCGGGCTGACGCTGCTGCACAACCCCTCGCACCTTCCTCTTCACGCCGCCGACGGGCAGAGGGTCGGCTTGTTCCTGGAGCGCCCCACCAAGGACAACCCCCAAGAGCCTGCAATGTCCGTTCTGGTGCCGCCTAACGGACAGCCGCTGTCGCTATGGTTCGATCACTCGGCCTTCCCCCCCGGATACTTCAGGCTGGTTGTCGACTCCTATCCGCTGAGCGCCATTGACGAGGGGGCTAAGCACCAGGCGCTCGAGCACTTCGGTCTGGTCGATCCGTCACTCTCGGATCTCATCAAGAAGGGGTGACCCTCGTGGGAGACGACTCTGATCCGACTGTCGGTTTGATGTCGGGATGCGAGCAGCTTCTCTACACCAACGTCGATCATGTCGTTGACGGGGTAGAACGCTCGGGGTGGCAGACAATGGCGCACTCTCCCGGCCTGAGTGAAGACGATGCAAGCACGCTGTATACGCTGATCGACCCCACCCTCAACCCCGTGACGCCCCTGTCCGGATTCCCCACGGAGCAGGAGGTGGCGGCAGCTGATCGACGCCTGGCGCAGTTCTCGACGGACAAGGGCCTGGTACTCGTCCACACCGCCCCGGCGGGGAACGACACAACGGGACGGCCCAACACCATGACTCATGTGGTGCTTGTCAAGCACCATGAACCGGCGCCCGACCTGCGGACCATTGACCTGTGGAGATCACTCGGATGGGTGACTCCCTTCGGGCCCGAGCAGGTGAGGCAGGCGGAGCTACCCGACCCGGCGTCGCTGCAACCCGGCGCCAGCGTCGACGATGACACGGTGGCCGAGTTCCTCTCCGGCGGCTCACGGAGCTCGGCCCTCGTCGCCATGGCCGATGCTCTCGAGCCGGGGCTGCTCCAGGCGATCCGTGCCCGATGGGATGGCCTCCCGTCTGACCGGTCAAGCAGGAGGAACACTGTGATCCTCGCAGTGTCCTCGACCGATGAAGCCGCCCTGTGGATCGGCGCGCTGCTGCGCACCTGTGCCCCAGCCACCGGGCGGTACCTGAGCTACTCCGTCCTTCAGAGGATCCTGACGCCCTCGGACGTCGAGATGCTCGTGCAGTCTCGTATCGACGTGGCCTGCGTCCCGAGACAGGACCTGAAGAACATGGGGGAGTCCCGAGCGGGCCTGATCGTCATCGACCCGAACGAGAGCGGCGCCGTCGAGCCGGCGCCAACGACGTCGTGGGGACGCCTGGTGGCCCTCATGAGTCAGGACCTGGGAGCGTGGGTCGCCGCCTACGAAGGGATGAAGGACGTCCTCAGCCTTCTGCCCGATCATTCCGATCTCAGCCCGGGGTGGCCGCTGGCCGCGGCCGAGGCCTGCGATCCTGGGCTCCTCGAGCCTCAGCAGGAGGGGACGCCGCGCTCTTCACAGGACGCGGCGGCGCGCACGCAGGACGAGGCAGAGCTCATCGAGGTTGAGCTCGTGTCGTGCTATCCCAGGTCCATGGTCGGTAACGACTACCTCGCAGCCGTGGTGACTGATCGCGTACTCGGCTCATCAACGCGGAGCCCTGCAGCCTGGTATGAGCGACTCTCTCAGATTCCCCGCTGGGCGCCAGTGAGTGGACTCGTCAGCGGGCTCTGCGAACGTTACCTCGATGCCGCGTGCCGTGAGGTCCGGTGGCTGACCGACCTCGAGCGCCCCGTCTCCGAGCAGGCCAACCGTTGCCTGCGTGAGTGGAGCGGGATGCCGGAGCATCGCTCCGCGGTCGATGCGGCACTTGCGCACGCCAAAGAGCGTGTCGAGGCCGAGCAGCCGGGAACTGCGGGGGGCCTGCGCGTCTTGGATCGCATGCTCCGCGAGCACGTCAACGTCTCAACCAGGACATGCGATGTTCTCCTGCAAGGAGACGCCGACATGATGCAGCCGGCCGCCAACGGTTCCCGTGAGCAGCGTGAGATTCTTGCTGTGCCGGCGATATCGCTCACCCGTAGCATGCTGGCCGACCGGGTGAACTGGCAGCTCGATAGTGAGGAGCACTCTGGGCGACTGAGGGTCCTGCCCAGTCTTAGTCCCGAGGTCCTGGACTGGTTGAGCCAGGACAACGAGCCCGGAAATCGAGTACAGATTGAAGCCCAGGTCGCTTTGACGAGGCTTGCCGCTGGTGGGAATGACGTCGGCCGGGCATGTCGCGCGCTGGAGCGTCTGGGAGGCCTCTTCAGGCTTCAACCCACGGTGGTCACGGCGCTGTCACAGCGGGCGACGCCCGACATGGTGCAGCACCTCCCTCATAGTTGTCAGAACTTCCACGAGATCTTCACCGAGGTCCTGGCCAGGAGCTATGACTCGAAGAATGTGGACAAGGTGGCCCGGACCTACCTCAACCGCCGCGGATTCACCGATCACTCCCTGACTACCAGGCTGGATCATCGTTTCTCCCCTTCTGCTGCCATGAGCCTGGTCGTGCTCAGTCGGAAGATGCCTCTGATGAGCAAGCTGGGCGTCGATGCCGCCCTGACCTACGCTGGAAACATCCTGATCGCCATCTGTGCGCTGGCGGCTCAACGTCAAGACCTCAACCGCGAATCGGTGCATCAGGCGATGATCAAGGCCCTGGGAGTGCTGCTGGCCGGAGTCTGGGGCGGCAGGCGCGTCGTTCTTGAGGACGTCGTCTTGAGAGGCAACGGTCCCGAGGTTCGGTTGGTGAATCAGAGGCTGGAGCAGGTGATGACGGAGCTTCCTGATATTCTCCAACGTCACCCGGAGTACCTGGTCGCCGACGAGGATAACGGGTTGGGTGTACTGATACCGCCCCTGGTTCGGAACCTCTATTTCAGCAGTGGCGTTCGCATGTCCGAAGACATGGGGGCCCTGGTTGATGCGCAGGTGAGTCAGCTGGAGCGAGTTGAAATGCAGTCCTCCGCCCTGTTCTCAGGTAAGGACGACGCGGCTTTAGCGACAGCTCGTGCTGTTATCGCTCGCGGTGGTGCTAGGGGGGTCGAGCTGTCACGACCGATTCTTTATGGCCTGTTCAATAATGATGCCGGGGCGCGCCGCTGGGTCGATAAGACCCTGCTGTCGGCTGCGGGGCGTGGCTCCGGAAGTCGTCGGAGGATACTGAGATGATACTGAGACTGCTGTGGGAAAGGAAAGCCAATGCCTGACATCCTCGCCAGTGGGCAGTGGAAAGAGTTCTCGGTGAGCAATCGAGGCGCTCTTGAGATCGGTCTGGTCGCTCCCGTGCCCGCCACCTTGGAAGTCGTGGGCACCTCGAGTGCTCCGAAGTATCTCGGGGCTTCGCGCGATGCCGTCGCGTTCCCCGGAAGAGCGGTCTCGGCTGAGCGGCCCGTCATCGTTCGTGCCAACGCGTCATCCCAGGAGGCTTTCCCCGGCGACTGCGTCGTCGACCTGTCCTTCGACGCCGCCGGCGGGGAGCACGCCTACCTCATCAGGGCAATCCCAGTGGCGGGCCAGGCCAGTGCCCCCCTCCAGCTCACGCTGGAGGGTGAGGCGATTCGTGTCCGTCCAGGTGAGGGAGGTGCGGCGACGCTCGGGCTGGGGGGCTGGTGCGCCAAGCGCAGGCAGGAGTCCGGGGCGTCCTTGGTGCCGACGGTCACGGAGGTCGTCGTTGACGCCTCCGCGTCCATGGTGCAGCACCGGTCCCGCGTGGAGTCGTTCCTGGACTTTGTGGCCGACTTGTACGCGGTTCTCGGCGTCGCTGCACCTCATGTACGTTCCCTCAGTGTCGGTGGCTCGGTCGATGCCTCGTCAAGGGGGGTGGGCGGGGTCGGCTCGGTGCAGGTGGACCCCGATGCCCGGGGCAGGCGCATCGTCGTGACTGACATTCCCTTGGAGGCGGGGCGTTGCGAGTGCCTTGTCCTTGGCAGCCCGGAGATCGTTCGTGCGCTCGCCCCCCACAGCGGGGCGCCCTACTTCGTGCCCAATGGTGATGCGTGGAACGAGCTTCTGCGGGAGGATGCGGCTTTCACCTCGCAGACTCTCGCCACCATGGACCCCCTTCTGGACTGGCTCTCTCAGCCCGCTTCATCTAATGCGTCGATTGGAACGTCATCATGAGTTCTGCGTGCCCGTACTGCTTCACTCCGATCTCTCCGTCCGAGATATTCCTGAGGTGCACCGGAGGGTGTGCTGAGGTCCCGGATCCTCAGGCCTCTGCCTACGCCGGTTATGAGATGAATCGTACTCCTTTCTACCGGGAGACTCTGAGGCAGGACGTCAAGGTTCTTCCGAGCGCGGTGAAGTGTCGGCGTTGCCAGTCGATGTGCGTGCAGGAGATCTGCGGCGTCTGCCATCGAGACCTTCCACAGGGCTGGCGCGATGCCAACGTGTTCACCATGGCTATCACGGGAGCGCGGGGGGCGGGTAAATCTGTTTACATCGCCGTCATGGTCAATGTGCTGCGTCGGTATGCGCAGGAGAGGGCGTGCACGGTGCAGCCATACACGCGCCGCACCCACGATGCCTACAATGCCATGTACTATCGGCCGCTGTTCAAAGAGAATGTGGCCATGGAGGGCACCCACCCGCTGGGTGTGGGGGCGTCCTTCGAGAGCGATCCTCTTATCTGGGAGGTCTCAGGGGCTCGATCGGGGCGTCTGTATATCGTGATGCGTGATGTTCCGGGCGAGGACATGGAGAATCTCACTGGTCGGCCGCCCGCGTTCAGCTTCCACGATCGAGCCGACCTGGTCATCTTCCTTTTCGACCCGATTCTGCTGGACTCGGTGCGTCAGGTGCTCTCCGGCATCATTCCGGACGTCGATAAGGGGAGACTGGGGGCGCGATCCGGGGAGGTGCTGCCGGCGATCTTGGGGCTCATGGAGTCCGGTCGGGCGCTCCTGGCCCTGACGGTCTCCAAGTTCGACTCCCTGCATCAGCTGCCCCAGGCGATGAGCCCGATGGCGCCGGCGCTGGCCAACCCGGCGGCACACATCAACCGCGATGACACCATGATCCTGGCCGGTATGCAGGAGCCTGACGCCGGTAGGGCGCTCATGGACGACCTCGATTTCCTGGACGCCGAGGTAAGGTCGCTGTTCCAGCTGATCGGAGAGAAGTCGGTGACGCTCCTGGCTGAGCAGGCGAAGGCGAACCGGCAGATCCATGAGTATCGGCACTTTGCCGTGTCTGCGGTCGGTGAGTCTCCGCGGCACAAGGGGCGGCTCACCGAACGAGGTATCTCCCCGTTCAGGGTGCTCGATCCGGTGCTGTGGGGCATGCACGTCAGGGGGCTGTCGTTGTGACGCACTCGGCAAGGCCGTCGGCTCCTCGTGTCCGGGGCGCCGGTGGCGTAGCCTCGGGGTCGTAGCGACCCCATCGGTGCCCTCAGGCAAGGAGCCTCATCGTGTCTCGTCCTCTCTCCCGTGGACCGCAGTTCGACGACGACGCAGAGGCGGACGCGGCCGTCGACCGTACCGATCGCATTGACCGCGGACGTCCCACCGAGCGGATCGACCTTGACCAGATGGAGGCGCAGTCGGGGGCCACGGAGGCCATCGCCATGCCGCCGGGGGGAGAAGGATGGGGGTACCTGCCGCCGTCGACGTCGACCCCGCAGCTGGCCGCCTCCCCG
>ERZ773021.380-NODE-380-length-21459-cov-3.03345_pt1 | contig 21459 bp, 16 predicted proteins | sample MGYA00511668_ERZ773021 | MGnify/ENA primary metagenome ERZ773021 (study PRJEB29015, sample SAMEA2737961) | human oral metagenome | biome: human oral; feature: human-associated habitat; material: dental | place: China | collected 2032 ... | reverse complement strand
AAAAATGTTTTAGAAGTCATCGGGCATACTCCCGAGGTGAAAATCAACAGATTGTTTGGCAATGATGCCAACGTATTTATCAAATTAGAGCGCTTGAACCCTGGCGGTAGCATCAAAGACCGTATTGCGCTCGCTATGGTTGAAGATGCCGAAGCTAAAGGCATCCTCAAAAAAGATAGTGTGATTGTAGAGCCTACCTCTGGCAACACGGGAGTGGGCTTGGCATTAGTAGCGGCTGTAAAGGGCTATAAACTCATCGTGGTAATGCCTGAATCAATGAGTATTGAACGCCGCAAGTTAGTAGCCGCTTATGGCGCCGAAGTAGTACTCACGCCTAAAGAAAAAGGTACGGGGGGAGCGGTCGCTAAAGCTCTGGAAATAGCTGAAGGCAAACCTAACTATTGGGTACCTCAACAGTTTAAAAACCCTGCTAATCCTGATGTACACGAAAAAACAACTGCTCAGGAAATACTAAAATCTTTTCCCGAAGGTTTTGACTATTTCGTAACGGGAGTAGGTACTGGCGGACATATCTCTGGGGTATCAAAAGTGCTCAAACAACACTTCCCTAACCTCAAAACTGTAGCTGTAGAACCCGATCAATCGGCGGTGTTGAGTGGTGGTGCTCCAGGTCCTCACGCCTTACAAGGATTGGGCACTGGCTTCATACCCGATAACTATAACCCTGCTGTAGTAGATGAAGTTATCCCTATCTCTAAAGAAGAAGCCTTTGATTACGCTCGCCGATTGGCTAAAGAAGAAGGTATTTTAGGTGGTATCTCTACCGGTGCTGCTTTAGCTGCCGTTGCTAAAGTACTCAAAAGAGACCCAAAAGCGCGTGTCCTCACCGTAAATTACGACACAGGAGAACGCTATTGGTCAGTAGAAGGACTTTTTTAGTGAAATGTGAAAAAAGAAAAGTCTTAATAATTAAAAAGCAGTTGGATAAAATAAGTATCCAACTGCTTTTTTGTAACTCATCATTCGTATTTCGTCATTACAAATTTCCGATTACTTCATTTTTAGGGTATTTTACCTTATAACTAATGCGGAATTTTTTAGTTTCACCTGCTTTGAGGTTGGTATCCCAAGTGAGTATACCCGTTTCCTTATTCACTTCAGCTTTTGAGGCTTCTAAGAGTTCTATTTGTATCTTATCATCAGTGGTAAGTGGGTATTGGTCTTTTAGTTTCAGGTCTATAGCCTCTTTTTTATTGTTCTTAACGGTAATTTCGTAGGTAAAAGTCTGCTCTTTATAGCTGGAAATAAACTTAGTTGCCGATTTATCAGCTATTTTTTCGCGTTTTACACTTATCTTCTTATCATTACCCATAGTGAGTTGCATACTCTCTGAGGTTTGATTAGGATCTATCAGTGTTTTGCCTACATACATATCTTCAAAAATCACATTTGCCTGACCAGTGAGCAAATTATACTGCGAATAATCGTCAACCGAAGCTACTAAGTACACCCCATTATCTATACGCGGTGCGGTGTAATACTCATATTTAGCTTTGATTTTAAGCTCTTTGAGTGACACACTATGCTGCTTGTTATTTGAGAGTATATCATAAGGCGTAGTAATCTCAAATGAAGTATTGAGTTGATTTTCGTTTAGATTTGTATAATCTGAAATGGTTGCCTCTTCCATTACTGCATCTTCAGTTACATTTTTATTAACAGCAGAACGTTTATAATAAACATTAGAAGCAAGGGCTAATGGAGTCTCGTGTCTGCTGCCAAAATAGAGATACCACGCTTTTAGTAGCGTAAACTGATTATTTTGATTAGGATTACCACTAGAAAGACTCAGTTTGATATGTTTCCAATCTACCCCAGTGTTTTGTCGCACTTGCGCCTTATACACCAAATTGATTGGTTGAGAGATATTGTCAGCACGCAGATCGTAAAAAGGCACCCACGACGCATTGGGGGTTATATAACTCACACTGAAATCAGCTTTAACAGGAGCATCAACCATTACTTGCAACACCAATTTGCCATCAGAAAGCGTTTCTTCTTTAGTAACTTCTCCTTTAAGACGTTGTTCCAAATTGTAACGAAGACTGCGCAATTTGTTTTGCTTATCAGTCATCGTATCTATTTTGTCGAGAGAAGTAGTCATCTTATCCTTTGAATAGTCGAGAAACTTAGCGTACTCAGCTACATTAAGTCCAGTACCACCTCCTAACACCGATTTGTTTTCTTTGATAAGCTCTACCACCTGCTTTTCAGCAGCAATTTGGTTGCTGAGTTTATCAATTTGAGAAGTCAGCAAGTCGATACTATCTTTCACTTGTTTCGATTTAGGCAAGAGGTTGTCACCATCAGTAGTATACTGAGTGGTAAATTGAGCTGAAAGTACTGTTACATTTTTGGGAGCTACAATGCGAAGTGTATTCTCATTCAGTCTATTAGCAACGTTTTTCACTACAATTTCATTCGTGCCCTTGTTGAGGTTCGCGCTAAAATAATGAGTAAGTTCAGCTGAATTGAAATATACTGTAGCTGCATCGAGTTTAGCATTAGCAAACTGTGCTTTTTGCGCTAACACAAAAGCTGAACTAAACAATAAAATATAGGTAATAAACTGTTTCATCTATACATTATTCGTTTTTTGTTTCTCGTCATTCGCAATTCGTCCCTCGTCATTCGTAATTTGTTTTCCTTCTTTAGCCAAGTAAGTAGGAAGGTTCAATCCTGCCATATTAAAGAGGTCGTTGAGAGGTGGGACAGTTTTCATCATCCCCGATACGAAATTGGCAGTAGAGTTATTGCCATCTTCACCTTTGCCAGAATCCCATACTGTAATCTTATCGATTTTGATATTCTTAACGGCTTCCACTTGGGTTTTAACGAGTTCAGGCAACTTCTCGATAAGGAGCAATTGGAATGCCTTGGTAGGGTCGCCTCCTGCTGCACTAACCACATCTTTATAACCTTCAGCTTGTTTGGTAAGTATTTGGAAGAGACCTTTTGCCTCAGCTTCCATTTTAGCATAAATAGCATCGGCTTCCCCTTTAGCTTTCTCGCGGAGGCGTTCAGCTTCGGCTTGTGCCTCAATGATAGCGCGCTGTTTGTCAATTTCAGCAGGAACAATGATATTTGCCACTTGGGTAGCACGTTCGCGTTCAGAACGAGCAGTTTCAGCTTTTTCTTCAGCTGAATAGGCTTCTTCTAAGGCTTTAGCTTGTTGTACTTTTTCAGCCGAAATAGCAATACGCAACGATTCGGCTTCTTTTTCACGACGTAGCGCTTCGGAGTTGGCAATCGCAATTTTAGCCTCATTTTCCCCTTTGATAGCCAAGGCATTGGCTTCTGAAATTTTGATACGACTATCACGATCGGCTTCTGCTTTACCAATAGACTCAAACTTCTTAGCTTCGGCAATCCCTACAGTTTCATCTTTCTTAGCCTCGGCGATGCTAATCTCTTTATCTTTTTGAGTGATAGCGATTTTCACATCTCTATCGCGGTGTGTTTCGGCTATTTGGGTATCTTTCTCACGGTCGGCAAGGGCTTTACCAGTTTCCCCTATTTTCTCTTGTTCAGCCACACTGATTTTTGCCTCGTTGATAGCTTTAGCAGCCGCTTCTTTACCAAGAGCTTCAATATACCCTGACTCGTCTTTGATATCGGTTACGTTTACGTTGATGAGTTTTAAACCTATTTTTTTGAGCTCACTATCTACGTTTTTAGAAATGTTTTCGAGGAACTTATCGCGGTCGGAATTGATTTCCTCAATAGTCATAGTAGCGATGACCAAACGCAACTGACCAAAAAGAATATCTTTAGCCAACTCTTGAATTTGCTCAGGAGAAAGTCCTAAAAGACGTTCGGCAGCAGCGTTCATATTCTCGTGTTCGGTAGAAATCGCAATCGTAAAACGACAAGGTACATCTACGCGAATATTCTGACGGCTCAGCGCATTAGTAAGGTTTGCCTCAATAGAAAGCGGACGCAAATCTAAATAGGCATAATCCTGAATCACAGGCCATACAAAGGCACCACCCCCATGGATACACTTGGCAGATGAACCGCCCGTTTTACCGTAGATTACGAGAATTTTGTCGGACGGACAGCGTTTGTAGCGCGCCACGAGCGATGAGATAGTAACGAAGAGGACAACCGCCAAAATAACGATAAGTCCAATTGGTGAAGTGAATGTTTCCATTAAAATATTGTTTTAAATTAATAATTAATAAATGTTGCGACAAAGATAAAGAATAAGTTACGATTTACCAAATTTTCTAAAGGCTTGAATGGTTTGGTAATAGCCATAACCTATAAATATACGACCTATGAAAAGTAGTAAATATGGAAATCCTTCTAATCTTATATCAATAATTTCCAAATTAACCCACTTAGTTAGATTAAAAACATCAACTAATGAGGTTATAAAGTTTGAAATTCCTTCTGTGCTTGTATCAAGTTCTATATCATCGTTCATAGCTACAAGAACTGCCAAATAAGATAAAATACCTACTAATAAAGAAAAATTAACTCCTGCCACCCAATTAGTATCAAACTCATTAGAGTTTTTATTAAACCATAATACAATTTTATCTTGTTTCCTAAAAACTACTAAGAAAATAAGGGATAAAATAACAATAGAATCCTATAATTAACATATCAATATCTATAGCTATAGTTTGAAGAAAATGATATATTTTTTTAATGAGTAGGTAAAGAAAATCTTGTTTATAGTTAGCATAACCATAAAATACTATAAAAAACCAAATTAAAACAAAGATAATTAATATTAATGGAATGTAATTATTACTTGTTATGAGTTTTCTTGTATCATTTCTACTATCGTAAAATTCTATCAGTACAACTAAAGTAAATATTATTACAAAAGCCCAAAACCAACAATATTCTTTTCTAATCACATACACAAGGAATAAGAATAGTATTATAATGCAAAAAAGACTACGATATAAGATAATGTTTCTATATCTAAACTCCCTAATTTTTTTTACTATTATATATATTACTATATAAAATGCATTATACAAGAAAGAGAATAAATTCTTAAAAATTTCCTTGAACTGAAAAAGTATATTCTCTAAAATTTCAACGATAGGAAGCAACTCATAAAAAGGTAAGAAAACAACTTGATAAAAACATAAAAAAAGTTGGAAAAGAATGTTAATTTCTTTTTAACAATAGGTGAATTAGCAAAAGATTTGTCTACTTTATTCTCTAAACTAAGATTCCTTAATGTAAAGTTATTTGTACTGCTTGATTTCTTATCCTCTGCACGCTTCTCCTCTAAGTAAGCACTCATCTCTTTTTCATAAAACTTCAGACCTTCGATTTTATTATTTTGTTTGTAGAAATTATCTTTAATAATGCGATAAGTCTCACGAATTTGTTTATAAACAGAAGGAGTTGCTTCCTCCTTATGTTCGCCAAAATCATCTATATATTTCGTAAATTCAGAAATATTTTTATTTTGTATAAATATATTCCAAAAATTAAGATTACAATTAAAGTTAGCTCGTGAAATATCTAAACCTTTTTCAAATTTAGCACTTTCAAAGTTGATATAGCTGTTTTTGTCTACTTTGTTATAAATAAATTGTGCCTCTCCTTTAAAAGTAGTGTTTGAAAAAATAGCTCTGTCTAAAAAATCAGTAGTATGAAATTGTTGGTCATCTTCAAATTTTACTAAATAGAAATCTACTAAGCCTTTAAATGATGTATTAAAGAAATCTACATTATTATGAAATATTGTCTCATGAAATCTTACATTTTTGTAAAAAACAGTATCTTGAAAAGAAACAACAGAAAATATACTTCTTGAAAAGTTAGTATCTCCCTCAAAAATAGTTTTTGAAAAATTAGTTTCTTTTGTAAAAACATAATCTTTAAAATCTACTTTATCTTTAAGACTAGTAGCTCCAACTTTTTCCTTATCTTTTTCAAAATAAGAAAAACTTATTTTTATTTGAAATTTACTTCCTGAAAAATTAGCTTCTTGCTTAAATATACTTCCTGAAAAACTAACTTCTTCAGAAGTATCATTTTGTAAAGAGGTAAAAGTACAATTTAAAAACTTAGTTTCCCCATTAAATGATATTTCTCTAAAATTATTATTTCCTCTAAAAGTAGTGCCTTCAAAAGAAAGTTTCTCTATTTCAGAATTGTTAAAATGAGTAGAAAAATTAAAGTTTACGTTTTTAAATTTAATATCATAAAGAGATGAATTTTGAAAAAATATATTTTTACCTTCTCCAATAAAATCTACATTTTCAAATTTAACACCATATAGAGATGTATTAGAAAAATGAACAATACCTTTAAATTTAACTTTATTAAAAATAATTGATGGCTCTATTTGCATTTTCCCAAATTTTTCTATTTCATCTTCATTTTTAAAAATACAATTTGAAAAATCTACATCTCTATCAATTGTTATTTCTGTGATTCTAATCTCTTGATTAATAACAAAAGTATATTCAAACTTATTATATTGTCTGCGAAGTTTATCAATAACATCAAATAAAGTCTCATCATTTGGCAAATTATGTAACCAAATTTCTTTATCATTGCTTTTAGAGCGATTAATGTATTTTTCTAAATCCATAATGTTTTTATTTTCTCAATTAAGGTTTTCTACTGAAAGCGTCCGAAAAGTTCTATCTGTATGGGCGTTTGCAAAACGCCCCTACATAACATACTCTAAAAGTAATTGATTTTTAGAGTAATCAACTTTGGCAAAGTGTGAAACTTTGCCAAAGTGTAGCGACTCATTTTCTCTTACCATAGCGCTTTTCATAGTAATCTCTAAATTCTTTTACTTGATCTTCAGTATAATGAAATAAACCATAACCTTCTTTTAGAGGGCGTTCTACTATGTAATAATAGGTATTTTTATCTAAATCTTTTACTAAATGAACTGAAATAAAAAAATCATTACTCCCTGTAATACATATTTCATAGTTCGTGAGTTTTAAGTATTGCGATGCGTAGTTATTAGCGCGTTGTTGCCAAGTCAGCTTGGAAGGCAGTGTTATATTTCCAAAACTATTATAGTTTTTGTTAAGGATTATCTTAAAGTAATCGGCTAATACTTTTGCATAAGTAACTTTTTGTAAATCTTTTGAATGGTCGCCTGTAGTTTTGAGAAGATAGATTTCACTTTCTGATTTTTTATACACATAATAAGTGTTAGTCTTATTCTTTTTTACCTCCCCTTCATCACGACAATCACCCCAATATTCTACTTTTTGAATGTGGAAACTAATATATTCCTCACTGATTTTTTTATAAGTACCATAAGAGGTGGTAAAACAATCATTTCCACACGGGGCTGAATACCACGATTTAAAATTTCCATCGGTAGATAACTGTAGGTGATCACCATAACTCCAATCGGGATTTTCGGGTTTTGTAAGGATATAAAAATCTTCCTTATTAACATTATCTCCTAATATGTTGTTAATCTCCCATTTAGCACCTATAAGGTCTTGAGCAGAAAGTATTCCTACCCAGAGAAAGTTGAGTGTTATTAAAAGTGTTTTCATCATTGTTTTTTCTTCTTTGTTTTACAATTAATTTCAAATACTCCCCAAATGCCCTTGAGTCCGTATTTTTTTATAGCTTTAGCACCTTCTGAATAGTAGGCTTTGAATTTGCCTTTATCATATTTTTCCAATAGATTTTTTATTTCCTCATTATCTTCACTGAGTAACTTGCCATTCAGATAGAACAAGCTCCATATTCTCGGATAGTCGTTGCCAAATACTGCTTTGATAGCACTCTCGGAATAATAAGGTCGGTCTTCCCCCGTTAGTCGCAACTCATCTTTGGAGACAACTTTAATAGGGTGATCGAGAAAGAGCGTTACAAGTTCATTGTTATGTAACTTTATCCCTACTACTTTATCAGGTTGAGATTTATTGTCGTTGTTAAGCAAGCGTATTTTCTTCCCTTCTTTTACATAAGGAAAACAATAAGTTCGATTAAATATTAATGGTTCTACAATACATAAGGTATCTTGCTTTAACACAAGTTGGTGAGAGCTATTGATCACTTTCCTTTGCTCTTTTTTGTTTCTAATAACATAAGTGTAATAAGTCTCTCCCTTAGATTGCGAAAAAGTGTAAAATGGCAAAAAGAATAGTATAAATAGATATTTCATTGTATTATTGCTGTTTTTTTCTGTTCTTTAGCACGTTGTTTTAAGTCTTTTTCAGTAAAGTAATAAACTGTTACTTTATCTTTATAATATTCCTCTCGCAGGTAGTAATAGGTATTGGTTTTCAAGTCTTTCACAAGGTAAAGGGTACTAAAATCATTAGGGTAACCTTTGAGGATTTCATAAGAGATAAGGTGAAAGAGTTTGCGCACAAGTTTGCCAATACGCTCATCCTTAGACACATCACTTTTCAGTTGGAAAGAAGGATTGGGTGATTTACCATTTCGGCTATATATTTTCATAAAGCGTGCTAAAGCCTCCGCATTTTTAGCCTTTTGTTTATCGGTAATGAGGTTTCCTGTACTTTTGATAAGATAAAATTCATCATTAGATACTTTATGAATATAGTAACTGCCAATAGCTACCTTCAGATAGTTTTCCCCCACCATTTGGTATTGACCATCATAATGATCTTTATCTATTATACAAGGTGGAAAAAAAGTACCATCAGGGCGAAATAGAATCGTATTATCAGCTACACAAGGATTTTTCTGGCGTGGTTTTTTTAGAAAATAAACATCCGTTACATCGGGGAATTCTCCTAAGAAATTGTCAATATCCCAATCTTTGCCTATAAACTCTTGAGCTGAAAGACAAGTGATGGAAAATAAAGCGATTAAGAGTGTTTTCATTTTTAGATTTTTTAGTAATCAAAATTTGTAATACAAAAAGCTCATCGTGCCACGATTATGACCCCATGCGAATGGCTTCTACAGGATTGAGTCGCGCTGCTGAGGAAGCAGGAATGATGCCCGAAAGCAAGCCTACTACAAACGAGATACTCAAACCTATGGCTACATTTTTAAACGATAGTATAAAAGTAAAACCTTCTTCACTACTCGGGATTACAAAGGTGAGCAACCATACGAATAGCAACCCAAAAAGTCCGCCGATAATCGCCAAAAGTACTGCTTCAAACAAAAACTGAAATAAAATAAACTGATTTTTAGCGCCTAACGACTTTTGTACCCCGATGAGGTTGGTGCGTTCTTTCACACTCACAAACATAATATTGGCAATCCCAAAGCCCCCTACCAAGATAGAAAAGCCCCCAATAATCCAACCTACTACATTCATCATTCCAATGGTTTCGTCTATCATATCAGTAAACGAGGAGATTTTGTTGAGGAAAAAATTGTCGATATCCTCAGGTTTGAGTCCGCGATAAGTACGGAATTTCTGGCGCAATACGGCTTCATATTCTGCCATATCCACTCCTTTTTTAGGTTTGAGTACGACCCCACTGGGCATCCCTTGCGGACCTGTATTCATAAAACTGCGGACGAAATTAGCTGTTACATAGGCATTATTATCAGGACCTCCCCCTAATTCTCCGTATTTTTTCAGTACTCCAATAACCGTGAGTCGCCTGCCAAACACGCGTATTTCTTTATCGAGAGGATCTTCTTCTCCAAAAAGTTGTTCGGCAGCTTCATAGCCTAATATCGTTACTGCCGTTCCTGCGTTAGCTTCCGCATCGTTGTAAAAACGCCCTTTGCCCATACGAATGTCGCTAATCTGTTCCACCCCCGCTGAGGTAGCCTGCACAGACATTGAGGGAATAGTTTTACCGCCGTACTTCACCGCCGAATTGAGACCGAATAACTCGTACACCACTGCTTCGGTATTAGGTAATTCACGTTTGAGAAATTCGTATTCCTGATAAGTAACTTGTGGAAAGCTGAGGCGTTGCCATTGAGGCACAGACGAGGGGGCAAAAGAATATTTGGAAAGGTTAATCATATTCTTATCCAAACCCGAAAGACTCTCCTGAATGCTCTTATTGAGTGAATCAACCGCTGCTAACACCGAGATAATAGAAAAGATACCCACCGTCACACCTAATAGCGATAGGAAAGTGCGGAGCTTGTTGTCGCGCAATGACTTGATAGCAAAGTTAAAACTCTCTTTTAATAGTTGTAGATAAATGAACATATCGTATTTTTTACATTAATTTCTAAATGTCTTGTTTTTCAATAGAGGAATAGGAGCGTATAAAACTGCTTTTTTCATAGGATATAGGATTGATTTAAGAATTTGCCAATTTGCTAATTTGTTAATTAGCAAATTGGCTCATTAACAAATTTTAATCTCTTTTGTTTGCTTCGTATTAGTAAAAAGTACTATTTTTGTAGCCAAAAATAAAACTTTTTTTTCAAATGAGCACTACAAAACAAGCAAAATCTGCTTTAATATCTGTTTTTGACAAGACAGGATTAGAACCTATCATTCACAGAATGAAAACTTTAGGTATTACTATCTACTCTACTGGGGGTACTGAAGATTTTATCAAAAAATTGGGTGTAGAGGTAATTCCTGTGGAGAGTATTACTGATTATCCCTCTATTTTTGGAGGACGTGTGAAAACGCTCCACCCTAAAATTTTTGGAGGCATCCTCAACCGTCAGGACAATGTGCAGGATACTGAAGAAATGAAACAATACGCTATCCCTCAAATTGATATAGTGATTGTGGATTTATATCCTTTTGAAAAAACAGTAGCAAGCGGTGCTAATGAACAAGAGATTATTGAAAAAATTGATATAGGCGGTATTTCGCTCATCCGCGCTGCTGCTAAAAACTATAAAGATGTGCTTTGTGTAGCCTCAGTTGATGAATACAGTGACCTTTTGCAGATTTTAGACGAACAACACGGCAGCACGACTTTAGAACAGCGCCGCCATTTTGCTGCTAAAGCCTTCCGCGTATCGTCTCACTACGATACTGCTATCTTCAACTACTTCAACCAAACCGAAGAAATTCCTACTCTGGCTATCAACGAGTGCCACGGACAAGTGTTGCGCTATGGCGAAAACCCTCACCAAAAAGGAGAATTTTACGGTAATTTCGATGCTCTTTTTGATAAATTACACGGCAAAGAACTCTCATACAACAACTTGTTAGATGTAGATGCTGCTGTAAATCTAATGGCTGAATTTGTAGGCGATGATCCTACTTTTGCTATACTAAAACACAACAATGCTTGTGGCGTAGCAACCCGCAAAACGATACACGAAGCCTATAAAGATGCGCTCGCAGGCGACCCCGTATCAGCTTTTGGAGGTATCCTTATTTCTAATACAAAAATCGATTCGGCTACTGCCGAAACTATTCACTCACTGTTCTTTGAGGTAATCATTGCACCTTCTTATAGTGATGAAGCTCTAAAAATACTCGAACAGAAGAAAAATCGTATTATTTTAGTACAGAAGAAAGCTAAAATGCCTACAACAAGTGTGCGTTCGTGTCTCAATGGCTATTTGGTGCAGGAAAAAGACCTCAAAACCGATAGCATAGCCGATGTACAATACGTAACTGCTGTAAAACCTTCAACAGAAGTGCTCGACGACCTTTTCTTCGCTTCTAAAATATGTAAAAACACCAAATCGAATACCATTGTATTGGCTAAAAACAAACAGCTCATCGCCAGCGGTACAGGACAAACCAGCCGCGTTGATGCGCTCAAACAAGCTATCGAAAAGGCTAAAGAATTCAAATTTGATCTCAACAATGCCGTAATGGCAAGCGATGCCTTCTTCCCCTTCCCCGATTGTGTGGAAATCGCTCACGACGAAGGTATCCGCTCTGTAATACAACCCGGTGGCTCTATTAAAGATCAAGCCAGCATCGACTATTGTGATGCCCACCAAATGGGAATGGTATTCACAGGAATACGACACTTTAAACACTAATTAAACGCTATTTAAACAACGTATGAAACACATTGCAGCCGTAGGAGGCTATTTTATAATGCTTTATGATGTCTTTCGCAAACGCACCCGTTGGTCGATTACTAAAGACCTCATATTGCGTGAGATAGACGACCTCATCTTTGGATCTATAGGTATTGTAGCTTTTATCTCTTTCTTCGTGGGAGGGGTAGTAGCTGTACAAACCGCTTTGAATATCGACAATCCCTTTATTCCTAAATACCTTATAGGTTTTGCTACTCGCCAATCTATTGTATTAGAGTTTGCACCTACCTTTACAGCGGTAATCTTAGCAGGAAAGATTGGCTCGTTTATCACTTCCAGCATAGGTACAATGCGCGTAACCGAACAAATTGATGCTCTTGATATTATGGGGGTAAACTCGGTGAATTATTTGATATTCCCCAAAATAGTAGCCCTAATGTTAATGCCGTTCCTCATCGCCTTAGGTATGTACTTAGGGGTATTAGGTGGTTGGGCTTCTGCGGTGATGAGTGGCTATACCACCTCTGCCGAATTTGTACAAGGAGTGCAATACGACTTCAAACCTTATAGTATGGTGTATGCCTTCACTAAAACGGTAGTTTTTGCATTTTTCTTGGCTACTATTCCGTCCTATCACGGTTATTATATGAAGGGAGGCGCTTTAGATGTTGGAAAAGCTAGTACGGTTTCATTTGTATGGACGAGTATAGTGATTATCCTTGCTAACTCAGTGCTTACGCAATTGTTCTACGCTTAAAATGTATCAAGAAAACAAACCGCAATATCGCATTTTACTACTGATAGCTTTAGCACACGGACTCAATGACCTCATACAAGGGGTCATTCCGTCTATTTACCCCACCCTACAAAGCAAATATGCTCTTACTATGACACAAGTAGGGGTAATTACACTCTGTTACCAACTTTCAGCCTCTATATTACAACCCTTAGTAGGCAACTACACCGATAAACACCCCAAACCTTACTCACAAGTATTAGGAATGGCGTTTACCACTATAGGAATTGTAAGTTTATCGTTGGCGAGTAGTTATGTAGCTATATTGTGCTCGGTAGTGTTTATAGGGGTAGGTTCATCGGTATTTCACCCCGAATCGTCCAGAGTAGCTTTTTTAGCCTCAGGTGGTAGGCGTTCATTTGCTCAAGCTATCTTTCAATTAGGAGGAAATTTTGGCACAGCCTTAGCTCCTCTGTTAGTGATATTGCTATTGTTGAGCAAAAAAGTAATCGACGGGAGAGTTGTAGAAGAGAGTCATCAAGGTAATTTGATATGGTTTGCGAGCTTTTCTATTTTTGCGATGTTCATATTGCTTCTCATAGGCAAATGGCGCAGCATCTTGCTTAAACTACTCAAAAAGAAGGTAAAAAAAACAGTAGTTTTGCCCAATCTCACCCGTTCGCAAATACACAACTCTATGATTATATTGATGTTGCTGGTATTCTCCAAAAACTTCTATACAGCAGCTATCAACAATTATTTTCAGTTTTACACCATTAAAAAATTTGGATTTAGCAATGCTGAGGCACAGGTATACCTATTTTATTTTTTGGGAGCAGTAGCAGCAGGTTCACTTATTGGAGGTTTTTTGGGTGATAAAGTAGGAAGAAAATTTATTATTTGGTTTTCAATCTTAGGGGCTGCCCCCTTTGCTCTTTGGTTACCTTATGCCGATGCTACCACTACGGCAATACTCATCGTACTGATAGGCTTCATCATCTCATCGGCTTTTGCTTCTATCTTAGTCTATTCACAAGAATTATTACCCCAGAAAATAGGGATGATTTCAGGATTTTTCTATGGTTTTGCCTTTGGTATGGGCGGCTTAGCCTCAGCTGTATTAGGCAAATTGATAGACATAACCGACATCGATTTTGTTTATAAACTCTGCTCATTCCTACCCCTAATGGGACTTATTGCTTATTTCTTACCAAACTTATCAAAAAAAGAAGTTAGGAGTTAGTAATTAGAAATTTAGAGAGTGATGAAATATAGTCTATTGATTTTTTACTTTTGGGTGTTTTCTATAAACGCACAAGAAGCGCTTACTACTGCACAATGGCGCGATATACTTTCGGGAAGCATACCTACTTATAAAAAGCTTTCCATAAAAAGCATTGCGCTCTATCATCAAGAACAATTATTACATACTTACCAACTTTCATCTACTCCCGAAGGCTATTTAAAAATTACTACTCCTGAAAGGATATGTTCGTATGATGATAATGGCAAACTGCTCTCAGCCTATTTTTTGCAGATAAAAAAAAGGTATGAGGCTACTTATAACTCTTATGGAAAAATTGCTTCTTATACACTTACTGTAGACAAAGATTCAGTGATTGAAAAGAAAACTTTTAGCGATTTGTTTTATAAAGAAGAGAGATTGGATAGGAATGGTAAAGAAAAGAGTAGTTACATCAGTAGAAAGAGTGAACTCAAAGAAGAAACTATTTTTACACAAGGTAATTATCAATCAATACATTCTTACTACAAAAATAATATTTCTGTTCATAAAGAATTAAAGAATGAGGTCATTCATAAATACGATTCGGTAGTGAGAAACCAAGATAGAAAAGAGCTTTATAGGCTTTTTTACTATCGTTACCCTGATTCACTTTATAAAAGAGAATCTTTTGGAGAAGTGGATTCGATACGAGAATATGTATTTAAAAAAGACCTTCTTTTTTCTGAAAAACTCTATTGCAAAGGGCTTGACCCTCTTCAAAAGGGATATATCCCTTTTTTACAATATTTTTATACTACTGAAGGGAGCCTTGAAAAGAGTATACGATGGTTCTATCATCCTCAGAAAGAAAGTAATTATTTAGTATTAGATAAAATTTTGTATATAAACCATCTCACAGGTGCTCAAAAAATAAAACGTGTAAAAGGCAAAGGAAGAATAAAAGCCGCAATAGAGGATATAGGTAGTTGGGAATTTTGGAGAAAGATAGGTCTTAAAAAGAAAATTACCCCCTTGAATTGCGGTACTCCTTCTGATAACAGAAAACATTACCACTACAAGGCTTCTTTTTTATCTCCTTCAGTGCTTATTGACAATTCATCACTAAAAACTGTTTTTTTAGAAGATGAGCTTTTAGAATATTTTACAGGTTGGAAATTTAAAGATAACCCCATACCACTTCATATTTCTCTTAAGAAAGACACATTTATAGTTTCAGATAAAACCATCATACCTGAGAAATATTTAGAAAAATTGCACCAATATTATCAGAAAGAACTCTTCAAAGATAAAACTGCTATTGTTACTTTTGCTGATGGAAAAAGTGAAACACTTGATTTGAATACTATAGAAATAATACCTTTAGAGATAGATTATTTAGGAATACCTGATGACAAGTAGACAAGAACTCTAATAACAAAAAATCCAGTATAGCAACTCACTATACTGGATTTTTTTGTTTAATACACAATATCAACATCTCCTTTGCCTTCCCGCAGCACAACAGGTGTATCACCTGAGAGGTCGATGACGGTGGAGGCTATATTATCACCATAACCACCATCAATAACGATATCTACGCGGTTTTGCCATTTCTCGAAGATAAGTTCTGGGTCTGTAGTGTACTCAATCACATCATCGTCGTCGTAAATAGAGGTAGAGACTATAGGGTTACCTAACTTTTCTACAATAGTGCGCGCAATAGTGTTATCAGGGACACGTATCCCTACGGTTTTCTTCTTTTTAAAATCCTTAGGAAGATTGTTATTTCCTTGCATAATAAAGGTATAAGGACCTGGTAAAGCGCGTTTCAACAGTTTGAAAGTGCTCGTATCTATCTGTTTTACATAGTCTGATAGATTTTTTAAATCGGAGCATACAAATGAAAAGTTTGCTTTTTCGAGTTTTACTCCTTTGATGCGAGCAATTTTCTCAAGGGCTTTGGTATTGGTAATATCACAGCCCAAACCGTAAACGGTATCAGTTGGATAGATAATAAGTCCGCCGTGGCGAAGCACTTCCACTACCTTAGCAATATCCTTTTCGTTGGGATTTTCGTTGTATAATTTGATAAAATCAGCCATTGTTCTAAATATTAGGGGTAATTCTAATAGTGGTGAATTTGCAATAAGAAATAAGTTTTTCCTCCTGATTTGTTACTTTTATTTCCCAAAGTTGGAGCGTACGTCCTGCATTCACACATACAGCTTTGGCGTAAAGGGTATCCCCTACTCTACCCGCTCTCAAGTGATTAGCACTGAGTTCAATACCTCGAATTTGTTCATCATCATTGCGGTAAAGTAAGTACGCCCCTATGCTGCCTGCTGTTTCAGCTAAAGCTAAAGTAGCCCCTCCGTGTAACACCCCATCTACTTGAGTAACTTTCTCGGTAACAGGCATCGTTATAGTAACACTATCTTCGGTTACTTCGGCAATTTCCATTTGCCAATCGCGCATCAAGTTGTTTGGAGGTAACGCCTGCCACTTCTGTAGTAAAGTTTCTTTGTTGAGCATAGCATATCCTTTTTGTTACTTCAACCCACGTGCTTTGAGTAGTGGCTCAATAGCAGGAGCTTTCCCTCTGAAGGTTAAATACATTTTTTCGTAATCCATTGTATTTCCTTTGGAGAGTATCAAATCTCTGAAACGTTGTCCATTAGCACGAGTGAGTCCGCCGTTTTCTTCAAACCATTGGTAGGCATCGTGGCAAAGCATTTCTGTCCATTGGTAAGAGTAATAGCCTGCTCCATAGCCTCCGCCAAAAATATGAGCAAAGTAAGATGAACGGTATCTCGGAGGTACTTCTTTCACCCATAAGCCTGTTCTTTCAAGGGCTTTCTTCTCAAAATCACTTACATTATTGATGATAGTATCCGAAGGAATAGTATGCCATTGCAAGTCTAAATTGGCAGCAGCCAAAACTTCTGTAAAGGCATAGCCCTCATTGAAGGTACTCGCTTTTTTTATCTTATCAATAAGAGCTTGTGGAATAGGTTGTTTAGTCTCGTAATGTACTGCATAGTTTTTAAGAATATCAGGATACAAAGCCCAATGCTCATTGAATTGTGAAGGGAACTCCACAAAATCGCGCGCTACTGCTGTTCCTGATAAACTTGCATACTGTTGGTTAGCAAAGAAACCGTGCAATGCGTGACCAAACTCGTGGAAAAGAGTAGTGAGTTCGTCGTAAGTAAGCAAAGCAGGTTTACCTTCGGCAGGTTTCACATAGTTGCACACATTGTAAATAACAGGTTTAGTGCCTAATAATTTAGATTGGTTTACAAAGTTGCTCATCCACGCACCACCGCGTTTGCTTTCACGAGCAAAGAAATCGCCATAGAAGAGTCCTAATGGCGTACCATCTTCTTCAAAAAGCTCATACACTAATACATCGGGGTGATATACGGGTATATCTTTGCGTTCTTTAAAGGTAATGCCATAAAGTTTGGTAGCTGCATAGAATACACCATTTTCAAGAGCATTTTTCAATTCAAAATAAGGTTTGATTTCATTCTCATCAAGGTCGTATTTAGCTTTGCGAACTTGTTCGGCATAGAAATTCCAATCGTAAGGCTCTAAAGTAAAATTACCTCCCGTTTTGGCGATTTGTGCTTGTATTTCTTTAGCTTCAACTTTGGCTTTACCTACTGAAGCAGGCACTAAATCTTTAAAGAATTGAGCAATAGCAGCAGGAGTTTTAGCCATAGTGCGTTGCAAGCTCCATTCGGCATAGTTTTTAAAGCCTAAGAGTTCAGCTTTTTTAGCACGTAGTAAGGCAATGCGTTTTAGGATATCATTGGTATTATGAGCTCCCCCATCGGTACGATTCCAGCTTGCTTCAAACAATTGTTTACGAGCGTTGCGGTCGGCTAATTCACTAAGAAGCGGTTGCTGAGTAGTATTCACAATTGCTACTTTTTGACCATTGATAGTTTGAGCGGCTGCCAATGAGCCTTCTAAAAGCGTTTGGTTGAAATCAGTTTCTAAAGAAGCTAACTCACTATTGTACTTTTTAAGAGTTTCTTTATCAGTAGCCGATAGGTTAGCACCTGCTACTACAAAATCTTCGTAGTAATTTTCTAACAATTTAAGCGATTCAGCATCTAAATTCAAGCTCTCACGTTTATCGTATAAGGCTTTGATACGCGCAAAGAGTTTTTCGTTCAGGTGAATGCCATCGGCGTGCTCGGCAAACTTAGGTGATAATTCTTTTTGCAATACTTTTAAGGTATCATTAGTATTTGCCTCAGTTAAGGCATTGAATACCGCTGAAGCACGTTCTAATTCTACCCCACTTTTTTCTAAAGCGATAATCGTATTCTCAAAAGTAGGCGCTTCGTTGCTATTAGCGATAGCAGCAATACGTTCGTTTTGCAAAGCCATTCCCTTGAGCAAGGCAGGACGGTAATGCTCGTCTTTAATCTTTGAGAAGTCGGGAGCACCATAAGGCAAAGTGCTTTCTACCAATAGTGGATTGTTCTCTGTGTTTTCTGTCATTTTTGAAGTCTTTGAATCGTTGCAGCCTACCAAAGCAGTGAGTAATATAGCTGCTGAAAATAAAGGTAATTTCATAGTTTTTAGGTGATTATAAAAAGGGTGTTCAAGGAAAGAACTTCCTCAAACACCCCTTTTGAGGTTATATAGTAACTAAAATATTTTGCTATTTAGCAGTCAAACGTATGTCAATACGTCTGTTTTTAGCTTTGCACTCAGGAGTATCGTTAGCTTCGCAAATAGGGTGTTCTTGACCGTAACCTTGAGCGCTCAATTGTGCTTTGTTAGCACCCAATGCTACCAATTTGTTTAACACTGAATTAGCACGTCTTTCTGAAAGTTTCAAGTTACCTTCAGCACTACCCGTATTATCAGTATAACCTCCTAAACGAATAGCCGCCTTAGGATAGGCTTTCAAAATAGCTACAATGTTCTTTAATTGTTGTTCTGAACCTTCAGTAAGTTCATCACTACCTGTTTTGAAGTAAGTTCTATCCAAAGTAATCCAGTTTTCTTTGAACTGTTCTGGAGTAGTAAGACTTTTATCTTCTATCAATTTCACGAGGCGAGCTTCAGATGAATTTTTACCTACTTCTAACATTGTATTATCGAAAAGGCTCAATTGGAATAAATCACCTACATTGTACTCGAAATTACCATCGGCGTTAAGCATACCATCTATTACTACTACTTCGTCTACAGGCATCATTTCCTCACCTTCACCTTGGCTGATTTGAGCTTATATAGGAGTACCTGAAGCATCAGCAGTGTGTCCGCCCAAGATAGGAGCGATTACTAAACCTACCAAGCAAGTGAGTTTGATAAGGATATTCATTGAAGGACCTGAAGTATCTTTGAATGGGTCACCTACAGTATCACCAGTAACGGCAGCTTTGTGAGCATCAGAACCTTTGTAAGTCATTTGTCCGTTGATTTCAACACCTGCTTCAAATGATTTTTTAGCATTGTCCCAAGCACCACCAGCGTTGTTTTGGAAGATAGCCCATACAACTCCTGATACAGCTACACCAGCCATATAAGCACCAAGAGCTTCAGCACCCATCACAAAACCGATGATAATAGGAGTAATGATAGTAATGGCACCAGGTAACATCATTTCGCGCAAAGCAGCTTTGGTAGAAATATCTACACATCTGCCATACTCAGGAGTACCTTTACCTTCCATAATACCAGGGATTTCACGGAATTGGCGACGTACTTCGTTCACCATATCCATAGCAGCTTTCCCTACTGATTGCATTGCCAAGGCTGAGAAAATTACCGGAATCATACCTCCGATAAACAAGGCAGCTAATACATTCGCTTTGAAAATATTGATACCAGAAATACCTGTAAAGGTTACATAAGCAGCGAACAAAGCTAAAGCAGTAAGTGCAGCTGATGCAATGGCAAATCCTTTACCTACCGCAGCAGTAGTATTACCTACTGAGTCTAAAATATCAGTACGTTGACGTACTTCTTTTGGTAATTCACTCATTTCGGCTACACCACCAGCGTTATCGGCAATAGGACCAAAAGCATCGATAGCCAATTGCATAGCAGTAGTAGCCATCATTGCTGATGCTGCAATTGCTACACCATAGAAGCCAGCTAAAGAGTAAGAACCCCAAATAGCCACAGCAAAAAGCAATACAGAACCAAAGGTAGATTTCATACCAGTAGCTAAACCTGCAATAATATTGGTAGCAGCCCCAGTAGATGAATTGCGAACGATATTCAATACTGGTTTTTTACCCAAAGCAGTAAAGTGTTCAGTAATAGCTGAAATGAGTAAGCCTACTGCCAAACCTACGATGGTTGCGTAGAATACATTGATACTTGCGATTTCTTTTACTCCTTCACCAAAGAAACTCATTTGGATAGTTTCGGGCAACATATATTTGATAAGGAAATAGCAAGCTACTAAAGTAAGTGCTAAAGCTACATAGTTACCTGTATTTAGTGAACTTTGTACTTGTTTTTCTTTAGCATCATTGTTTTTGATACCTACACAGAAAGTACCAATAATTGAAGCAATGATACCTACACCAGCAATTACTAACGGCAATAAGATAGGACCTAAACCACCAAAAGCATCGGTGAAAGCACCACCATTGGCAGTTGCTATATCTTTAATCACATAGTTACCCAATACCATTGAAGCAAGCACAGTAGCCACATACGAACCAAACAAGTCGGCACCCATACCAGCTACGTCACCTACGTTATCACCTACGTTATCGGCAATAGTAGCAGGGTTACGAGGGTCGTCTTCAGGGATACCAGCTTCTACTTTACCTACGAGGTCAGCTCCTACATCGGCAGCTTTGGTGTAAATACCACCACCTACACGAGCAAAGAGCGCAATAGACTCAGCACCAAGTGAGAAACCAGCTAAGGCTTCGAGTACGAGAGTCATTTCGTCATAGAAAGGTTTGCCTCCTCCTACAAAAGTGTTTACAAAAAGAATGAAGAACAAGCTCAAGCCCAATACAGCTAAACCTGCTACTCCTAATCCCATTACAGTACCACCTCCAAAGGATACTCTCAAAGCTTTTGGCAAGCTAGTGCGAGCTGCTTCGGTAGTGCGTACATTAGCATTGGTAGCAATACGCATCCCGATATTTCCCGCTAAGGCAGAGAAGAAAGCTCCACACACAAAAGCTACTACAATAAGCCAGTGAGAAGTTTCTACCATACGAGAAACAATAAATAGAGCAATAGAAGCAATAATCACAAAAATACCCAAAATGCGGTACTCAGCATTGAGGAATGCCATTGCCCCTTCTTTGATACTTTTGGAAATACTTTGCATTCGCTCATTGCCTGTGGTTTGTTTGTTCACCCACGAAGCCTTCACAATCATAAAGATAAGTCCAAGAATAGCAAGGACTAACGGTAAATATAACATCATTTTATCCATACAAATATTAGTAATTAGTTAAATTTAGGGCGTAAAAGTACGAAAGATAATTGTAACGAAAAAATAATAGTTAAAAAAATATTAATTTTTTCAGGAGTTAGGGAATAGAGATTAGGAGATAGAGGATAGTTGTCATATCCTGAAATAGGTTTACACTAAAAA
>ERZ773021.373-NODE-373-length-21963-cov-384.659_pt1 | contig 21963 bp, 15 predicted proteins | sample MGYA00511668_ERZ773021 | MGnify/ENA primary metagenome ERZ773021 (study PRJEB29015, sample SAMEA2737961) | human oral metagenome | biome: human oral; feature: human-associated habitat; material: dental | place: China | collected 2032 ... | reverse complement strand
ATCAAGGCGCTGGTCAGCGGCTGATTCGGCTGGCTGTTCCGGCCTCAGCCGGCGAAGAGGGCAGCGGCCTCAGGCGAGTGCAGGCGCGCGGCGGCGGCAGCCACTCGCTCGTCAGTGTCGGTCAGGCTCATGCGCACCCGCCCGGCTCCGGCCTCACCGTAGAAGTCGCCGGGGGCCACGACGATCCCGAGCTCAGCGAAGGCCCCCACGAGCTTGTAGGCGCTCATCGACTCGGGCCCTCGGAGCCACAGGTACAGGCCGGCCACGGAGGCCGGGTCGTTGACGAGCCCGGCGGCGGCGGTCGCCTCGACGAGCACCTCGCGGCGCTCCCGGTAGACCTCCTTCTGCACCTCCATGTGCGCCTCGTCGCCGAGGGCGGCCACGAGGGCCGCCTGCACCGGAGTCGGCATGAGCATGCCGGTGTGCTTGCGCACCTCGGTGACGGCGCCCACGAGCCGCGCGTCGCCGGCGAGGAAGGCCGCCCGGTAGCCGGCCAGGTTGGACTGCTTGGACAGGGAGTACAGGGCGAGCAGGCCGCTTCGGCCCTCGGCTCCCCCGACCCGGGGGTCCAGGAGGCTCGGGATCGGCTGGGCGTCCCACGGCGCCTCCCAGCCGAGCTCGGCGTAGCACTCGTCGGAGATGACGACGGCGCCCCGCGCCCGGGCCCAGGCGACGATCCGGGCCAGCTGCTCGGCGTCCAGGACGTGCCCGTCGGGGTTGCCGGGGCTGTTGAGCCAGACGACGGCCACGGGCGCGTCCTCGGCGATGCCCCAGGTGGCGGGGTCGGCGTCGGTGTCCACAGGGACGGGGGTGGCCCCCACGAGGCGCGCACCGACGTCGTAGGTGGGGTAGGCGGCTCGAGGGTGCAGAACGAGGTCGCCGGGACGCACCCCCAGGTGCAGCGGCAGGAGGGCCACGGACTCCTTGGAGCCAATGGTGGGGATGACCTCGTCATCGCCCAAGCCGGCTACGCCCCGACGTCGTTCCATCCACTCGGTGATGGCGGCCCGCACCACGGGGGCGCCGACCGCCGTCGGGTAGCCCGGGGCGTTGGCCGCCGAGAACAGGGCGTTGCGGGCGATCTCGGGGGTGGGGTCGACGGGGGTGCCCACCGCGAGGTCGACGACGCCGTCCGGGTGCTGGGCGGCCCGCTCCCGGTAGGGGGTCAGCGAGTCCCAGGGGAAGTCGGGCAGGGCGAGTCGGCGGGGCAGGTGGGGGCTGGGGGAGGTCTCAGGAGTCGCGCTGGTGGTCACGGGTCCTGATTCTTCCTCACGAGCCGGGGTGTCTCCACCCCCAGCCCCCGCCCGCCGGCTCAGTAGCCGTTGGCCTCTTTCCACTCCTCGTTCTGCGGGGGCAGAGCGGCGATCATGGGGTCGTCGTAGTCCAGGGCGCCGGTCCTCTGGGCGCCGCCGGGCGAGCCGAGTCCCTTGAGCTCGAAGAAGTCGATGTTGGCGCGGGTGTAGTCCTCCCACTCCTCGGGAACATCGTCCTCGTAGAAGATCGCCTCCGTGGGGCAGACGGGCTCGCAGGCACCGCAGTCGACGCACTCGTCGGCGTTGATGTAGAGGCTGCGTTCACCCTCGTAGATGCAGTCGACGGGACACTCGTCGACGCAGGCGCGGTCCTTGACGTCGACGCAGGGCTGGGCAATGACGTACGTCATGGCAGCAGTGTCCTTTCTTCTCAGGGGAATCCTCCCGCGCGGGTGAGCGGGGTCGGGCCAAGTATGGTCCCCCAGTGCCCGCCGGCCCAAGAGGTGAGAGAGTGGCCGTCAGCACGCCGAAAACTCAGGGTTGCCATACCTTGATTACGTTACTGCCGCGGCGCGAATGTCACAGGTAACACCGACGTCGGAGCGCCGAGAAAGGCCTCAGTGTCCATGGCGCTGACATCAACCCCGCACCGGCGCTGCACCCCGGCAGGGCTCCAGGCTGCCGGGGCGCCCCGTCTCAGGAGCAGACGATGTCGTTGTCGGCGGCGTACTGGGTAGTGAGCACGTCGTCGGGCAGGGCCTTGCCGTCGTGCTTGCGGGTGCGGGTGACGGTGATGTCGAAGCCGGGGTTGCCACCCGAGTAGGGCTCGCAGCCGGGGCCGGACTTGCGCTCGGTGGACACCGGGCGGAAGTTGAACCGGTCTGAGGAGGTGATCGACACGTCGTAGTACTTCGTGGACCACATCCGCACGTGGATCTGCTCGCCGTCCAGCCAGGCCTGGACCAGCACCGCGTGGGACGTGGAGTTGGTGAACTTCACGTCGAGCTTGCCGGTCCACAAGGTGGCCTCGCGCCCGGCCGGGTAGCGGTCGAAGTAGTACTGGTGGGCGTGGTGCTCGGTGTCGTCCATGCCGGCCTCGAAGCCGGCGTTGAAGACGGTGGTGGCCACCTGGCTCAGCCCGCCGCCCAGGGAGTCGACGTGCTGCCCGTTGGAGATGACTCCGGCGTCGGCGAAGCCATGCTCGTAGTCGACCTCGCCGAGGGTCTTCTCCAGGGAGAAGACCTCGCCGGGCTTGACGACGGTGCCGTTGACGAGCTCGGCCCCGCGGGTGAGGTTCTGGGTGCGCGGCGCGTCCCCGGCGTTGTACGGGGTGGCGAACTCGCCGATCGCCTCGCTGATACCCCACTCGTTCTGCGGCGTCTTCACCGTCGGCTCGGACACGACCATCGGCAGGGTCACGGTCCGGCCGGCGACGTCGGTGGCGGAGGTGCCGGCCTTGAGCAGGCTCGCGGACAGGGCCGCGGTGTCGATGGTCTTCCCCTGAGCGGCGGGGACGTACTGGGGACGCGCCCCGGGGGCGCCGGTGGCGGAGCCGTCGATCTTCCAAGTCGCGTTCTGGGCGGGAGTCTCGACCTGGCCGACCCTGGCGACGATGGCGTCGCGCAGCGCGGTCGGGTCGAAGGTGGCGCTCAAGGTGCCGCCCTCGGAGGAGATCTTCAGCATCTCAGCGGTGTCCTGCGGGGAGAAGGCCGCGGCCGTGCCAGGGTTCTTGCTCTGCGCGCCAGCGTCGGCCGTGTTCACGGTCAGTCCGCTGGAGAGCAGCGGCGTGAGGGTACCGTCAACGAACTCGGAGGCCTCCTCGTCGGTGATGGCGGGGGTCGCGGTGCCCTCGGCCATGGCCAGGGTCTTCTTCCCCAGGGGCCAAGTGCCGCCGATCTGCTTGAGAGAGGCCTCGACGTCGAGTCCGATGCCGTTGCTCGCGGGCGTGGTGACCGGCTTGGTGCCATCCAGGGTCACGGTCGCCGAGACCGCACCATTGGCCATCGTGTCGACCCGGTCCTCCAGGGCGCCGCGCAGCGCGGTGGAATCGACCCGGATGACGGCGTCAGTGTGCTGACCGCCGAGGCGCTGAGCCAGGGTGAGGGGGTTGAGGGTGAATCCGGTGAGCTTCTTGACCGAGGCGTCGGTGTCGACCGAGATTCCCGACTTGGCGGGCACGAGCTCGGAGCTGCCCTGCCCGACGGTGAGGGTGACGGGCTGGGCGAGCTGGTCGCCGACGCCCTTGCCGATGCGCTCGTGGGCCTTCTTGGGGCTCAGGCCGGAGACATCGACGCCGGAGACGGTGGTGCCCGAGGCGATGTGCTGGGTGGTCCACCAGGCGATGCCGCCCCAGGCCAGCAGCAGGGCCGCGGCACCAGCGGCGCAGGCGGCGGGGACGAGGCGCCGACGGAGCGAGCCGCGTGATCCGCCAGCCGCACCATTGGTCTTCTTCGCGACCCCCTGGGCCTTGGTGGGCTTGTGCGTCGTCGCGGCCGCGGCGAGGGTCTCGGGGACGGCGGCGGGGGCGGCGTTGTCCCCCACCGGATCGGCATCGCCCTCGATGGGCTCAGCGGCTCGGGCGGCGTCGACGGCGGGCGTGATCTGCTCGGGCGCCGAGGGCGACGCCCCGGACAGGCTCTTCGGTGTGATCGACGGCGGCATGTCGCCGGAATCGGGGCTCCATGCGGTGCTCCGCCGGGTCTCACCAGCCGCATCGGCGCCGGCCGACTCATAGGGCGAGAGGGCCTCGGCAGGGGTGGCGGCCTCGTCGACGATGCGCGTCGATGCCGGCGTCGCCACCGGTTCGGCGGCTTCAGTGGCGGGAGCCTTCTCCTCAGGCTGCTCGACGGCGGCCGGAGCCGACTCAGGCTCCTCGGAGTGCTCGGCGGACTCGGCCGGCTCACCAGGCGCAGCAGCCTCGGCAGGCGCAGCAGACTGGACCGGCTCGGCCGCCTCCGCGGGCTTCACGGCCTCGACAGCCTCGGCGGGCTCCCTCTCCTGGGCCTCGGCGCCGGGCTCCTCATCCGGATCGTCCTGGGACTCCTCGTCGAGGTTGAGGGTCGGGGTGTCATCGGCGTCTCCGCCCTCGGCGGATTCGACCTCGGCCATCCTGCCCTCAGGCTGCTCGGCGGCCAGAACCTCCACAGCATCCTCGGCCGCAGCCTCCTCAACGGACTCGGCCGGCACAGCAGCCTCAACGGGCTCGACGGCGTCGGCTGCGACCTCGCCGGCGGCGGGCTTCTCCCCACGGTTGACGGACTGGCTCATGGGCGGCGGTTCCTCTCAGGCCTCGGCACGACGACGGCGGGCGTTCTCGCGGAAACGCTCCTGGGAGTTGAGGATGACCTTGCGGATGCGCACGGCCTCCGGGGTGACCTCGACGCACTCGTCGTCGGCGGCGAACTCGAGGGCCTCCTCCAGGGTGAGGCGGCGCGGCGGCACAAGGGCCTCGAAGGTGTCCGCGGTCGAGGAGCGCATGTTGGTCTGCTGCTTCTCACGGACCACGTTGACGTCCATGTCCTCACCGCGGGGGTTCTCCCCCACGACCTGGCCCTCGTAGGTCTCCTGGGTGGGCTCGACGAAGAAGCTGCCGCGGTCCTGCAGGCGGATGAGCGCGTAGGCGGTTACGGCCCCGGCGCGGTCGGAGACGAGGGAGCCGGTGGTGCGCGAGACGATCTTGCCGGCCCAGGGGGCGTAGCCCTCGGCGATGGAGGAGGCGATGCCGGTGCCACGGGTCTCGGTGAGGAACTGGGTGCGGAAGCCGATGAGGCCGCGGGCCGGCACAAGGAACTCCATGCGGATCCAGCCGGTGCCGTGGTTGGTCATGGTCTCCATCTGGCCCTTGCGGGCGGCCATGAGCTGGGTGACGGCGCCCAGGTACTCCTCGGGGACGTCGATGGTCATGCGCTCGATGGGCTCGTGGCGCTTGCCGTCGATGGTGCGGGTGACCACCTGGGGCTTGCCGACGGTCAGCTCGAATCCCTCACGGCGCATCTGCTCCACGAGGATCGCCAGCGCCAGCTCGCCGCGCCCCTGGACCTCCCAGGCGTCGGGCCGGGTGGTGGGCAGGACCCGCAGGGACACGTTGCCGATGAGCTCGCGATCCAGGCGGTCCTTGACCTGGCGGGCGGTGACCTTGGCGCCCTTGGTGCGCCCGGCCATCGGGGAGGTGTTGATGCCGATGGTCATGGCGATGGCCGGGTCGTCCACGGTGATGAGCGGCAGGGGGCGCGGGTCCTCGGGGTCCACGAGGGACTCGCCGATGGTGATGTCCTCGATCCCGGCGACGGCGACGATGTCGCCGGCGTGCGCCTCTTCGGCGGGCTTGCGATCCAGCCCCTCGGTGACGAGGAGCTCGGAGACGCGGGCGGAGGACAGGGAGCCGTCGTGGCGGGCCCAGGCCACCGTCTGCCCCTTGCGCAGGGTGCCGTTGTGGATGCGCAGCAGCGCCAGGCGCCCCAGGAAGGGGGAGGCGTCCAGGTTGGTGACGTGGGCCTGCAGGGGGGCGCCCTCCTCGTAGGAGGGGCCGGGGATCCGCTCGATGATGGTGCGGAAGAGCGGCTCGAGGTTCTCGTTGGCCGGCAGCTCGCCGTCGGCCGGGGCCTCGGTGTCGGCGCGGCGGGCCTTCGCGGAGGCGTAGATGACGGGCACGTCCAGGACGGCGTCGAGGTCGATGTCGGGGTGCTCGTCGGCCAGGTCGCTGGCCAGGGACAGCAGCAGGTCGGTGGACTCGCCGACGACCTCGTCGAGCCGGGAGTCGGGGCGGTCCACCTTGTTGACCACGAGGATAACCGGCAGGTTCGCGGCCAGGGCCTTGCGCAGCACGAAGCGGGTCTGGGGCAGGGGCCCCTCGGAGGCGTCGACGAGGAGGACGACGCCGTCGACCATGGACAGCCCGCGCTCGACCTCACCGCCGAAGTCGGCGTGACCGGGGGTGTCGATGACGTTGATGACGATGCCCTCGGGGCAGCCGGCGGCCGCGGCCGAGGGGCCCGAGTAGTGGACCGCCGTGTTCTTGGCGAGGATCGTGATGCCCTTCTCGCGCTCCAGCTCGCCGGAGTCCATGACGCGCTCGCCGGTGGTCTCCTCGGTGGCCCGGGCCCCGAAGGCCCCCGCCTCCCAGAGCATGGCGTCGACAAGAGTGGTCTTGCCGTGGTCGACGTGGGCGACAATGGCGACGTTGCGCAGATCCTGGCGCACGCTCATAGGGGGCACTTCTTCCGGTGGGAGGACGCCGCGGGCCAGGCACCGCTCAGGCACCGACCACAGGGCACGAAACAGAGAAAGACTAGAGGAAGCCGGTCGCGACCTGCCATGGCCGGGCCAACACCCGGCATGTGCCGCCCCTCACCTCGACCACTCAGGCACCGGCAGCATCAACCGCCTTGCGGAGCCGCGAGCCACCTGCTGCCGATCACTCCGCAGCCGATTCGACGTCCTCCACCTCCGGAGAAACGGCATACGCCCACAGGCACCCGAGCAGCACCACGACGCATACCCCAGCGGTCATCAGTACCCCCGTATCCTGCCCCAGCCACACCGCAAGGGCAGGAACAGCCACATAGCCAAGCGGTGCGACGCCATCCCCGGCTAGGTAGTCCAAGGCGAACATAGAAGGCAGTGCGTCACGCTCGACTCGAGACTGAAGAAATGTCTCCCAAGCCACACTCGTCGACGCAATCACGACACTTGATGCAAAGAGGGACACCGCGACCAGCCAAAGAGGCGCACCGAGCACCACGCTGACCGGAACCGGAACGAAGCTGAGAAGCGCAACCAGGCACAGCACTGGGCGCGACAAGCGGGATGGCAGACGAACCAAGGACCCCACGATTCCACCGACCGCAAACAAGGACTCGCTGACACCGATGAACCATAACGCCTGATACTCATCGCGCAGCACGACGGGGAATAGCGTCATGTAACTTCCCCACACAGTAAAGTGCCACACCCCGGAGGCGACCAGTACAACGAGAACACCTCGGGAACGTGCAGCGGCCCGCAGGCCCCGATTCAGCGCGGCCACGTGATCCGCACCACCCGTTCTACGCCCCTTCGGCAGGCGGCTCTGGGAGAGCAGGCACACGAGCATCAGTAGGGAGACCAGCCACCAAGCATCTGAAACACCTCGCCATGACTGCACCAGCGCAATAGCTCCAGGGCCGGCGACCGCGCACAGGCCGGCGACGACAGCCCTGGCAGAATTCATCCGATCCAGCAGATCCGGCCGCACGAGGTCAGCGACATAGGACCCCATCGTTGGATACATGATCGATGCGACAAATTCCAAGGTGAATGACACAGTGACGTACACGCCGAGGCCAACCGAGCCGGTATGACTCAGCATCGCGATCCCGCTACAGATGACGATCCATGCAGCTGCCGCACCGCCGAACATGGTCTTGGGGCTGACGTGGACCAGCATCTGCGGAGCCAGCAACGCACCCAGGATGCCCGGCAGCGCCCCCACGCCGAGAACCAGCCCGACACCGGAGGCGCTGTAACCCTCCGATGCGACAGCTATCGCCAGCAGTACTGGAACTGCCGAGTTCGCCAGAACATACAGGCCTCGCGACACAAGAAACTCAACGACGTAGTCCTCCGCCATCAGCTTCATTCGACTACCCCTCCCGCTGTAATCCCCGTGCGTGTCCGTCCGTCCCGCCGTCCATCTGAGCAGTGGTAGGTCACCTCACAGCAGCACGGTCACGGCCGCGAGCGCGACGGCGAGCAGTCCGGCGGCGGCGACGACCGGGCGGTTGAGGCTGCTGGTCACACCGGCGGCCGAACCGGGCACCGTATCGCCTGCGGCCCGAGCAAGAAGGCTGCGCACCTGCTCGGCGTAGGCCTCAATGAGCGTTCCGGTGTCACCGGTGTCGAGGTTGGTGCGGTAGTGCCCCTCCCCCGCCAGGTACTCCGGTCGCACTGCCGGGGCCGGCTCGGCGTCCCGCAGGCCGTCGCGGCGCTCCTGCTGCTCGCGCAGCGCCTGGCGGCGTCGGAAGGACTCGGCCATGCCGCCGTGGCGGGGAGCGGCCGAGACCCGCACTTCGACGTCGTCACGGGTGACGACCGACAGCCCCCAGCGGGTGCGGCACAGCTCGACCTCGCCCCAGCCCAGCACGTGGGTGCGCCAGGCGTTGCGGATGGTGAGAGCCTGCGGGGTCAGGGTGATCTGCGGGGCCCACCACAGCAGCCAGGTGAGGAAGGTGAGCAGCCCCGCCCAGGCCAGGGTGCGCAGCCCGTGGGCGGCGCCGTCAGCCAGGCCGATCGTCAGGGACATCCCCGCCGCGGCCAGGCCGATGAGGGCAGTGCCCAGGCGGGCCGGCAGGGAGCGGATGACGACGGTCGGCATGACAGGGGGCACAGTGGTGGGCACGTCTTCTTGCACAAGCGCATCATGCCGCACCGGCTCTCGTCCGTCGTCATCCGCTCCGGTTGAGGGCACCGGCTCAGCTCTTGACGTAGCCGATGCTCTCGGGCCGGAAGGAGGCCAGCCCCTGGGCGCCGAAGTTGCGCAGCGTCTTGGGCACAGCGGTCAGCTGCATGCGCTGGTAGATCGGAATGTTGAAGACGTTCTCCCACAGAATCTTGTCGAGCTCGTTGGCGAGCTTGTTGCGCTCGGCGCCATCGGGGGTCGAACCGATCTTGGCGACGTACTGGTCGACCTCGGGGACGGACAGTCCGGTGTAGTTGGACTGGCTGGTCGAGGCGTAGTACTGGCCCACGTTGGCCAGGGGGTACTGGGTCTTCTCGGAGGTGAAGGCCGTCAGCGCGTAGTTCTTCTTGTTGATGTACTCCGGGAAGTACTTGTCGATCTCGACGGTGGAGACACTGAGCTTGATGCCGATCTCGCCCAGCTGCTTCTGAAGGAGGTTGGCCTCGTTGGTGGCCACCGGGGCGTTGGAGGGGATGGTCATCACCAGCTCGAGCTTCGTGCCGTCCTTGGCGCGCACGCCGTCGGATCCGGCCACCCAGCCGGCGCCGTCGAGCAGCTTCTTGGCGGCCTCGACGTCGTGTCCCCAGCTGGTGGAGTTGTCCTGGTAGCCCTCCTGGACGGGCAGGAAGAAGCGGTTGCCCAGGAGGGTCTTCTTGGCGTCCACGGGCAGGCCCGCCAGGTCGGAGGCCGCAATGGCCTCGCGGTCGCAGGCCCGGGTGATGGCCTGGCGCACGGCCTTGTCCGCCAAGGGGCCAGAGGAGGCGTTGAACATGATGTGACGCCACTGCAGGCCGGTGTTCTGGCGGACCTCGGCGTCGTCACGGCCGCTGGCCTGCTGGTAGACGTCGGCGGAGAAGATGTAGTCCAGGACGTCGATCTCCTTGTTGGCGAAGGCCTGCCCCAAGGCCGAGTCGTCCAGGACGTGCAGGGTGACGGTCTCGAGCTTGGGGGTGGCGCCCCACCACTTGTCGTTGCGCTCCAGGGTGATGACCTGCTTGGACTCGTCGTAGCTCTTGATCTTGAAGGGGCCGGCGAAGTAGTCGTTGTTGAACTTGGTGGCGCCGGCCATCGACTCGTTGAAGGTCGTGGCGTCGGCCATGAGCTCCCTGGGGCTGATGCCGGCCAGGGCATTGGACCAGTCGGGGTAGACCGAGTTGAAGGTGACCTTGGCGGTCTGCTTGTCCACGATCTCGACCTTCTCGACCTTGTCGATTCCCTCGACGGAGGCCCAGGAGTAGCTGGGGTCCTTGACGTGGTCGAAGAACACCTTGATGTCCTCGGAGTCCCACTTGCGTCCGTTGCCCCAGGTGGCCTTCTCGTTGACGGCCACGGTGACCACGGTCTTGCCACCGACCTCCGCTGCCTCGAGCTTGGTGAGGAAGTCGGGGTTCGGCGTCGCCTTGCCGTCCTCGGCCCAGTCGACGACGTAGGGGGCGACGAACTTCATGACCAGGCGTGTGTCGACGACGTTGCCGTCCACGGTCGCGGTGTTCCAGTTCGCCGGCGCCGTGGCGATGCCGAAGCGCAGCGTGCCCCCGTCCTGGAGCTCGTCGGGGGCGGCGGTGGGCACGCCGGCGGTGGAGCCCGAGGAGCCGGAGCCGTTCTTGGCGCAGGCGGCCAGGGCGGTCAGGACGGCCGCGGAGGCCGTCGTGGCAAGGAACATGCGACGGTTGAGCTTCATGGGAATCTCCGTTCACTAAGGGCGCCGTCGTCGGCGCGCGGTGGTGGGCAGGATCGGTGGACTGGATCGGTGGACAGTGCGATGGGAGGACTCGGGGGCGGGGGACGTCAGAAGACCGCGGTGCGCTCGGGGTAGTAGCAGGCGACGTCGTGGTCCTCGCCCTGGGAGCGGAACTCCGGCATGGCTCCCAGGCAGGCCGAGCGCTCGTCGTCGGTGAGTCCTGAGGCGAACTTCGGGCAGCGGGTGCGGAAGCGGCAACCCGAGGGCGGGTTGGCGGGGCTGGGCATGTCGCCCTCCAGGACGATGCGGCTGCGGCCGCGCTCCTTGGCCGGGTCCGGGATGGGGATCGCCGAGAGCAGGGCCTGGGTGTAGGGGTGGGCCGGGGCCTCGAAGATGGTGTCGACGTCGCCGATCTCCACGATCCGCCCCAGGTACATGACGGCGACGCGGTCGGCGATGTGGCGCACCACTGACAGGTCGTGGGCCACGAAGAGGTAGCTGAGCCCCATGGTGGCGCGCAGCTCGTCGAGCAGGTTGATGACACCGGCCTGGATGGACACGTCCAGGGCGGAGACCGGCTCGTCGAGGACCAGGAGGCTGGGTTCGAGGGCCAGGGCGCGGGCGATGCCGATACGCTGACGCTGCCCGCCGGAGAAGTTGCGCGGGTAGCGGTTTGCGTGGCTGGGCTCGAGCCCGACGAGCCTCATGAGCTCCTCGATGCGCGGCCCGATATCGGCCTTCTTCCACCCGTTGGCCCGCAGCGGCTCGGCGATGATGTCGAAGATCGGCAGGCGCGGGTCCAGGGAGGCCATGGGGTCCTGGAAGACGATCTGCAGGTCGCGGCGCACCTGGCGGCGCTGGGCCCGCCCCAGGTCGGCCGTGTCCTTGCCCAGGACCACGATCGTACCCTCCTGGGGCCCCTGGAGGGAGAGGACCTCCATGAGAGTGGTGGTCTTGCCGCATCCGGACTCGCCGACCAGGGCCAGGGTCTCGCCCCGGCGGACGTCGAAGGAGACGCCGTCGACGGCGTGGACGGTGCCCACGCGTCTTTTGAAGACGGCGCCCTTCATGAGGGGGAACTCCTTGACGAGGTCGGTGACGCGCAGGACCTCGGGGCGCTCGGCGTGCGGCAGGCTCATGGTCTCGGGAGTCTTGAGCGCCGGCACGGGGTAGATGTGGGAGTAGTCGAGCTGGTCTCGCTCGATCTCGTCGCGGCGGTGGCAAGCCGAGTACTGGGATCCGGAGCCGGCCTCCTGGCCGTCGGCCCCGTCGCGCTCCACGAGGGTGAGCTCCGGCTCGCCCTGGGCGCACTCGGCCTGGGCCATGGGGCAGCGGGGGATGAAGGGGCACCCTCGGGGCAGCTCGAGCAGGGAGGGCGGGTTGCCCTCCAGGGTGGCCAGGGCCGAGTCCTTGCGCGCGTCCAGACGGGGCAGGGAGCCGAGCAGGCCGATCGTGTAGGGCATGCGCGAGCGGTAGAAGATGTCGTCGACGTCGCCGGTCTCCACGATGCGCCCGGCGTACATGACGGCCACCCGGTCGGCCATGCCGGCCACGACCCCCAGGTCGTGGGTAATCATGATGACGCCGGCACCGGTCTCCTTCTGGGCGGTGCGCAGCACGTCGAGGATCTGGGCCTGGATGGTGACGTCGAGGGCCGTGGTGGGCTCGTCGGCGATGATGAGATCGGGGTCGTTGGCGATCGCGATGGCGATGACGGCCCGCTGGCGCATGCCGCCGGAGAACTCGTGGGGGTAGGCCTTGGCACGCACCTGCGGGTTGGGGATGCCCACCAGGTCGAGCAGCTCGACGGCGCGCTTGTGGGCGTCCGCCTCGCTCATCCCGGGCTGGTGGATCCGCAGGGCCTCGACGATCTGGGCACCGACCGTGTACACGGGGGTCAGGGCACTGAGCGGGTCCTGGAAGACCATGGCGACCTGGGAGCCGCGGATGCGGGACATGTAGCCGTCAGGCCGCCCCAGTAGCTCAGTGCCGTGGAGGCGAACCGAGCCGGTGACCTCGGCGGACTCGTCGAGCAGGCCCATGACCGCCGTCGAGGTGACGGACTTGCCCGAACCGGACTCGCCGACCAGGGCCAGCACCTCACCGCGGGCGACGGACAGGTTGACTCCGCGCACGGCGTTGACGCGCCCGTCCTCGGAGGGGAAGGAGACCTTCAGGTCGGTGACCTCCAGCAGCGGGGCGGCGCTGGAGGGGTCCGGCAGCGCGTCGTCGCCTCTGCGGGCGTCGACGGCGGGCACGGTCGCGGCGCTCTTCGTGGCCTCGGCGGACGTGCGGGTGCTGCTCGTGGGGCTCATGCCTTGCCTCCTGACTTGGACGAGGGATCGATGGCATCGCGCAGGCCGTCACCCATGACGTTGACGCACAGGAGCATGAGGACGAGCACGGCGGCCGGGGCCAGGAAGATCCAGGGGTAGGTGGTCGCGGAGCGCTGCCCCTCGGCGATGAGGGTGCCCAGGGAGGTGTTGGGCGACTGGACTCCGAAACCGAAGTAGGACAGCGTCGTCTCGCTGATGACGGCGTAGGCCACGTTGATGGTGGCGTCCACGATGAGCAGGGAGGCGATGTTGGGCAGGATGTGCCGGGCGATGATGACGGGACTGGGCACGTTCATGAAGCGGGCGGCATTGACGTACTCCAGGTTCTTCACGCTCAGGGTCAGGGAGCGCACCACGCGGGCCGTGAGCATCCACCCGAAGCCGGCCAGCAGGATGATGAACAGCGCGATGGAGCCCTTGGCGGCTCCGGCCCGCTGGGAGAGGATCGCGATGATGAGGAAGGAGGGCACCACCAGGAGCAGGTCAGTGGCCCACAGGGCGATCTTCTCCCACCAGCCGCCGAAGTAGGCGGCCGAGGATCCGATGACGGCGGCGATGCCCGTCTGGAGCAGGGCGACGAAGACGCCGATCATCATGGACTTGCGGGTGCCCTCCACGACCATCGCGTATACGTCGCGGCCACCCTGGGTGGTGCCGAACCAGTGATCGGCACTGGGGGCCTGCAGGAAGGCGGAGGAGTCGACGTCGGTGAAGGTCCAGTGGGTCGCGGCGTCACCGAGGAGCGCGAAGAGCACCATGAGCAGGAAGCCGATCGCGCCGACGACGGCCCCCTTGTTGCGCCAGAAGCGCCGGGTGATGATCTGCCTGCGGGTCAGACGCCGGGAGTCCTTGGGAGTCTCCTTGGTGATGTCGCCCAGGTCCTCGGGGCTCAGCGGGGCCTCCCCGCCCTGCTCGACGGCAGCGTAGCCGCCCACCGTCATCTGCTTGCCGATGGATGCCATCCCGTTGGGTTCAGCATTGCGCGCCATGGGTCAGCTCACCCTCACTCTCGGGTCGACGATCGCCACGAAGACATCGGACAGGAGCGCGCCGGTGAGGGTGCACAGCCCGGAGAAGGCGACGACGGCCGTCACTCCGTTGATGTCCATGCCGGAGATCGCGCTGATGGAGTACTCGCCCATGCCGTGCCAGCCGTAGACCCGTTCGGTGATGGCAGCACCGGTGAACAGGGTGGCCAGGGCGAAGGCAAAGTAGGTGGCCATGGGGATGAGCGCGGTGCGCAGCGCGTGGCGGGTCAGTGCCTTGCGCTTGATGAGGCCCTTGGCGCGGGCGGTGCGCACGTAGTCGGCGCCCAGGGTGTCGAGCATGAGGTTGCGCTGGAAGCGGGAGTAGGAGGCGATACCGCCCAGCGACATCGACAGGGTGGGAAGCAGCAGGTGCTGGAGGCGACCGAGGGCGCCCTCCCCCTCACCGGTGAACTCGAAGATCTGGAAGCCGGAGCTGCGGTTGATCTGGACGGCCAGGACCTGCAGGAGGATCGCGATGACCATGGCGGGGGTGGAGATGATAATCATGGAGATCAGGGAGGTCACGCGGTCGGAGAAGCGGTACTGGCGCGTGGCGGTCCAGGCCCCCAGGGCCACTCCCCCGACCATGCCGATGGCGGCACCCAGGAAGACCAGCCGCACCGAGACGAAGATCTTGGTGCCGATGAGGGTGTTGATGAGCTCACCCTTGGGGGTGCGCCCCCAGTCCCAGTGGAAGAGCACGTTGCGCAGCCAGGTGACGTAGCGGTCCCACACGGGCAGGTCGTGACTGATGTTGTACTTCACGAGGTTGGCGTGAATGGCGTCCCAGTTGAGGGAAGGATCCTGACGGTTCCACAGGGCCGAGGGATCCAGGGAGGCCGAGGCCAGTAGATAGGCCAACGATGTGGCGATGAACAGCAGGACCGCGTAGTTCGCGATCCGGCGCGCCAGGTACGGGAGCATGCGTTCTCCTCCTTCGGACAACCCACCGGTACGTGGAACACCGGCCCGTGGCACGAGCACCTGACAGCCGTGAAGGTGACACCGTGTACGAACAAATGAACGGGGTCACAATACCTGTTGAGTGAAACTCAATGGATACATTTCCAGCATTCAGGAAATGCCCAACTGGTCGATATTGGAGGGGAAATGAAACGCGGCGGTGGATTAAAGTCCACCGCCGCGTCGTCAGATGTCCATCCTCAGCTCTCGGACCCGGAGGGTGCCTCATCGCCGTAGAGGTCGATGCCGGCTCCGGGGACGGCCCGGATGAGCTCGCGGGTGTAGTCCTGGCGCGGGTTGGCGAAGAGCTCGTCGGCCGCCCCGGACTCCACGATGCGCCCGTGCTCCATGACGACGACGACGTCGGCGATCTGGCGCACGACGGCCAGGTCGTGGGTGATGAACAGGTAGGTCAGCTCCAGCTCGGACTGCAGGTCGGACAGCAGGCGCAGGATCTGGGCCTGGACCAGCACGTCCAGGGCGGAGACCGCCTCGTCGAGGACGACGATCTGCGGCTTGAGGGCCAGGGCCCGGGCGATGGCGACGCGCTGGCGCTGACCGCCGGAGAGCTCGTGGGGGTAACGGCGCATGACCGAGCGCGGCAGGGAGACCATGTCGAGCAGCTCGGCGACGCGCGCCTCGCGCTCCTTGGCGGTGCCGATCCCGTGGACCCGCAGCGGTTCCTCGACGACGCGGAAGATCGAGTACATCGGGTCCAGGGAGCCGTAGGGGTTCTGGAAGACCGGCTGCATGATGCGCCGCAGGGCGAAGAGCTCCTTGGGCCCCAGGGTGGACAGGTCCACCCCGTCGTGGAACACCTTGCCGGAGGTGGGGTCGATGAGGTTCAAGATGATGTTGGCGACCGTGGACTTGCCCGAGCCGGACTCGCCCACGAGCGCCGTCGTCGTACCCTTGCGGATACCGAAGCTGACGTCGTCGACAGCGGTGAGGGTCTTGTCCTTGCCCTTGGCGCCGCGCACCTCGAAGACCTTGGTGAGGTGCTCCACGCGCAGGATCTCCTCGGTGGCGCTCGATCCCAGGCTGGCGCCCAGGAGCTCGTCGTCGGTGACCTGGATGCCGCGGGCGTGGGCGGACTCGATGCGCCGGGAGGCCAGGGAGGGGGCGGCCTTGACCAGGCGCTGGGTGTAGGGGTGGCGGGGGTCCTGGAGCACCTCGAGGCTGGGGCCTGACTCGACGACCCGGCCGCGGTGCATGACGACGATGTGCTCGGCCCTCTCAGCGGCCAGCCCCAGGTCGTGGGTGATGAAGAGCATCGCGGTGCCCAGCTCGCGCACGAGGGTCTGGAGGTGGTCGAGGATGCGTCGCTGGACGGTGACGTCCAGGGCGCTGGTGGGCTCGTCGGCGATGAGCAGGTCGGGGCGGGCCGCCAGGCCGATGGCGATGAGGGCGCGCTGGCGCATGCCGCCGGAGAACTCGTGGGGGTACTGCTTGGCCCGCCGGGAGGCCTCGGGCAGGCCGGCCTGCTCCAGCAGGAGGGCCACCTGCTCGTCAACATCGATGCGCCCGCCGGTCGAGGTGGCCGCCTTCTGGGCGCCATCGGCGTGCCCAGTGCGCCCGGCATGTTCGGCATGTTCAGCCATGAGGTGGGCGAGGCGGTCGTCGGCGACGCCGGCCAGGCCGTTGGCCCGCAGCGCCTCCTTGACCTGGAAGCCGATGGACCACACCGGGTTGAGGTTGGACATGGGGTCCTGAGGCACCAGGCCGATGGAGGAGCCACGCAGGGAGGTGAGCTCCTGGGTGCCCAGGTGGGTGATGTCGCGCCCCTGGAAGCGGATCGTGCCGCCGGTGACCCGACCGGTTCCGGGCAGCAGCCCGATGACGGCGTGGGCCAGGGTGGACTTGCCCGAGCCCGACTCCCCCACGATGGCGACCGACTGGCCGGGGTAGAGGGTCAGGTTCGCCTTGCGCACGGCCGGGACGAGCCCGGTCGAGGAGCGGAAGGCGACCTCCAGGTCGCTGATCTCCAGGAGGGGATCGCTCTCGGTCTTCCAGGAGGCCGCGGGGGCGAAGGTCTTGTCGGAGGCGCCTGAGGCGGTGGCGGTGGATGCGTTGGAGGGTGTCACTTGCGGGCCTTCGGGTCCAGGGCGTCGCGGACGACGTCGCCGAGCATGATGAAGCCGAGCACGGTCAGGGCCAGTGCGCCGGCGGGGAAGAGCAGGACGCTGGGGTGGCTGTTGAGGGCGTCCTTGGCGGCCGCGATGTCCGCTCCCCAGGAGACCACCGAGGAGGGCAGCCCGATGCCCAGGAAGCTCAAGGTGGCCTCCGAGACGATGAAGACGCCGAGCTCGACGGTGGCGGTCACGATGATGGGGGCGGCGGCGTTGGGCATGACGTGGCGCAGCAGCATGGCCATGCGTCCTGAGCCCAGCGCCCGCGAGGCGGTCACGTAGTCCTCGTTCTTGACGCTCATGACCGAGCCTCGCGTGATGCGGGCGATCTGGGGCCAGCCGAACAGGGCCAGGACCAGGATGACGGTGAGGATCGAGCGGTCGTTGCGGAACATCTGCATGACGACGATGGCCGCCAGGACGAAGGGCACGGCGAAGAAGATGTCGGTGACGCGCGAGAGCAGCGCGTCGAAGAACCCGCCGAAGAACCCGGCCAGGGCCCCGACGGCCGAGCCGACGAGAACCACGACGAGGGTGGTGAAGATGCCCACGCTCACCGAGGCCCGAGCCCCGTGAACGGTGCGGGCGAAGATGTCGCAGCCCTGGATGTCGAATCCGAAGGGGTGGCCCCAGGAGGGCCCCTGGTAGGAGTTGACCAGCGTGCAGTAGCCGGGGTCGCGCGGGGCGATGAGCCCGGGGACCAGGGAGAAGGCCACGGCCACGGCGATGAGCACCGAGGCCGCCCAGAAGATGGGCCGACTGCACAGCTGCCTCCAGGCGTCGACCCAGACGGAGGCCGGGGCGGACTCGTCGGCGACGGCGTCGACGGCACCCAGGCCGATCTCGTCGTCGGCGATGACGAAGCGCTCCTGGCCCGGGCGGATAGTGGGGGACGTGGTGTTCTCAGGCATAGCGGATCCTCGGGTCCAGGGCGGCGTAGAGCAGGTCCACCAGGAGGTTGGAGACGATGAAGACGAGCACGAGCACGGTCGTGAAGGACACGACCATGGGGCCGTCACCACGAATGATGGCGGAGTAGAGGGTGCCACCCACGCCCTTGATGTTGAAGATGCCCTCGGTGACGATGGCGCCTCCCATGAGGGCCCCCAGGTCCGCGCCCAGGAAGGTGACGACCGGGACCAGGGAGTTGCGCAGGACGTGGACGATCATGACACGGGCCCCGCTCAGGCCCTTGGCCCGGGCGGTGCGCACGTGGTCGGCGGTGAGGTTCTCGGCCACCTCGGTGCGGGTCAGACGCAGCACGTAGGCGAAGGAGACGGCGCCCAGCACGACCGCGGGCATGAGGAGCTCGGTGAAACCGGGGCTCTCACCGGCGGTCACGGGCAGCCAGCCCAGCCGCACCCCGACGATGAACTGCAGGACGAAGCCGATGACGAAGGTGGGCACGGCGATGACCACCAGGGAGAGCACCAGGACGGTGGCGTCGAACCAGCCGCCCTTCCTCACCCCGGCGATGAGGCCGAAGCCGATGCCCGCGATGGCCTCGAAGGCCAGGGCCATGAGAGAGAGCTTGATGGTGATCGGGTAGGCCCGCACCAGCACGTCGAGGACGGACTCGGTCCCCCGCAGCGACTGGCCCAGATCCAGGGTGAACAGTCCCTTGAGGTAGAGCAGGTACTGGACGATGAAGGGCTTGTCGAGGTGGTAGCTGGCCTTGATCTGGGCGATCACCTCGGGGCTGAGCGAGCGCTGGCCCCCGAGCGCGGCGATCGGGTCGCCCGGCAGGGCGAAGACCATGGCGTAGATGAGCAGCGTGGCACCGAAGAACACCGGGACCATCTGCAGCAGCCTGCGTGCGACGTAGCGAAGCATGTCTCCTTCTTCCTCCCTCAGAACTTGGAGATGGCCTCGGCCCGCGCCCACAGGCGTCTGGCCTCGTCCGGGTCGTAGGTGAGGACCTCGTTGCCCGGGACATCCGGCGTCCAGCCCACAACGGTGGGGGCGGTGAAGTCCTTGGCGGGCGTGCGGGTGCCGTAGTAGAGCTTGTCGCAGATGAGCTTGCGGTCGATGGCCCGGCAGATGGCGGCACGGCGGGCACGCCCCTCCTCGTCCATCTTCCAGTGCTCGTGGGTGACGTCGATGGCGAGTCCCTGGAAGTATGCGGCCGGCTTGTTGATGGCGCGCTCGCCCAGCTGCTTCTGGAAGATCGGCAGGAAGGAGTCGGGGATGGAGTCGGCGATGTCGATGGCATCGGCGAGCAGGTCGTTGTAGACCGAGTCGTAGCTCGTGTACAGCTTGAAGGTGACGCCCTTGTTCGCCACGGTGCGCCCGCCGGCGTAGGCGGGGTTGGGCTCCAGGACCATCCGGCTGTCGTGGTCCCAGGAGACGAGCCGGTAGGGGCCGTTGCCCACGGGCTTGTTGCCGTAGGCCTTGATGTCCTTGAAGGCGGATTCCGGCATCGGGTAGTAGGCGTAGTGGCCCAGGCTGATCTTGAAGTCCGACGCCGGGGCATTCAGCTCGACCGTGAAGGTGAGGTCGTCCACCTTGGTCAACCCGGTCAGCTCGGAGTCCTCGTCGTAGGAGAAGCCCTTGATCCGCTCGAAGAAGGAGGAGCCGAGCTGGGCGTTGGACAGCAGGGCGCCGAACTTCCAGGCCTTGATGAAGGAGTCGGCGGTCACCGGGCTGCCGTCGGAGAAGGTCCAGCCCGGTTTGAGAGTGATCGTGAAGTGCTGGTTGTCCGTGGTCTCGATGGAGGAGGCCACTTCGTTGATGACGTTACCGTCCTTGTCGTAGCGGATCAGACCGGCATAGATCAGGTCGAGGACCCGCCCACCACCGAACTCGTTAGTGTTGGTGGGCAGCAGCGAGTTCTGGGGCTCGGTGTTGTTGGCCAGGATGACGCCGCCGTTGGCGCTGGAGCGGGCCTCCTCGTAGACCGGGATGGCCCTCCAGTCGAAGTCGACGTTGGAGGCGTTGCGGGAGTAGCCGCCGAAGCCGTTCTGGTACCACAGCGGGATGCCGGGCAGGTCGGCGAAGAGCTGGGACTGGGCCTGGCGGAAATAGCCGTAGGCGGTCTGGGGGTCGGTGGCGGCCGCGGCCTGAGTCAGGAGGTCGTCGAAGGTCTTCGAGGAGTACTGGGCGTCGTTGGCGCTGGCGCCGGTCTGGAAGGTGGCGTTGAGGAAGTTCTCCAGCGAGGGGTAGTCGGCCGACCATCCGGAGCGGAAGGCGCCCAGGAGGGTGTGCTTGGTGATGGCCGAGCGCATCTCGGAGAACTGGGCCACCGGCAGGGGCTCCATGGTGATGCCCAGGACGTTGGACACCGAGTGGCACACGGCCTCGGCCCAGGTCTTGTGGGGGCCGTCGGAGTTGTAGGCCAGGGTCAGCTTGCCGCTGCCGCTGCCCAGCCCGCCTCCTTCCGAACCCGATCCGCGCGAGCATCCTGAGACCAGGAGCAGGCCGAAGGCGGCCGCGCCGAGCCCGAAGCCACGGCGCGACACTGTCAGGGCGTTGTTCATGCGACCTCCATGGGGCATGGAACCGACGGGGATTCGTCACTGGGACAGATGGTTACCGGCGCACTGAGGGGCTCAGGCGCCGCCCACAGGCGGGGATAGTACGTCCACCGAGGAAACAGGACCGTCACGTAGCACGGGAGTCAATCCTTGAGATACCAGCGCATTCAGGCGTTCCAGGCCTGGGCGAGCAGCTCGTAGGAGCGGCGCCGCAGGGCCGGGTCGTGGGCGTAGGTGACCACGAGGATCTCGTCGAGGTCCCACCGGGCGGCCTGCTCACGCAGGCGGGCGGCGACGTCATCGGCCGTGCCCACGAAGGACAGGGACATGGCCGCCTCGACGGCGTCCTCCCGGCCGGGCGCGTAGGCGCGCCAGGCCTGGGGGTCCTGGCTGGGCGGGTCCAGCGGCCCGGGCCGGTTGCCGACGATGCGGGCGGCGGCGGCCATGGCGGTGCTGAACAGCAGGCGGGCCTCCTCCTGGCTGGGGGCCACCATGACGTTGACGGCGGCTGCGACCCGGGGGACATCCGGCGCGCCCTGAGGGCCGGGAGCGTCGTCGGTACGGGACTCCAGGACGGAGCGGTAGGTGGCGATCGCCGCCTCGGCCTGGACCGGGGCGAAGTGCGAGGCCACGGCGAAGGGAAGTCCGAGCCGGCCGGCCACGCGGGCGCCGTTGACCGAGGAGCCGAGTACCCACACGGTCGGGCGGGTGCCCTCCCCGGGGATGGCCCGCACGCGGGGGCCGCCGGGCTCAGGGGCGTGGAGGGCGTCGTCGGGATTGCCGGGGGAGCCCAGGAGGAGGGATCCGGGGACCCGTTCCGGCACGGGCTCGTCACCGAGGTAGGTGAGGATCTCCAGGATCTCCTCGGCGAAGCGGCCCGGTTCGGAGGCCCGCCGGCGCAGTGCGGCGGCCGTACGCTGGTCGGTGCCCGGGGCCCGCCCCAGCCCCAGATCGACCCGGCCGGGGTAGAGGGGGGCCAGGGTGCCGATCTGCTCGGCGACGACGAGCGGGGCGTGGTTGGGCAGCATGATCCCGCCGGAGGCGACGCCCAGGCGCTCGGTGGCGGCCAGGACCTGCCCCATGAGGACGATGGTCGCCGAGGACAGGTAGGTGGTGGAGCCGTGATGCTCGGCCAACCAGTAGCGCTCGTAGCCGGCGGCGTCGGCGGTACGAGCGAGGGCGACCATGTCGGTGAGGGCGTCGGTGCGGCTGCATCCGGCGCTGACGGGGACCATGTCCATGACGGACAGGACGGGTACGGCCCGCCTTTCGGGCTGACTCATACAGGCACTTTAACCCGCGCCGACCACCCGGAAGCGGGCCTTGAGACCCGAGTGCCCCGCCGAGCACAGAGCCCGACGGGGCACGGGGAGGGTCAGACCCCTACGATCAGGGCGGTCAGCGAAGGCGGCTGCGCGCGGGCAGCAGGCCGGTGGCGACCACGGACTTGAGGATGTCTCCCACGATGAAGGGCACCAGGCCCAGATACAAGGTCGTACCCCAGCCGGCGCCAGTGGCGACCTTGAGCCAGATGAGGCCCGGGATGTAGACCGAGGCCGAGGCCAGCAGCATGAGGGCGACGCCGGTGGCGACCCGGGCGGCCGTGGAGCCGGAGTGGCGCGACCACACGGTGGCGGCGCGTCCGGCGATGGCGGCGATGAGGAT
>ERZ773021.370-NODE-370-length-22041-cov-324.763_pt1 | contig 22041 bp, 20 predicted proteins | sample MGYA00511668_ERZ773021 | MGnify/ENA primary metagenome ERZ773021 (study PRJEB29015, sample SAMEA2737961) | human oral metagenome | biome: human oral; feature: human-associated habitat; material: dental | place: China | collected 2032 ... | reverse complement strand
GACCAGGCGAAGGGTGAGACGACGCCGACGTGGGCGTGAACGACGTCGGGGCGCAGGCGGGACAGGAGGTCGTCGAGCTCGCGGCCGGCTCGAGGATGAACGGGCAGCTCGCTGGGAAGGTGCGCGGTGGTGCGGTAGACGGGGAAACCATCGACCCTTTCGACGCTGCGGCCACGACCGTCACCGACTGGCGTGGCGGTGACGACGGCGGGCTCGTGCCCGGCCAGCCTCAGGTTGCGGGCGAGATCCCGCACCTGAGTCTCGATGCCGCCCAGCCTGGGCGCATAGCAGTCGGAGACGATGAGGACGCGCATTGCCCCAGTCTGCCACGTCCTGCTTGGCGTATGTCCCTGACGGAACCCTCACACCGCGCAGGCCCTCGTCGGCCGGTGACGTCAGCTGGTCGCCTCGGCACTGCGCAGCGCGGCGATGGCCTTCTCGAAGTCCTCCAGGGAGTCGAAGGAGGAGTAGACCGAGGCGAAGCGCAGGTAGGCGATCTGATCCAGCTCACGCAGGGGGCCCAGGATCGCCAGCCCGACGTCGTGGGAGTCGACGAGCGCCTGGCCTCCGGCGCGGATGGCCTCCTCAACCTGGTGCGCCAGAAGCGCGAGCTGATCGTCGGAGACGGGGCGTCCCTGGCAGGCTCGCCTGACCCCGACCACGACCTTGTCCCGACTGAAGGGCTCGACGACGCCGGAGCGCTTGCGGACCGACAGGCTGGCGGTCTCCAGAGTGGTGAATCGGCGCCCGCACTGCTGACACTCACGACGACGACGGATGGAGGTGCCGTCCTCAGCGGTCCGGGAGTCGACAACGCGCGAGCCGTCATGACGACAGAAGGGGCAGTGCACGCCTACAACCTCCGAACTCACTGGACTACGTGTCAGTCCATCGGAGAGTAAACGCCCGGCGGGCCGCCCCGCAAGCCCACCTCCAGGGGCGACCCCCGCACCGGTTCTCACGCCGTAGGAATCTCAAGCGTCTGCCCGGCACGGATGGTGGTTCCCTTCAGGTCATTGAGCTCGGCGATCCGGGCCACCATCCCCGGGACGTCCGCGGTCCCGCTCGCCTCGGCGATGTCCCACAGGGACTGACCGGGACGAACCACCGCGGTGGTGGTATCCGCCTGCACCTGCGCAACCGCCGTGGCGGGGCCCGCCCAGGCCATGCCCGCCAGGGCCCCGATGGCCAGTCCGCAGCAGGCGAGCACGAGGGCCGCGGCAACGACCGCAAGACCGCCACGAAGAAGCCGCAGCCCCGCTGGGGAGCGCACCTCCGTCTCCGCCACCTCCCGCGGGCGGGACGGGACGGAATCGCTCTTGCCAGGACGCCGAGCGGCGCCGCCTGTCCGGTCCTCCTCCTGCAGGGCGCTACGTCGCAGCCCGGCGGCCCGCACCGCCGGATGCTGCGGGGCCAGCCTCTCCAGCTCCGAGCGACGGCCTCGCAGGGCAGCGGGCGCCGCGGGGCGACGCATTGGCGGCACCGCCGACAGCACTGGGACACGAGCGGATGCGGACACGGGGCGCTGCGCGACCTCGACGCTACGCCGCACAGGAGCCTCGGGGACGAAGTCGTCAGTGACCAGCCTCAGCCGGGGCCGACGGGAGAGCTGCCCGCCAGCCCGGCCGCTGGCCGACACGGCGACGGGCTCAACACTCCGAGCCCGAGAAGCCTGACGGGACGGGAGCGGGATGGCGATGGCACTCACGGCAACCTCCTGAACACATGTTCGACGAACGCTTGTTCGATACATTAGCGCCTGAGAGGCAACACGTCCAGCACATCTTCGAACATGTGTTTGAATCGTGGTCGCGTCGCCGGTAGGCTGGTCATGTCCAAGACGATCACGGACCACCGACATCTATTCCGCGCCCTTGACGCCCCCGGGCCTGAGGGTTGTCCGGCAGGGAGGGCCAGGACTATGAGCACCACAGCACGCCAGGGCGACTCATCGACCCCGATGCCGCACGCCGGAGCCGGCGGTGCTGAGCAGATCAGTGCAGAAGCGGCCATGGAGGCCGTCAACGACCTCGACAAGCGCGCCCGCGCGGTCTATGAGGCCGTCCGCGCGGCCATCGCCGCCCATGGCTACCCGCCCTCACTGCGTGAGATCGGCGAGCAGGTGGGCCTGACCAGCCCCTCCTCCGTCAAGCACCAGCTGGACAAGCTCGAGCGCCTGGGCCTGGTGCGCCGAGACCCGAATCGGCCTCGGGCGATGGAGGTCGTCTGCGCCGACAGCGCACCGAGCGGCCGCACAGCCACCCCCGGCAGCGCTCACGTCTCCTCTCTTGACTCCCCCAGCGTCCCCGGCGTCGAGGACGGGGAGGCGGTCGCCGTTCCGCTGGTGGGGAGGATCGCTGCCGGGGCCCCGATCCTGGCGGAGCAGGAGGTCGCCGATGTCATGGCCCTGCCCCGCCGCCTGACTGGCGAGGGCGAGCTCTTCATGCTGGAGGTGCACGGGGACTCGATGATCGAGGCCGCCATCTGTGACGGCGACTGGGTGGTGGTGCGCTCCCAGCCCGACGCGGCCAACGGCGAGATCGTGGCGGCCATGATCGAGGACGTCGACGGCGCCTCGGCCACGGTCAAGGTGCTCTCGCGGCGCGACGGCCACCAGTGGCTGCTCCCCCGCAACTCCAGCTACGCCCCGATCGACGGAGACCAGGCCACGATCATGGGCAAGGTGGTCACGGTGCTGCGCGCCCTGTAGGCACGCCAGGCCCGCATGACGGAAGGACCGCCCCGTTGACCGGGGCGGTCCTTCCGTGTTTCAGACCGGTGGCTCAGTAGCCCAGGCCGCGTGCGACCTCGCGCAGGTGGTCGGCCGAGGCGGTCAGACGCTCCTTCTCCTCGGAGGTCAGGGGCAGCTCGAGGCGACGCCCGGCGCCCTCACGTCCCACGATCGTGGGGACGGCCATGCACACGTCGGAGATGCCGTGCCAGTCGTCCAGCAGCGGGGAGATGGTCAGCACCCGCTGCTCGTCGTTGAGGACGGCGCCGATGATGCGCTGCACGGCCAGGCCGACGGCGTAGTTGGTGGCGCCCTTGCCCTCGATGATGCGGTAGGCGGAGCGAACCACATCGTGGGCGATGCGCTCACGCTTGGTCTCGTCGAACACGCCGCCGTCAAGGGTGGTGCCCCACTGGGTGATCGGCACACCGCCGATCTCGGTGGAGGACCACAGGGGCACCTCGGAGTCGCCGTGCTCACCGGCGATGTAGCCGTGGATGTTCTGGACGGCCGTGCCGGTCTCCAGGGAGATGAGGTACCGCATCCGGGCGGTGTCCAGCACCGTTCCGGAGCCGAAGACCTGGTTCTCGGGCAGACCGGTGATCTTCTTGGCGCAGTAGGTCACCACGTCCACCGGGTTGGCCACGAGGACGAAGATGGCGTTGGGAGCGACCTCGACCAACTTGGGGAGGATCTTCTCCATGATGCCGACGGTGGCGCCGGCCAGCTCGAGGCGGGACTGGCCGGGCTTCTGCTTGGCGCCGGCGGTGATGGCGATGACGTCCGCGTCGCGGCAAATCTCGGGGTCGTCGGAGCCCGAGACGGAGCCGGCGGAGGTGAACTGGATTCCCTGAGCGATGTCGAGGGCCTCAGCCTCGACCTTCTCCTTGACGATGTCCTGCAGCACAACCTCGCGGGCAACGCCCTTGGTCACGCAGGCGTAGGCGAGGGTGGAGCCGACGGCCCCGGCACCGATGACAGCGACTTTGGAGGGGCGGCCGGAACGGTTGGTGGGGTAGGAGCCTTCAGCGGTAGTGGTGATGTGGTCTGACACGTTCTTCTCCTCGATGGGATCTGCTGGGCAGGACCGCAGGGGCGCGAGCACCCGCTCGCCTCAAGCCTACGTGCATATCCTCCCGGGGGGCACATACCCAAAGGCCCAGCCGACGGGTTCACTCCTCCCCCGGGGCATCGGTCCGCACAGCCAGGCGCCTCAGAGCGGCACGGACCACGTCGGGCTTCGTCGTCGGCCACAGGGCGGGCATGGAGCGGGTGAGAAATCCCCCGTAGCGCGCCGTGCGCAGGCGCGAGTCCAGCACGGCGACGACGCCGCGGTCCTGGCTGCGACGGATGAGGCGCCCCGCCCCCTGGGCCAGGAGCAGGGCCGCGTGGGTGGCCGATACGCTCATGAAGCCGTTGCCGCCGGCGGCCACGACGACGTCGGTGCGGGCCTGGGCGACCGGGTCGTCGGGGCGTGGGAAGGGGATGCGGTCGATGACGACGAGGCGGCAGGTGCGTCCGGGCACGTCCACGCCCTGCCACAGCGAGAGGGTGCCCACCAGGCAGGCCGCCTCGTCCTCGGCGAAGGCCCGCACCAGGGTGGGCAGCTGGTCGTCGCCCTGGGCGTAGACGGGTAGGCCGGTGGCTCCACGCAGCACCTCGGCGGCCTCCTGGGCGGCGCGCCGGGAGGAGAACAGGCCCAGCATGCCGCCCTCGGAGGCCTCGACCAGGGCGAGCATCTCATCCAGGGCGGCCTCGGAGATGCCGGCGCCGGGGCGAGGCAGGTGGGCGGCCACGTAGAGGATGCCCTGGCGGGGGTAGTCGAAGGGGGAACCGACGTCGAGGCCTCTCCAGGGCTGCTCGGCCAGGGTCAGTCCCAGGGAGCGGGCCATGGGATCGAAGCTGTCCCCCAGGGCGAGGGTCGCCGACGTCATGACGCTGGCGCGGCCGTTCAGCAGATGGCTCGCCACCGATCCGGCGACCTCGATAGGGGCCAGGAGGAGGCGCGGGGGCTCGGCGCCCATGCGGGGACGCTCGATCCAGGCCACGTCGCGCCCCTGGGCCACCGAGTCCGAGGTCATGCGGTCCAGGGCGTCGACCAGGTCCGCGACGGCGGTGCGGGCGACCGCCAGGCCCCCGGCGGCCTCGCTGGAGCGGTCGCGGCCCAGGGCGCGGGCCTGGTCGCGCACGTCGGAGGCGACCTGGCGGGCGGCACCGTCCAGGAGCACGAGCGCGTCGTGCAGAGCAGTGGGCAGGGGCGCCTCCAGGCGGCCGTCGGGCAGCTCGGCCAGCGCGAGCTGGAGGGTCTGGCCCGCGGACTCCAGCTCGCTGACCAGCACGGAGGCGTGCTTACGGGCGGTGGCGGCGGTGCGCGCCACGGCGGCCGCCGACAGGGCGATGGTCCCCTGGGAGCGGATGCGGTCGGCCAGCTCGTGGGCCTCGTCGACGATGAGGACCTGGTGGTCGGGCAGGACCCCGGGGTTGCCGGCCACGACCACGCCGAGCATGGCGTGGTTGGTCACCACGAGATCGGCTCGGGAGGCGGCGGCGCGCGCCAGCTCGGGGAAGCACTCGGACTTCAGGGGGCAGGACTGTCCCAGGCACTCGGCCCGGGAGACGGAGACCTGTGCCCAGGCGCGCTGGGAGACGCCGGGGACGAGATCGTCGCGGTCACCGGTGTCCGTTCTGGCCGCCCACTCGCGCAGGCGGACCACCTGCTCGCCCAGGCTCGCGTCGCTCCCGTGCCCGGCGGCCGGCTGGGCGATGGCCTCCCCGACGCCGAAGAGCGCGGCCTCGTCCTCGTCCTGCGGGTAGCCGCCGTCCAGGCGGTGGCGGCACAGGTAGTTCTGCCAGCCCTTGAGCAGGGCCACCTCGGGGCGGGCTCCGGTGACCTGCTCGACGGCGTCGGCGGCCAGGGGCGCGTCCTTGGTGAGGATCTGCCGTTGCAGGGCCAGGGTGGCGGTGGAGACCACGACCCGGGCACCGGCCTGCACGGCGTGGACCATGGCGGGCACCAGGTAGCCCAGCGACTTTCCCGTCCCGGTGCCGGCCTGCACCAGGAGGTGGGTGCCGTCGGCCAGGGTCTGTGCGACCTCCTGGACCATGGTGGTCTGCCCTTGGCGGGGGCTGCCGCCCATGGAGCGCACCGCGGTCTCCAGGACGTCCAGGACCCTGCGGTCGCCGGCACCGTCAGTGTCAGGCCGGTCCGTGCGGCTCGGCTCGCTCGGGGTCACGGCGCCTCTCAGTCGACGGTGACGCCTGCGGCGGCGCCCTCGATCTCGGCCGCCAGGGCAGCGCCGACGCGCGCGACGACGTGAGTGCCCGCCTCGACGTAGTCGACCGTGTCGATCTCCCCCTCGGCGTGGACCCGGGAGACGAGGTCCCCACGGGAGTAGGGCACCACGACGTCGATGCTCACCTGCGGGTGGGGCAGCATCTGCTCGATGCGGGCGCGCAGCTCCTCGATCCCCTCCCCGGTGCGGGCCGAGACCGCGACCGCCCCGGGCAGGCCGCTGCGCAGCACGGCCAGGGTAACGGCGTCGGCGAGGTCGGTCTTGTTCAGAACGATGAGCTCGGGCACATCCAGGGCTCCGGGGATCTCGGACAGGACGGTGCGTACGGCGGCCACCTGGCTGAGAGGGTCGGGGTGGGCGGCGTCGACGACGTGCAGCACGAGGTCGGCCCCGGCGACCTCCTCCAGCGTGGAGCGGAAGGCCTCAATGAGCTCGTGGGGCAGGTTGCGCACGAAACCGACGGTGTCGGTAAGGGTGTAGGTGCGCCCTTCGGAGGTCTCGGCCCGCCGGACGGTGGGGTCGAGGGTGGCGAACAGGGCGTCCTCAACCATGATGCCGGCCTCGGTGAGGCGGTTCATGAGGGAGGACTTGCCGGCGTTGGTGTAGCCGGCGATCGCCACCGAGGGGATGGCCCCGCGCCGGCGTGAGCCGCGTTTGGTCTCCCGCGAGGGCGCCATGGCCTGGATCTCGCGGCGCAGGCGGGCCATGCGCTGGCGGATGCGGCGCCGGTCGAGCTCGATCTTGGTCTCTCCGGGGCCGCGCGAGCCGATGCCCTGACCGGCGGCCACGCGGCCTCCGGCCTGTCGGGACATGGACTCGCCCCATCCGCGCAGGCGCGGCAGGAGGTACTCGAGCTGGGCGAGCTCAACCTGGGCCTTGCCCTCGCGGGACGTGGCGTGCTGGGCGAAGATGTCCAGGATGAGGGCGGTGCGGTCGACGACCTTGACGCCGACGACGTCCTCCAGGGCGCGGCGCTGGGAGGGGGCGAGCTCGCCGTCGACGATCACCGTGTCGGCGCCGGCCGCGGCCACGACGTCGGCCAGCTCGCGCGCCTTGCCGCTGCCCAGGTAGGTGGCGGGATCGGGGTGGTCGCGCTTCTGGATGAGGGCGTCGAGGACCTCGCTGCCGGCGGTCTGGGCCAGGGCGGCCAGCTCGCGCAGGGAGGTGTCTGCGTCCTGGGTGTCGCGCACCTGGCCGCTGCCGCCCGGGGCGCCGGTGGCCGGGCCGTGGGGCCGCGGCACCTCCAGGCCGACCAGGACGACCTTCTCCAAGCGGATCTGGCGGTACTCGACCTCGCTGACGTCCTCCAGCTCGGTGGACAGTCCGGCCACACGGCGGCGGGCGGCGCGGGCCTCGCGCTCCAGGGCGCCGTCGTCGAGGCCGTCCGCGTAGCCATCGGCGTGCTCGTGCTGGGCGGCGGTGGAGGCCAGGGCGGTTCCGGTCCGGGACAGGACCCGGGCCACAACGTCATGGACGTCGTGAACGTCACGGACGTCACGACCCTCATGGTCGTCACGGGTGTCGTGGAGGTCTGCTGTGTCCTCAGCGGTAGAGGGGGTGGTGGGGGTAGTGGAGTGGTGATGGGTCACAAAATGTCCTTCGTCGTATGCCTGCGCCCCTCCGATGGGGCGCGATGTTCTGGCGGGGAGCGGCGCCGGCCGCCGTTTCAGCGCATACGAAGGATCCACATGGGGGCGATGGTACTGCCCGCGGGCGCGTGGGGCCACCCGCCGACTCGGGCGGCGCGTCGGGCCAGCAGCGGGGTGAGGAGGAGTCCCACGACGAGCAAGATGAGTGTCGGCCACAGCCGGTCGGTCTCGACACCGGATGCCGTGGGGGCGACGAAGGCCGTGGTGACCGTCCCCAGAACCGCACCGCCGGCCGTACCGGCGATCGTCACGGCGGTGGCGGCCTGGGCGTGGGTGATGCCATCGGGCTCTGCGGGATCGGTGACGATGCGGTTCAAGGTGTCCAGGTGGGTCAGGCCCATGCCGATGCCGGCCACGCCGTAGCCCACGGGCAGCCCCCACCAGCCCGGTCGGCCGAGAACCGTGGTGGTCATAAGGGCGGCGCCGAGGACGAAGAAGGCCGCGGCCAGCGTGGTGCGGCGGCGGTAGGCCTTCGGTTCCCGCGCCGGATGGGCCCCGCAGACAAGCGCGACGACCGACCAGCCGATACCGCCTGCGGTGAGCGCCCAGCCGACCTGGGTCGGGGTCATGTCCAGGACATCGTGGGCGCTGGGAGCAACCAGGTAGTCCAGGGTCAGGAAAAAGGCGCACACCCACATCAGGGTGGCGATGCCGCGCGCCGGCCGACCGCCAGGCACAGGGTCCCTGCAGGCAGGACGCGGGAGCAGGACCAGAGCACCAGTGCGGTCCCGCCGGCGACTCCGGGCCAGAACCAGGGGCTGGAAACGCGCAGCGCCCCGATGATCGCCACACCTGTGGCCATGGCCCCGGCGGCCAGGCCCCGCAGAATCTCCCCGAGGACGTAGACCTCGATGTTCGGGGTGAGGGCTCCGACGACGGCGCCGGAGGCACCTCCCGTTGGCTTCTCCGATGTGCTACCGGACCTTCCGACCCCGTGTCGGAAGTCCGGTAGCACATCGTCATCACATCAGGCTACCCGCCTCGATACAACCGCTGTGCGGCGTTCCAGCCACCGCCGCACCACCATGAAGACAGCTCCGGCAAGCGCAGCGTGCACAAGGCTGATCCCGGCCACCTCGGGCGTGGCGAACTCGATCCCGACCCCGGAGTCGATCCAGCCAAGACCGCCCAGAAGCACGCGGTTGATGGTGAGAAACGTGTGATGGAAGGCGATCGCAGAGGTGAGCGCACCCGGTAGTGGGATCCGTCGGGCCGCAACCAGTGTGAGGCCGAAGACGAACAGCAAAACTATGTAGAAAAAGGGGTCGTTACCGCTCGGCGCCAGAGAGAAGCCCGTCGTTCCGCCCCCTAGAACGAGCGTTGACGTCATTCGAATCAGATTGCTCAACGCCGTACTGAGGCAGAAGAGAACCGTGATCGTCATGGTGGCCGCGAGCGGGCCCCAACTTTCCCGTAGAGTCGACCACCCGTAGCCGCGCAGCGCGATCTCCTCCGGCAATGCCTCGTACAGTAGCAGGACGACCGCGTTGACTGCGAGGAAGGTTGCGAGCGCCGCCGGTTCGAGGTGATCGAACCGGGCCCAGCCGATCAAGAACACGGGTGTCCACACAACAGCCCCGGTCACGACACCGACGGCCACCCCGGTCGCGGCCGCGGCGGGCCAGTGACGTGATAGGCCCATCCCGGCGAGAGTCCTGCGGTCAAGGAGACGACGACAAGCCACGATCGCGGGAACAACGAACAATGTGACCAGAACTGCTTGAAACACGCGAATGAATGCAGGTCCGGTCTCAGTCCTGGATCCGACAGCCGGTGCGATCGCTATCGAAAGAGTCACCCCCAACGTCAAGATTGCCCAGCCGCTGAGCGCCTTTGCAAGAGCCCTGTATCGGCTCATGACAACATCCCTCTCCTACCGTCCGCACCCCTATGGAGAGACGATCGTATTACCATAAAACTGCGTCTCGCAAAATCGGCATTCCTCGCCTGGCAAGGGGGCAGCGGACTGATGACCGCCTTGCTTTCCTCCCTCTGTCGACGAGCAGAGCCCAGGTAGCCTGGTGGGCGTGAGCGAGCACTACTTCACCACCTCCCCCGCCGTCGATGCCGAGGAGCGCAGCCACCGCTTCTCGATCCGCGGCGTCGAGCGCACGGTGGTCACGGCCTCGGGCGTCTTCAGCGCCGACCGCCTCGACAAGGGCACCCAGGTCCTCCTCGATCACGTCCCCGATCCGGCCCAGACCGGCACGTTCCTCGACCTGGGCTGCGGATGGGGGCCGATCACGCTGGCCCTGGCCGGGGCCGCTCCGCAGGCACAGGTCCTGGCCACCGATGTCAACGAGCGCTCCCTGGCCCTGACCGCACGCAACGCCACTGCCGCAGGCCTGGACAACGTGCGGACCGCCCCGGCCGACACACTGCTGGCCGAGCTGAGCGAGAGTTCGACGCCGGTGGATCTCATCTGGTCCAACCCTCCGGTGCGCATCGGCAAGGAGGCCTTGCACACCCTGCTGCTGGACTGGCTGGCGCTGCTGTCCGACGACGGCGAGGCCTGGCTGGTGGTGCTCAAGAACCTGGGAGCCGACTCCCTGGCGACCTGGTTGAAGAACCAGGGCTGGGACGTGAACCGAATGGCCTCCTCGAAGGGCTTCAGGGTCCTGCGAGTGCGCCGCCAGCACGGCTGACACGCCGCCGGGCCGTGCCCGGCTGGGGCCCGCCCGGCTACCGGCGTCGTCGCCTCGCCACGCGCAGGTCGATGACGGCGACCCCTGCAGCCACGGCGATGGTGGCCACGACGGCCAGCAGGCCGGCTTGGGCGGCGACCTCCCAGCCCGAGGAGTGCGAGACGCGGAAGGTCAGGCCCGTGATGACGGCGATGCCGATGGAGGCGCCGATGCGCTCACCGGTCTGGAGGATGCCGCCCGCGGCTCCGGCGTACTCCAGGGGGACGTCGGCCAGGGAGAGGGTCTGGTTCGGGGAGACCACGAGGCCCTGCCCCACTCCGAGCACCAGCAGCGTGAGGGTCAGCCACCAGGGGCTCCAGCCCGCGCGCGCGTGCATGTGCATGATGCCGATGCTTCCCAGCAGCCCAACCATGCCCAGCACCATGCCGCCGAGCACCATGACCCGCCCCACCCGGATCACCCGGCGGCCGGCGACGGCGGCGGCGATCGATCCCGCCAGGGCGGCTGGGACTCCGATGAGGCCGCTGGCCAGCGCGGTGGAGCCCAGGCCGGCCTGGACGTACTGGGCCACGATGATCCACACGCTGGTGTAGCCCAGGAAGTACACGGCGATGGCCAGGCTGCCGTAGGCGAAGGAGGGGATGGCCAGCAGGCTGAGGTCCACCATGGGGGCGCCGCCCCTGGACCGGTAGCGCTTCTCCCAGGCCACCCAGGCGCCGATGACACCGATGCCGGCGGCCTCCAGGCCCCAGATCCAGGTGCCGGCCGAGGCCTCCATGAAGGGGATCATGATGAGCAGCGTGCCGACGGCGAGCAGCCCCATCCCCACCGGGTCGAGATCGACCCCGCCGCGGTGGGCGGCCCCGGCAGCATCACCGTCGGGGCTGTCCGCCTGTTCCGTCTGGCCTGTGTCGCTTCCCCTGCACCAGGCGGAGGCTGGCAGGTAGCAGCGCGCGGCCCACACGCCGGCCAGAGTGAGGGGGACGTTGACGAGGAAGGAGGCGCGCCAGCCCCAGTCGTCCCCGAGCCAGCCGATGAACCCGCCGCTGAGTACGGGCCCCAGCGCCACCGAGACCCCGATGACGGCGCCGAAGAGCCCGAAGGCGCGTCCTCGGGCCTCACCGGAGTAGTACTGCTGGATCATGCCGGTCACCTGCGGGTTGAGCAGCCCTGAGCCGACTCCCATGACGACACGGGCCAGGTTGAGGGTGACGACGTCGGGAGCCAGCCCCGAGGCGAGCGAACCGGCGCCGAACAGGAGCATGCCGATGACGAAGAGCCGCCCTCGTCCCATGACGTCACCGGCGCGGCCGGCCGGGACGAGGACGACCCCGAAGACGAGGGCGTAACCGGAGACGACGAGCTGGAGCCCGGCGGTGCCGGCGCTCAGGCTGTGGGAGACCGCCGGCAGGATGACATTGACCGAGGAGACGGCCAGCAGCGTGACGAAGGCGGGGATGAGAAGCGTCGGCAGAAGCCGCTCATGGTTCGTACGCGGCGTCTGGGCTGGGTCGCGGGGGTGAGGCGTGGGCACGTCGAGAGGCTACCGTGTGCCGGACCGCTCACAGCTGCGAGGCCGCGGCGTGCTCGACGTCCTGCTGAGCACGGCTGGGAGGCTCCCCGGGGGCGGGCGTGAACCAGGCTCCGGAGCGGATGTCCAGGACGATGCCGATCCCCAGGGCGAGGAGTGCCGGAGGGATCCATCCGGTGGAGTCGCTCCACAGCCCGGTTCTCGCCAGCAGCCTGCTGGGGCCATCCCAGCCGGCGGCGGTGATGGCGGGCACGGATCCGAGGATCCCGGCTGTGGTCACGCACCACCGGTAGGCGGCCTTGAGCCGTCCGGGTGCCACGGCGTCGACCAGGGTCACGGCGACCAGGGCGATGGCCAGGGGGTAGAGCAGGAACAGCAACGGTCCCGCGATCTTGAGGATGGCGCTCAGGCCCAGGTTGGCCAGGGTGAAGGAGACGATCGCGCAGGCGGCGAGCTGTCGGTTGAAGGAGACGGCCGGCCAGGCGGTGTAGGCGTAGCCGGCCCAGGAGGCCATCAGGCCCACGGCGGTGGTCAGGCAGGCCAGGATGACGATGGCGGCGAAGATGACGACGCCCGAGGTCCCCAGCGTGGAGGAGGCCGCGTTGCGCAGCAGCGCGGTGCCGTCCTTGGTGTCGACGGTGATCTGCCCGCGGGTACGCGTCCCCAGGACGGCCAGGCCGACGTACACCAGCCCCAGGAGCACGGCGGCGATACCACCGGACAGGACCGTGCCGCGCACCAGGGCGCGAGGGGAGGTCAGGCCGCGTTCGCGCAGGGAGGTGATGACGACGATGCCGAAGACGGTGGCCGCCAGGACGTCCATGGTGAGGTAGCCCTGAGTCAGCCCGTTGGTCAGGGGAGCGCTCGCGTAGGGCTCGATGGCCTCGCGCTCCACCCTGGGCGACATCACGATGGTGACCCCGCACAGCAGGGCCAGCAGGGCCAGCAGGGCGGGAGTGAGCCAGCGCCCGACGCGGTCGGCCAGGCGGCTCGGGCTGCGGGCGATGCTGAAGGACACCCCCATGAACACCGTCACGTGCACCAGCAGGGCCAGACGGGAGTCCTGAATCCCCAGCAGCTCGAGCACCGGGCGGGTCGCCAGCTCGTAGGCGACCGTGGTGACCCGGGCGATGGCGTAGAGCGGGCCGATCGCCAGATAGACCGCCAGAGGCATGACGGCACCGAATCGGGGTCCTACTCTGCGGGCCAGGCCCAGGATTCCCTCACCGGAGGTGGAGACGGCGACCACGGTGATGAGTGGCATGAGCACCCCGGTGGCGAGGAAGCCCACCATGACCGGAATGAAGGATCTGCCCGATGCGGCGCCCAGCAGGGGCGGGAAGATGAGGTTGCCCGCTCCGAAGAACAGGGCGAAGAGCATCAGGCCGGTCGGCAGGATGGTGCTGACGGCGGAGCGTGTGGATGGCTGGCTCATAGTGGTGGTCGGTTTCTCTTCTCGGATGTGGCGTCGGTGCGACGTCCGGGAGCAGTGCGGGTGGCGGTGGGTCTGAGGCACCTCAGACGACGGTGACCCGCCCGGTGATCGTGGCCGGGCCGGTCAGCAGCACGCTGCCGTCCTCGCCCAGGGGGTCGGCGCCCACGTGGACCCCGATCTCTCCGCCGGGGACGAGCAGCCGGTAGTCCTCGGGAGCGTCCGGACCGGTCCAGGCGTGCAGGGCGACGGCGACGGCGCAGCACCCCGCTCCGTAGGAGAGGGACTCCCCCACGCCGCGCTCCAGGACGCGCACGCGGGCGATACCCACCGATGACTGGGTGTCGGGGTCGGTCTCCTCCCCCAGCGGCGCCACGAGCTCGAGGTTGGTGCCGGCCTCGGGGGCGGGGTCGTAGGCGACCGGGGCCGCGGAGTCGGTGAGCCCGGCGAAGGCGGCCGCCTTGAGCTCGCTCTCCTCCCCCAGGGCGACGACGGTGTGGGGGCCGGAGATCTCCACGCTCAGGGCGGCCCGCTGTCCGGCCAGGCCGGGGACGTCGACGGCCGTGTCCCAGCCCTCGTCGTCGGCCTCCTCGGGGCTGGCCAGGCGGGCCGGCCCCATGTCCACGGTCCACAGCTCGCCCAGGCGGGTGATGGTGCGGGCCCCGCCGCGCGTGCCGATGGTGACCGACTCGCCGTCGGCGATGGGGCACAGCCCCTCACGGTCCAGGACGTGGGCGAACAGGCGTGCGGCGTTGCCGCACATCTCGGCCACGGATCCGTCGGCGCGGTAGTAGTCCATGAACCACTCGGCCTCGGGCACGGAGGCGGCGAAGGCCCCGGCTCCGGGCAGGGCGGTGGTCCGCACGACGCGTACGAAGCCATCGGCGCCGATGCCGCTGTGGCGGTCGCAGACCGCGGCGATGTCGGCGCCGCTGATGGCGACCTCGCAGCCGGGGTCGACCAGCATGAGGAAGTCGTTGAGGGTCGCGTGGCCCTTGATGAGCTCACGACCGCGAAGACCTGTCGAGTGCGGCATGGCCCCTAGCCTAAGCGACGCCGCGACGCGCGCAGACGAGCTCCCATGCCTGCCGGGTAAGCCGGGAGCGCTCGGAGTCAGTGCACTGCCCGGCCTCGGTGAGGGCGACGTCGATCCAGTGCAGCCGTGGGTCACGCCGGAACCACTTGATCTGGCGGGAGGCGAGCTGGCGGGTGGCCAGGGCGGTGGAGTCGACCGCCTCGGGCACGCTCATGGTCCCGTCGATGACCGCGAGCGCCTGGGCGTAGCCGATGGCGCGCGGGGCGGTCTCCCCCTCCCGGATGCCCTGGTCGATGAGGGCTTCCACTTCCTCGACCAGGCCGCCGTCGAACATGGCGCGGGCCCGCTCGTTGATGCGCTTATCCAGGAGCCGGCGCTCGCAGCGCAGGGCGATGTGGACGGTGGGGGCGATGTCCTCGTAGCGGGGCAGGGAAGCGGAGAAGGGACGGCCTGTGATCTCGATGACCTCCAGGGCTCGCACGATCCTGCGGGTGTTGGAGGTCTCGACGCGCTCGGCGGCGGCCGGGTCGAGGCGGGCCAGCTCGGCGTGGAGGGCGGCGGTTCCCTCCTGCTCGGCGCGCTCGCTCAGGCGGGTGCGCACGGCCGGGTCGGTGCCGGGGAAGTCGAGGTCGTCGGTCAGGGCCCGCACGTACAGGCCGGAGCCTCCGGCGATGATCGGCAGGTGGCCCCGTGACTCGACGGCGTCGATGTCTCCGCGGGCGCTGCGCTGGAAGGCCGCGACGGACGCCCGGTCCCTGACGGTGAGGACGTCGATCTGGTGGTGGGGGACGCGGGCCCGCTCGGCGGGGCTGGGCTTGGCGGTGCCGATGTCCATGCCGCGGTAGAGCAGGGAGGCGTCGGCGTTGATGATCTCGGCGCGGGTTTCCGGCTCGTCGGTCTGTATCTTCTCGGCGAGGTCGAGGGCCAGGGCGGACTTGCCGGTGGCCGTTGGGCCTACGACGACGACTCTGGGCAGACGGGGGGCGCGCGGGGACCCTGGGCTCATGGGGCTCAGATCTCCGGCAGGAGGGGGCCCACGAGGCTGAGGGCCTGGGTGCAGGCGGACAGCGCCGTGTCCAGGTGGAGGCGCAGCTGGGCGTCGGTGGCCCCGGCGGACAGGTCGGTGAGGTAGGTGGCGCGTACCAGCGGACCGATGGGGGTGTCGACGACGCCGACGGTGGGGAAGAACTTGTCCCGGTTCCAGTCGTTGACGCTGGCGGCGATCTCGTCCCTCTGGGAGGCGGGGGCAGCCTCCTCCCAGTCCCCGGAGACCAGGAGCCAGCCCTCGTGCCCCTCGGGAATCTCGATGACGAAGGGGAAGGAGTCCCAGGTGCCCAGGAGGCAGGGGTGCTCGCGGTCCTCGGTCAGCTGGACGTTGTACTCCATGGGACCGGTGAGCATGGACTCGATCCGGGCCAGGGTCAGTGCCTGGGGCTCCTCGTCGGCCGGCTCCAGGTCCGAGGAGCGGTCGGCGCCCGGTCCTTCCGCTGCAGGTTCCTCCTCCGACCGGCCTGATGTACTCGACCAGCTGCGTGAGGCGTCAAGGGTCTGCGCCGAGGCGGTTGTCCTGGCCGGCTCCGATGGACCGCTGGAGTCGGCCGGAGTGGTTGAGTCGGCTGATTCCCCTGAGGCTGAGGGTTCCACGTGACCTGTGACGTACGGCGAGATGGTCGGGGGCTCGTCGGGTCGGCTCTGTGAGTCAACCGGCCCGCTGCTGCGCCGGCGGTCCAGCGCCCGCACATCCCACTCCTTGCCCAGGAGGCGTGCGATGAAGTCGGTGAGGCGTTGCAGTCTGGGCATCACGGCTCCAGGCTTCCGCGCAGCTCGTCGGGGAACTGCTCCTCGGCCTCGTGCATGAGGGCGACGATGAGCCGGCAGCCGCCGAAGACGAAGTCCTCGAGCTGTCGGTCCGTCATTCCCGCCTCGAGGGGGTAGGTGTACTCGCCGTGAAGACGCACGACTCCGCCGTCGGCGACGGTGAGGTAGGCCTTGGGACCGATGCGGGTGGTGTTCCAGTCCTCGACCAGGGCGCGCAGCTGGGTCAGGTGCTCGGTGTCGGCGATGCGGTGCCAGATCCCGCGCATCTGGACGGCCCTGGTGTCCTGAAAGATGGCGTGGACGGTGACGTAGCGCCAGGGGATGCCGATGTCGCCCTCGTCGTCGATGAAGTAGCGCAGTCCCAGTCGTTTGACGCACTCGTGGATACGGTCGACGTCCACGGGCCTGGGGACCGTGGCGGCGGCAGCAGAGCTGGCGTCGAAGCTGGGCATGCTTCCCAGCCTAGCGGGGCCTGCGGGCTGCTCCCCAGCGCAGCCCGGCCCGCTCCACCGTCAGCGCAAAACAGACGGGATTCTCAGACGGCCCCCGTCCCGTTTTCCCATCGCTCGCCGTCGGACGCGGAGGGTGCGGGCTGTGCGACCGGAATCGGCACCGAGCCCGCACCGCACCGCATCCAAGGCGCAGCACGAGTCAGAGCTGTTCACCGATCCTCTGGGAGAACTCCACGAGGCGGTTGGAGAAGCCCCACTCGTTGTCGTACCACCCGAAGACCTTGACCTGACCGTCGATCACCTCGGTAAGAGGCGCATCGAAGATCGAGGAGTGCGGGTTGCCAACGATATCGTGGGAGACAATCGGCGCCTGGGAGTACTGCAGGTATCCGGCCAGTGGTCCGTGATCGGCAGCCTCACGGAAGGCCGCGTTGACGTCCTCGACCGTTACCGGGCGGGAGGTGACCACGGTGAGGTCGGTGATCGAGCCGACCGGGACCGGAACCCTCAGGGAAGCACCGGTCAGACGCCCGTCGAGCTCGGGGATGACCAGACCGATAGCCCGAGCGGCCCCTGAGGAGGTGGGAACGATGGAGGCGGCAGCAGCACGCGCCCGACGCAGGTCCTTGTGAGGCGCATCGTGAAGCCGCTGGTCCCCGGTGTAGGCGTGGATCGTCGTCATGAGACCGCTCTCGATCCCGAAGGCGTCGTGGAGGACCCTGGCAAGCGGGGCCAGGGAGTTGGTGGTGCACGATCCGTTGGAGAACACGTCGGCGGCGGAGACATCCAGCTGACTGTCGTTGACCCCCAGGACGAAGGTGGGGACGTCACCCTTGGCTGGTGCGGAGATGATGACCTTCTTGGCACCACCCTTAAGGTGCTGGGCGGCCTTGTCCCGGTCGACGAAGAATCCGGTGGACTCGATGACGACGTCGGCCCCGACCTCACCCCAGGGAATCTTGGCCGGGTCCGGCTCGGAGAAGACCTTGATGGTCCGCCCCGCGACCTCGAGGTCCTCGCCGTCGGCGGCAACGCCGTCGAGGTGCCCAGCCACTGAGTCCCACTCCAAGAGCGTGGCCAGCGTGCCTGCGTCGGTCAGGTCGTTCACGGCAACGACCTCGACGTCCGCTGCGCCGGCCAGCGCAGCACGCAGGTAGGTGCGTCCGATACGTCCGAAGCCGTTGATACCGATACGAATAGTCATGATCCTTCTCCTTCAGTGAATGGTGGCGCCAGCGGACACCGACGCCGACTTGTCAGGATCAGAAGGAGGCGGACCCGTCGCCGCCAGGGGCCGCGCCGGCGGTCCCGGCCGCTACGCGGAGCAGCTCGAGAGCACCTTGACAGGCCGCGTCATACGGGGCCCTGTCCTGCTCGGCCATGGCCAGGACGTAACCGCCCTGAACAACGGCAACCATCGTGCGAGCCAGGTGGTCCGGCTCAAGGTCTGCCGGCAGACGCCCCTGCGACCTGGCCATGCCAATGACAGCAGCCAGCATCTCGCGAAGCCGGGCGAAGGCCTCGGCGACCGGCTGACGAAGACCGTCATCAGCCACTACCGCCTTGTCCTGCGCCATCCGACCGACTCGGCAGCCTTTGAGCGGATCACGCGGGAGGGTGAGGTAGGCAATGAGGATCTCGAGCGGATCCTCAAGGTCCTGGAGCACGGCCTTCCAGGAATCCAGCTGGACCTGGCAGTTGTGATTCAGGGCTGCCAGCCCGAGATCCCGCTTGGTCGGGAAGTAGTGATACATGCTCCCCTGACCGACGCCGGAGAGCTCGCGAACCGCTCGCGGGCTCGTGGCGCTGTAACCACGCTCCCACATCAGCTCTGCCATCGCCTCAACCAGCTTCTCTCTCGAGTCCACGCCAGAACTGTACATACCTCACCATGACATACCCCCGGGAGGCACGGCGGCCGCCCGAGTCTGCTCCCTCCTGAAACTGACACCAGAACTGTACATACCTCTAGGTACAGAACACAAGGGCACTCATTCACTGAAGAGAGCCTCACGTGGGATTCAGTCAGACCGGCGCGCCCACGCGCAGGGTGGGCAGGCCCAGGCTCACCGGGGCGGTGTCGGGCTCGGGAGTGGCGCAGGCCTCGGCCTGGCGGCGCTCCCAGGCGTCCCCGGCGCGGGTGCGTCGTACCTGGAACAGGGCGGGACCGTCGTCGAACCAGAGGCGGTCACCGGGCTTGAGGGCCTCGTTGGCGGCCGCGGCGAGCGGGTCCAGCTCGCGTCCGCAGCGGGCGGAGTCGGCGATGAGGTTGTGAGGGGCGCCGTGGGTGACGCGCACGGTGACCATGTCGCCGGGGCGCGGGGCCCCGCCGGCGTAGTCATCCTCGGCCAGGCCCTCGGGCAGGGCGACGTGGACGAGGCGGTTGTCGGCGGCGCGCCCGGAGATGCGGGCGGTGACCGAGTCGCGGCGCCCCTCGCCCTCGGCGACAAGCACCTCCACGACGCGTCCCTCCTGGCGCTCGTTCTCCTCGTGGGCGATGCGGCGCACGAGTGCGTCGAGCCGCCGGTAGCGGTCCTTGACGACCTCGGTGGGGACCTGGTCGTCGCGGTCGGCGGCGGGGGTGCCCGGGCGCGGGGAGTACTCGAAGGTGTAGGCCGAGGCGAAGCGGGCCTGCTCGACGACGTCGAGGGTGGCCTGGAAGTCCTCCTCGGTCTCGCCGGGGAAGCCGACGATGATGTCGGTGGTGATGGCGGCCTGGGGCATGATGGCGCGGACCTTGTCCAGGATGCCCAGGAAGCGCTGGGTGCGGTAGGAGCGGCGCATGGCGCGCAGCACCCGGTCCGATCCGGACTGCAGGGGCATGTGCAGGCTGGGCATGACGGCCTCGGTGGTGGCCATGGCCTCGATAACGTCGTCGGTGAAGGCGGCGGGGTGGGGGCTGGTGAAGCGCACGCGCTCGATGCCCTCGACTGCGCCGGTCGCTCGCAGCAGCTTGGCGAAGGCGCCGCGGTCCCCGAAGCCGACCCCGTAGGAGTTGACGTTCTGACCCAGGAGGGTCACCTCGATGGCGCCCTGCGCGGCGACGGCCTCGACCTCGGCCAGGACGTCGCCGGGGCGGCGGTCGCGCTGCTTGCCGCGCAGGGAGGGCACGATGCAGAAGGTGCAGGTGTTGTTGCAGCCCACGGCGATGGAGACCCAGGCGGCGTAGGAGGACTCGCGGCGGGTGGGCAGGGTGGAGGGGAAGACCTTGAGGGACTCCTCGAGCTCGACGGCGGCCGCGGAGTTGTGCCGGGCGCGCTCGAGCAGGGCGGGCAGGACGTCGAGGTTGTGGGTGCCGAAGACGACGTCGACCCAGGGGGCTCGCTCGACGATCCCCTCCCCCATCTGCTGGGCCAGGCACCCGGCCACGGCGATCTGCATGCCGGGGCGCTCGCGCTTGACGGCGGCGAGCTGGCCCAGGTTGCCGAAGAGCCGGGTGGCGGCGTTCTCACGCACGGAGCAGGTGTTGATGATGACGACGTCGGCCCCGCCGTCACCGGCGTCGGTGGCGCGGGCGGCAGCCTCGGGCACGTCCTCGACGCGCAGGTATCCGGCTCTCTCCAGCAGTCCCGCCATGTGCTCGGAGTCGTGGACGTTCATCTGGCAGCCGAGCGTGCGCACGTGGTAGGTGCGCGGCAGGCCGCCTCGGGCGTCGAGAACGGGGGCGGAGGTGGTCAGCGTGGTCATCGCCGAGCAGTGTAGGTGGCGGCGGGGCCCCGCCCCAGCCCTGGCGCAGCGTCGTGACCAGATGCACGCCGGGGCGGGCCCCTCGGCTCTCCCAGTGACGGGCAGAACCAGTCTCAGGGCTTCTTGCGCGAAGCCATCTTGGCGTCGTTGCGTGCGGCCTGGGCGAAGGCCGCCCCGGGAGCCGCCACGGAGCCGAAGGAGGCCAGGTCGCGGCGGAAGACGACGGCGGCCAGCCAGTCCATCATGATGCGCACCTTCCGGTTGAAGGTCGGCATGGCGTAGACGTGGTAGCCGCGGTGAGCGGTCCAGGCGGTGAAGCCGCGCAGGTTCTGACCCATGATGCGGGCCACGCCCTTGCCGATCCCCAGGGAGGCCACGGTGCCGAGGTTCTCGTGGGCGTAGACCGCCAGCGACTGCTCCCCCTGACCGGTCAGGGTCGCCACGAGGTTGTCAGCCAGGATCGCGGCCTGACGCACGGCGTGCTGCGCGGTGGGGGCGCAGGTGGCCTGCGGGTCCTCACTGGTGAGGTCGGGAACCGCGGCGCAGTCGCCGGCCGCCCAGGCACCGGGGACGACGACGCCGTCACGCGCCACCTGGAGCGTGGGCAGCGTGGTGACGCGGCCGCGCGCCTCGACGGGCAGGTCGGACTCACCCAGGACGGGAGCGGCCTTGACGCCGGCGGTCCACACGATGGTGTCGGCGTCGAACTCGGTGCCATCGGACAGGACGACGTGCCCGTCGACGCAGGAGCTCAGGAAGGTGTTGAGGCGCACGTCGATGCCGCGCTCGCGCAGCTGCTCCAGGCCGTAGCCGGAGAGCTCCTCGGTCAGCTCGGGCAGGATGCGGCGCGATCCCTCCACGAGGATGAAGCGCACGTCCTCCTGCTCCACGGAGTCGACGGTGGACACCAGGGCTCGGGCCATGTCCTCCAGCTCGGCGATGGCCTCGACCCCGGCGAAGCCCCCGCCGACGAAGACGAAGGTGAGCAGCCGGCGTCGACGCTCGGCGTCCCAGGTGGAGGCGGCGTCCTCAATGCGCGACAGGACGCGGTTGCGCAGGGCCAGAGCCTCCTCGACCTGCTTGAAGCCGAGGGCCTGCTCGGCCAGGCCCGGGATCGGCAGGGTGCGGGCCTCGGCCCCCAGGGCCAGGACCAGATGGTCATAGCCGATCTGGTAGGGGGTGCCCTCCTCGTGGGTGGAGCCCGGGACCGGCGGCGCGATGGTCACGGTGCGCGAGGCGTGGTCGATGCCGGCGACGGAGCCGGTGAGGATGGTGCACCCGGCCAGTGAGCGCCGGTGGGAGGCGATAACGTGGCGCGGCTGAATGGATCCGGCGGCGACCTCGGGCAGGAAGGGCTGGTAGGTCATGTAGGGGCGCGGGTCGATGATGGCGATCTCGACCTGGTCGGTGCCCAGGCGGGCCCGCAGGGCACGGGCGGTGCAGAAGCCGACGTACCCTCCGCCGGCAATGACGACGCGGGGCGGACGGGTCCTACCCTCGGAGGCGGAGGCGGCGGAGACGCTGGGGCGGGTCGGACGGGCGGCCAGGGCGAGCGCGGCCCCGGCGGCGAGAAGACCTGCGGTGGACAGCGCGATGGTGGTGCGGCGGATCATGCGCACAATCTAAGGGGGCCCTTAGTTCGACACCACGTTGGGACCTTGTTCCTTGACATGGTTCCTGTCACAGTGCGCACGCCCGGCCAAGAGCCGCCTTTCACCGGCCGCCTGCGACCACCGTCCACTGATCCAGGGCCAGAGCGGCCGCCCC
>ERZ773021.368-NODE-368-length-22105-cov-334.561_pt1 | contig 22105 bp, 14 predicted proteins | sample MGYA00511668_ERZ773021 | MGnify/ENA primary metagenome ERZ773021 (study PRJEB29015, sample SAMEA2737961) | human oral metagenome | biome: human oral; feature: human-associated habitat; material: dental | place: China | collected 2032 ... | reverse complement strand
CTGCATCCTCGGCCGTGCCCCGCCCAACTGCATCCTCGGCCGTGCCCCGCCCAACTGCATCCTCGGCCGTGCCCCGCCCAGCCGTCCCCCCTGGCACAACAGACCATCCCATCAACCCGCACGACATCGTCGACTACCCCCGCCCCAAGGACGGGCTCCCCGAGATCACCGCCACCCCCACCCAGCTGAACCGAGCCGCTCAGCTCCTGGCGGCCGGTCGGGGCCCCATCGCCGTCGATGCCGAACGCGCCTCCGGCTTCCGCTACGGACAGGACGCCTACCTCATCCAGCTGCGCCGGGACGGCGTCGGCACCCTGCTCATCGATCCGGTCACCACCGGGCCCCTGACCGAGCTGGCTGCAGCCCTCGACGGACCTGAGTGGATCCTCCACGCAGCCGACCAGGACATCCCCTGCCTGACCGCGCGCGGCCTGAAGGCCGCCTCCCTGTTCGACACCGAGCTGGCAGCCCGCCTTCTGGGCCGACAGCACGTCGGGCTCGGCGCCGTCATTGAGGAGACCCTGGGCCTGCGCCTGGCCAAGGACCACGCGGCCGCGGACTGGTCCACCCGTCCCCTGCCCGCCTCCTGGCTCACCTACGCCGCCCTCGACGTCGAGCTGCTCATCGACCTGCGCGATGCCCTGGCCACCGAGCTCGACGCAGCCGGCAAGGACCAGTGGGCCGCCCAAGAGTTCGAGCACGTGCGCACCAAACCGGCCAGACCGGCCAAGGTCGACCCATGGCGCAAGACCCCCCGAGCAGGAAGCTCCGTGCGCTCCCCCCGCTCACTGGCCATCCTGCGCGAGCTGTGGAACTCACGCGAGCAGCTGGCCGCGGAGCTGGACCGCACCCCCTCCAAGGTCCTGCCTCACCAAGCACTCGTCGCCGCCGCCGTCGCCCGCCCCCGGTCACGACGCAAGATGAGCGCCCTCAAGGAGTTCTCCTCCCGCCAGGCCCGCCAGAACCAGGAGCGCTGGTGGAGGGCCATCGAACGCGCCCTGGAGCTGCCCGACGACGAGCTTCCCCCCACCCGCGCACCACTGGCACCCGGCGAGCTCCCCCATCCGCGCTCCTGGCAGCGCCACCACGCCGCGGCCGCCGAGCGGCTCACCGAGGTACGCGCGGCCATCAGGCGGCGCGCTGAGGAGATCCGCGTGCCCCAGGAGCTCCTCCTGACCCCGGAGTGCCAACGTCATCTGGCCTGGGACCTCGGCGCGGAGATCGAAGCCGGACGTACCAGCAGGATCACTGCTCAGGAGATCAGTGAGCGCCTGGCCGCCATGGGAGCTAGGCCGTGGCAGATCGAGCAGGCCTCCCCCGCCCTCGCCACAGCACTGGGCTGACACGCCGTCACCGCGCGTACCGCAGTGCGCCGCCCACGGCGACGTGGACGGCGCACGACGTGATTCTCGCCAGAGGAGCTCGGCTCGAGAAACCAGTGACCTTCGCAGGCCTCAGTGAACCTCGAAGCCGTAGGAACGGAAGATCGCGCGAGTGGACTCCACCAGCTCCGGCTCCGGGGGCCTGTTGTCACGAAGCTGATACGTCAGTCCCAGGGCGTCCCACTTGTCGGTACCCATCTGGTGGAAGGGCAGCACCTCGACGCGGCTGACCGAGCCCCAGCGCTCAATGATCCGGGCCACGTTGTGGACGTTCTCAGGGGCATCCGTCAGGTCCGGGACCAGCACGAACCGGGCCCAGATCTCGATCCCCTTGGCCGCCAGACGGTCACCGAAGGTGATGGTCGGGGCCAAGGAGCGCCCCGTCACCTTCTTGTAGGTCTCCTCGTCACCGCTCTTGACGTCGAGCAGGACCAGGTCGATGTTGTCGAGCATCTCATCGCTGGCATTGGCACCCAGGAACCCTGAGGTGTCGATGCAGGTGTGGATGCCCATCTTCTTGGCCCCGGCCAAGAGCCTGCCCGCGAAGGCCGGCTGCATGAGGACCTCACCGCCCGACAGCGTGATCCCGCCCTTGGACGCGCGGAACACCCCCCGGTAGCGGCGCATGCGGCGGAGAAGCTCCGAGGCCTCCACCGGTTCCCCGTCCTTCATGAGGAAGGTGTCGGGATTGTGGCAGTACTGGCACCGCAGAGGGCATCCGTTGAGGAAGACCGTCATCCGGGTGCCGGGACCGTCCACCGCGGTCACGAGCTCCCAGGAGTGGATCGAGCCCAGCTCGCCATCGCGCATCCGAGCCAGGCGCTCCGAGCGTTGAAGATCCGTCAGCTCCTCGAGCCCGCCGATACCCGCACCGCGCAAGCGGGCGGCCGGGGCCAGGAAGTCCTGGTCCCGACCGCCATCGCGCACGGTCGTCGTGGTCTGCGTCATGACCGCTCGCCGTGCTCCAGGGCTCAGGCCTGGGAGTGGAAGGTGCGGTGAAGAACGTCAAGCTGCTGCTCGCGAGTCAGCTTGACGAAGTTGACGGCGTAGCCGGAGACGCGAACCGTGAGGTTCGGGTAGTTCTCCGGGTGCTCCATCGCGTCCTCGAGGGTGTTGCGGTCCAGGACGTTGATGTTGGCGTGGTACAGGCCCTTGACGCCGCCGTTGTCCTGACGCTGTGCCTTCATGGAGGCGAGGCGCTCTTCGTACGTGGCCATGGTGGCCCCTTTCTGAGGTGATGTTATCGATGTGTGAGAAATTGCTGCGGGGTGATCGGCCGGGTGAGCGGCTCGATCAGATCTCGGCGCAGTCGTCGGGGACGAAGCCGGCGTCGAGAATGCCCACGAGGTTGGCGACGCGCTCGTCAAGAGTGCGGCCCAGCCCCTGCGGGGTGATCGTGTTGGTCAGCGAGATGCCGTCGAGGGCGTCGTTGTAGTCGAGTTTGCCGACACTGAGCATCGAGGCGACCATGCCGTGGGTGTCCATCCCGTTCTCCGGGTTGGCCCCGGGCGAGAAGGGGGTGCCCTTCTGGTGCCCCGAGGGGAAGGAGCCGGTCGCCTTGCCGTAGACCACGTTGGAGGTGATCGTCAGCACCGACTGGGTCGGGATGGCGTCCCGGTAGAAGGGCTGGGCCTTGATCTTGGACATGATCGTGTGGACCACGGTGGCAGCGATGTCGTCGGCGCGGTCGTCGTCATTGCCGTAGATCGGGAAGTCGCCCTCGGTGACGTAGTCGACCACCAGGCCGGTCTCGTCGCGAACCGGGGTGACCTTGGCGTACTTGATGGCCGCCAGGGAGTCGGCCACGATCGACAGACCGGCGATACCGCAGCCCATGGTGCGCACGATGTCGGAGTCGTGCAGCGCCATCTCGATGGACTCGTAGGCGTAGCGGTCGTGGCAGTAGTGGATGATGTTGAGGGCCTCGACGTAGGTGGCCACCACCCAGTCGAGCATCTTCTCGTACTTGTCCCAGACCTCGTCGAAGTCGAGGGGGCCGTCGCCCTCGACGCCGGGCAGACCGGTGACGACCTGCTTGCCGGTCATCTCGTCGCGGCCACCGTTGATGGCGTAGAGCAGGGCCTTGGCGGAGTTGACGCGGGCGCCGAAGAACTGCATCTGCTTGCCCACGCGCATCGGGGACACGCAGCAGGCGATCGCGGCGTCGTCGCCCCAGTGCTCACGGATCTGCTCGTCGGCCTCGTACTGGATGGAGGAGGTCGTGATCGAGATGAGGGCGCAGAAGTCCTTGTAGCCCTGCGGCAGGTTCTCGTCCCAGAAGATCGTGATGTTCGGCTCCGGGGCCGGACCGAGGTTGCGCAGGGTCTGCAGCAGACGGAAGGAGGTCTTGGTGACCAGGGCGCGACCGTCCTCACCGAAGCCGGCGTCGGACCAGGTGGCCCAGTAGGGGTCGCCGGAGAAGATCTGGTCGTAGTCGATGGTGCGCAGGAAGCGGGTGATGCGCAGCTTCATGACGATGTTGTCGATGAGCTCCTGGGCGCGGGTCTCGTCGATGACCCCGTTGCGCAGGTCCCGCTCGAAGTAGATGTCCAGGAAGGCCGAGAGACGGCCGATGCTCATGGCGGCGCCGTCCTGGGACTTCACGGAGGCCAGGTAGGCGAAGTAGGTCCACTGGACCGCCTCGTGGGCGTTCTTGGCCGGCCCGGAGATGTCGTAACCGTAGGAGGCGGCCATGACCTTGAGCTTCTTGAGCGCCTTGATCTGCTCGGAGTGCTCCTCGCGGTAGCGGGCCCAGTGCTCGGAGAAGGGCTCGTCCGCTACGGCGTCCTTGGCCTTCTGCTTCTGCTCGATGAGGAAGTCGACGCCGTAGAGCGCCACGCGGCGGTAGTCACCGATGATGCGACCACGGCCGTAGGCGTCGGGAAGACCGGTGATGATGTGGCTGGAGCGCGCCGCGCGGATGCGCGGGGTATAGATGTCGAAGACCGCGTCGTTGTGGGTCTTGCGGTAGCGGGTGAAGATCTTCTTGACCTCGGGGTCGACCTCCTTGCCCGCCTCCTTGATGGCGGTCTCCACCATGCGCCAGCCGCCGTTGGGCATCATGGCGCGACGCAGCGGGGAGTCCGTCTGCAGACCAACGATGACGTCATCGTCCTCGCTGATGTAGCCGGCCGGGAATGCGTCGATGTCGGCGGGGGTGTGGGTGTCGACGTCGAGGATGCGGACCTTGCGCTCCTCGGAGAGGTAGTCCTTCTCCAGGGTGTCCCACAGACGCAGGGTCTTGTCCGTGGCGTCGGCGAGGAACGAGGCGTCACCGTCGTAGGGGGTGTAGTTGCGCTGGATGAAGTCGCGGACGTCAATGTCCTCGGTCCACGGTCCGGTAACGAAGCCTTCCCAGGCGTCATTGCCGCTCGCCGTGGTGGCAGATGTTGTGACCTCAGTGGTCATCCGTGCCCTCCTCATGTGGGTGACCGGAGAGCCACCCGGTTGTGATCGCCCTTATGAGGCGAGGCGGCACATCGGCGCGCCGTCGATCTCAGACTAGAACTCAGAGGAAGGCTTGTGGGTCGCTGGTCCCAAGAAGAGCCGGTTAGATGACTCACAGGTCGATCGCCGCCGTCGCAATCCAGGACATAAGTCCCTATATCGACTCCTTGGGCGGATATCCGGCACCGGCCGCCAGTTCCCCCCTAGCCTTCGACAACGAAGACGAATGGGGTCGCGTTCCTAGCGCGTCAACCTATCAGAACGATTAGGACAGGTGTCCCAGCGGATTCCGCCTACTCCGCGACGAGCTGGAGCCGAGGCGCCTCCTGCGTTGCCCTACTCGGCCCTAAGGTCCTGGTCGGTGCGGGCGTCTGCGGCGCCGTCGGCCGCCCTGCGGGCCGCCTGAGCGATATCAGCCGCTCGCATGCCGAAGTCCTCCATCAGCTGAGCACGGGTGGCCGTGTCGACGAACTGGCGCGGAACACCGATGCGACGGAAGACCGGCGAGCCCCCGGTAGCGCCGTGGGCGGCCTGGTACTCCTCGACCGCGTCACGCAGCTGGGAACCGATACCGCCGTCGACCAGACCGTCCTCGACCACGACGACGACGTCCACATCAGCCGCGGCAGTCACGAGAGGAGCCGGGGCAGGAATCACCCAGTGCGGATGCACCACGGTGACGGCGTGCCCACCCTGCTCAAGGAGCCTACCGGCCTCGTAGGCCTGGGAGGCCATGGCACCCACGCCTACCAGCAGGATCCGCGCACCACCGGCAGGCGGGCGGCTCTCGAGCAGGACATCGACGACGTCGAAGGCACTCACGTGCGGCGTCTCCTCGTGCACCGGCTCCTTGCCTGCCCTCGGTTCCTCCGCTCCCCGGGCGAGGCATCGCAACGCAGTCAGGGGCTCGGGCAGCGCGCCCTTGGGGTAGCGCACGACCGTGGGGGCATCACCTGTGCTCACGGCCGTGCGCAGGCTCTCGCGCAGCGTCGCCTCGTCGCGGGGGGCCGCCAGGTGCAGACCAGGAACGTGCGCCAGCAGCGCCATGTCCCACATGCCGTTGTGGCTGGCCCCGTCAGTTCCCGTGATTCCGGCCCGGTCCAGGACGATCGTCACTCCCGCCCGGTGCAGGGCGACATCCATGAGCACCTGGTCGAAGGCGCGGTTGAGGAAGGTCGCGTAGAGGGCGACCACCGGGTGCATGCCGGCGAAGGCGAGGCCGGCGGAGAAGGTCAGCGCGTGCTGCTCGGCGATGCCGACGTCGATGACCCGAGTAGGCATCTCATCGGCCAGGGGCTGGAGGCCCACCGGGGCCTGCATGGCGGCGGTGACCCCGACGATCCGTTCATCGCCGCGGGCCAGGGAGACGATCTCCTCGGCGAAGACGGCGGTCCAGCCGAAACGCTCGGCCACCACCGGCAAACCGGTCTCGGGATGAATCTGGCCCACCGCGTGGAAGCGGTCGGGGACGTGCTCCTCGGCCGGGGTGTAGCCCCGCCCCTTCTCGGTGATGACGTGGACGATGACCGGTTCGGCGTACTCGCGGGCGCGAGTGAGGGCGAATTCGACGGCTGTGATGTCGTGGCCGTCGACCGGTCCGGTGTACTTGATCCCCAGGTCCTCGAAGAAGGCCGAGGGAACCAGGACGTCCTTGAGCCCCCGTTTGAGTCCGTGCAGGGCGTCGAAGGCGGCCCGACCGGGGGCGCCTTGCGACAGGAGCGTCCGCTTGACCCCGGACAGGACACGCTCGTAACCGGGATTGGTGCGCAGCGCGTCGAGGTGGTGGGCCAGTCCCCCGATGGTGGGGGCGTAGGAGCGGCCGTTGTCGTTGACGACAATGACCAGGTGGCGGTCCGAGGAGTCGGCGATGTTGTCCAGGGCCTCCCAGGCCATTCCCCCGGTCATGGCCCCGTCCCCGATGACGGCGACGACGTGGCGCTCGTCGTGACCCTGCAGGTGGTTGGCCCGGGCGATGCCGTCGGCCCAGGACAGGGAGGTCGAGGCGTGGGAGTTCTCCACGACGTCGTGGACGGACTCGGCCCGTGAGGGGTATCCGGACAGGCCACCGCGCTCGCGCAGATGAGAGAAGTCCTGACGGCCGGTGAGCAGCTTGTGGACGTAGGCCTGGTGGCCGGTGTCGAACACGATGGTGTCCCGCGGTGAGCGGAAGGTGCGATGCAGCGCGATCGTCAGCTCGACGACCCCGAGGTTGGGGCCGAGGTGGCCGCCGGTGCGCGCCACTGAGGCGACAAGATGCTGGCGGATCTCCGAGGCGAGCGTCACCAGCTGCTCGCTGGTGAGCCGATCGAGGTCGGCGGGCTTGCGCACGCACGGCAGGAGCGCCTTGCCGGTCCGTCCGGCGGGCCCTCCCGGGCGCTCAGCAGCTGCTGGCACGGTGCGCCTCCTTGTCGAAGGTGGTGACGAGTTGTTCGAGTCGCTCAAGAGCGAGCCGCGTCGGGTCGCTGAAGCGGCACTCGGGACAGGGTATCCGTTGACGCAGCGAAGGGTTCTTCTCAGGAGTCCCCTTCCCGGGCCCGGGGACCGAACGGCTGCCCGGAACGACGCTCCTGAGCGGACCGAGGGTGCTCAGCATAGAGCCGCCCCGACCACTGTACGGCCACGTGTCACGCGGGTCACGGCTGAGCACGTACTGTATGCCTTGGGTGTCGAACCGTCCGCGCCCGCCGGTCAACGGCGTCGTTCCTGATCGCCCGACCGCCCCTCAGGACTGCCCTCCAGGAGGAACCATGAGCACCACAGCCCCTTTCGGTACCTGGCCCTCGCCCATCACCCCGGGCACCATCACGACCCGGACGGTCCTGCTCTCCCAGGTCCGCGTTGACGGCGCAGACACCTACTGGGTGGAGCAGCGCGCCTCACAGGCGGGCCGCAACGTACTGCTCCGCCGCAACGGTGACGGACAGATCGGTGAGGTGCTTCCGCTGACACCCGCCGACGAGTTGGTCGATGTGCGCACCCGGGTGCACGAGTACGGAGGGAGGGCCTACGCCGTCGACAGCGGGATCATCGTGGTCTCGCACGCCGGGGACGGGCGCCTCTACCGGTACGACGTGGCGCACCGCATGCGGGGCCTGGTCCCGCTCACGATCTACGGGGACGTGCGACACGGCGACCTGGAGATCGACACGGGCCGGGGCCTGGTCTACGCCGTCCGCGAGGACCACCGAGGCGGCGGCGAGGCCGTGAACACCCTGGTCGCCATTCCTTTGGACGGCTCGGCCGCCCGCGATGACTCCCGCGTGCGCACACTGGTGTCGGGCACGGACTTCGTGGTCGCCCCGACGCTGTCCCCCGACGGCGAGCACCTGGCCTGGATCACCTGGAACCACCCGGGGATGCCGTGGGACAACGCCAGCCTGCACGTGGGGGACCTCGGCCCGGACGGGGCACTGGGCGAGCAGACGCTGGTGGACGGCGGCAACGGGCACTCGGTCTCCGAGCCCCGCTGGACCGAGGAGTGCGAGCTGGTGCACGGCTCCAACGCCTCGGGCTTCTGGAACCTCTACCGCACTGAGGGCTTCCCGGTACGCGGCACCAACCGCACCGGCTGGTCGGAGAAGCTGCGCACCCGCCCCCTGCACCCGGCAGAGGCCACCTTCACCAACCCTGCCTCCTGGCAGCTGGGGCCGCACTCCTTCGACGTGCTCGACTCCGAGCACATCATCACCTCCTGGGCCCGCGATGCGGTCTCGCACCTGGGGACCATCAAGCTCGCCAACGGGGAGCTCGAGGAGTGGAACGTGGGGTGGCAGCCGATCGGCAACGTCGCCTCCAACGCCGGTCGCGTCGTCATGCTGGCCTCCAATGAGATGTCGATGCCCAGCATTGTGGAGGTCAAGAACGGAACGGTGAAGGTGCTGCGCGGCTCGGGCGAGTTCGTGCCTGAGGGCACCGGGGTGTCCTTCCCCGAGCCGGTCTCCTGGCCCACCAGCGACGGCGCCACCGCCCACGGCTTCTACTACCCGCCGACCTCGGCCTCTCACACTGGCCCCGACGACGAGCTGGCGCCGCTGATCGTCAACGTCCACGGCGGCCCGACGGCCACGGCGGTCCCCGGCTACGACCTACGCATCCAGTACTGGACCAGCCGGGGCTTCGGCTATCTGGACGTCAACTACCGCGGCTCCATGGGCTACGGAACCGGCTACCGCAAGGCCCTGGAGGGCAAGTGGGGCATCTACGACGTCGACGACTGCGTCAACGGGGCCCAGCACCTGGTCGACGCCGGACTCGTGGACCCGCGCCGTATCGCGATCCGCGGAGGTTCAGCCGGAGGCTTCACGGTGCTGTCGGCCATCACCCGCTCCTCCGTGTTCACGGCGGCCAGCTCCTGCTTCGGGGTGACCGACCTCAAGAGGCTGGTGCGCACCACCCACAAGTTCGAGTCGCACTACATCGGCCAGCTCATAGGCACCCAGGACATCGACGACCCGGTGCTCGATGAGCGCAGCCCCATCAACCACATCGAGGACATCAACGTCCCGCTGCTGCTCATCCAGGGCTCGGAGGATCCGATCGTCCCGGCAGAGCAGGCCACCGCCATGTACAAGGCCCTCAAGGAGGCCGGCGCCCCGGTGGCCCTGGAGGTCTTCCAGGGTGAGGGCCACGGCTTCCGTCTGGCGGCGAACATCCGGCGGCGTTACGAGGCCGAGCTGAGCTTCTACCGGCAGGTGTGGAGGATCGGCGCAGCCTCCTCCCATGCCGAGGGGCAGGGTGAGGAGGAGACCTTCACGGTCAAGGTGGAGAACCTGCACTGATGGATCGCGTCTGGAAGAGGCTGTCCGCCCCCCTGTCGCGGCGCGCAGGCAGCCTCTTCCGCCATCATCGCTTCGGCCTCTACATCCTGGCGGTGCTGGTAGGGCTCGCCTCGGGCCTGGGGGCGGTGCTGTTCCGGCTGGGAATCGACGCCTGGTCCCAGCTGCTGAGCGGAGCCGACGACTACACCGTGTCGATGGGGCCCTCGGTCGGGCTCCTGGCGCCCTTGGGGGCCTGGTTCGTCCTGATCGCCCCGGTGCTCTCCGGGCTGCTGACAGGACCGTTGATGTCCCGACTGGGCCGTACCCCCACGGGCCATGGGGTGGCCGGCGTCATCTGGTCCACTCGCCACGGCGACGGCACCATGGCGCCCCTGCCGGCTCTGGCCGCGACGACGTCGGCCGCGCTGACGATCGGTGGCGGGGGCTCGGTCGGTCCGGAGGGGCCGATCGCCGAGCTGGGCGCGTCGGCGGCGAGCATCATCGGACGGGGGCTGCGGCTGCGCCGGTCCTCGATCCGCCACCTTGCCGCCGCCGGAACGGCCGCCGGCATCGCCTCCGCCTTCAACGCGCCACTGGCAGGGGCCTTCTTCGCCCTGGAAGTCATCCTCATGGGCTTCAGCGCCGACGCCTTCATCGTCATCGTCCTGGCCTGCGTGTCCTCAACGGTCCTGTCGCACCACCTGCTGGGGACGACGCTGTCGCTGTCACTCCCCTACCTGGACCTGTCCGGTGACGCCCAGCTGGGCTGGGTCGCGCTGCTGGGAGCCGTGGGCGGGGTCGTCGGTATCGGCTTCATGCGTCTTCGCTTCGTCATCCTCGATGCCCTGACCCGAGCCTGGCAGCGCTTGGGCGTTCCGATCTGGGCGCGTCCGGGCATTGGCGGGCTGGCGGTCGGTGCGACTCTCCTGGTTCTGCCCGAGATGTACGGCGAGTCATCAGCCGCTCTCAACCGGGCGCTGGCGGGACGCTACGCGCTGACACTGCTGCTGGTGCTGTGCGTGGCCAAGATGCTGGCGACCTCCTTGACCCTGGGAATGGGCTTCGTCGGCGGAGTGTTCGCCCCGTCCCTGTTCATCGGTGGGACGCTCGGCGCCGCCTTCGGCACCCTCGTGGCTCCCAGCTACGCGCCGGCCGCCGGGGTCTTCGGGGTCATCGGCATGGGGGCGGTCTTCGCCGGTGCGGCTCGCGCCCCGATGACGGCGGTCCTGCTCATCATCGAGATGACCGGGCAGCACGCGCTCCTGGTGCCCCTCATGCTGGCGACGGTGCTGGCCACCTTCATCAGCCGGTTCCTGTCACGCGGCACACTGTTCACCGAGGAGCTGCGTCGTCGCGGAGAGGATGTCGAGGACCCGATGGCCACCACACTCCTGGGACGCACCCGCGCCTCCCGACTCATGGTGGATCCTCCCGGGGTGCTCCAGGCCACGGCGTCACTCAGCCAGGCCGCCTCCGTGATGAGCCGGCGTGGCCTCTCGGCCCTGCCCGTGGTCGCCACCGGACAGGGGGGCACCGGCGAGCTGCTCGGTTGTGTGACGGCCGCGCAGCTCGCCGGGGCGCTCCTGAGCGAGGACTCCGACGACGCCTCTGCCCAGCCGGCGACGGTGGCAGACCTGTCGCTGGTCCGTGACCGTCTGGACGGCAAGGACGAGGCGACTGACGTGCTTCAGGCCCTGACCGATACCCGCCTGGAGGGGCTTCCCGTGGTCGCCCGCGCCGCTGGCTCCGGTGCGGAGGAGCTGGTGGGCTGGGTGTCCCAGAGGATCGTCGTCGAACGGGTCTACGAGGCCCAGGCGCAGGCTCGCACAGCCGCCGCAACCTACACCTCCTGGGGCTCACGGCTTCAGGACAGGTGGCACTCCCGCCCCGTTCCTCGGCGCAGAATCGGAAGAATCAGCCGTATCAGCCGAGTCAGCTCGCGCAGCTCGCGCCGTTCCAGGCGCCGATGAGAGTCCGCCGGGGCTCGACACGCTCCGGCGCCGTAGAACTTGCCGCAGCGCCCTACCGGCCCCGACCACCGCGGGACGTCTTGTGAGCCCGGCCCTCCTGGACCGCCCGGGCCTTCTCGGTAATGCTCTCGGTGAGGGTGTCGGACAGCTCGGTGATGCGCTCGGCGTTGGCCACGATGCGCCGGGGGTCGGACATCCACATCCACGCAGCGGCGATCACCGGGAGGATCGCGGGCAGGTACCACCGGGACCGGCCCCAGTGCGCCCACACCGAGACGCTGAGGTCGGCGGGCGAGGGGGCGGGCAGGGTGAGAACACCGATGAGCACCGCCATGGTGGCCAGCGCCCCCAGGCACATCCAGCCGATATTGCGCATCCGGCGCCCGTTGTGGGCCACGCAGACGGCCAGCAGGAGGTACAGGACGCCCCCCAGGAGGTTGAGCGACCACACCGCGGGCTCCTCGTCGGGGCTTCTCAGCAGCGTCGTCAGCGAGGGGACGAGAACGATCGCCCCGAAGACGGCGAAGACGCCAACCAGGATCCGCCCCCACCCGTATGCGGGACGGCGGGTGTCCTGTACCGGGCGTACCGATGAGCGCTCGTCCATGAGGAACGACCTTTCCGTGTGATGACCTTCGGCACGCGCAGCACCGGTTCAACCTCCAACCAATGCCAGAACGTTACTATTCACAACGTGAGCACCATTAAGTTGACCAAATCCCTGAACGCACGCGCCTCGGCGGACGATGACCGCAAGGATACCGACCTCAGCAGTCAGGCCGAGGTCGACACGGTCGAGGAGGCCGAGAGCTCCGAGGCCCCTGCAGCCAGGGAAGGGTCCGGCTCGCCAGGTACCGAAGCCGCCGAGCAGGACCTGAAGCAGGACTCCGACGGCGACGAGGAGACCTCCCAGGACCAGGAGGGCGACACCGACAGCGCCACCGGCAAGGGTGACGGGTCTGAGGAGGCATCCGACATCGGGCCCCATGACGCCTCCGGCACCGAGGCCGAGGCCGACGTGCTCGTCCTGGCCGCAGCGCCGGGCCGGGACGGGGCCGAGGCCCCCGAGATCCTCCTGGAGGGACTCGAGCCGCCGTCGAGCACCGCCCTGGAGGGCCTGGACATCAACGCCCTGGTGACCCTGCTGCCGGCCCTGGGCTTCTCAGGCGCCCAGGACTCGGTGGTGCGTCTGCCCTCCTCCGCGGTGACTGCCCAGGGCTACCGGGGACCGGCGACGATCCTCGTGGTCGGCGTCGGAACGGGCTGGGCCGACACCGATCCGCTCGCCGTCACCACTGACGACGAGGCCGCACTGGGCTACGACCAGACCGGTCTCCTGCGCCGGGCGGCCGGACGCGCCACCCGAGCACTGGCCGGGACCGACTCCGCGGTCCTGGCACTGCCCACGCTCTGCGAGGAGCAGCTCGCCGCCGTCGCGCACGGAGCCGCCCTGGGCGCCTACTCATGGAGCGCGACGAAGAACGAGGACCGCCCCGGACAGGAGAAGGCCTCGAAGAACGCCTCCCCGCTCACGACCATCTCCATCATCTCCCCCCTGGCCGACACCCCCGAGGGGCAGGAGGCGCTGGCGGGAGCCCTGGCGCTGGCCCAGGCCACGGCACTGACCCGGGATCTGGTCAACGAGCCGCCGAACCGGCTGACTCCGGAAGTCTTCGCCGAGAGGGCCCGCGCAGCCGGGCAGGAGGCCGGCATCCGCGTTGAGATCTGGGACGCCCCGGCACTGGTCGAGCAGGGCTTCGGGGGCATCCTAGGGGTGGCTCAGGGCTCGGTGCACCCGGCGCGCCTGGTCCGTCTGGAGTGGTCTCCGGAGCACGCAACCAAGGGCTCCGGCGGGCAGGCGGGCTCACAGGCCGAGGACGACGGCGCAGCCGGACGCCCCAAGCACGTCGCCCTCATCGGCAAGGGCATCACCTTCGACTCCGGCGGGCTGTCCCTCAAGCCGGCTTCCTCCATGCCGGAGATGAAGTCCGACATGGCAGGGGCCGCCACCGTGCTGGGCGCCATCATCACGGCCGCGCGCCTGGCGCTGCCGATCCGTGTCACCGCGTGGCTGGCACTGGCCGAGAACATGCCCGGCGCCGACGCCCAGCGGCCCAGCGACGTCATCACGATGTTCGACGGCACCACTGTGGAGGTGACCAACACCGACGCCGAGGGGCGCCTGGTCATGGCCGACGCCCTGGCACGGGCCGTCACGGAGGAGCCCGATGCCGTCCTGGACGTGGCCACCCTCACCGGGGCGCAGATCGTGGCCCTGGGCGACCATGTGGCCGCCGTCATGGGGACACCGGACCTTCGCGAGGAGGTCGTCGCCGCGGCTCAGCGGGCCGGAGAGTCCTTCTGGCCGATGCCGCTGCCGGCGCACCTGCGCGCCACCCTGGACTCGCCCTTCGCCGACCTGCGCAACACCAAGGTCGGCTCGCGTGCCGGCGGGATGCTCTCGGCCGGGCTGTTCCTGCGCGAGTTCGTGGGGCGCCGGCCGTGGGCCCACCTCGACATCGCCGGTCCCGCCTACAACGACTCCTCTCCCTGGGGGCTGACTCCGACCGGCGGGACGGGCATGGGGGTCTCCACCCTGGTGGAGCTGCTCCGTTCGCTGTCCGCCGAGGTCAGCATCCTTTCCTGAGCCCGCGTCCAGCGCAGACGAGTCGACGACGAGCCGTGCCGGGGCCTCACATGAGCTCCCCAGCACGGTTCGTTGCCGGAACCACCCATGAACGGTGATGCGTCTCACCCCGTTTTCAGGACTCTGGTCCCTAAACAGCAACCCCCGTGGCTCCTGCACTCCCTCTTCAGGTGGAACAATGGCCCCGTGCCGAGCCGCCCCACGAGGGCGACATGACCAACCAACAAGGAGTGAGTTCGTGACAGAGACCGTCTACGACATGGTCATTCTGGGCGCGGGATCAGGGGGCTACGCCGCCGCCCTGCGCGGCGCCCAACTGGGCCTCAAGGTCGCCCTCATCGAGGCGGACAAGCTGGGGGGCACCTGCCTCCACCGCGGCTGCGTGCCCACCAAGGCCCTGCTGCATGCCGCCGAGACCGCCGACGCCGTGCGCGAGGCCGCCACGGTGGGCATCAAGGCCGCCTTCGAGGGCGTGGACATGCCTGGCGTCCAGAAGTACAAGAACAGCATCGTCTCGCGGATGCACAAGGGCCTGGAGGGCCTGGTGTCCTCGCGGGGCATTGACCTGATCCAGGGGTGGGGACGCCTGGTGGCCGCCGACGCCGTCGAGGTTGACGGCCGTCGCATCACCGGCCGCAACGTGGTCCTCGCCTCCGGCTCCTACTCCAAGACCATCGGACAGGAGATCTCCGGAGGCGTCATCACCTCCGAGGAGGCCCTGGAGATGGACCACGTCCCCGCCTCGGCAGTGATTCTGGGCGGCGGCGTCATCGGGGTGGAGTTCGCCTCGGCCTGGGCCTCCATGGGCAGCCAGGTCACCATCATCGAGGGGCTGCCCCACCTGGTGCCCAACGAGGACGAGGCGATCTCCAAGCAGCTCGAGCGCGCCTTCCGCAAGCGCAAGATCACCTTCCGCACCAACACGATGTTCGAGTCGGTCGAGCGCCACGACGGCGGGGTGACCGTGCGCACCCAGGACGGCAAGACCCACGAGGCCGAGGTCCTCCTCATCGCCGTGGGCCGTGGACCGGCGACCGCCAACCTCGGCTACGAGGAGGTCGGGGTCGCCATGGACCGCGGTTTCGTCCTGGCCGACGAGTACGGCCGCACCAACGTCCCGGGCGTGTGGGCCGTGGGTGACATCGTCCCCGGCGTCCAGCTCGCCCACCGCGGCTTCGCCCAGGGCATCGTCGTGGCGGAGAAGATCGCGGGCCTGGACCCGACTCCGGTCGACGACGTCCTGGTCCCCAAGGTGACCTTCTGCGAGCCCGAGATCGCCTCGGTGGGGCTGTCGGAGGCCAAGGCCGCCGAGATCCACGGCAAGGAGAACATCACCTCCGCCGAGTTCAACGTGGCCGGCAACGCCAAGAGCCAGATCCTGGGGACCCAGGGCTTCGTCAAGCTCGTCTCCCTCAAGGACGGCCCGATCCTGGGCTTCCACGCCATCGGCGCCCGCATGGGCGAGCAGGTGGGTGAGGGCCAGCTCATGGTGTCCTGGGAGGCCGACGCCGACGACGTCGCCGCCCTGGTCCACGCCCACCCCACTCAGAACGAGACCCTCGGCGAGGCCGCCATGGCCCTCGCCGGCAAGCCGCTGCACAACCACGGCTGATCCAGCTAGACGAGAGTAAGGAAGACAGTAATGTCAGAGTCCGTGAAGATGCCCGCTCTGGGTGAGTCCGTCACCGAGGGGACGGTCTCCTCCTGGCTCAAGGCCGTGGGAGACACCGTCGAGGCCGACGAGCCCCTGCTGGAGGTCGCCACCGACAAGGTCGACACCGAGGTCCCCTCCCCCGCATCCGGCGTCCTGCTGGAGATCCGCGTCCCCGAGGACGAGACCGTCGAGGTCGGCACCGTCCTGGCCATCATCGGCGACCCCTCCGAGGCGGGCTCCGCCCCGGCACCGGCCGCCCCCGCGCCGCAGGCCGCACCCGAGCCCCCGGCTCCGGCTCCCGCCCCGGCCGCTGAGGCCCCGGCACCCGCTCCTGCTGCGACCGCGGCGCCTGCAGCCGCCGCACCGGTGAGCTCTGGAGCCTCGGGTTCCTACGTCACGCCGATCGTGCGCAAGCTCGCCAAGGACAAGGGTGTGGACCTGTCCACCGTCACCGGTACGGGTGTCGGCGGACGCATCCGCAAGCAGGACGTGGAGGCCGCCGCCAAGGCCGCCGAGGAGGCCCGTGCTGCGACAGCCGCCCCTGCTCCGGCTGCTGAGGCGTCGGCGCCCGCCGCCGCGGCCAAGCCGGCCTCGGCAAAACCCGAGGTGGACACCACCCTGCGCGGCCGCACGGAGAAGATGAGCCGACTGCGTCAGGTCATCGCCGATCGCATGATCGACTCCCTGCAGACCTCCGCCCAGCTGACCACCGTCGTCGAGGTGGACGTGACTCGCGTGGCCGCTCTGCGGGCGCGCGCGAAGAACGACTTCCTGGCCAAGAACGGCACCAAGCTCACCTTCCTGCCCTTCTTCGTCCAGGCGGCCACGGAGGCCCTCAAGGCACACCCGAAGATCAACGCCTCGATCGAGGGCAAGAACGTCACCTACCACGATGTCGAGCACGTCGGCATCGCGGTGGACACGCCGCGCGGCCTGCTCGTGCCGGTGGTCAAGAACGCCGGGGACCTCAACATCCCCGGGCTGGCCAAGCGCATCAACGACCTGGCCGCCCGTACCCGGGACAACAAGGTCAACCCCGATGAGCTCAGCGGCTCGACCTTCACGATCACCAACACCGGCAGCGGTGGCGCTCTGTTCGACACCCCGATCATCAACCAGCCGGAGGTCGCGATCCTGGGTCTGGGCGCCATCCAGCGCCAGCCGCGCGTCATCAAGGACGCCGACGGCGGCGAGGTCATCGCCATCCGCTCGGTGTGCTACCTGGCCCTGTCCTACGACCACCGACTGGTGGACGGCGCGGACGCGGCCCGCTACCTCATGACGGTCAAGAAGCGCCTCGAGGAGGGCGACTTCGGCGGCGAGCTGGGTCTGTGAGCCTGCGCTCGGCCCGCTAGGCCGTCAACAACGGGGCCCTGCACCATCACGGTGCGGGGCCCCGTTCGTTGTACCCGGGCTATCGGGTCCTGTACTCGGGCACACGGCAAGCGCCGAGGTCCATTCCCGGCTCGCGGCTCGGCTCAGAAGTCCTCCGCCGCAGCCCGGGCGATACCGGCGAGCGTGTTCTCCAGCCCCAGACGAGTCCCGCGCCAGACGATCGGGTAGAGCAGCGCCCCCAGCCGCCCCCATGTGCGATGCGCCAGGACCAGACGGACACGAGTGCCACCCGGTGCCTCGATCAGGTGCAGATCCTTCACGAAGGCCACCTCACCGTCGCGACGCCCTGAGACGACGGTGCACGACCAGGTAGTCCTCGTGTCCACGGCCGTCTCCAGCCGCCACCTCAGAAAGGCGGTTCGACGTTGTCCCTCCACCCTCTGCACGGCGCCGTCGGGAAGTACGTCAACCAGCTGCTGTCGGGGTATCCCCCACCACGTGAGCCGGTCCGGGTCCCTGAGCAGGGCGGCCAGCCGAGCCGCTGACGCTGAGATGAAGTGTTCCTGGCTCAGCTCCCGATCCAGACCGTACCCACGGTACTCATCAGTCATCCGGTAGCGTCCCCGGGCCGGTTCCTCGTCGGCTGCTATCTCACTGAGCTCAGCGCGCAGGTAGTCGACGTCAACTCCGCAGTGGGCAAGAAGCCTGGCAACCGGGGACTGGAGTGAGACGGTGGATGAGGAGATGAGAGCTTGCAGAGCCTGTGCGCTGGTGATTAACGAGGTCCCCTTGTTGTCGATGAACTCGGCGGCAGTGTCTGAAAGAGGAATCTCTCCTCCCGCCTTCGTGGTCAGCTCTTCGGCTGAGATCGGCGCAAGCCTGAGCGTGTCGGGAAGGCTGATGCCCACGCGAGCAAGATCCGTATGAGTCATGTCGTCGACGGCAGCGCGCGCTCGCGCGAGAGTCACGCCGTGGGCAGCCAAGACGGCTGCAGCCGTCCCGCCTTGGGCGAGGAGACCGAGGAGCATGTGCTCCGGCTCGACCTCCTGGTGGCGAAGGCGCGCGGCTTCCGCGTGCATGGCTTCGAGCCAGGTCAGGTAGTGCGCAACAGCGGTCATCGTCATCTCCTTCGGGTCGGGGCCAAACCAGGCTGAACCCGCTTGGCGTACTTCTTGTGGACTGCCTGACGAGAGACTCCAAGACAGGAGGCGATCTCGCTCCATCCCATGCCCGCGCGCAGAGCGGCCTCGACCTGCGCAAGCTCAAGGCTGTCCGTCAGTCGTCGCAGAGCCGCCACGGCTCGTAGCCCGTCCTCGGGGCGAGTGGTGTCAGCAGCCTCGGTGGCTGCGGTGAGCGCATCCATGCGAGCAACATAGGTTGACAGAACTACGTTGTCAACCTATGTTGCTATTCATCTTCGACAAGGACGTTCAGTCCGGAGACCGAACACCTTTCCGCCTCCGTCACACCCCTGCTACTACACCGATTTCGACTCCCTCAGCCCCTGACAACCTCGGGCACCCCAGCAAGCCCGACGACGCCGCGAGCGAAGTCGATGCGATCCTCCGTGGAGCTGAACTCGCCCGCCAAGGGGCCGTCGAGGAGCAGCGAGGCCAGGCCGTGCACGCCGGACCAGATGAGCACCTCTGCCTCGACCTGAGCACCATCGCCCATGACGGCCTTCGCCAGGCGGGCCAGCTCATGACGCGCACGCTGACCGGCCTGCACTACCTCCGGGAAGCGCTCGGGATCGCAGGCGTCGGGTCGGAACATCACCCGGAACACCCCGGGGTGACGTAGCGCGAACTCAACATAGGCGTTTCCCGAGGCCACCAGGACCGCATGCAGATCCGCATCCCCAAGCCCCTCGTGCGCCACAGCGAGCCTGTCCGCGAGCTCATCGAAGCCCTCACACACCAAGGCCGCCAGGATGGCCTCGCGATTGGCGAAGTAGTGATACGGCGCCTGGTGCGTGCAGCCGGCACGGCGCGCGACCTCCCGCATGCTCAGGGCACTGGGGCCGGCTTCATCGAGGAGCTCCCTGCTGGTTCGCAGCAGTTCGGAGCGCAGGTCCCGGCCGCCGTGGCGCCCTGAGGCGCCTGTCGTTTCAGAGGTCATGGAAGGAGTCTAGAACCGAACTACTAGACAGTGTCCAGTTGACTGCTATGCTGACTTGACACTGTCTAGTCATTGGAGGGGTAAGGGATGTCGTACGACGTCATCGTGATCGGTTCGGGCATTGGAGGACTGACGACTGCCGGCCTGCTGGCGCGCGCCGCCGGCAAGCGAGTTCTGGTCCTGGAGCGGCACACGGAACCGGGCGGACTGACGCACACCTTCCGGCGTGACGGCGCCTCCTGGGACGTGGGGGTGCACTACATCGGTCAGCTCGGTCCCGGAAGCCAGGGCCGTGCCTACTTCGACTACCTCTCTGGTGGTGAGCTGGAGTGGAACCGCATGCCCGACGCCTACGACAGGTTCGTCTACCCGGGCGTGGACCTGCACGTCAGCAGCGATCCGCTTCAGTACGAGCGCGACCTGGTTGCCGCGTTCCCCCAGGAGGCCAGAGCCATTCACCGTTACTTCCAGGATGTTCGCCGGGTGACACGGTGGCTGACGCTGGGCTTCGTCCAGGGGATGGTCCCCGGGCCTGCAGCTTCGCTGCTCAGGGCCGCCCAACGCCTGGGAGGCCGGAAAGCCACTCGGACGACGAAGGCGTATCTGGACACCCACTTCCGCTCCCCCAGGCTCAAGGCCATCCTGGCCAGTCAGTGGGGGGACTACGGCCTGCCTCCGTCCCGATCGGCCTTTGCCGTGCACGCGCTGATCGTCTCCCACTACCTCGAGGGCGCCTGGTTCCCCCGCGGTGGCAGCGCCCGGATCGCCCGCACCTTCGAGAAGGGCATCGAGCAGGCCGGAGGCGCTGTGCGCGTCGCTCAAGAGGTCACCGAGATCCTCACCGAGAACGGAACGGCGGTCGGGGTCCGAGTCATGGACCACCGCGGCGCCCAGGTACGCGAACGCGTCTACCGTGCCCCGGTCATCGTCTCCGCCGTCGGCGCCTCCAACACCTTCAACCGCCTGTTGCCCACATTCGGTGAGATCGGGCAGCGCACCTGGCCCGCACGCCGCACGCTGGAGCACCTGGGTACAGGCACGTCCGCGGTCACCGTGTTTCTGCGCCTGCGTGATGACCCGCGCAGCATCGGCATCGATGGTGGAAACATCTGGGTGAACCGGGACCTCGATCACGAGGGTGCACAACGGTACGGCGAATCACTGCTCGAGGGGCACCCTCACGACGTCTTCTTCTCCTTCCCCTCTCTGAAGTCAGGCGAGCCCCCGCATACCGCCGAGCTCATCTCCTTCTGTGACGCACGAGCCTTCCGGCAGTGGGCCGAGCAGCCCCGAGAAAGCCGCGGCCCCGAGTACTTCGCTCTCAAGGAGCGCATCGCCCGAGGCATGCTGGAGCTGGCTGAGAGCGCGGCTCCGGGGCTGACCGATCTCGTGGACTACGTAGAGACCTCCACTCCTTTGACCTACGAGCACTACACCTCTCATCCCGCCGGGGCCTTCTACGGACCTCCTGCCACTCCGCTGAGGTTCCGGTCCCGCCCCCTGGGGCCACGCACAGCCGTTTCCGGCCTGTTCCTCTCCGGTCAGGACGCCGGGAGCGCCGGCATCATGGGAGCCATGATGGGCGGGGTCGCAGCCGCGTGCCAGGTCCTTGGGCCCCGCGGGTATCCCACCATCGCCTCCGCCCTGCGCGAGAGGCCCGAGGCTCCTGAGTCTCGCGCAGAGCACGCGCTGCCCGAGGGCAAGCACCTGGCCACCCTGGTCTCCAAACGGCGTCTGACTCCCAGCGTGTGGGAGGCGGAGCTGCAGTTGGACGGCAGGATCGGCCCGTGGGCGCCAGGGCAGTTCGCCCGTCTGCACGTGGGCGATGACGCATGGCGTGACTACTCGATCGCGGGGCTGGAGGAGGATCGTCTTCGTCTGCTCATCTCCACCCGGACAGGCGGCCGAGGTTCCCAGTTCATTGAGAACGCGGACACGGGAGCGCAGACGGTGGTGGAGCTGCCCATGGGCGGTTTCGGGCTCGTCGACTCAGGCAGGCGCCGCCTGTTCATCGCCACCGGCACGGGGATCGCACCCATGCTGGCCATGTTCGCTCAGGCTGCCGGCCTGGAGCACGACATTCTGCTCTTCGGGTGCCGTCACCAGGAGGAGGACCTGACCACCAGGATCAGCTCCCCCTTGCCGGGGACCGTCGTGCGCTGTCTGAGCCGCCAGGAGGCTCCGGACGCGTTCCACGGACGAGTCACCCAGGCCCTCACCGCGCTCGCTCACGACCTCCAGCTCGATCCCGAGTGCACGGACGTCTACCTGTGCGGTTCGGCGGCAATGGTGGCAGACGCACGAGACGTGCTTGAGCGCGAGGGCTACACGTCGGTCCTGACCGAGCCCTACTGAGCCCCACACGGCCCGTATCCACCCCGAGTTCGCTCCGATCGTCGACCACGCCTGGCCTGCGGTGCCCCATAGAGGTCACTCCACGGCTCGAATGTCGGCCACGCGCCACGGCTCCGGGACGACGATGAGCACGACCTGGCGAGGCGCGAGGGCCGGAACCGTCCGCGTTCCCGTAGGCCCCGAACGCGTTGAGGCGCTTTGAGACAGCGTCACCCGGACCGCTCTCGCGCCGGCCCACTGCTCCTCCGCGTCGTCAGGCAGCCTCACCTCAGCGACCTGGCTGACGGAGGTGTGCAGCTCCTTGACCCCTTCGCCGGAGTCGGACAGCTCGGTGAGAACCTCAGTGTCGGCCTGCGCCGCGGGCGACCCCGGTACCGTCGTGGCCGCCAGAGCGACGGCATCGCCGGCCATGAGGGCCCGGTCTCGAGCCGCGGACAGTC
>ERZ773021.363-NODE-363-length-22378-cov-18.7385_pt1 | contig 22378 bp, 16 predicted proteins | sample MGYA00511668_ERZ773021 | MGnify/ENA primary metagenome ERZ773021 (study PRJEB29015, sample SAMEA2737961) | human oral metagenome | biome: human oral; feature: human-associated habitat; material: dental | place: China | collected 2032 ... | reverse complement strand
ACTCCCACTCGATGGTGGCCGGGGGCTTGGAGGTCACGTCGAGGACGACGCGGTTGACCTCGGGCACCGAGTTGGTGATGCGCGTGGAGATGCGGGCCAGGACGTCGTAGGGCAGGCGCGTCCAGTCGGCCGTCATCGCATCCTCGGAGGACACGGGGCGCAGCACGATCGGGTGGCCGTAGGTGCGGCCGTCACCCTGGACGCCCACGGAACGAACGTCGGCGAGCAGGACGACCGGGCACTGCCAGATCTCCTGATCCAGGCCGGCCGCCGTGAGCTCCTCGCGGGCGATCAGGTCGGCGGCGCGCAGGATATCCAGGCGCTCGCGCGTGACCTCGCCGATGATACGAATGCCAAGGCCGGGACCCGGGAAGGGCTGACGGTTCACCAGGTAGTCGGGCAGGCCCAGCTCGCGGCCGACCGCGCGCACCTCGTCCTTGAAGAGGGTGCGCAGGGGCTCGACCAGCTCGAAGGTCATGTCCTCGGGCAGACCACCCACGTTGTGGTGGCTCTTAATGTTGGCCGCGCCCTCGCCGCCGCCGGACTCGACGACGTCGGGGTACAGGGTGCCCTGGACGAGGAACTTCACCTCGCCGCCGGCGGCGCCAACCTCTTCGATGACCTGCTTCTGAGCGGCCTCGAAGGAGCGGATGAACTCGCGGCCGATGATCTTACGCTTCGCCTCGGGCTCGGTGACGCCAGCCAGGGCGGACAGGAAGCGCTCGGACTCGTCGCACGTGATGACGCGGATGCCCATGCCGCGCGCGTAGTCGTTCTCGACCTGCTCACGCTCGCCCGCGCGCAGCAGGCCGTGATCGATGAAGAAGCAGGTCAGCTGGTCGCCGACAGCCTTGTGCACGAGGGCCGCGGCCACGGAGGAGTCCACGCCGCCGGACAGGGCACAAATGACCTGCGCGTCGCCGACCTGCTCGCGGATCTTCTCAACCTGCTCGTCCACGATGGAACCGGCGGTCCACGTGGGTTCCAGGCCGGCCCCCTCGTAGAGGAAGTTCTTCAGCGCGTCCTGGCCGAACTGGGAGTGGCCCACCTCGGGGTGCCACTGCAGGCCGTAGAGGCGACGCTCACGCGACTCGAAGGCCGCAACAGGGGTCTCGGTGGTGGAGGCAGTGACGGTGAAGCCCTCGGGCGCGCCCTGGACGGCGTCGCCGTGGCTCATCCACACGATCTGGTCGTCGGGGGTGCCGCCGAACAGGCAGGAGTCGACGGAGACAGAAGCCTCGGTGTGCCCGTACTCGCGGGTGCCCGTGCGACCGACGGTGCCGCCGAGGGCATGTGCCATGGTCTGGAAGCCATAGCAGATGCCCAGCACGGGCACGCCGGCCTCGAAGATCGCCGGATCGACAGAGGGAGCACCCTCCTCATAGACGGAGGACGGGCCGCCGGACAGGATGATGGCGGCGGGTTCCTTGGCGAGCATGTCCGCCACGCTCATAGTGTGGGGGACGATCTCGGAGTAGACGTTAGCCTCACGTACGCGGCGCGCGATCAGCTGGGCATACTGCGCGCCGAAGTCGACGACGAGGACGGGATGCATGTCAGAAGCGTTCACCCTGCCAATGGTACCCGCGCGCACCCCGCCCCGTCGTGCTCCATTACGCATGTCACCACTGCGGACGCCGGGTACGGCGACGGCCCCGCCCCCGGGTGGGGACGAGGCCGACTCACGTTGCGCTCGAGCGCGCGCCTCAGCGGAAGATGGAGCGCAGCAGCGGGAAGGCGCCGGTGGCCACGGCGGCCTTGACCAGGTCGCCGATGATGAAGGGCACGAAGCCCTTCATCAGACCCTGTTCGAGGGTCATGTGCGCGAAGGGGATCATCCAGGCCAGGCCAAGGATGTACACGGAGAACAGGGACACGACGGCGGTCGGCGCCATAGTGACAATGCGACGGTCGGCGCCGCGCTGGGCCGCCACGCCGGCGATCGCGGCGACGAGGAGGTAGCCGAGGATGTAGCCGAAGGACGCGAAGGCCCAGCCGACGTTCGTGCCGGTGAAGACCGGGACGCCCGCAATGCCGAGGAGGGCGTACGAAGCGACGGAGGCGAGGCCTCGGCGCGCGCCGAGGGTCGTGCCGACCGAGAGGGCGCCCAGCGTGCCGAGCGAGACGGGCACGGGCGTGAAGGGCAGCGGGATCGAGATGCGGGCCAGAACAATCATGGCGATCGTGCCAGCCGCCACCAGGGCGATCTCACGGGCGATCGTGCCACCGAGGCGATCGGCGAGAACGCGGTTCTCACGCGCGGCGACGGGGGAAGCGGTCAGGGTGGTCATACGACACCTTTCAACAGGGCTAACAGCCTTTCATTCAACAATTGAACAATATGCTGTCCGCCACTCCCCTGTCAAGCACACGGGCACAGATCTCAGGGGGCGAGCGCCACACCGGCGCTCGCCCCCTGGAGCCCATGAGCGGGTTTGATCAGTGCGCGAAGTGGCGCGTGCCCGTCAGGTACATCGTGATGCCCGCAGCGTTCGCCGCGTCGATCGACTCCTGGTCGCGCACGGAACCACCGGGCTGAACGACAGCCTTCACGCCCGCATCGATGAGCACCTGAAGGCCATCCGCGAAGGGGAAGAACGCATCGGACGCGGCGACCGCGCCGATGGAACGCTGCTCGGGAGCCTCGGCCACAACCTCGGACGCGCGAGCGCCGCCCGCGCTGTCCACGTTGGACGCCGCCGCGTCACCCGTCGAGCGCGAGCCCAGCGTGTTCGCACGCTCAACCGCCAGCTTGCAGGAGTCCACGCGGTTCACCTGGCCCATACCGACGCCCACCGAGGCGCCGTCCTTAACCAGCAGGATCGCGTTCGAGCGCACCGCGCGCACCGTGCGCCACGCGAACTCCAGGTCCGCCAGCGTCGCCTCGTCGGCGGGAGCACCTGCCGCAAGCGTCCAGTTCTCCGGGGAATCGCCGGGCGCGTCAATATCGTCGCGCTCCTGGACCAGCAAGCCGCCGCTGATCTGCTTGAACTCGTACGAGCCGCGAGCCGGGGGCTCAACCTGCAGGACGCGCAGGTTCTTCTTCGCGCTCAGCACCTCGAGCGCACCCTCCTCGTAATCGGGGGCCAGCACAACCTCGGTGAAGATCGGGACGATCTGGCGGGCCAGCTCCACGCTCACCGGGCGGTTCACGGCGATCACACCGCCGAACGCCGACACGGGGTCGCAGGCGTGCGCGAGGCGGTGCGCCTCGGCCACGTCGTCAGCCACCGCAATGCCGCAGGGGTTCGCGTGCTTGATGATCGCGACGCAGGGGCGCTCATGATCGTAGGCGGCGCGCAGGGCGGCGTCACCGTCCGTGTAGTTGTTGTAGCTCATGGCCTTGCCATGCAGCTGGCGCGCATTCGCAATGCCCGGGGCCAACGCCTCGTCGTCGGCCTCCTCGTCCTCGAAGGACTCGTCGATCTCACGGTACACGGCCGCACCCTGGTGCGGGTTCTCGCCGTAGCGCAGCGACTCCACGCGCTCGAACGCATCCGCGACGAACACGGGCATGCCCGAGGCCTGCCCCTCCTCCTCGGGTACCTCCACCACGTAGTCTTCCTCGGTCTGGTAGCCCAGCGACTCCAGGAACGCAGCGTCGGAGGCGTCCAGGTGAGTCTCGGCGGCCTCGTCGAGGGTCTCGCGCACCTCCTCGAGGTCCAGCTTGTCAGCCAGCCAGCCGGCGATCGCTAGGTCGTAGGTCGCCGTATGGGCGAAGGCCTCGGCGGCCAGCACGCGGCGCTGCTCGAGGGTGAAGCCCTCCCCCGCCACGGCCTCGGCCACATCCGCGTAACGCTCCGGAGAGGTCACGACCGCAACCGACGGATGATTCTTCGCGGCGGCTCGCACCATGGAAGGACCACCAATATCAATCTGCTCGACACACTCGTCGAAGGACGCGCCCGACGCAACCGTGTCCTGGAAGGGGTACAGGTTGCACACGACCAGGTCAAACGCCTGGATACCGAGCTGCGCGATCTGCTCGCGGTGCGCGGCCTTACGCTGATCGGCCAGGATGCCGGAATGGATGAAGGGGTGCAGGGTCTTCACTCGGCCCTCGAGCACCTCGGGGAAACCGGTCACGTCGTCGACCGGGGTCACAGCCACGCCAGCGGCCGCGATGCGGGCAGCCGTGGAGCCGGTGGAGACGATCTCCACGCCGGCCTCGCCAAGGGCGCGAGCAAGGTCCTCCAAGCCCGTCTTGTCATACACGGAGATCAGTGCCCGCTTGATGGGGCGCACGTCGATGGGTTCCAGGTTGTCCAGTGAGACGGACATAGTTCCTCCAGGTTGAGACCAAACCCAGGCGCCCAGGCGGGCGACGCCTCGCGGGAAATGCGGCCGCTCCCCGGTGGTCATCCACCCTCGCCAGTCGCGGCGTCTCCCAGTCTAGTTCAGGCCCTCGCGCCGCGTCGCCTTCGTCTCGGGGTCTTCCGCGTCACCTTCGGCCTCGACCGCTTCGCTGCCCGCGGCGTCATCGGCGGCGGTTTCGCTGGTCTCCTCGGGCTTCTCGTCCACTTCTCCCCCCATCGGCCACCGCTTCGAGATCCTCAGCCCCGGCCTCGTCGGCGCTTGCTTCCGTGTCGCCCACCTCAGCGGGATCGGAAGCCTCAGCCCAGGCCTCGTCCGTCGTCGAGGCAGCGGCTCCCACACGGGACGCACGCTCGGCGGCGCGGCGGCGCAGGGCCTCACCCTCGTTGCGCACGCGACCGGCGCCCTCGCCTAGGAGGGCACGGGTCGTCGGGTGGGTCGCCAGGGCGATGATCAGCGCGGGCAGGGCGATCTCGAGCACGAGGGCGAGCGTCGCCCACCCCACGCGCGGGCCCATCGATGCGAGCCGCACGGAGCCCATGCTCATCGTCGCGCTCCACATCCACAGGGCCGTCACCGACGCGGTGATCAACGAGGCCAGGACCCCCTGAGCGGTCTGGTGCAGCAGGTGCTCACGACGGAACGAACGAGCCGCGACGACACCGAGGCCGATACCCAGCGCGATCGGCGCGAGGATCACCCACATGCCGGGAGCGGTCTGCGGGACGGCACCCAGCAGCGGAATCGGCGGGATCGGCCCGGAGCCGGCAACCGTCGGCGAATGCAACGAATCCGTCGCCGTCAAGAAGCCCGCGCCCGACCACCAGGAGGCGGCCCACGCCATGATCGTCGGCGCAAACAGCGCCTGCCCGCCGACGATGAACGACGTATCCGCGGCCGATGACGCACCCAGGAGCTCCAGAATGCCCGCCATACGGCTCCACCCCGCGACGAGCGCAATGACCGAGGCGACGAATGAGGCGGCCGCTAGGACCACCACAGACAGGCCACCCAGCTTCAGGCCACCCGAAATCCAGTGCTGCATCGACGGCGCCTCATGGTCGCGCGAATAGCCCGAGGCGACGAACCACACCGAGCCGATCAGCGGGATCAACACACCGCCGATCGTGCCCGTCCACCAATGCGAATGAATACCGGAAGCCCCCGCCAGGAGCCACGAAGTCAGCAGGAAGCCAGGCACGGCAAACAGCGCGGCACTGCGCGGATAACCCGCCGTCGTCCGCAGCAGAATCCGCACCAACACGATCAGCAGAGCACCCATCAGCGTCGGGATCGCGCGATAGTGCACGTCACCCACGACCGACGTGCCGCCAATGACGGCGGCCCACAGGTCCCCGCCTAGGCCGAGCGCGTCGCGCGGCGTCGTGTCATTCATCCACGAGTTCGATCGCAGCGTCAGATAGGCGATCATCGTGAACACCGTGATCAGACCCCAGCCCGCGAAGGCCGCCTCAACTCCCGCGAGCACACCGCGCGCCCACCCCTGCGGGACAGCCACACGGATCGTCGCTCGATCCGCCACGTACGTGGTCGTGGTTCGCCGGGGACTGGGTACTTCTCTGATGCGCTCGCTCACAGGCCCATAGTGTCAGAATCGGCCCGGGGCCGCGACGCTGCGCGCCGACCCCGGGCCGATTTGTGCTGTGACGTTAGCGCGAGAGGATCTCGCGCGCGATCTGCGCTGTCTGCGAAGGAGTGCGCCCCACGCGCACGCCCACGGCCTCGAGCGCCTCCGCCTTCGCGGCAGCGGTGCCGGACGAGCCGGACACGATCGCACCGGCGTGCCCCATGGTCTTGCCCTCGGGGGCCGTGAAGCCCGCGATGTAGGCGACGACGGGCTTCATCATGTTCTCCTGGATCCAGGCGGCCGCGCGCTCCTCGGCGTCACCGCCGATCTCACCAATCATGATGACGAGGTCCGTGTCGGGGTCCGCCTCAAAAGCCGCCAGCGCGTCGATGTGGGTGGTGCCCACGACCGGGTCGCCGCCGATACCCAGGCACGTCGTGAAGCCGAAATCGCGCAGCTCGTACATGAGCTGGTAGGTCAGTGTGCCCGACTTCGAGACAAGTCCGAGGCGTCCCGGTCCCGTGATGTCCGCCGGGGTGATGCCCAGGTTCGCCTGCCCGGGCGAGATGATGCCGGGGCAATTCGGGCCGATCAGGCGCACGCCCGCCGCGAGTGCGCGCTCAACGACGATCGTGGAATCCTGGACGGGGATGCCCTCGGTGATGAGGACGATCGTTTCGATGCCCGCGTCGATGGCCTCGAGGGCGGCTCCCTTCGCGAAGGCCGGGGGCACGAAGATGACGGAGGCGTTCGCGCCGGTGGCCTCGCGGGCCTCGGCGACCGTGCCGAAGACGGGGACCTCGACCTGGCCGTCGGTCACCTTGTCGGCGCCCGGGCCGTAGCCCTGCACGTCGAAGGTGACGGTCGTGCCGGCCTTGCGCGGGTTCGTGCCGCCCACGATGGCCGTGCCAGCGCTCAGCATGCGCTGGGTGTGCTTGCGGCCCTCGGCGCCAGTCATGCCCTGGACGATGACCCGGGTGTCAGAGTTGACGAAGATAGTCATGGTGTTCTCCTGCGATTCTCGGGTCGTTACTTCGACGAGGCCTGGGCTGCGAGCTCAGCTGCACGCCGGGCCGCGCCGTCCATTGTTTCTTCCATGTGGACGAGCGGGTGCGCAGCCTCGGCGAGAATCGCGCGGCCCTCCTCGACCTTGTTGCCGTCAAGGCGCACGACGAGGGGCTTCGAGGCCGCGTCGCCCAGCGTCTCGAGCGCACCGATGATGCCTCGGGCGACCTGGTCGCAGGCGGTGATGCCACCGAAGACGTTGACAAACACGGAGCGAACCTGCTCGTCGCCGAGGATGATGTCCAGGCCCTTCGCCATGACCTCAGCCGAGGCGCCGCCGCCGATGTCGAGGAAGTTCGCGGGCTTCATGCCGCCGAACTCCTCGCCGGCCATCGCGACCACGTCGAGCGTCGACATGACCAGGCCCGCGCCGTTACCGATGATGCCGACCTGGCCCTCCAGGCGCACGTAGTTGAGCCCGGCTGCCTTCGCGGCGGCCTCGCGCGGATCCTGCGCGGCCACATCCACCAGCTCGGCGTGGCCGGGGTGACGGAATCGGGCGTTGTCGTCGAGGGTGACCTTGCCGTCAACCGCCCACACGGAGCCGTCGGGGCTGGACACCAGCGGGTTGACCTCGACCAGGGTCGCGTCCTCATCGCGGTAGACGGTCCACAGGGTTTCGAGGACGGGGGCAATGGTCTCGGCCGTTTCCTCGTCGAAGCCCGCTTCCTTGGCGATGTGGCGGGCGACCTCGGCGTCGATACCAACGGTGGGATCGAGGGGGACGCGCGCGAGAGCCTCGGGGCGCTCCTTCGCGAGGGTCTCAATGTCCATGCCGCCTTCGCGCGAGCACATCGCCAGGTGGCGGCGGTTCGAGCGGTCCAGCAGGATCGAGAAGTAGTATTCGGCGGCAATGTCCGCGCCGGACGCGATCATGACCTTCTTGACGATGTGGCCCTTGATGTCGAGGCCGAGGATCGCCTCAGCCTTCTCATAGGCCTCGTCGGCGGTGTGGGCGAGCTTGACGCCACCGGCCTTGCCACGGCCGCCGGTCTTCACCTGCGCCTTGACGACCAGCAGCGACGCACCGTCCGCCAGGAGCTCGCGCGCACCCTCGCGCGCCTCTTCGGGGGTTGACGCCAGGCGATAGTCGAGCACGGGCACGCCGTGCTCCTTGAACATCTGCCGGGCCTGGTACTCGTAGAGATCCACCTTATTCCCTCCGTTGAACGTGGTGTGGTCAGCGCAATAATTCTAACGTGCGACCGGCGTCAACGCGCCATTTCCTCCCATTATCAAGGCTTGTCACAACCTTGACCGGAGAGCCACTTCCCTTTGTCAACGCTTTGCGTTACGGGGTCAGTTGCTGGGGTTGTGGGGCGGCCGCGTCCAGCTTCCACTCGGTGTGTGTAGCTGCGCATCGAAGGGTTAACACTGCCAGTAGAAGGGCCGGCGGCCAGGACCGCATTGCAACAAACTCGCCCTGTGGGATCCCACGCCTGCCGGTCCGCGAAAAACTCGCCCAGCACGCCCCCTTCAGCGACATTTCCGCGAAAAAGTTCGCCCAGCACGCCAGAAAACGCCCATTTTGGGCCAATGTGAGCGTGCAGGGCGAACTTTTTCACGCACGAGGCGCGACAACGTGGCGACGTTGAAACCAACAACACCACTGCGCGCCCCTGAACAGCAACCATTGAAACCACCATCACCACTGCTCGCCCCCAACAGGGGAGCCTTGAAACCGGCATCGCCTCTGCACCCGAAAAATGCACCAAAAACACCCATTTCGCACCCGCAAAGGCGATGGCGGTTTCAGTTGAGGCTCGGCCGGCGCCCGCAAAGGCGACGACGGTTTCAGACAACCGGCCCAGCTGGCCTACAGGGCCTGGCTGCGGCGCCCGTGGACGGCAGCAGAGCCTGGCCGGGCTTCGAGACGACGCGCCGAGCCGAAGGCTCGCGGCGCGGACGGCTCGCGAGCAGGCCGCCGCCCGCGGGTGCATCAAGCAGCCCGGCCCACGAGACAGGCCACATGGCGCCCGGAACACCCGCGGGGCCACAAGCAAACCGAGCAGTGCTGGGCATTAGCCGGGATACGCTACGAAATCTTCTTCATCGGAGCCATGCGCACGAGCAGGCGCTTCTCGCCCAGGCCGAAGCGGATGCGGGCCACGGTGCGCGGCCCCTCGCCTTCGATGCCGGTGACGGTGCCGGCCCCCAGGGTTGCGTGCTTGATGCGGTCGCCGACCTTGAGGGAGAGCACCGGCTTATCCTCGGCAGGCTTGGCAGCAGGAGCAACCCCCATGCGCGTCACCTTGCGTACGCCGGCGGGCTGGGCGGAGGCGCCGCCACGGCCGGAGCCAAAGGCGCCCGTGTCGGTGTCGCCCCACGGGTCGCGTCCCTCGGAGCGACGGGAGCGCCCATAGGAACCCGAGCCGTACGATCCGGACCCGTAGGAACCGCCGTAGGACGCTCGCATCCGCTCCCCCGACGTGGCCGCACGGCGCACGTCGAGGAGCTCGGCGGGGATGTCGTCGAGGAACCTCGAGGGCGGCATCTCCTGCGGAGTCCCCCAGGCGCTGCGTACGGCCGCGCGCGTCAGGTACAGGTGTTCGCGCGCACGCGTAATCGCAACGTATGCCAGTCGGCGTTCCTCCTCCAGCTCGCTCTCGTCGCCGAGGCTGCGCTGGTGCGGGAAAGTGCCGTCCTCCATGCCGGTGACGAACACGACCGGGAATTCGAGGCCCTTCGCGGTGTGCACGGTCATGAGGGTGACCTGCCCACCGCGCTCGCCCTCCGCGGGAACCTGGTCCGAGTCGGCCACGAGGGCGACGCGCTCGAGGAAGTCCGCGAGTGTCCCACCCGGAGCGTCGGCTGCGAAGGCACCCGCGACCGAGTGCAGTTCCGCCAGGTTTTCCACGCGCGAGGCGTCCTGCGGGTCCTCGCTGCGGCGCAGTTCAGCCAGGTAGCCGGTGCGGTCCAGAACCTCTTCGAGGATGTCGGCCTGCGATGCACCCCGCGCCTCCGCGGCGCGCAGCATCTCGATGAGTCCCCAGAAAGCAGCCGCCGACTTCGCGGCGCGCGGGGTGATCCCGAGGACCTCGGGAGCCGAAGAATCAGCCGAGGCCTCGTCCGGGGACGTGGAACGAGCGAGCGCATCGACGTCGATCCCCTCGCCCTCACCCGCGGGGCAGCCGGCGCGCAGCCACAGGTGGCGCAGCGCCGCGCCAAACGAGATGCCGTAGTGGGCGGCGTGCACGGCGATCGCCTCTTCGGCCTTCGCGCCGATGCCGCGCTTGGGGACGTTGAGGACGCGGCGGGCCGCGACAGTGTCGTCGGGGTTGGAGATGACCTGCAGGTACGCCAAGGCGTCCTTGATTTCGCGCCGCTCGTAGAAGCGGGTGCCGCCGACGACGCGGTACGGGATGCCCTGGCGCACGAGGAGTTCCTCCAGCGCGCGGGACTGCGCATTCGTGCGGTAGAAGACCGCGATGTCACCCCATTCGACGCCGGAGTCCGCGAGGCGGTCGATCTCGCCGACGACGAAGCGGGCCTCGTCGTGCTCGGAATCGGCGGCGTCCAACGTAATGAGCGCACCATCGCCCGAGGCCGTCCACAGGTTCTTCGCGCGGCGCCCCGTGTTGCGGGCGATGACCGCGTTCGCGGCCGACAGGATGTTCTGCGTGGAGCGGTAGTTTTGCTCGAGCAGGATCGTGCGCGCGCCCGTAAAGTCGCGCTCAAACTCCTCGATGTTGCGGATCGTGGCGCCACGGAAGGCGTAAATCGACTGGTCGGAGTCACCCACGACCGTCAGCTCGGCGGGCTCCACGCCATCCTTTCCATCCCCCACGAGGGCGCGCACGAGGACGTACTGCGCGTGGTTCGTGTCCTGGTACTCGTCCACGAGGATGTGGCGGAAGCGCCGATGGTAGTGCTCGGCGATCAGCGGGTTCTCGCGCAGCAGGTCGACCGTGCGCATGATGAGGTCGTCGAAATCCAGCGCGTTCGATGCGCGCATGCGCTTGTCATACTCGACGTAGGCGTCCGCGACGATGCGCGAGACCGGGTCCTTGCCCGCCGTCTCCGCGTAGCGCGCCGGGCCGATCAGCTCGTTCTTCGCGTCCGAAATGCGCGCCGCCACCATCTTTGGGGTGAAGCGCTTGATGTCGACGTCCATGGCCTTGAGGACCATCTGGATGAGGCGCTGGGAGTCCTGGGCGTCGTAGATCGTGAAGGATGAGGACAGCCCCGCCGCCTCGTGTTCGTAGCGCAGCAGGCGCACGCACGCCGAGTGGAAGGTCGACACCCACATGCGACGCGCGTCGTCACCCACGAGGGCGCCCGCGCGCTCGCGCATTTCGGCGGCCGCCTTGTTCGTGAAGGTGATCGCCAGGATCTCCCCAGCCCGCGCGCGGCCCGTGGCCAGCAGGTATGCGATGCGGTGCGTGAGCACGCGCGTCTTACCGGAGCCTGCGCCAGCCAGGATCAGCAGCGGCGAGCCCGCGTGAGTGACGGCCTCGCGCTGACGATCGTTGAGGCCGCGCGTCAGCGACTCGGGGTCCACGCCCGGGCGCGCGGGACGCTCCCAGCCGGACGAAAAAGCACCCGAGGACGCGGGAGGCTCCCACGCCGACGGCGCACCCGATGCCCCACCCGGCACGGCGATCTCCGGCCACGCGTCGGAACCCAAGGCGTCCTCCACATCAAAGGCGGGCACCTCCGGCGGCACGTAGTCGTCCTGGGAACCCCCGTCGGGGCCGATCAGGAAACCAAGGTCAGGCAAAGAAGTCGAGTCACTCATCGCCTCCAAGGGTAAACCGCCCCACCCTCACCTGCGACCCCCGCCCCGGGTGGCGCCAACCACGAAAGGCGGCACACAACGAGGCCGGGGCCTCCCCGCGCTGATAAGCGATGGAAACCCCGGCCTCGTCGAAGCGATTACTTCTTGCGGTACAGCGACTTCGTCGCGTACACCGGCTCCGTCGTCACCTGGATGCCCAGCGAGCGGAAGATGCCCTCGTCGACGGGCCCCAGGATGACCGACTCGTGCACGTCGCAGCCGCGCAGCGAGCTCAGCTTGTCCAGGGCGCGGCGCGCGTTGTCGTCGCCGTTGGCGCTGACCGCGAGCGCGATGAGGACCTCGTCGGTGTGCAGGCGCGGGTTGCGCGAGCCCAGGTCGCGGGTCTTGAGGCGCTGGATCGGCTCGATCGACTGCGGGGACAGGAGCTGGACCTCGTCCGGCAGGCCGGCGAGCTTCTTGAGGGCGTTGAGGAGCATCGCCGAGGAGCAGCCCAGCAGCGCCGACGTCTTGCCCGTGACGATCTGGCCGTCGGGCAGCTCGATCGCGGCCGCCGGCTCGCCCGTGGCCTCGGCCAGCTCGAGGGCCGGACGCACGACCGGGCGGTCCATACGGCCCACGCCCACGCGGCTCATCAGCAGGGAGATGCGCGCCGACTGCACGGGCTCGCTCATCTCCTTCTTCTCGGTCACGAGGGCCTTGTAGTAGCGGCGGATGATCTCCTGGCGCGAGGCTTCCTTGCAGGCCTCGTCGTCGACGATGCAGTGGCCCGCCATGTTGACGCCCATGTCCGTGGGGCTCTTGTATGGGGAGGATCCGAGGATCTTCTCGAAGAGGCGGTTCAGGACCGGGAAGATTTCGACGTCACGGTTGTAGTTGACCGTCTTGATCCCGTACGCCTCCAGGTGGAAGGGATCAATCATGTTGACGTCGTCGAGGTCGGCGGTGGCCGCCTCGTAGGCGATGTTGACCGGGTGATCCAGCGGAATGTTCCAGATCGGGAAGGTCTCCCACTTCGCGTACCCCGACTCGATCCCGCGCTTGTGGTCGTGGTACAGCTGTGACAGGCAGGTCGCCATCTTGCCGGAGCCCGGTCCAGGCGCCGTCACAACGACGAGGTTGCGGCTGGTCTCCACGTACTCGTTGGCGCCGTAGCCCTCGTCCGAGACAATGCGCTCGACGTCCGAGGGGTAGCCGGGGATCGGGAAGTGACGGTAGACGCGGATGCCGAGCTTCTCGAAGCGTTCCTTCACCTCGGCGGCCGCCTTGTTGTCGTCCGTCCACTGCGTAATGACGACGGAACCGACGTACAGGCCGCGCTCACGGAACTCGTCGATCTGGCGCAGAACCTCGTCGTCGTAGGTTGTTCCCATGTCTGCGCGGACCTTGCGGCGCGCGAAATCCTTGGCATTAACGGCGACGATAATCTCGACTTCGTCGGCCAGTTCGCGCAGCATACGCACCTTGTTATCGGGCGTAAAACCGGGCAGAACACGCGACGCGTGCATGTCGTCGATCAGCTTGCCACCGAACTCCAAATACAGCTTTCCGCCGAATTCGCTTCGTCGCTGCGCAATGTGTCGAGACTGCATCTCGACGTACTGATCACTATCAAAACCGATGCGGTGCATGCATCCTCCGAGGTCGCGGAAATAAAGGGGCCGTCCGTACGGGGCGGTCAGGCGCTGTCACGCTCTCGGGATTCCATTGTAGGCACGCATGGGCCGCGCGCTCCGGATGGGGCGCTCGAAAGGGGTCCGACCTCACACGATGTGTCGCTGCATCGCCCAGCGCGTCAGCTCGTTGCGGTTGGAGAGCTGGAGCTTGCGCAGGACCGAACTCACGTGGGTTTCGACGGTCTTGATGGAGATGAACAGGTCGTGGGCGACTTCCTTGTACGTATAGCCGCGGGCGATGAGGCGCATGACCTCCTGCTCGCGCGCGGACAGCAGGTCCAGCTCAGTGTCGGTTGTGGACACCTCGCCGGTCCCAAAGGCGTCGAGTACGAAGCCGGCCAGGCGCGGGCTGAAGGCGGCGTCCCCGGCGGCGACGCGGCCGATGGCCTCGACGAGGTCGGGGGTGGCAATCGACTTCGTGACGTATCCGCGTGCGCCCGCTCGGATGACCTGGACGACGTCCTCGGCAGCGTCCGAGACGGACAGGGCCAGGAAATGCAGTCCCTCGATGTCACGGCAGGTGCTGGCGACCTCAGCGCCACCTCCACCATTTCCGCCGGGCAGGTGCACGTCGAGGAGGGCCACGTCCGGGGTGAGCGCGCGGCAGGCCGCGATGGCGCCCTCGACGTCGGAGGCGTCGCCGACGACCTCCAGGTCGGCCCCGGAGTTTTCGAGCTCGGCGCGCACGCCTGCCCGAACCATTGGGTGGTCGTCGATGACGAGGATGCGGATGGTCACTGGGTCCTCCCGTTGGGCGCTGTTTCTTCCAGGATATCCGAGCGCGGCACGCTCAGAGCAACTTCGGTTCCGCGGGCGAGACGCCTAATCGTGGCGTTTCCCCCGGTCCTGCGCATGCGCCCGACGATGGAGTCGCGCACGCCGTGTCGATCGGCAGCGATCGAGGCGGGGTCAAAGCCCTCGCCGCTGTCTTTGATGAAGGCCTCCACGGCCTCGGGGCGCACTTCGACGTAGACGGAGACGGGCGGGGCGCCGTGGCGCACGGCGTTTTGGCAGGCCTCCGCGAGGGCCGCGACGAGCGCGAGTTCGCCGGGGCCCGGGCGCATGTCGCCGACGACGACCACGCTGATGGGCACGCCGTAGCGGCTCTCGACGCCGACGACTGCCTCGGTGACGGCGGCCTCGAGGGAGTCTGCCGCCTGCGCGTAGCCCGTGTAGAGCCAGGCGCGCAGCTCGCGTTCCTCGGTCAAGGCGATGGCGCGCACGCGGGAGGGGTCCTCGGCGGAGGCGCGGATGAGCGTGAGCGTTTGGAGGACGGAGTCGTGCAGGTGGGCGGCGATGTCGGCGCGCTCGGATTCGCGCACGCGCTGGGCCTGCGCCTCGGACAGGTCCTTCGTGGTGCGCAGCCACATGGGCACGAACGCGAAGAGGATGCCCGCGACCAGGGCGGCGCCGATGAGACCGCCGCGCAGGAGGATGACGGGCGGGTTGTCGCGCGAGGCCACGATGACGACGCCGAGGCTGAGCAGCACGATCCCGCCGAAGACAGCCCCGATGAAGCGCAACGACCGCCAGGAAGTCACGTTGCGGCTCTGGCTCCACACGAGCGAGATACCGGAAACGATCGTGATGATCGAACCCATGTCCCGCCAGTCCAGCGTGTTCGTCGCATTCAAGATCGTGCCGACGATCGCGGCAACAATCAGGGCCACGCCGACGACGATCAAGCGATTGCGCGACACCTGGGCGGCGCGTTCCTCGCGCAGTCGGACGAGGCCGGGGCTGAGCGTGCCCTCCCCGCTTCGCTCCGGGGAGTCTTCGGGGACCGTCACCCACAGCCACAGGTAGATGCCAATACCCACGCCCAGGGCGGTGAGGCAGACGAACATGACGCGCACGAGCGTGACCGGCAGCCCGAGGTGCACGGCCAGGCCGGAGGACACGCCGGCCATCCAGGGGGCAGGCATGTCCGGGCTCGCTGCGGTTGCGCGCACGAGCGGGGGCCTGCTGGGCGGCGCCGGGATCGGCGGAGTCCACCCTGGCCGAGGGGAGTTCACGGGTCTGCTCACGCTTCCATTGTGGCATGCCACGGGGGTAACCCCCGGGGTACCCCCACCACAATCAGGGGCCGTTCAGGGGGTCCCCTACTATCGGGCGCACCCGCTTCTTTGGTTGAGTAGTGGTATCGATCCACGCCGCGTGGATCCCATCGAGAGGAAGTGCATGATGAGTTGGTCCACTGGCACACCGGACCCCAACGCTGAGTACGAGCAGCGCCCGCCCGCCAACGGGTTCTTTAATTCCGTCCGAGGCTCGGGATGGTACCGCGCTAAGCCCCGCGTCATCGGCGGCGTCTGCGCCGGCATTTCCGCCCGCCAGGGGTGGGATCTCTCGCTCGTGCGCGTTCTCGTGGCGGCTGGAGCCTTCTTCATGCCGGTCGTTGCCCTCGCCTACGGACTCGCCTGGCTGCTCCTGCCCGAGGCTGAGGACGGTCGCATTCACATTGAAGAGACCCTCGAAGGGCGCTTCGACGTTGCCGTCATCGGAGGCATGTTGATGATACTCGCCTCCGTCTCCTCGGTCTTCTCCGACGTCAGCATCTTCGGCGTCATGGGGATCGGCTGGTTCAGGCTGATCGTGATGGCGGCGGGTCTGGTCGCAATCATGGCCATCATCGCGGGAATCGCGCGCACTGGCTCGCAAGGAACGGTCAAGCCGCGTCCTCAGTACGGGACCCCGCAGTACGGCACGCCCCAGCAGCAGGCGTCAGCGGCGGGAGCCTCCGACCCTTTTGGGCACAGCGCCCCGGGCGCTAAGGACACGGGTTCCACCATGCCGCAGCAGCAGAACGCGCAGGCCCCCGAGGGCTTCCCCGCCTACGGCGTCCCCGCAGGAAGCGCGGGCGCCCCGCGCCCCGATGGCACCACCTCCGCCGCTCAGGGCACGAACGCCGGGCCTCGCCCGGCCACCGCTCGCCCCACCCAGCCCCACCCCGGCTGGACGACTCCGCCCAGCGCGCCCAGGCCTCGTCAGTGGACCCCGCGTCCCATGCCGACGCATCGCCCGCGCACTGTCTCCAGTCGCGTGAACCTGGCGATCACGGGCCTGCTGGTCCTGGTGGTGGCCGCCGTTTTCGCCGGCATGTACATGGTCGACAAAGGCCCCACCATCCCCTTTATCACCGGTGAGAACGAAGGGCAGACGATCGCCCGCATCGTCACGGTCGGTGGCGGCGTGTGCCTGCTCATCGTCGGATTCTCCCTGGCGATTGCCGCCCTGCGCGATCGCAGCGCCGGCTGGCTCACTGCCCTGTCGGTCATCGGCATGGTGATGGCACTCCCCACAGGCCTCGTTGGCTCCCAGGCTTCTCACCCCACCGATTTCCTCACCAACACGCACGTGGGCGCCATCGGCAACCAGACGACGCTCGACTGGACGGTCGACAAGGTCAGCGGAGGCAACCCGACCAGCCCGACCACGCTCGACCTGACCGGCGCACCCGTCGGCACGACCAAGACGATCACGGTCGACTGGCAGGCCTGGAGCCGACTCACCATTCAGATGGCTGAGGGCCAGCCCGTGCAGATCATCTGCCAGTCCAGCATCGACGACCTCACCACGAACATGGACGGCAACGGCTGGGCCGAGCGCTTGAACAACTGCTCCGGCGTCACCGTCTCCTCCCCCGCCTGGGGAAAGCCCTCACTCGGCGGTATCACGATCCTTATCACCGACGACGCGGACATCGACACGCTGACGATCGTGCAGTCCCCCGACGCCTCGGGCACCTGGGGTTCCACGCCGGCCCCCGCTGCCACGCCCAGCGCCACGCCCTCGGCGACCCCGAGCGCAACGCCCACCCCGTCCCCTACCCCCACCGGCTCCCAGTCGGGTAACTGAGGAAGGACCACGACCATGACTACCTCGAACGACGACCAGACCACCCAGCTGCCCGAATTCGACGTGACGACGCCGCTGCCGACGACTCCCGCCCCTTCCATCGGCCAGGATGCGACCGTCGAGATGCCGACCTCGTCGCCGGACCTCTCCTCGGACCCGCTCGCGATCTTCCACGACGCCCCGACGACGCAGATGCCTGCCGATCCCTTTCGGGCAGACGCTGGCGCTGAGAGCCAGGCGGGCGCACCGGGCGCTCAGGGTTCACAGGCGCAGGCTGGCACTCCCGCTGGCTCTGTAGGCACGGGCGGACGCACCGCCTTCGATCCGGCCTCCACGGGTGAGTCGGCTCCTCGGGGGCACGAGGCCGGGGCTGCCCCCGGCGCTCAGGCGAGGGCGGGCGCGTCACCCACCCCGGGTACCCAGACGTGGAGCGCACAAAGTGGCCTCGGTGCCACCTACCCACTGCCCGAGGCCCCTCGCAGGGGCGTGCGCGTCGGTTCTTTCGTGTGGGCTCTCCTGGTGTGCATGGTGGGCGCGTTCCTCATCACCGAGGCCTACATCACGAACCTCAACCTGCCGATCATTGGGATCAGCGCGATCGCGGCCCTCGGCGTCATCCTGATCCTCACGGCTCTCTTCTCGGGCCGCTCCAAGAAGACTCCGAAGCAGGGCGCAGGCACACCGGCCGCCGCCAACCCGGCCGACGCAATCCGCAGGGACTGACGCCGCCGCGCAAGACACGCACAAACGGGGTGGGCCCGGGAACCAATTGGTTCCCGGGCCCACCCCGTTCGCTTGTCAGAAGCGTCAAATCAGAGCAGATCCAGCATCGCCGGAGCCACCAGCTTCAGGACGTTCTCACGACCTTCCTTCGCGCTGGGGGCATCCACCGCGAAGGCGGCCATCTGCTGGCAGGTCGCCAGGTCGTGCATGCGCAGGGCGGCGCGCACGGCGTTGACCTTCGACGGAGCCATCGACAGGGAGGCGACACCCAGGCCCGTGAGGACCAGGGCCAGCAGCGGATCGCCGCCGGCCTCGCCACACACGCCGATCGGCTTGCCCGTCGCACGACCGCCGTTGCAGGCGTGGCGGATCATCTCGAGGACCGCGGGCTGCCACGGATCCAGGAGGGGTGCCAGGTTACCGTCCAGGCGGTCGGCAGCCATCGTGTACTGCGTCAGATCGTTCGTGCCGATAGAGGCGAAGTCCACGATCGACAGGAGCTGCTCGGCACGCAGGGCGGCCGCGGGCACCTCAATCATGATGCCGACCTTGGGCAGGCCGTAGCCGCGTGCCTTGTCTGCGAACCACTTGGCTTCGTCAGCAGTCGAGACCATGGGGGCCATGACCCACAGCTCCGCGCCCGTCGCCTTGTGGGCGGCGGCCAGAGCCTGCAGCTGCGTGTCGATGAGGTCCTCTCGCACCTGGCACAGGCGCAGGCCACGCACGCCCAGGGCGGGGTTCTCCTCGGCACCCAGATCCGCGAAGCTCAGCGGCTTGTCGGCGCCCGCATCGAGGGTACGCACGACGACGCGACGGTCACCGAAGGCCTGCAGGACCTTCGTGTAGGTGTCGGTCTGCTCCTCCAGCGTCGGGGCCTCCGAACGCTCCAGGAACAGGAACTCCGTGCGGAACAGGCCCGATCCTTCGAGGTCAAACTTCGAGGCCTTCATCGCGTCGTCAACCGTGCCGATGTTGGCCAGGAGCTTGACGGGGTAGCCGTCGTAGGTCGCGCCCTTGCCCGTCGAGCCTGCCAGGGCGAGCGCGCGGCGACGCGAGCGTTCCTTGAGCAGGTCCACCTCCTTATCGGTGGGGGCGACGATGACCTCGCCGACGCCACCGTCGAGGGCCAGCATCGTGCCTTCCTCGACAGCCATGATGCCCTCGGCCTTGACGATCGCCGGGATACCCAGCTGGGCGGCCAGGATCGCCGTGTGCGAAGTAGGGCCGCCAACCTCGGTGATGATGCCGAGGACGGTCTCCGGGTTCAGGGTCGCGGTCTCGGCAGGAGCCAGGTCGCGCGCCACGAGGACGACTGGGCCATCGAACGCCGGCACGCCGGGCTCGGGCAGGCCGCGCAGCTCGCAGATCGCGCGGTCACGCACGTCGTACAGGTCGGTCGCGCGCTCGGCCATGTAGCCGCCCAGACTGCGCAGCATCTGCGCGTAGTCCTCGACGGCATCGTGGACGGCCTGGGTGACACCGAGGCCCTTCTTCAGCTTCTTATCAACGGCCTTAGCCAGGCCGCGGTCACCCGCAAGCTGGGCGGTGGCCTTGAGGATCGCCTTCGTCTCCTCCGGCGCGTTCGCAGCGCGGTCGCTCAGACGAGCGGAAACGGCTGCGAGCGCCTCACGGACACGCGCGCCGTCGGCGGCAGCGTCGACGCTGCCCGGCTCGGTCGTGTCGACGCCGGGGGCGGGCTGGACGATCGCGGCGGGAGCTGCAGCGGTACCGGCGGAGACGCCGATGCCGTGCAGGACGTCGTGCGTCGCCATTAGCTCACTCCTGATCGAGGTCACGCGAGAGCAGCTCGACGAGCGAGTCGAGCACCGCGCCCGCGGAATCATCCTCGGTTGACAGGGTCACAACGTCGCCGTGCTTGGCGCCCAGGGTCATGATCTCGAGGAGCGACGCGGCGTCGGCTTCCTCGCCGTCAAACGCGATCGTCACCTCAACGTCGGACTCTTCGACGGCCTCGGCGAGGACGGAAGCGGGACGTGCGTGGAGGCCAACGGAGGAACCAATTGCAACGGTGCGGGAAATCATGGTCGTTCCTTTCAAATGCGGGTATGTCCATCGTGAGACACAGGTGCCCGTACGGCCCATGGTAACGGGCTTAGATACCCACGCAAAACCCGATATCACAGACAGTGACATGGGATACATCACCCTTATAAATGCCGAAAAACCATAGATTTGACGCGACTCGCTCACCCCATGACGACACCCACGCACACCAACCACCCCAGGCCTCGCCGATGCGACGATCGACCGCCTCCCACCCCACCAACTACAATGGAGAAGTACCGAGGGAAGGAAAGGAGAGCGCGCATGAGTTCACGCGAACCCACGCTGGCCGACGTCGCCAAGCTGGCCGGAGTGAGCCTGACGACCGTGTCTCGCGTGCTCAACAACCGCGGCTACCTCTCGGAGAAGACAAAGAAGAACGTCGCCGACGCGATCGAGACGCTCGGCTACCGCCCGAACTCGCTGGCTCGCGCCCTGCACGGCAAGCGCACGCAGACGGTTGGCCTCATCGTTCCCGCCGTGTCCCTGCCCTTCTTCGGCGAGCTGGCCGTCGAGGTCGAGAACGCCCTCGCCGACGCCGGCTACCGCATCCTCATTTGTAATTCCATGGGCCGGGCGGACCGCGAGCGCGAGTACCTCTCGCTGCTCGTCGGCAATCGCGTGGACGGGATCATTTCGGGCGCCCACAACGAGGGTCTGGGCGAGTACGACACGATCCGCATGCCCCTGGTAACGATCGACCGCGAGCTGAGCCCATCCATCCCGAACGTGCGTTGTGCAAACAAAGAGGCGGGCGCCATGGCGACGCGCGCGCTTATCGAGGGCGGCTGCCGCCATCCCCTGCTGCTTACCTCCCGTTCGGGTCCGCGCAATCTGCGCGAGGCCGGCTACCGCGCCGAGATCGAGCGCGCTGGCCTGACCCCGCACGTGGTCACTGTGCCGTTCGATACGCCCACGCCGCAGCGTTTCGCGATGGTGCGCGACGCCCTTGACGAGGCCCGCGCCGCTGCTCCCGTCGACGGGGTTTTCGCGACCGACGATCTGGCGGCTGCTGAGGTCCTTGAGTGGGCACGCACGCACAACCTATCGGTCCCCACTGACCTGTCTATCATCGGCTTTGACGGCACGGAGACGATGCGCCGCGCCCTCCCCCACTTGGCGACGATCCGCCAGCCCATCGAGGAGATCGCCCGGGCTGCGGTGTCGATCCTCCTCGATCAGATCGAGGGCAAGGCTCCGCGTTCTTCGTCCGACGAGGCCGGGGCTCCACACGCTCAGACAGTCGAGTTCTCGGGCACGCTGATCCAGGGGCGCTCGATCAACGCCTGAGCGCGTATCACGCGGCGGGACTGTGACCGCTCGCGCTGCCCCGGGTTGTTTTCTTAACCCCTAGGAACCACAGATGCGCACGCGGATAGGTTATCCCCATGTTCGCCCCTATCTACATGTTCGGTTCGTATCTTGGAGCTCCTCACCTATCCGCGAGCGCGCGTCACCAAGCACATCGCGCCGGTGCGCACGCTCACCCGATAGGTGATGCCTTAGCCCTTCAATGCGCACGTTAACCCGCTAAGTGGAGCGTGGGCACCCCTGCCCACGCTCCACTAGTAGGGCCCAGCTGCGCATTAGCGGGTTAACACGACCACCTAAAGGGCCCAGGTGCCGGCACCTCCGTTGGCACAAGGCCCCACTGCTCAATCGGTGCATCACAAACAACCCTCATTGCAATTGCCGACTGTATCGCCGACATCCAGTTCCCATTGGCGAGGGGCACGACAGACGGGTGGGCGGCACCAGCGCACTGCTGGTGCCGCCCACCCGTTACGTCAGGAATGACTCCCGATGAGCTCAGGCCTCCTTGGGGGCCACGTCAAGCAGCGCGTCGCCGCGCTGGATCTCGCCGCTGGCGACCGGGGTCACCGCGCCGAGCTTCTTCTTGTTCGTCACGACGACGGGCGTGATGGTCTCGTAGCCGGCCTCGCGGATCACGTCGAGGTCAACCTCGGCGAGGACGTCGCCGCGGCGCACAACGTCACCCTTGGCGACGCGGGGCGTGAAGCCCTTGCCGTCCAGCTTGACGGTGTCCATGCCGACGTGGATGAGGACCTGGACGCCGGAGGCGGACTTGAGGCCGTAGGCGTGACCGGTCGGGAAGGCGACGGTCACGGTGCCATCGAAGGGGGCCACGACGAGGCCGTCGGCAGGCTCGATGCCGATGCCGGGGCCGAGCATGCCCTTGGCGAAGGACTCGTCCTTGACCTGCTCGAGCGGAACCACGGTACCCGCGAGAGGCGAGGCGACGGAGAGGTCAGCCAGCGCCTCGTCACTGAAGGACGGGGCCGGGGCGGCAGCCGGGGCGGCCGCGGGAGCCGGTGCGGCGGGGGTGGCCACGGC
>ERZ773021.360-NODE-360-length-22538-cov-10.9954_pt1 | contig 22538 bp, 18 predicted proteins | sample MGYA00511668_ERZ773021 | MGnify/ENA primary metagenome ERZ773021 (study PRJEB29015, sample SAMEA2737961) | human oral metagenome | biome: human oral; feature: human-associated habitat; material: dental | place: China | collected 2032 ... | reverse complement strand
TTACATAAAATCGATTGCTTTGGCAAAGTCAGGTCGTCTGAAAAATGGGTTTCTGTATTTTCAGACGACCTGTTGCCAGACGTTTGGCCGGTTGGGGAAATGGCGTTAGGGAGAAGCGCATCGGCATTATTGATATATACTGTCGCCAATGAACAAGGGGCTTTGTGATGAAGTTCGTTTTTGCGAAAAGCACCGAAGTAGGTTTATTTATAGTGGATTCACTTAAATCAGGACAAGGCGACGAAGCCGCAGACAGTACAGATAGTACGGCAAGGCGAGGCAACGCCGTACTGGTTTAAGTTAATCCACTATAAATCAGGATTGGATTGTCAGGATTACCATGTTTCAGCTTGCCTATTTTCAAATGGTTGGTGCCGGTAAAGCACGAAATCAGGACGCCTTGTTTGACGGCACGGCGGTGCGTCAGGTCAGGCTGCACAAAACCCGCGTGTCCGAGGCGGACGATGCCGTGCGGCTGGCAGTGGCCGACGGCGTATCCAGCAGCCCCGCCGCGCATCTTGCCAGCCGGTTTTGGTTGGATGCCTTCGTGCGCGAGGGCGATGCAGAAGGGCGTTTCCTGAGAAGGCTGCACGGCAGCTTCTGCGACACGCTTGCCGATGAATATTTTGGCGCGTCCTCGACTTTTGCTTCGGCAGTCGTCGGGGCGGACGGTTTGTGCCGCATCTGCAATGTCGGCGACAGCCGCGTTTACCATATATCAGCAGAGGGGCGTTGGCGGCAGGTAAGCCATGACCATACTGTGTTGGCAGATTTAATCGAGCAGGGGGAAGCGAGGGCAGATACAGAATACGCTGACATGTACTATGCTTTGGCGCACTGCCTGATTGCAGATGATGAAGAAACCCATTTTAAAATTTTTACCGATTCTTTGACCTTGCAAAGAGGTGAGGCGGTTTTGGTTTGTTCCGACGGTCTGCACGATGCGCTATCCCATGAACGCTTGGAAACATTATGGAACGCTTCCCCTTCGTTGCCTGATAAGTTGGAAGCCTTGCGCCGTGCAGTAAAAAAGGTTCCCTATCATGACGATTGTTCGGTAGCAGTATGCCTGCGGCAAGGATAGTGAACCAATCCTAAAATCGGTTACGCAGTTTCTTGAGAGTATTTCAAAGAATTGGGGTAAAGGGTCGTCTGAAAAGGGATGCTTAGATTAATTTATATATACCGCATCACATATTTCAACCATCTCATCAACGCCGCCAGCAGTATGCCGATCGACAATCCCACCAAGGCTGCCTGCCATGTCCATTTGATCAGTAGCGCGCTGACCAAACCGCCGATTGCGCCGCACAGATATTTGTCGCGCCGTTTGAATTCCGTTGTCTGCTCGGCTAAATCTTCTTCGATAAAACAAATTGCGAAGAGTGTAGCCAATGCCAGACAGAAGCCGATAATAGGGAGCCAAGGTGTATCAATGTGACCAAGGACTTTGTCCAGAATCATATCTCCGCCGTACATCAGTCCGAGAACAGTGGCGATAACCAGCAATATCACATAGCCCGCCATGTTGCCGGTGACGAGCCAGTCAAGAATTCGTTCGCATAGTTTTTTGAGAAACTTCATGGGTGGTCTGTTGTTGGGTTGGATGGGAAAGTAAACTATGTTTTCTTCGAGAAATTCGGGAAAGCTGTTTTATTGTATTGAAGCTGAGTTTTCAGACGACCTTCGGACTATTTCACGTTGCCTAATCCTGCCAAAACGATGTCCAACCGAATTTTTCGGCAATATCGTCGCAAAGTTCCTCCTGCATGGTGGCAAGATTGGTGTAGCTGTTGGTGTCGTGCACAGAAAAATAGGCGGGCAGGGTGGAGGCGGTGTTTTGCGCGGCGGTTCGGAAGCAGTTCGCAAACCAATGGCTGAAATATTCGTGTAGCCCGCTGTAAAAATCGTCTACAGCATCCCATACTTCGTCTTCTTCGTTCTCGTCCTGTTCCAAGCCGTATATCTCGTCTTCCACATCTGCATCAAATTCGGGCAGGCATTCTTCGGGGAAGCCTATGATGCCGTCGCCTAAATAGCCGCCATTTGGGTTGCGCAGCCAGCCGCAAACAGAGAAATCCTGATATTCGTATTCCATAATCAGTGCCACGGCCTGATCAAATGATTCGTTTTCATCTGAAAACCCCCAATGCCTGCCCTGCAATATTTCTTGGATAAAGGCGGTCAGTTTTGGAGTGCGTTCGGCGCAGTCCTGCATAAATTGTGTTTTATATTGTTGCATCAGTTGCTTTGCTTGGGTAGTGAGCATGGTTTTTTCTTGTTGTTCAAGGTTTCAGGCCGTCTGAAAGGTGGTAATCCGAAGGGCAGACTGCCGTTTTCAGACGGCCTTCGGCAGCAGATAATTTAACAAGCGTAGGTTGGCTCAAACCGCAACAAAACGGTCAATCTTCCCGAAATGTAGGGTTTGAACCTGACCTATGCCTTGTGTTCTCGCAGTAGGGCGGTCATGTGTTGCCTACGCGTCCTGTGTTCCCAAACAGCCTGAAACCGCAAGAATGGAGGCATTTGCGTTTTCAGGCTGTCCCAATTTACCGCTGAATCTGCGAGGTAATCGTGCTGTCGGTAATCTTGTCGTCTTCCGCCAGTAGCATGGCTTTGGAGAGGACGACCGAGAGTGTGTTGTCGCCCTCAAACGGGATAAACAGCTTGTCGGATGCGTCTTTTTTGCGGCTGTCGGGCACGATGCAGAGGTATTGGTCGTCCGGCAGCATCAGGATGTTGCTGCTGCCGATGTGGATTTTGTAGGTACGCAGCTTGCCCCGCACGATGAGGAAGTTGCCGTCTATGTGGGCAACCTTGGCGATTTTCAGGCGTGGCAGCAGGGTTTCCAATACGGCTTTGCGGGTTTTGGCGACTTCGCCCAAATCGCCGAAGGAATAGCTCTGCCAGTAGCTGTAAAAACGTGCCTCTCCGCCGTTGTCTTCCCAAGTCGGGTCGTTGCCCACGCTTGCCACGCCGACAAACAAATCGACGTCGCGCAATACTTCGGAAAACACGCGCGGCGGAATATCAATTAAGTCCAGCGCGGTGGCATGGTAATCGTCGTCCAACCGGTGAAAGCGCACTTGGTCGGTACTGACATACTGCCAGATATAGCTTTCCGTCCATGCTTCTTCGCTGTCCACCGCGTTTGCCCAAAATTGGGCGAGCAGGTTGTATTCAGGCAATTCCAACGAGACGGTTGCGTCGTCGCCGCCGTCCCACGCGCCTGCCAGCGAGCCTCTCCAGCCGCGCCCCTTGGCAAGCGTCATGTATTGGTGTTGTTTCAGGATGTGGGCGGCAAAGCGGTTGCTGTATGTTTTGGTGTTGATTTCGGCTTCTGTGAGCAGATAGATTTCACGATATGCCTGTTTCAGCGGCTGGCGGATTTCTTTGTCCAACAGCAGTTGACGCCACTGGGCGATGCTTTGCTGCGTGGCAAGCGCGGGATGCCACAAGCTGATTTGCAGGCAGTCTGAAACATCGGTTTGCGCGCCCGTTTCGTCCACCCATGTTCCGTCCAACCACAATGCAGCGCGACCCTGCGTATCGTTTTCGTCGCGGAAAAACTGCCATATTAGCGGGCGCGTGAGGCAGGACATCAGTCCGTGTTGCCAGTAATACTGTTCGGCGTGTTCCAGCGGTACGCGGTGTTCGGAGCGCATCATTTGGTCCAAGCGGTCGCGTTGGGCGGTGAGCGTGGTGTTGAGGTTTTTTTGTGTGGCTTTGAGCTTTTTCAGTTTGTCGGCATGGTCGGTTTTCACGAAGGCGGGTACGGTTTTCTGCGGCGAGCCGTCGGGTTTGAACCAGCGCAGTTCGGACTTGCCTACGCCCGTTACCGCCAGACGGCAGGTGTAGCCGCCGAAGTCGTAGTCACGGCAGCCTTCCTGCAAGCCGAAGCTGTCCACCGCCATGTCTTCGATTTCGTTGCGGGATACGCCCCGCTGCGCAGCGGCTTCGTCCAAATATTTGGCAATCGCGCTTTGCACGTTGCTGAACTTAATCCGCAGGCGCAGGCGTGAAAGGCAGGCGATGCCGTCCAGCCCTTTGGAGCGGAACAGCGCGTAGAAGCAGGCGTTGCCCATAGCAGCATAGCGCGCGCCGAGATTGGGGATTTTGTCGTATGAATGCAGCGCAAGTTGGGTAAGGGCGGACAGGGTGGCGCTGTCGTGGAAATGGCTGCACATCCACACCAGCCCTTTGAGCGCGGTCTGGTTGATACTGCAAATGGGCAGGACATGGGTGTCGTAGCTATATGAACCGCCGCTGTATTCTTGGGTAACGGTTTCAATACGCACTTCGCTGCCGCAGACAAATTCTATCCAGCCGTGCAGCATTTTTTTGAACCTGTCCGCACCCAGCCCGTCAATCAGCGTTTTAGCCTCTTTCAAGTATTTTTCGCTCGGCTTGCCCGCATTGGCGGATAGGGCAAGCGCAATGATCTTGCTCCATACGTCCTGCTGTTCCGGTGGCAGCGCGGCAAGCTGCGGATTGGCGTACTGGGCAAGCTCGTCGTCTTGGGCGGGGAAGCAGGCTTCAGCAGAACCGCCTGCCAGTTCCGCCAGAGCGGCAAGGTTGGCGGTAGCGGCTTTCTTGTCCCACAGGTGTTCCGCAAAGATGCGGTAACGGTCGCAGGCGTTTTTCAGGCATTCCGAAAGCGTTTCGCTCGGATTGGGAAACTGTTTTTTGATTTGGTTGATCAGATATTTGAGCGGATAGTCATCTGCCTGTCGTTCGGACAGCCCGTTGTCGTCCAGCATGGCGGCAAAAATGCGCTGCACATCCTGCTCTGTCATCGGCAGCGTTTTGCGCGCTAGAGCCATCGCCACCGCCGCACGGGTGGTGCCGTAATTGTGTATCCTGTCACTGCCTTTGTTGTTAAAAACTTTATTTCGCCCCCAGCCGCGTATCAAATCAATGCAGTGGATAAGGAAATCGACACGGTATTCGGGAGCGGCTTTCTCCACTTCGGCAAAGCTGGGGCAGAGTTTCAGATTTATCGTGTCGTATTCGTTCAAACATTTTTGGCGCCATTCCTTTTGCAGTACGTCGAGAAGCTGATTGAACTCGGCACGGCGGCTATCAGAAATTTGCACGGTTTGGTTTTGGGTCACGGGGATTTCCTTATGTGTCGGGGATTGGGTCATTTCGCCGCAAAGGCGGACAACGTCGGTAAGGGTTTTCTTGTCCGCACTATTCAGGCTGTATCGGGTGGTTTCGGCAAAGGCGCGGTAGCGTTTTGCGCGGCGGTTTTCAGATTGCTTATCCGCCCACCAGCGGCGTGAGTTTGATGAAATTGACGACCAGTCCGTCATGCAGGTACACCATGTCGTCCAACGTTTCCAGTTGGCGGTTGTCGGCAAGGATGAAAAACGCGTTTTGTTCAAAAGCTTTTAGGGCAACGGCGATTTGCTTTTCCGCGTCCACGGGCTGCGGATTTGCCCCCTTTTTGCCGCGCGATTCCTGAATTACGATGTCGCCGCGATCGGTGGGGATAACGAGGCTGTGGCGCAGCAGGGCATCGGCGGCGCGGTCGTTGTAGGCGGCGACTTCCTGTCGCACGCGTTCGGCAATCAGCTCCGCCGCGCTGATGTGGTTGGTTCGGAACTTCAAAAACAGCTCGTGCAGCACTTTGCCGGCGAGGTTTTGGTCTTGGATGGTGATGGTAGCTGCAATCATGGATGACTCCTCGAAACAGAAAATAGATGAATCATACTGTTTTTTGAGCGTTTCAGGCAGTCAGAAAACTCACTACGCGGCACAATATCTGTTTTACCGATATCGTATGTAATCCAAACGCTGCAGGCGTTTTTCGAAGTATAGGTAACTTTACGCAGTGGATGCTCAACATGTCTTGTCTTTATTAGAAATCAATTGCTGTTGAAATGCAGTACAATCACATAATTTACACATTCATCATGAGGGCAACATGTTTAAAAAACTAGTCAACTTTTTCCGATCGAACGATTCAGTGAGTATTGAAGGTTTACAACGGCGCATAGAGCAGGGTGATGCCGAAGCTATGTATCTTTTGGGGCGGATTTATCACATTGGCGAATTTGTTGAAGCTGATTATGAGAAAGCCATGGTGTTGTATCGCCGTGCAAATGCCTTGGGCTATCCGTTGGCGGCAAATAATATAGGCTCGCTTTATGATGATATGGGAGAGCCGGAGCAGTCTATTGAATGGTTTGAGCAAGGCATCTGCCAAGGAGATAAACGTTCAAAAACCAATTTGGGTAGGTTTTATCTTCTAGGAATTGCGGTTGAACCTGACGCAGCTAAAGCCTTGGAAATGTTAGAAGCCAATGCGTCAAAAGATGGGTATGCCGCGTTTTTTGCAGGACAATGGTATGATGGTGTTATCGGAGGCAATTACCAACCCAACTATACAAAGGCCTTAAAATATTATCTACTTGCCGAAAAAAATGTCCAAGATTTAAGTCATGACGTATTAGACTGTTTTTATAATAATTTGGGAACGCTTTATAACGCACATGACGACATTCCTACTGATTACCCAAAAGCACAAAAATATTTCAACAAAGCCGCAGAGTTGGGTATGCCGCACGCCATGCTGAATTTGGGTCATCTGCACGGCTTTAAAGGCGAGTACCAACAAGCCTTCAAATGGTATTTGAAAGCCGCTGAAAACGATTTGATTGACGCTTATTACTATGTTGGCATGGCATACAAAAAAGGGGATGGTGTGGCGCAGGACGGCCGCAAAGCGGTGGAATGGCTGGAAAAGGCTGCTGAATATGGTGTGGAAGAATGGGTGATTGCCTTGGCGGATATATATCGGGACGGTTTAGGCAATGTGCCGAAGGATTTAGGTAAAGCAGAAGCGTTATTTGAAATATTGACTAAGTATAATGCTTATCATGCCCCAACGCTCGCACAAATTCGCAGTCAAGTTGCTATAAAGAACGATTTTGAGAGCTTGCTGGAACGTGCAGAAAACGGCGATCTCGTCGCGCAGAAAGATTTAGCTATGGCTTATGCGCGTGGTGATGAGGTGGAGCAGGATGCAGAAGCTGCCTTCAAGTGGTACAAAGCTGCTGCCGAACAAGGTGATGCCGATGCTCAAAACGCCCTCTATGTGCGCTATGCCAACGGTAATGGTGTGGAACAAAACAGTGAAGAAGCTTTGAAATGGTTGCACCGCGCTGTTGCACAAGAATACGGTATGGCCTATTACAATCTAGGTTTTGAATATGCTCATGGTTTATTGGTGGCGCAAGATGAGAGAAAAGCCATTGGTTTACTCAAGAAAGCCACAGAAAAAGGTATATTGGAGGCCTATAGTGAACTGGGGCTGCTCTATACTTACGGCGATACCGTCCAGCCCGATTATGCGCTTGCCCGTACATATTACGAGCAGGCTGGAGGTAATACCCTTCATGAAGCACAGAACGAATTGGGCAATCTGTATTTCAATGGGTGGGGTATGTCGAAAGACGATGAAAAAGCTTTCTTGTACTACCAGCTTGCTGCGGAGAATGGCAGTCCCGAGGCAATGTATAATCTTGCTGTCATGTATGAAAAGGGTTACGGAACGAAACGTGACCGCAAACTGGCAAATCAATGGTTCAGAAAATCCTGTGAAGCAGGGTATGAAGAAGCGTGCAAGTTGATCTAAGCTGCGCTATTCACATATTTAACGTGAAACGTGGGCAGTTCTTTATATTTTAGTTCCGCAGAAACTTTGTTGAGCCCACGTTTTCAGACGACCTTCGGCGGCAGGTATTTCCCCGCTTCGCGCAGGCTGAGTTTTGCCATTTTGTGCCGGTGGCGGTCGATAAAGCCTTGTACCCATTCGGGGTTGGTTTTGCTGTAATCGCGCAATGCCCAGCCGATGGCTTTGTTGATGAAAAATTCTTTTTGCCCCAGATTGTTGCAGATGATTGTTTCCAGTAGCGCGGTGTCGGTGCGTTGTTTGCGGAGCAGTTGGTGGTCGATGGCGACGCGGCGCAGCCAGATGTTGTCGTCCGTGCTCCATGCCAATAGGACGGTGTTGACTTCGGGGTGGCGCAGGGCAATGTCGCCGATAATGCGGTCGAGTACGTCCGAACTGTCCCACCATGATTTTTCGGTAATCAGCGTTTGCAAACGCGGGATGTCCTGCGGGGTCAGGCGCTGCTGCATTTTTTTCAGGTATTCGAGCGCGGCGTATTGCAGTTCGCGGTGCGGGTCATCCCAGCAGCGGCGCACGAAATCCCAATCAACCGGCTGTTTGGCGGCGTCTTTGAAAAACGGGCGGCACAGGCGGGCAAGCTGGGGTTTGCCGATGCCGAAATAGGTAAAGCGGTGTTTCATGTATGCCTGCATCGGCACGGCGCGTTCGGGGTTGGCGTGTTGTTGCAGGACGGCGAGCAGGGCGGGGTAGTCCATAGTGTTTTCCTTTTTGAAGGAGATGGCAGGGTTCGGGGTCGTCTGAAATCTTGGTCTTTGTTCTGCTTTCTTTTTAACTCTTCTTTTTTAGCCGCTTTGGCTTTTTTAGCTGTGTTTCCCTCTTGAATGCAGGTGCCGAGTTTCTCGAAAAATCTTGGCGGGTTGTCTGGCTGAATCTGTTTTTGGGTTTCTGTTTATGCTGCGGTTTTTTTGAAAGGGCTGGTTTTCAGACGACCTCTTCTTCCAAATCTCCTTTGCGGGTCTCTCGCAAATGCTCGCGCAGGCGTTGGAGTTCGTGTTTGTCCAGCCACTTGCGGCGGCTGCGTTGCAGGAGGATGACGAGCGAGGAAATTTCGTTGCGCATATTGGTGCTGAGCCAGAGGAAGCCTTGCCATTCGTAATGGAGGCGGGCGGCGAGTTTGCCCAGTTCGGGATTGATGGAGGTGTCGATGCGGATGCGGCGGGCGTAGTGGCCTTTGATGAGGCGGACGGTCAGGCGCAGGTCGCGTTGGAGGCGGTTGAAATGGCGGTCGAGGAGGCGGATTTCGTGTTCGTTGAGGGTGGGGGCTTGCAGCTTGGCGGCGGTGGTGAGGAGCAGCTCGGTGGTGTTGACGATTTTGCGGTGGGCGTGCTGCATGGCTTCCATCATGGCGGGGCTGATGTGGCTTTCGCCCGAGGTGGCGGCGAGGTGGCTGCGGCTTTTGACCATGCGGGCGTTGATTTGGCGCATTTTGACCATGTTTTGCTCCAGCCGCTCGCGGGTCATGCGTTTGCCGTTACTGATTTCGGCAATCATTTTGCCGCATTCAGTCAGGTTGTCGGCAAGCATGAACCGCCACATGAGCGTGGAACGAAGGGGCAGGAGTTTTGCGGAGACGATGGCGATGGCGGCGCCGATGAGGACGTTCATGGCGCGCATAAGGCCGCTGTCGAGCCAGTTATTGCTGTTGTCGCCGATGAGCATGCACATGGTCAGTCCGGCAAGCATGGGGACGTAGCCGTTTTTGCCGACCGCCGCCCAACCTGCGGCTGCGCTGGCGGCGCCGACGGTCAGGTAGAAAAGGATACCGCCGTGGAAGTAGTGTTGGTTGAGCCACAACAGGGTCAGGCCTGCGCCCAAACCGATGACGGTACCGAGCATGCGTTCGACGGCTTTGGAGTAAATCGCGCCTTGAAATTGGAGCATGCCGAGGACGACGAATACGGTCATGCCTATCCATTCGCCGTGTTGGAGGTGGAGGAGTTTGGCGAGCAGGGTGGCAAACAGTACGGCCAGTCCGAGCCGGACGGCGTGTATGTGGCGGCGGTAGCGGTAGCGTTCGTAGGAATTGAGCCAGCGTTTGACGAAGCGTTCGCGTTGTGAGGCGTTCATGATTGGGGCTATCTTGTTGAGATTTTTGGGTTTATCGGGCGGTATTGTAACGGGAATCGATAGGGAGATACAGGTTTCTGAATAAAGGATTTTCGGCAGGGCTGAAACGGATTGGTTTGGGAAGATAAAGCTAAGGTCGAGCCTTCATTGCATTAAATATTTTCGGTAAAAGGCAAAAGGTCGTCTGAAACGCTGTATGGTGTTTCAGACGACCTTTTTAACCGGCTATGGGTTTACCAAATATCGGATTTGATTTTGCGTTTCAAGCCTGGATGTTCGGAAAGTTTGAAGACGGGGTCTTTGCCCATTTTCAGTTTCGCCGTGTAGTCCCTCAACAGCAGGAAGGCAAGCGGAGAGAGGATCAGGATGGCGACCAGGTTAATCCATGCCATCGTACCCATCGCCATATCCGCCATATCCCAAATCAGCGGGACGTTGGCGACTGCGCCGAAATATACCCAGCCCAAGACGAGCATGCGGAACAAGGCGGTCAGCAGCCAATGGTTTTTGATGAACTGCACGTTTGATTCGGCATAGGCATAGTTGCCGATGACGGTAGAAAAGGCAAACATAAACAGGATGATTGCCAAGAAGTCTGCACCCCATGCGCCGACTTGGCTGATAATCGCTGCTTGGGTCAGCTCTGCGCCGCTCAAATCGCCATAAGGTTGTTGATAAACCAAAACGATAAACGCCGTGCAGGAACATACGATAATCGTATCGACGAATACGCCCAGCATTTGAATCATGCCTTGGGAAACAGGGTGTTTGACTTCGGCTGCCGCTGCGGCGTTAGGTGCAGAACCTTGACCTGCCTCATTGGAATACAGGCCGCGTTTGATACCGATCATCATGGTTTGCGAAATCAAGCCGCCGAGCAGGCCGCCGCCGGCTGCTTTAAAGTTGAATGCGCTGTCAAAAATCTGACCGAAGACGTGAGGAATCAGGCTGATGTTTGTGATGATGATGTAGAGCGCCATCAGCAGATACAAAGTCGCCATCAGCGGAACAAGCATTTCGGCAAAGCGGGAAACGCGGCGGATACCGCCGAAAATAATCGGCGCAGTCATGATGACCAATGCGACGCCGACCGCATGTTCGTCCCAGCCCCACGCGGCTTTGGCGGTTACGGCGATGGTGTTGGTTTGAACGGCTTCATAAACGAATCCGAAGCAGAAAATCAGGCTCAATGCAAATACGATGCCCAACCATTTTTGCCCCAAGCCTTGGGTAATATAGTAAGCAGGACCGCCGCGGAAATGATGGTTGTCGTAATCGCGGATTTTGAACAACTGCGCCAGTGAAGATTCGACAAACGCCGAACTCATACCGATCAATGCGGTGATCCACATCCAAAATACCGCGCCCGGGCCGCCACTGCTGATGGCAATCGCCACGCCCGCGATGTTGCCCACGCCTACGCGGCTGGCAAGTCCGGTAACGAAAGCCTGAAACGGCGTAATACCGTGCGGATCATCGCCTTGTTGGCGCCCGCCGAGCATCTCTTTGATACTGCGTCCGAGCAGGCGGAATTGTACGAAACCGGTGGCAACTGTGAAAAACAGCCCTGCACCCAGCAGGACATACACCAGCCCTGTCCACATCGGATCATTGATTTTCTGAACCAATTGGTGCAGCGATTCGGTAAAGTTGTTATCCATAAAAACCTTTCTGAGTTTGAATGACGGACGGTTTGCCGCCGTTCGGAAGTAGTGCATTGTAACAGACTGTCAACAAATTGAAAAAGTTTTATATCGGCGTGAAATAATGTATCTAATTGGTTGATATTCAATAATTAAAATCCTTGATTAGGTGCGGGTGAGGCCGGATCCGCTTTCCTGTACGAAGCGGACAAATGCCTGAAAGAGGTCGTCTGAAAACGGGTTGGGCCTGTCTCGGAACTGCACGCAAAGTGCCGTATATTTCCCAACTGTTACCGCTTGTTATTCAATTGCGCCGAAAAATACGGTTTACGTTAGAATGCCATCCGAAATTCCGGCTGTATGGCGATAAACGCGGCAGTCCGGTTTCAGACGACCTTTGTGCCACAAACAGGAAAATCTATGCATGCTACGATTCAAAGCCGTTTCGCGCCGATTTTATACGTCGTAATATTTTTTGCGGGCTTTCTGACCGCCTGCCTTTGGTTTAACCCCAAAGACTATCTTGCTGATTTGGCGCCCGTTGTTGCCGCGGTTTGCGCCGTTGCGCTGGTGTGGTTGGCATGGACGGCGGTTTCGGTCATTGCGCGGAAAAAGAACGAATGGCTGCGCAGGGAAAAATTGATACAGCAGGAAAAAGTCCATCCCGTCTTGCATGCTTCCCTTCAAAGCGTGGAAGAGCAGCCGGAGATGCTGGCATTGACTATCCGCAACCACGGCAAAGGCATGGCGAAAAACATCCGCCTGCAAGTGTCGTCCGTGTCTGATAAAGCGGCGGAACGCGCTATCGTTGAAGCGGTCAGCAAATTGGTTATCGTTGGCGACGGCTTGGATATGCTGGCTTCGGGAGAAGTGTACGGCAGCGTCTTTGGCGATATCCGCGAGCTGTCGGCAAGTCTGCTGGAGAAAAAATTCGGCGGCATCATGAAGCTCGTCATGACGTATTGCAATGTGTTCGGTGAAACCTGTATCTCTGAAACATCTTTGGATTTGAGCCTGCTCAACGCGGTGGAGCTGTCCGAAGCCGAACACAAACCCAGCAAATTATTGTATTGATGCTGGCTGAACCCGATACAAAGGTCGTCTGAAACGCATTTTTGCGAAGCAGGTAAAAATAGCTTCTGGAAAATGAAAGCCGTTTCAGACGACCTTTATGATTGTCTTTACGCGCCAACCTCTTTATAATGCGCACACTCTTACGGGAGTAGCCATCTGATTTTCACTGACAATCAGAGCCGTTATCAACATAATTGACCGAGTTCGACAAAGATCGGTCATGGTGGCGGCATCTTCCTGGAAACCGGAAGACAGGCAAGACGTAAGCGTTGTCCATACCCTTGCGGGCGGTATGTGCAACGCTTTTTGTTTTTGCCCGCTTCGGTTGAGTATCTTATGGAAGCATTTTTCTCTTCAATACTGGGCGTTGCCATTGCCGAAATCGGCGATAAAACGCAACTGCTCGCTCTTTTCCTTGCCGCACGTTTCGCCCAGAAAAACGCGGTAGTCTCCGGCATCTTCATTGCCACTTTACTGAATCATTTGGTCTCCGCATTTGTCGGCGTATGGCTGGCGGAAACCGTTTCCCCCGATACCGTCAAATGGGCGGTCGGCATCAGCTTCATCGCGGTCGGCTTGTGGCTGCTCCTGCCTGATAAAGATGAAAATCCCGACAGCCGTTGGCTCAAATACGGCGCGTTCGGGGCGACGGTTTTTCTGTTTTTTATGGCGGAAATCGGCGACAAAACCCAAATCGCCACGGTATTGCTGGCGGCAAAATACCAATCCTTATCCATGGTCGTACTCGGCAGCGTTGCCGGATTGATGTTGGCAACTGTCCCCGTGGTTTATCTGGGCGATATGCTCATGAAAAAAATCCCCGCCAAAGCCGTGCGGATTTCCGCCTGCGTACTGTTTTGCGTATTGGGCGTCATCACTTTGGCGGGCGGCGGCATTATGTTGAAATAGGTCGTCTGAAATGTGGGAAATCTTATTCAGACATCCGGATTTTGTTGCCGTCAACAAACCTTGCGGCGTATCCGTGCATCAGGAAGAGGGCGCAGTCAGCCTGACGCAGACGCTGGCGGCGCAGCTCGGTCTTGAGCAGGTTTGGCTGCTGCACCGCTTGGACAAGCTGACCAGCGGCGTGCTGCTGTTTGCCCTGAACCCGCAAAGCGCGTCGTCGCTGGCGCAGCAGTTTGCCGCCAAAACCATGCGTAAAACTTATTTGGCGCTGGCAACGGACAAGCCGTCTAAGAAGCAAGGTTGGATTAAAGGCGATATGGAAAAATCGCGGCGCGGCGCATGGAAACTGACGCGCGGCATGGAAAATCCCGCCGTGACCGAATTTGGCAGTCATAGTTTAGAACCCGGCCTGCGCCTGTTCGTCCTGCATCCGCATACGGGCAAAACCCATCAACTCCGTGTCGCCATGAAAAGCTTGGGTAGCCCGATTTTGGGTGATACGCTCTACGGCGGGAAGCCTGCATCGAGGATGTTCCTTCATGCGTGGAAAATCAAATTCGACTATCAAGGTCAGACGTTTGAAATTGTCGCGCCGTTGAGTGAGGAATGGCCGTTTAGGAATATCGATTTTTTGTGAACATCAAGCCGCCTGAAAACCTGCTGCAACAGCGTTTTCTTTTTAGTTTTTCAAAACGTAAGCCTGACGGTTTGTCGTCTTCTCTTCATGAAAGAGGGCGGCAAACCGTCAGGCTTGTTTTCAAGTCATGTTTGATGTTTGGGCGCGTTAAACAAGGTCGTCGGCAGTTTCAGACGACCTTGGGTTTAAATCCCGTTTAGGCTAATTCTCGGACGAACACCTGCGAATTGCGGCCGTTGGCGAGGTAGTCGCGGCGGCGTTCTTCGGGTAATGCGTCGGGAGAGGTCGTCTGAAAACCGCGTTCGGCAAACCATTCGCCTGTGTGGGTGGAGAGGGCGAACAGGCGGCGGATGCCCATGGCGCGGGCTTTTTGGAAGAGGTGGTCGAGCAGCATTTCGCCGTAGCCGCCGTCGCGGGCTTCGGGGGAGACGACGAGGCAGGCGAGTTCGCCGATTTCGGGGGCGTCGAAAGTTTTGAGGGCGACGCAACCGTAGATGTTGCGGTCGTGTTCGAGAACGGAGAAGCCGGAGATGTGGTTTTCGAGATATTCGCGGCTGCGGTGCAGCAGGATGCCTTGTTCTTCCAGCGGGCGTATCAGGGCGATGATGCGGGGGATGTCGCGGCTGTGGGCTTGGCGGATGGAGACGAAGGAATCGCGGGCGATGGCGGTGCCGCAGCCTTCTCGGGTGAAGAGTTCGCGCAACAGTCCGCCGTCTTCGCGTCCGCTGAGGATTTGAACGCGGCTGACGCCGTTTTCGACGGCGTTGACGGCGGCTTGGAGCAGGCGCACGGGAACGTTGTTTGCGGTTTCTATCAGGTGGCAGACTTCGCCTGAGGACAGGGTGGACATGAGGACGCCGTCGGCGTTGCAAATGCCGGCTTCTTCGGTCAGGTACACGAGTTTTTCGGCTTGAAGGGCGACGGCGACGGCTTCGGCGGCTTCACTCATGCTGAGGTTGAAGGTTTTGCCGCCGTAGGAGTGTCCGAGCGGGCTGATGAGGACGATGGCGCCGTCGTCGAGGCGGCGGTTGATGGAGTCGGTGTCGGTTTTGCGGACGATGCCGGTGTAGCCCATGTCTATGCCGTCAATGACGCCGAGCGGGCGGGCGGTGAGGAAATTGCCCGAAGCGGTGGGAATCGGTTTGTTGCGCAAGGGGGCGGATGCGCTGCTGCACAGGGCGGCTTCGATGTCGCTGCGTATCATGCCGACCGCCTGCTTGGCGTCGCGCAGGGTGGCGTCGTCAGTAATGCGGCGGTTGCGGTGGTATTGCGGAACGAATTGTCTGTCGGCGGCGAGGCGGTTGAGGAAATGGCGCGTGCCGTGTACCAACACGAGCCGCACGCCCAAGCCGGCGAGCAGATGGAAATCGGCGGCGAGCCGGTTCAGGGTGTCGCCTTCGAGCAGGCTGTCGGTGATGCCGATAACCAGTGTTTTGCCGCGCAGGTAGTGGATATAGGGCGCGGCTTCGCGAAAATCGGCGACAAAACCCGGAGATGTGTTCATAGCAAGACCAGATAGAAAAGCTGCATAATGAGGACGGTCAGCGCAACCAGTACCGCCAGCGTCCAGTTGAAGCCTTCTTCGGATTTGGCGGGTTTGGCAGCGGCTGCCGCCATCAGGGCTTGGAACTCTTCAGTCCGCCGTTTTTCTTCTTCTACACGACGCTTTTCCTCTTCGGTACGCCGTGCCGCCTCTTCTTTGGCTTTTTTGGCACGTTCGGCGCTGTCGAGCAAGCTGGCGATTTCGTGGCGGGAGAGTTGTTTGCGGTTGCGGATGTTGCCGCCCATGTCGTGTACGAGGCGAACGTCGGTAACGGCGTTGGGCAGCGTGTCGGGATTGGCGGGTGCGGAAGACGGCGCCAGGCTGTCTTTGGCTTTGAACAGGCCTTCGCATTTATTGCAAACGACAAAGCCTTGTGCGACGTTGAGCTGGGTGTCTTTGACCCAAAGTGAGGTTTTGCAGTGTGGGCAGATACAGGCGGGCATAGGGGTTTTCCGTGTAAAGTGTGGAATGTGTTGTTTTAATGTGTGTTTGATTGGGGTGGGTCGTCTGAAAAAGGGATTGTCCGTTTTCAGACGACCTTTTGTTTATCGTATTTTAGGCGACGCCGTAGCGTTCGCGGTAGGCTCTGACCGGCTCGAGGAAGCCGCCGAATTCCGCATTGTTTTGCAGGAGCGTGAACAAGTCGTTCAGATTGGCAATGGCAACGACGGGCAAGCCGTATTGTTTTTCCACTTCCTGAACGGCGGACAATTCGCCCGTACCTTTTTCCATGCGGTCGAGCGCGATGGCGACGGCGGCGGGCGTTGCGCCTTCCGCCTCAATCAGTTTGACCGATTCGCGCACAGATGTTCCCGCAGAAATCACGTCGTCGATAATCAAAACTCGGCCTTTGAGTGGCGCACCGACCAATACGCCGCCTTCTCCGTGGTCTTTCGCTTCTTTGCGGTTGTAGGCAAACGGCACGTTCACGCCTTTTTCCGCCAGCATCATCGCAGTCGCCGCCGCCAAAATAATGCCTTTGTAAGCCGGGCCGAACAGCATGTCGAATTTTACGCCGCTCTCGATAATCGCCTGCGCATAAAACTTCGCCAGTTGCAGCGTCGATGCGCCGTCGTTAAACAGTCCGGCGTTGAAAAAATAAGGCGACTGACGGCCTGCCTTGGTTGTGAATTCACCGAATTTCAATACATTCTGCGCCAGCGCAAACTTGAGGAAATCTTGACGGAAATCGGACATTTTGCTTCTTTCAAAAGATATTGATTTATAAAGGAAGAGATTATAAAGGATTCATGAGGAAAATGCAGGTCGTCTGAAAAAGTGAGTTGATTTTATGTGTTTCCTGCCAATAAATTGTTAACTTAGTCATAATTTAGTTATATTTTGTTTGTAAATTTACTTGAATTAACTATTACATATGGGTCGGCTTACCTTTTTAGTATAAAATGTCTAAGTCATTGATTCAGGTGCATCGTAAGCACAATCAAGACTTGTTCCCGAATACAGAAACTTCGAGATTCAATTTAAAAAAGGATGATACGACATGAAAAAAGTACTTGCATTGATTTGTACAGCAACTTTGGCTGCCTGCGGAGGTGGGGGTGGCGGTGGAAATTCCACTCCTTCTTCACAATCTACGCCTAACGCAGGTCCAAGCAACCCATCAACGTCGCAGAAGCCTGCAACTCCCCCATCAACGACAACTCCTGCAAAACCTGAGACGGGTAAAACGCCTACTGCTCCTAAAACTCCTGCTACTCCGGCGGTTCCTACCGCTGCACAGCAAACAGTTGGCGGTAACAGCATTGCCATCGATAATAGCAACATCAAACACATCCGCGTTGACGGTGTGGATTTCGACTTGACCCAAAGCGGCGGTATTTCTTTGAATAATTGGAAAGGCAAAGTTCCTGGTTTCATTTCAGGAATTGCATCCGGCGAGCCGAAATCCGTACAGAAATTCTTGGTCAATACCGCTTCAGCAAACGCTACTGCCGGCGTGTTGGAAGTTAACGGCAAAAAACAAGCTTTCTTCAGCGGACACTTTACGCCCGCAGCCGAGCTGCCTAAAGGACAAGTTCATTACAACACCAGCGTTGCCTCTATGCATAGCGGCGCAAATTACGATATTACCCGCACAGAGTTGACTGCCAATTTTGACAGTAAAAAATTAACAGGCACTATCTCTCGTGATGCTAAATTTGGCGACAACATTGCTGTTAATGCCCAAATTAGCGGCAACAAGTTTGAACAATCCGGTGCGACCCAAGTCAAAGGCGGTTTCTTTGGCAAAAATGCAGCGGAAGTTGCAGGCGGATTCTCTAGCGGCAATACGGTAGGCGCATTCGTCGGCTCGAAGAAATAATCTTCCGGTAAACGGTATTGCAAATAAAGGTCGTCTGAAAACAGGTTTTCTGGTTTCAGACGACCTTTTGCTTTTGTACGCTTTTTAATTTTTTGTATTTGGCTATTATCTGTGTCAAATGGTGACGGCGATATATGGCGGGTTGATACCGAAATTCTCAGCTTCTATCAGATAGATTGATCGAGAAGAGGTAGAAAAGGATTCATGAGGAAAATCTAGGTCGTCTGAAGGGGAAGTTGTGGCAAAGTGAAAAGAAGCCAAATCTTGATTTTTCAGACGACCTTTGTATCAACGTTAATCCGATAAAATAAAACCCCGCAGAGAAGCGGGGTTTCTGGGATGTTTCGATTAAGGCTTAGCGTAGCCGTGTACGCCGTTGTATGGAGAAGGAATCCAGCCTTCATCCACTGCAGGACGTTCGCCTTGACCTTCAATTGTTTGACCCGGAGCAACTTGTTTGGTAACAGTGCTGCGGATTTTCACATCAACGCGACGGTCAGGCTCGATACATGCGATCAAAGCAGCGCGTTTTTTGGCTTTGGATACTTTTTTGCCCAGTTTTGCTACTTCTGCTTCACAAGTAGCAGTCATTTGAGCTTGAGACTCGCCAAGACCTGTAGCGGAAACTTTGCTGGAAGGAACGCCACGACCTACCAAGTAGTTGGCCACTACGTTGGCACGACGCTCAGACAGGTTTTGGTTGTACTCTTCAGAACCCATGAAGTCGGTATGACCTTCGATACGTACGGTTTGTACGTTTTCGTTGCTCAGGCGTTGAGCCAGGCTGTTCAGGTTTTCTTGAGCTTCAGGACGCAGGATGTCTTTGTCGAAGCCGAACAGGGTTTTCGCAGACAGGGAAACAGTTTCGTCAACGTATTCGGGAGCTTGTTGAACTGCGGCTACCGCTTCGCGGTCACCACATTCGACACGACCTTGGGTTTCTTTGTCGAAGTAGCTGTTTTTCCAGCACTCGCCGTAGTTGTTACGGACGACTTCTTGAGATTGGCTGCTTACGGTGTAGCCGTGTTTGGTGTGCGCTTCACTTGCCATTGCAGTGCCTGAAGCAACCAATGCAACGAACAATGCGCTTAATTTCAGCTGTTTGGTCATTTTATTCCCTCATCAAAATTGTTATGCGGCGGATACAGGAAGCAGCCGCAGCAAATTACCAATATACAGGCCGCAGCATAAAACAGCGGCAAATCGGATATATCAGTTTGCACTATAAAGAAGCATGGCACAGACTGTCAATACTCGATGCCTTGATAAAAACATGAAACTGCTTGCCTCCTAATGGTGAATCATGCCTAAAAATCAAGCTTGTGTCATTTATTTATCAGGAAATTCGGGTCTGTTTCTATTTGCAGTTGCGGAAACGCAACAAGAGGTTGCGTGCTGTAAAGACGGTTTTCATAGTTTATATGTATAGTTTTATTGAAAACAAAAACTTCCTTGTGCGTTTTTTGGATGTCCGACAAATCCGGCAAAATATGTTAAATTATGTGCCGCTTGTCGTATAAAACATACAAACACAATACAACCGGACTACCTATGAAATTACAGCAATTGCGGTATGCGTTGGAGGTGTACCGCCATAATTTGAATGTATCTGAGGCTGCGGATGCGCTATTTACTTCGCAACCGGGTATTTCCAAGCAAATCCGCCTTTTGGAAGAAGAACTGGGGGTGCAGATTTTTATACGCAGCGGCAAGCGTGTGGTGTCTGTTTCCCAGCCGGGTAAAGCGGTGTTGGAAATTTCGGAACGGATTTTGCGCGATGTCCAAAATATTAAGAATATCGGCAGCGAGTTTACCGATCACGACAGCGGTGCTCTGACGATTGCGACGACGCATACGCAGGCACGCTATGCGCTGCCTTTGATTGTGGCGGATTTTGTGAAGCGTTATCCGAGGGTCAATCTGACGATCAAGCAGGGGAGCCCTGCTGCTATTGCGCAAATGGTCAGCAATGGCGAGGCGGATATTGCGATTGTGACGGAGCGGATTGACGATCATCCCGAACTGAGCAAGTTGACGTGTGATGAATGGAACCATGCGGTCATCGTGCCGAAAGAGCATCCTTTGTTGGAATGTATGAATCCTTTAAGTATTGAGGATTTGGCTTCGTTTCCTTTGATTACTTACGAATTTGCATTTAATCAGGGCAGCAGTATTGCGCGTGCTTTTAATAAGGCGCATTTGGATAATCCGGATGTGGTGTTGTCGGCAGCGGATACGGATGTCTTGAAGACTTATGTCCGACTGGGGCTTGGGGTCGGATTGATGGCGAAGATGGCATTTGATCCGGAGAAGGATGCGGATTTGGAATTGGTCGATGCGGCGCATCTGTTTGAACCTTCGCCCATTTGGATTGCAGTACGCTCGGATACTTATCTTCGCGGTTATACCTACGATTTTATCGAAATGTTCTCGCCGAAGCTGACGCGGGATGTGGTGGACCGTATTCTTTATACGCCGGTGGTCGAAGATTTTTCTATTTGATTTTGGATATGGCAAGAGGTCGTCTGAAAAGCAGAAATGTTTTTCAGACGACCTTTTTTAGTGCGGTTGATATTGGCTGGGACTTTGAAATTCAATGTATAGTGGCTTAACTTTAAACCAGTACGGCGTTGCCTCGCCTTGCCGTACTATCTGTACTGTCTGCGGCTTCGTCGCCTTGTCCTGATTTAAATTTAATCCACTATATTAAGCGCAGGCAAAAAACTGCGGGCAAAAAAAACGCCTCCTGCCGGGAGCTGGCGGAGGCTATCCAAGGAGTTTTAAAAGTAACCCTAAAGAACTATGAAACTAGTCAGAAAGAACTATATTACTAATCTGAACGGTTTGCAAGTTCGTCGAGTGGTTTTAAATTAACTTTACGTCCGAACAAGGTTTGGATTTCGGGTTGGTGGCTGATACCGATGACGAGGGTGTCGGGAAGGTTTTGTTTGAGAACCTGCATCAGCGCCAATGCGGATTCGCCGTCGAGCTGGTTGGTGGCTTCGTCGAGGAACAGGATTTGCGGTTTGTGCAGCAGCGCGCGGGCGAGGCTGAGGCGTTGCTGTTCGCCGCCGGAAAGGATGCCGTGCCATTCGTATGGTTCGTCTAAATTATCTTTCAGGCGGCCTAGCCCGACTTGTTCCAAGGTCGTCTGAATGAGTCGGTCGTCTTGGCAGGCGGGGTGGGGATAGCTGACGGTGTGGCGCAGGGTGTCGGCGGGGAGGTAGGGACGTTGGGGCAGAAAGAGGAGGCTGCCGTCGAGGGCGAAGCTGCCTTGGTAATACGGCCATAAGCCTGCGAGGGCGCGCAGCAGGGTGGATTTGCCGATGCCGCTTCTGCCTTCAAGCAATACCCATTCGGGGGCGTGGGCTTCGAGGTTGATGTCGGTGAGCAGGGGGCTGCCGGTTTGGGTGTGGACGGTGAGGTTTTGTAAGACGAGGATGCCGCTTTGGCGGCGGTTGTTTAAAGTCAGGGCGGGTGCTGGACGGGCGGCGCTTCTATCTTCATGTTCCACTTGTTCCAATGCCGTCTGAAAACCGGAGAGGCGTTCGACGACTGCCGCCCATTCGATGAGGCGGCGGTAGGAGTCGGTGAACCAGCCGAAGCTGTCTTGGACGCGGGCAAACGATGTGCGGGTCTGCATCATGTCGCCGAAGGTCATGGTTTTGGCGAGGTACATGGGCAGGGTGGCGAGGATGGGGATGAAGATGCTGATGCGCACATAGGTCGCCCAGAATGTTTCTTGGCGGAATTCGCAGTTGGTGAGACGACGCCAGTTGTCGCGGATGCGGAGGTAACGCTGTTTCAGACGACCTGTTTCGGCTTCGCCGCCGTTGTAAAAGGCGATTTGTTCGGCGTGGTCGCGCACACGCAGGAGGGCGGCGCGGTAGTCGGCTTCGCGGTGCTGACGTTCGATGTTGAGGTTTTTGAGTTTGCGGCCGACGAGGTGGGCAATCAGGGTGCTGATGACGGAATAAATCAGGGCAACCCAGACGAGATAGCCGTGTACGGTGATGTCGCGCCCGCCGATGTTGAAGGTCTGCACGCCGGAGAGCGTCCACAATACGGCGACGAACGCGCTGAATTTGGCAATATTATTGATGAATGAACGGAACAGCCCGATGCTTTTGTCGGCGAGGAGGTAGATGTCTTCGGCGATGCGCTGGTCGGGGTTGTCGGGTTCGCCGGTCAGGCGCAGGCGGTAGTGTTTGTGGCCTTCGAGCCAGTTTTGCTGGAATTGTTCGGTCAGGTGAGTACGCCAGCGGAAGATGAGGCGTTTTTGCAGCCAGTCGCCGCAGACGATGCATCCGATGATCATCGCCATGTAGCCGAGGTATTCGACGATGAGCGCGGGCATGGACGCGCCGTCAAACGCGGCGAGCGCGTCGTAGAAACGTTTGTCCCACGCGGCGATCCAAACGCTGATGGTGATGGAACAAAGGGTGAAGCCGATGAGGACGGCGAGCATCAGCCATTGGATGCGCCCGTGCGCCCCCGTCCAAAAGGGGCGGGCGAGTCGGGAGAATTTTTTGAGGATGTTCATGGATGTGTGTTTGTATCGATAATGAAAGGCCGTCTGAAATCGGGATTGTACTTTCAGACGGCCTTATTTCATACGGCGGCTACATTTTCCACTTCAGGCTGAA